>Ga0255347_1000020_pt1 | contig 356161 bp, 300 predicted proteins | sample wastewater_treat_2_FD_192479 | JGI IMG/M metagenome (GOLD analysis project Ga0255347, IMG submission 192479) | Wastewater microbial communities from Lulu Island WWTP, Vancouver, Canada - plant24 | ecosystem: Engineered > WWTP > Wastewater > Unclassified | place: Canada: Vancouver, British...
TAACTCGTTGAAAATTTTCATGGGTTCCTTATCTTTGATTCCAAGATATTAAAGAACTTTCGTGTCAGATGTTGGTAACTCCCTGTATTTATTAACAATTTGAGTTTAAAGACAGACACTAATTATTATCAGACAGGATTTTCTACATATTATGAACCTCTGATCAGAATTCTAAAAATTGATATCATGAAGAAAATTATGCTTAAGAGTTTAAGTGTCTTTCTGACACTGGTGTTTTTAACGGCTCAAAGCTTCAGTCTTTCAGCCGGTACCATCATGTCCCCATCGCACAGCCTAGATGAATCTGTTTTCGGTTACGATCAGAATGCTCTTGAATCAGCTTTTTTTGAACTGGATGAACTGGACAACTATCTTGAGCAGAATGAAGGCCTGACCTATAACGATCTACAGGCTGCCGGCAATGTACTGATTGCAGGTATCAGTGATATTTCCGCCCCTCTGGGCCTGCCGGACGGCGATGATGAGCTTCCCCTGGGGATCCCGGCTTTCTGGTGGGGATGTATTCTGGGATGGGTTGGCTTGCTGGTAGTCTATCTTGTTACTGATAAGGACAAGGAGCAGACCAAAAAAGCTCTTACAGGCTGTCTGATTTCCACCGGGGTGAGTGTTGCGATCAGCGTGGTTTATTGGGTATGGATCTTTGGCGCCACGAAGGATCTTTAATTTTAAGTAATACTATACATCAATCTGTTACAATCTGTTTCATGAGCAGATCAGAAGATACCTCAATTGAGGTATCTTCGCTTTATATATTAAAAATAAAACTGAAAACAATGCTTGATCCCGCCAGGGCAAAATGCTGGTTGCTGATTTTAATCAGTACAATATTGTTCAGTATATCAGGTTACGGACAGGATTATTTCAGGATCAGGGCTGACTTTTCCGTTAAGATCAGTAACAGCAACGGAACAAAAAATCTGACCAGGGGAATAGTTTACTATGATAAGAATATCAGGGATCTTATATATGATATCTCATTTCCCAGGAAGGAAAAATGGATCAGCAGGGATACCTGTCTCTATAAGTTCAGCAATGATTCATTAATCCAGAAAGTGACGATTCCATCCATTAACGAATTCACCATTTTCCATCTGGCCCTTAACTCCAGACTGAATGATTTCGGATTGAAAAACACGATGTACCAGATGAACAAGGTTGAAAAGAAGGGAGGCATGGTACTGTCATACTGGAAGATTCCGGAAAAGGCAAAAATATCAATCGATCATGTGGTTGTGGCAAAAAAGTCAAACAGGCTTGAAAGTGTTGTTATGGTAAACTCAGATCAGAAGATTATCAGCAAACAATTTTTCAGGAATTATATTAAAATTGATGCTTTTGAGTTTCCCTCACAAATAATCCAGATTCTGTATGATCCTGATGGCAGGGAAAATTACCAGGTGACGGAATTCAGGAATATCAGAATAAACGATATGACAAACAGCAAATTATACGAATCTGCATTATAAATTGAAATGAATAACCGGAAATCATTCATAATCTTTATTTTTCTTTTCAACATTTTCTTTGTTTCCGCTATTTCCGCGCAATCTCTATGTGATCCTGAGCTGAAATCATTGTTCAGTTCCCCGGACACGCTCCGCCGGGATTTTACCGGGCCTCTGAAGGAAGCAACAAATGAAATTCAAATAACTGCGGCAACTGCCTTTTTACTGTATAAAAAATTGATTTCCTCACAGGATATACCGAAATGCGTTTTTACACCATCCTGTTCGGAATATGCAATCGAAGCAATCAGAAAAAGAGGATTATTCACAGGTCTGCTGGCTGCTTTTGACCGCCTGACACGCTGCCATGGCCTGGTAAAACCGGGTCATTACCCCTTCGATACTCAAAAAAACCGGTTTTATGATCCGCCGTTGTAGAATAATTCTCCCTGCTTTCATTATTGCCTTCACATCAATTTTTCCGGCTGTTTCACAGCAAAACCTGCTTGACTATGAAAATTCCCTGAAATTCGCCGGCTACCTGAAATCAACCCTCCAGTATGATTTCGCCATGCAGGAATATGAAAGAATAAATTTCCTGTGGCCCGGTGATTCACTGGTTATTATGGAACTTGTACAGACTTACAGGCTGAATGACCAGTGCGACAGGCTTGACAGGGCATTTACACTTATACAGGATAATATCAGTAAACATAATTCTGTCCGTTCTGCAAAAGAGTATCTTAATTTTGCCCTTAAATGCAAGTCAGAGTCATCCCGGTTTTTTGACATATCGATAAAACTGAAACCTGAAGAAAGAACTTATTATAACCTTGCCTACTACTGGGTAAACCAGAATTACAACTCAGCTATCACATATTGCCGGACCCGGATTGAATCAGGACTGGCAGCAAAATCCGATCTGTTTCAGCTTACCGTTGATTTTCAGAATGAAAAATATAAAAGTCCTGCTGTTTCGGTATTAATGTCAGCAGTTGTTCCCGGAAGCGGCAAGCTCTATTCGGGGCGTTTTGGCGATGCCATGGTTTCGTTTCTTTCTGTCACAACAAACACATGGGCTGCATGGAGAGCCTTTAACAAAAAAGGAATCCGAAGCGCAAACGGCTGGATCTTCGGCAGTCTTGCCTTCGGTTTCTATTCCGCCAATTTGTGGGGTTCGGCAAAGGCTGCCAAAACATATAATTCAAACCTGAAAAAAAGGTATCAGTCCAATGCGGAACAAATTATATATTCTTCTTTTTAACCTGCCCCTGCTTTTCACACTGAATGCCCAGGATATTCATCAGATCAGGCAGTTTGGTGACGAACAATTCAGAAATGGTGACTACAGGCTTGCACTTAAAGAATACCAGCGCGTCCTTTTGTTTGACAATGAAAGGGTCCACAACGATTTATATTCGAAAATTGCCTTCATACAATATTATTCCAATGAATACGAACAGGCGATGAGGTATTTCGATTACGCCATAATAACCGAAAGGAATGACAGTCTCAGGTTTGAATTAATGCTAAAAAAAGCTTTATGCTGTTTCAGAATGAATAATTACCTGGCAGCGTTGAACGAGCTGTACGATCTTCCGGATCCTCCCGGCAGATTTCTTCAGAACAAAAAGAATCTGTATATGGGAATATGCTGTTTTGGCATGAACGATTATGAAAATTCAAAGGGCTGTTTTTCCGCTCTTCTCGATTCGCTCGGGATCCGCAATTTAGAAGAAGTTTTCAATGACTTCAGCCGTTTCAATAAAAAATTCAGGCCGGGGAAAGCAGAACTGATGAGTATGATTTTGCCGGGCCTCGGACAAATATATACCGGTAACGTTACCGACGGGCTCAATTCATTTCTCCTGATAAGCGGTGTAACAATTTATTCCCTGGTTACAGCTGTAAACTATGCCATAATCGATGGTCTGCTGGTCCTTTCTTCCTGGTTTTACCGGTATTATTCCGGGGGGTTCAGCAATGCCTCTGACCTGGCACAAAAAAAACTCGACAGAAAAAAAGAAGAAGTATATGCCGAAATTCTTGCCCTGATTGAATCAAATCAGTTAAATTTACAGGAATGACCTGCTTCTGGTTTTCAGGACATATCGCAGCCTTCCCCTTATTTTAGGAATTAAAATAGATTAGTCATGAAACAAAAAATTATGCCCCTTGCCGCTCTTGCTTTTTTCATCTTCTGCAACATCTCAGCAGCACAGTCTTTTACCCTGAACTTATGGCCTGACGGCATACCTGGTTCCCTTATTTCTGCGGAATACAAGGAGGTCTCCGTTGTTGAAGACGGTATTATCACCAGATGGAACAAGGTCACCGATCCTTCCGTTACCGTTTGCCTGCCCCCGGAGGACAAGGCAACGGGCACGGCAGTACTTATTTGTCCGGGTGGAGGATACGGGACCCTGGCATTCAATCATGAAGGAAACGATATTGCAAAATGGCTGAACGATAACGGTATTGCAGGAATAATTCTTAAATACAGGCTTCCCTCCGATCAGATCATGAAGGATAAATCCAACGGTCCTCTTCAGGATGCCCAGGAGGCCCTTCGTATCATCCGCCGGAATGCAAGGGCATGGAACATTAATCCCTCCCGTATCGGTGTAATAGGCTTTTCCGCAGGGGGTCACCTTGCATCAACCCTTTCAACCCATTTCGATGAAAAAGTTTATGAACCAAAAGACAATACAAGTGCACGTCCTGATTTCTCCATCCTTATCTATCCTGTGATAAGTATGGATGAATCATTCACACACATGGGATCACGGAGAAATCTCCTGGGGGAGAACCCTGCCGCAGAAACTCTCCGCCATTTCTCCAATGAGTTGCAGATCAGGGAAAACACTCCTCCCGCTTTCCTTGTCCATTCCGCGGATGATGCGGCCGTACCCGTCAGAAACAGCATGGCGTATTACGAAGGACTTGTGAAATTCAATATCCCTTCCGAACTTCATGTCTTCCAGAAAGGAGGACACGGATACGGTCTGGCTGTCAACAGGGAAACACAGTCGGCCTGGCCCCGCCTGTGCCTGGAATGGCTGAAAGCATCAGGATTTTAAAAGCCCGGATCATGAAAAATTCCCTTCTGCTGAAAATATGTGTACTGTTGTTTCCTGTATTCACATTAAGTTCATGTGACCAGCCGGACAAAAATCCGTCCTCCTTTGTAAACCCCTTTACCGGCACACAATATTTCGGCCATACCTACCCCGGGGCAGCCCTCCCCTTTGCAATGGTCCACGTGAGCCCCGACTGCAACAATACCGGCTGGACTTACGCGGCCGGCTACAACTGGCAGGACAGTTCCATAATGGGATTCAGCCATACCCATTTCAGCGGTGTGGGAATGACAAGCGGAGGAGAGATACTTATCCAGCCTGCAGTTAACCGGAAGCTGCATATTGTGCCCGGTCCGGCGGAGAATCCTGATGAAGGCTACCGTTCCCGCTTTGATCACAGGGATGAAACCGCTTCACCCGGGTATTATTCCGTCCTGTTGAAGGATTATGGCATAAAGGTTGAACTTACCGCCGGCAAAAGGACGGCTTTTCACCGCTATACCTTCCCGGAAACAGAAAATGCACATATCATTATTGATCTCGGTCACCAGATAGGCACTGCACGGGCACCGGAAATGTCTGAAATCAGCGTTTCCGGCAACACACGCATTGAAGGATATAAAAGCACCCCCGCCGGAAGAGTGTATTTCTGTGCCGAATTCAGCAAGCCTTTCCTGTACTACGGAACCTTCGATGCAGACAGGAAGACTCCTGAATCTGACAGCGGAATCTTTCCCTACAAAAGCGGTGAAAAAGGAGAAAGGATAGGCGCTTTCGTCAATTACAAAACATCTGAAAAAGAACAGATCCTGGTAAAAGTGGCTCTTTCATATACCGGTCCGGAAGGAGCCCGTAAAAACCTTGAGGCCGAACTGGCAGACCGGGATTTTGACCGTGTGAAAAAGGATGCCGGGGATATCTGGAACAGGGAACTCTCACGTATAGAGATAGATGGCGCTACTGATGAACAGAAGGAAATATTTTATACATCCCTCTACCATTCCCTCCTGGCACAGTATACCGGTGAGGATGCAGACGGAAAATATTACGGTATGGATGGCAGGGTGCATACTGCCGAGGGATATGATTTCTACCCTTCATTTTCATGCTGGGACACCTACAGGTCGCAGCATCCCCTTCTGACAATCATTGCGCCCGAGCATGTGAATAGTTTTCTCAAATCCATAGAAGCCAAGATAAGGGATTTCGGATGGCTTCCCGCACAGCATTTCTCAAATGTCTACCGCGAGTCTATGGTGGGTGATCACCTCATACCCATAGTTACTGATGCCTACGTTAAGGGATACAGGGATTTTGACGCGGAATTCGTTTATGAGGCAATGAAGAAGAAAGCCCTGGAAAAGCCGGAGCCTCCTGTTCCGGAAAACGCCGGCAGATCCGGGCTCGGATATTATATAAGTCTGGGTTACACACCCATCGATAAAGTCACGGAAGCTGTTCCCAACACCATGGAACTGGCATACGACGACTGGTGCACAGGAGTGATGGCAGAAGCACTGGGAAGGCAAAAGGACATGGAGCTGTTCATGAAAAGGGCCCTGAACTACAGGAATGTATGGGACAGCACAAGCGGATTCATGAGGCCGCGTAAAGCAGACGGATCATTCCTGGAAGAGCTGAACGGCCGTGAACAGACCATCGTGACAAAAAACGGACACTCCTACTATAAGTATTTCGATCCTCTTCTTGTAGGGGTAAGGCCAAACAGGCACTACACCGAATCGAATGCATGGCAGTACATCTGGTCCGTTCAGCATGACATAAAAGGCCTGATAGATCTTTTCGGAAGCAAAGAAAAATTCAACGATAAGCTTGACACATTTTTTGATATGGACCCCTCAGTAACAGGTCCTAAATATATCGGCGTTGTCGGGACCATCGGCCAGTATGTGCATGGAAACCAGCCCTCGCATCATGTTGCATACCTGTATGACTATTCAGGCGAGCCCTGGAAGACACAACAGAGGACCAGGCAGATTTGTGATCAGCTGTATCGTCCCGGTCCGGGCGGCCTGTGCGGAAATGAGGATATGGGCTCACTCTCCTCATGGTATGTTTTCAGTTCACTGGGATTCTACCCTGTGACTCCCGGGAGCACTTCCTATGCCATAGGCAGTCCGGTTTTCGGAAAGGCAGTCATTCATCATCCGGATGGTAAAAAATTTACTGTCAGGGCGATAAACAACTCTGACAAAAATATTTATATTCAATCGGCAACCCTTAACGGTATCCCTCTTGAAAAACCATTCATTGAGCACCGGGATATAATGAACGGAGGCGAACTGCTCTTCATCATGGGACCGGAACCCTCCAGGAACTGGGGAATATCTGCACCTCCGCCCTCCCTCTCAGACTGATTTCCCGGATTATTACAAAACTCATTTCGGGCAATTTTCTCCTGAAAAGTTAGCTTTCTGTACATCAGTATGTTGAAAACTTCAGGCTGTTGTTAAATAATGTTAATCAAAAACACTTCGGGCTGAAGATAATTTCATTTATTTTAGTGCTACAATTCTGCTGTTTTGATGTGATAGCTTTATTTTGAGGTGAAACAAAGAGGCTTAAACAACGTTTAAGACCAATAAAATAAGTTTGCAAAACAAAAGTCTGTTGTCTTATTAAATTCAAAATGATGAAAAAACTCTTCGCATTATCAGTTATTCTGATCGCATTCACTGCCGGCGCATTCGCACAGACCAATCAAGCTACAGCTACAGCCACGGCAACCATTGTAACACCTATAACAATTGAAGCAACCGGAAATTTAAGCTTTGGCAATATTGTACCACATGCTTCCACATCAGGATCTGTTACTATTTCCCCGGATGGCTCTGCGTCATATTCCACACCAGATATACAATATTCTGCTTCACCCACCGCTACAGCTGCCAGGACTGCAGCGATATTTACTGTAAGAGGTACTCCGGGTGCGTCTTATAGTATTACACTTCCAAGTGGAAACGTCGAGTTGAACGGCCCGAATTCAAATACAATGAATGCCCATACTTTTACAAGTGATCCCAGTATAAATAGTGGCCAACTCAGTAATCCGGGCGGCACTCAAACCTTACGGGTCGGGGCCACACTCAATGTTACCGGGGGCCAGGCACCCGGAACGTATACTTCAGATAATTTTACTGTAACTGTCAATTATAATTAAAAATTAAGGAGTTATCAGCCATGCTCAGCAAAAGGCTTAAAAAATATTTTTTCTGCCTTGCAGCAACGTTGATTGTAACAGGAACCTGGGTAAAGGCACAGACCGGAACTACGGCAAGTGCCACCGGACATATAATTGCTGAGGTCATCACTGTATATTCAGCAACTGAAATGTCGCAGATGAATTTCGGAAGATTTTACCCGGGTCCCCACGGGGGAGAGATCATACTAACCCCTGAAAGCACTGTATCAGTCATGGGAAGCGTTTATAAGGAGGCCGGCACCCAGACTGCAGCAAGTTTTTATGTTTCAGGACATGCCGGAACTTCCTTTACTATCACACTGCCCCGGGAACCCGTTGTTCTCAATCATGTTTCAAGTGCAAGGACAATGTCAATAAGCGACTGGGTATCAAATCCGGGAATCGAACCTGCTGCAGGAATTCTGCAAAACGGGTCTCAGATGGTCTATGTGGGAGCAACTCTTAAAATAGGCACACTGGAAGATAATCCAGTTGGTATCTATGCAGGAACCTTTAATATAACCTTTGATTTTAATTAGCGCCCTAAAAATAAATCCAGATGCTACCGACCATATTAATTCCTCTCAGGAGGCTGCCTGTAATCAGGTCAGCCTCGCTTGCTTTTTTTCTGACTCTCATTCTGGGATTTCAGAATGCTTATTCCCAGGGAGATCTCCTGATTACTCCAAGAAGGGTAGTGTTCGAAGGTTCAGTGAGATCTGTCGATCTCAACCTGGCAAACATTGGCGCGGATACTGCCCGGTATGCCATTTCGCTTGTACAGATCCGGATGAACGAAGATGGTTCATTTGAAACAATAAGCGAGCCCGATCCGGGACAACGGTTTGCTGACAGAAACCTGAGATACTTCCCGCGTTCAGTGACTCTCGGGCCGAATGAAAGTCAGGTGGTAAAAGTCCAGCTTACCCGTCAGAATCAGCTAACAGAGGGTGAATACAGGTCACATTTCTATTTCAGGGCCGTTCCGGCAGAGACTCCCCTTGGTGAAGTTGAAACTGTTCGCGACACCAGTACCATTTCAGTTGTTCTCAAGCCTATTTTTGGTATAACAATTCCGGTAATCATCAGGGTAGGCCAGTCAACAACCCGGGTAACAATCTCGGATATCGCCTTTTCAAAGAATAACAATCAGCCGGTTCTTTCCATGACATTGAACCGCAGCGGCAACATGTCCGTTTACGGGGATATTGCCATTGATCATATATCTCCTGCCGGTACGGTAACCAGAGTTGGCATAGCAAACGGTGTGGCTGTCTATACTCCTAACCCAAAAAGAATTTTCTCACTAAGACTTTCAAAAACTGAAAATATTGATCTGGGAAGCGGAAAGCTACGGGTAAGCTTTTCAGCCCCATCGGATGTCAAACCTCAGAAATATGCGGAGAGTGAACTCATCCTGAATTAGTGATGTATTTTGTAAAAATCAATACGGACCTCATCCTGATTGTCCTGACAACGGTCACAGTACTTTCCGGATTTTTCCTGTATAGATCCAGATCTTCCTGTATAAAATATCTCAGTACAAAATTTCCATTATTAAGGCAGACAGGAATTAGTCTGCTTTTACTCTTTCTTTTTTCGGCAACATCTTCCGGCCAGGCAGTTGGTGACTACAGGACAAGGACAACGGGCAACTGGAGTAATCGAAGTACCTGGGAAAGGCTTAATTCCCTGCCATCAGGCTGGGCACAACCCTCCAGTAGTCAAGGCTATCCCGGACAATCTTCCGGGACCGGAACAGTTACCATCCGGAATGGACATAATGTTACACTTAATGTATCTCCGGCAAATGCTATCGCTCATTTGAATATAGGTGAAGGAACCAGCGGATCACTGACAACAAGTAACAACTCAAATCAAACCCTGTCCATTACCGGAAATCTATCAGTTGCTAATGGTGCATCTTTCAATTTAGGAAGAATAAGTTTAACAATAGACGGAACGACTACCATTAACGGTTCCTTAACAGATAATCATGACAATGGATCGGCACTTTTTAATGGTCAGTTCATTATCAGTGCCACTGGGTCTTTTGAAACTACAAATAATTCTTCGTTTACATTTAGGGGTGGTATTTCAAATAACGGTACTTTTGAAAAGGGTGGTTCGGGCACAACCAGCTTTAACAGTTCACAAACAATAAGTGGTACCAGGCCATTGGTATTTAGTGGTTCCGGATCAGTTTCCATTGCTAATAACGTTACAGTCACCAACCAGGGAATAGTCAGCATATCAGGATCAGCCACACTGAATGGTGCAGGCAATAATTCCCGGTGGGTGAATGATACAAATTCAACTCTCAACTACAGCAGTACACAGCAGCCAATGAATACAGGTTCACTGATGGCAACTGCTGAGGGCAACACAGTGAATTACGAAAGAAGCGGTGATCAAACTGTAAAAAATACCACATACTATAATCTCACGCTATCTGGCTCAGGCTCAAAAACAAATACCGGCGTCTCCGTAAACGGTACGCTGTCCCTGGAGGGAACAGCCACAGTTCCAGCTGCAATAAGCTATGGGCCTGATGCTGCTCTGTACTACAATACCAGTAATATCCGCACGGTAACCAACAACGAATGGCCGGCAACATTCTCCGGAACGGGAGGTGTTGTAATAAACGCTGCCGCGACAGTCAGTCTGAACCAGGCCAAAGTTCTCGGACTCAACGTACCGCTTGTTATTAACAGTGGAGCTTCTTTTAACACAGCAAATAATGAACTGACATTCGGCGGTAATTTCAACAACAACGGCGGAGAATTTAACGCAGGCAGTTCTGATATCAACATTTCCAACAGCGGGAACCAGGATATTGCAGGGTTTACCACTACAGGCAGGGTAAGCATGACCAAATCATCAGGTACTGTCACGCTGCTGGGCAACATCAGCGGTACCGGATTCACAGTAAACGGGGCAGGAAGCATCCATCTTGGCAATGACCTGGTACATACCTTCAGCGGCGACTTTGTTTTTTCAAATGGAACAATAACCGGAGGTTCTTCCACATTAAGGCTGGGAGGTACTACCAGTGTAACCGGAGGTAATTTTAATGCAGGAACAGGAACTGTTGAGTTTTACGGTGGTTCACAAAATGTTCCGGGTACTACTTACCATAATCTGACCATATCTGGAGGAAGTACAAAATCTGTTATCAATAATCATATCAGGATAAACGGAAACCTGACTCTGAATAACGGAATCCTTTCGCTGGGAAATCATGATTTAACACTTGGACTCGGATCATCTACCAACGGATCTTTTTCTGAAACCAGTATGATTGACATCGGTACAAGAACCATTGTCAAAGAAGGCAATTCAGCTTCGGATTTCATTCTTACTCTGCCAGTTGGAAATGGCACGGCCTATACTCCGGTACATATTGCAGATCTTTCTGTCACATCCATCTCACCTTCAGCCGTTCTAAGAGTTCAAACCTTTAGCACACCAGCTTCCGGGGTACCGGGGAAAAATCCTCTTAAACGCCACTGGATCACTTCAACAAACGGAATAAGCGGACCTGTCCTTGCCGATATCAGTTTTACCTATGCCTCAAACGACATACCGGACGGCGGTAATGCCGGAGTATATGAAATTGTATACCGTCCTTCTTCCGGTTCCTGGGGAACCCCCGATGGTGCTTCTGCCCCCGGGTCAAATCCACTCAGAGCATCTGCAGCCTCAAGCCTGAATGCAACATGGACCGGAACCATCCAGGAATACCACAACTTCTATTCCTTCTCCAGCGGCAGCTGGGATAATCCCGGAACATGGACCCTGGACCCTTCGGGAACTCAATGGCTGAATCCCGGTAACTTTACACCGTCTACATCTCCTACATCTGATAATGATGAGGTTACAATACTTTCCGGACGCACGGTTACTGTTCCATCAGACAACAAAAAAAACAAAACCATTAACATTGAGGGAACGCTTGATCTGGGCACAACAACTGGGCATTCGTTCACAGTCATTTCCGGAACAGGCCGCATCCGGCTTGCAGGAGACAATTTCCCCTCAGGTGATGCTACAAGCTTCATATCTGACGAACAGGGAAAAAGCGTAACTGAATTTTACGGGAACTCCCGGAATCTTATAACTCCACGTAACTTCTCCAATGTGGAAGTAAATCTGAACGGGAGTAATACCCTCTTCCTTGAAACAGATTATCTGATAAACGGCAATCTCACTGTTTCGGGTGGTATTCTGAGTATCGGCAGCAGTTCTTTAACAAACACACTGAATATAACAGTGAGTGGAGACCTTGTGGTACAAGAGTCGGGCCGTATTTCAACCGGAACTGCTAATGCTCGTCATCAGTTAAATTTGTTCGGTGATTTCATCAACAAGGGCGAAGCACGGTTCACAAACCGTACTGCCCCGGAATACATGTCAGAGGCTATCAATGGAATAGTTGATCTCAGGTTCCTCAGTGACAAGAGGAACCAGACCATAATGTGCAACGGGCTGACCAACTTCTATCGCATTGAGATCGACAAGGGAGAAGACTATACCTATGTCCTGAACATTGAGGCATCAGAACCCGGTAATTTCAATCTGCTGGGATTTGCTAACGAGAACCATGGCTCCATCTCACAACTCACAATAAACAGAAATGCACTGGGGCTGCTGAAGGGTACCGTAAGGATCGGCAATAATGTGGAGATACCTGTGTTGTCGCAGGCAGGGAATTACAACATTTCACAGAGGGCACAGCTGTGGATAGACCGCGGAATGGTGCGGAAGAACAGCGGTACCGCAATAGTGGTTTATGGGAAGGTAAAGATCAGCAATGGTACGCTGGAGGCACTGATCAACAGTGGTATCACCTTCCGGGAAAACGGACTCATCAACGTAGAGGGAGGCACCCTGAATGCCAACCAGATCAGAACCACCACCGAAGGAATTACAACCTACGGCGGATATGTTCAGACCGGAGGAACAGTCAACGTGGTAGGAGGTAATACCAATACCAGCTTTTATGTCTTCTCGCTTCCCTTTCCAACCAGCGTATTTAACATGAGCGGAGGAACTCTGAAAGTCAATACCTCCTCCGCAAACGGAGCCATACTGATCAACTCGGGCCCTGAAAATATCAAGGTTACCGGTGGCACCGTGATAGCCGAGACACAGGCAGGAAGGGACTATCAGATTACCTCAACAGCTCCCTTCTGGAACCTGGAACTTCGGAACAGTACCACTGCCCGGCGGCACTTCCGTCTGACAGCAGCCACCAATATCGGTCCCCCAGGAAACCAGGTAAATGTCCCGGCCCAGACGCTGCACGTATTGAATGAGTTCCGCATATGGGGAAAAGAATCCGGAGGAGATAACTATCCGGAAATAGTATTTGATCCTGAAGGTAATGACCTCTATATCGGGGGCTCCTTCTTCATTGAGGCGGGTGCAGTCTACTCCCCGGTGAGTGGCGGCATCTACCCCTATGATGCCATTGCCCATCAGCCAACGGGAAGGAATACCACCTATTTTAACAGGACAGCCGCGACCAGGGCTTCTGAACAACTCTATTGGGGCGAGGCTGTCACTCAGCTGGAGTTTGGCAACCTGGTTATAGACCGTCCGAACGGACATGAGGTTAAGCTTACTTCGGTATCATCAAGGATAAACGAATCTGTACTCCTCGATATAAACGGAGATGCTACTGTGAGATCAGGAATCCTGAATCAGAACCTTTACACCATCCGTACCTGGGGTGCCATTGAAAATAATGAACGCATGGGTGTCTGGATGCCGGGTGTAACACCCAGCCGGGCACAGATACAGTTTGTGGAAAATCCGGCTCTCACTCTTACAACCGGGCAGGATGCTGTTTTCGGTAATGTTCAGGTCAATGTGACTCCTCCCTCGGTGTTAACACTTAGCTCTGATGTTTATATTGAAAGGATGGAATACGTTAAAGGACTGATTTATCTGAAAAACTATAATCTCAAGATAGACAATCTGTGGAATCTCGAAACAGCTTTATTCGAAAATATCCCTACAACCAGCTTTCTCAGAGTATCAGATAACGGAAGATCCGGTAGTTCGATGATCTATTCTGACGGTAAAGCCAGTGACGGAGGATTAACACTGAGGATCGCAGCCAATTCGCAGGCAGAGAACGAAAACAATATCCTGAATAACTTCGGTCCTGTAACATTTCCTGTAGGCTTTAGCTCAGATGGCGGTACTGTTCTTTACTTCAGGCCAGCCCAGATAGTTGTAAAAGAGGTTTCATCACCCGGTTATATCACTGTCCGCCCCGTAATGGGCCAGCTGAAAACAACCGATCAGTCAGGTGGAGAGATTTTGCAGCATTACTGGCGCGTATCCCATTCGGGGTTCACCTCACTGCCTTTGGTTGCATACCGGTTTTATTACCGCGGACAAAGAGGTGTTTCAAATGTGGATTTGCCAGCAGGTGCATCTGCTGAACTACAATATGTTCCGGGCAAGGTTCTGGATCAGAATCCGTATACACGCCTTTTTGAACCACTGGCAGATAATGACATTATTCGGAATATTGGACCTTCAAACACCCGTGTAATAACATTTAACGGGACCAGTAACAATGGCTCGTTTTCTCCCTCTTCTGCTGGTTTCACTCTTGAAAACAGCAATTATACTGCAGGAGTCTCTCCCCGCTTTACAGGTTCGCCTATTCATTATTATTCGAATCCTGCAGGCGGAGCATGGCATGTGGCTGGTACCTGGGATGTAGGTTCAAAGGGAAGCGGAATACATGCTGTCCCTACAACTGGAAGTATAGTACACATATATAATGACAATACAAATCCAAATGTACAGGGCACAAGCAGAATAAATGTCCAATCAGCCGGAATGCCGCACTTTCCTGCAGAGATTATTTTTGAAATGCCCAATATTCCTGTAGAACAATCACACTCGGAAAACATACCCCGTCTTCAATTCCATGCTTCCGGAACATACGATCTGGGATTCGTGAGAGGCAGGGGCATGATCTCATATGGTGCAAATTCGATTATTACAAATGGTGATTTCGGCGATTTCGGAACAAACTCCGGCTCCTATTACCTGTTTTTTAGCGGCCCGTCACAGCTGACAACAATTCCTGCTCCAATTCCTAATATGATGATTGAATATTCTACCAATATCAATCAGAATATTGTGGTCAATTATGATTTAATTATTCAGGGCAATGCCCTGGTTCAGCCTTTACAGGATATAGATATCCGCCGTGACCTGGTAATGGGATTCTGGCGGGGTGCTACCTTCCAGTTTCCAGCAACCGGCAGAACGGTAAAAGTAACAGTGGGAAGAGATATAGACTTCACACGGATACCAATTGCCAATGAAATTGGAAACCGGATTATAAATACTGCTCCGACAGCAGGAACCCTGGAACATACTCTGGTGTTGAAAGGCTCAATAATTCAAGGCAACAATAATAATTTCAGTATCAACCTCTTCGGCGCGAGCAACCGCTCAAAAGCCATTCTTGAATTACAAGGCAGTGAAGACGCTGGTTACTCCAGAAATTCAAATTCGGTACCGGAATTTTACAGGATCGTGATGGACAAGGGCAAAAATCAGTCATCATCCTTCACTTTCAATAATCATTTCAATTTAAGGGGGCCCACAAACACAGACGTTAAGGCAATAACCTTGCAAAACGGTACTCTGATATTGAATAATCCGTCAATAAACCTTGATCTTACCACTGGCGGGAACAATTTCGCCATTCCGGCTTCTTCCTGTCTTGAGATTAATCAAGGCACCGTCCGGGCTTCGGGTAATTCAGGAATCTCCCTTGACGGTATGCTTAGCATTAATGGCGGTATCGTGAATATGAGCGGAGGCCATAATTCCATCGAATACTCTGCATCAGGGAATGCGTCAATAAAGATAACAGGCGGCACGCTTACCGTAGGGGGACAGATAAGAAGAAGTCCCACTTCGGATGTTGGAGTACTTAATTATTTCCAGTCGGGCGGTACTGTAATAACCGGTAACAATTCTGCCCAGGTCAGTAACAGGGGTGTGTTTGAAATACTCAACCCCGGAAGTTCCTTCACCATGACGGGGGGTAACCTCCACATTGCCCGTTCACAGATCAGTCCGTCAATACCGGCATTTTATTTTGACCCCGACATTGTAAATACCGGCACATCTGCCACAATCCATATAGGTCACGGCGTAACTCCCGCTGCACAGACAATAGGCATCTTTGCCGGCAAGCCTCTGCCCAGACTCATAATTAACAATGCAAGCGGACGAAATCCTGCAGCAAAGCTTGAAGTTGTTCCGGCTGCAATAACCAGCCTGCTCCAGATAGATGCCGGTGCAACTTTCAATGCAAACGGGCTCGACCTGCATCTTAACGGTGACATGACCGTGACAGGTTCATATACTCCTCAGGGAAATACCACATTCTTCAGTGGCGGTGGCACACAAACAGTCAATATCGGAGGCAGCGGAGTCAGTTTTTACAACCTTGATAAAACATCATCTGAAAACCTTGTCCTGAATGGCTCAAATACCACGGTATCTGTAGCAGGTTCACTTTATCTCCGGGCAGGAACATTTACAGATAACGGCAATAGTGTAACCGTAAGGGGAAATGTCCTTAATGATGCAATTCATGTGAACAACGGCTCTTCAGGTGACGGAATAATAATGAACGGGGATACGCCTCAGAAACTTTTCGGGAATGGCATTTTCGGGAAATTAACTATCAATAACGGTTATGGAGTCTCTGTAACTACCGGCAGTCAGTTTACCATCACCCGTTCACTGAAAATGGTGAAGGGAGTCCTGAATATCGGAAGCAGCCTCCTGGAACTCGGGGTTAATGCAGAAATTGAAGAAGCATCTCCATTTTCAGCCACAAATATGATAGAAACCAATATCTCATTCACAGATAATGGCCTGAAAAAAATATTCCGCGCCGGAAGTTCTCCGGCGTTCACTTTTCCCATGGGATCCGACAATAAATATACACCGGTTATATTCAATATCTCAGCCAATGGTGATAATACCGGAAGCATTACTGTAAAACCTGCCAATGAAATACATCCGGCAATAATCGAAGACACAGAGACCGGTGCCCAGATTGTTGACCGGGACAATGCACTTCAGTATTACTGGACATTGAATGCAGAGGGGATTAGTGGTTTTTCCGCAGAGGCCCGTATGTTCTATAATGAAAATGATATTAGGGTAACTGCTCCATATACGATTGCTGATTATCACACGGCCAGCCTCCTGGAGGCCGGTTCCGGCAACTGGCAGAAATTTCCCCAAACAGATTTTGATGAGATAAATAAATACCTGATTTTCAGATTTTCCGAAACAGATGACCAGGGTATCAGGGGAGACTATACTGCCGGGGCGGGTGATGCAACCCTTAACGGTGCCATTCCTGACATGGTTTCCGTTTATGAGACTGTAAACAACGGAAACTGGTCAACAGCCGCAGTGTGGAATCCCGCCATAGCCGGCGGACCCCGCGGAGCGATTGCAAGAATAAACGCAGCACATACCATTGATGTAACTACAAACAACATTGCCGGTTATAAAACAGAAATATTTGGAACCTTAAAACTTTATTCAACCTCCGGTCACCGGCTGGGAATAGTGAACGGTAATGGTACTGTTTACCTTGAAAAGGGAGAGATTCCGGCTGCTGTTTATGAGGATTTTTTCTCACCTGCAGGCGGAACCATTGAATTCGGAGGTACAACAGCTTACGGTTTCCTCGGTACTGTTGCCCGGGTCAACAATCTTTCATTTTCAGGCTCAGGAGAAAGAAGATTTTCCAACAATAACCTGACCGTTAACGGAAATATTACCATTGCGGGCAGTTCAGGCCTTAAGGTAATCAATCAGTTTAACAGCAGGATAAGTATCAGAGGTAATCTTAACCGGAGTTCCGGTTTGTTTGATTCGGGCAGCGGATCCAATGCAACATTAGCATTTACAGGAACAATGCCGCAGACAATAAGCGGTTCCTTCACGGGTATCAACAGCCTGAACAATCTTGAAATCAATAATACCAGTGATGTAAATATTCTTAATAACCTTGAGATCAAGGGAGATATCAGATTTATAAACGGTTTGCTTAATGTTGATCCCGGAGCGCTTTTAAGACTCAGACTAAGTGCACAGGCCTTGCCGGAATCAGGCTTGCCACAATCCTTTGTCAACGGAACCCTCATAAAGGAACTGATGAATGGAAACAGTTTCACTTTCCCTGTCGGCAGCTACCAGACTGTCAGGGCTCATGGTCCCCTGATGCTTAAAAACGTGTCAGGCCCTTCAGGGATCAACGACTGGGGAGTTACCTATTTTTTCAGCAGTCCAACACTTGCAGGCTATAACACAGCAAATTTCGAAAGTCCGGTATCAACCGTCAGCAATTCCGAATATTGGAAAATTGAGGGTCCCGAAGGCGGAAAATCAGTAATCAGAATTATCCTTGACGGATCGAGTGATGTAGCAAGCTCACTGCCAGATCTCTCAAACCTCAGGGTTGTTGGCTGGAATCCCTCAGCTGATCAGTGGGAGATCGTGGGAACAAGTACAGCCGTTAGCGGTACAGCCGTCAGCGGCATGATTACAACAAGTACGGCCGTTGATTATGACAGCTATAAATATTTCACCCTTGCATCGGTAACACCGGTAGCCATTGGAAGTGCCACCATAACAAGTCCGTCCGAAGTTAATCTCTGCAGTGGTTCTTCAACTGCCATCACCGTTAATTTTACCGGTGAAATGCCTTATATTCTCACTTATACAGCCGGGACTGTCACTCATACAACACCTGCTGTCAATTCTCCCACTTATATTATTACTGTCAGTCCTGCGGCAACAACCGTTTATACACTGGCTGCTGTCAGTGCCAACGGTCAGCCGGGCATTATCACAGGAACCTCATCAGTTACAGTCAATGTAAGTCCGGTTCCGGCAGTCAGTCTTTCCAGTTCTGTTTCAGGTTCAGTTTGTGAAGGGAGCACCGTTACATTTACAGCAACTGCCGGACTGGCAAACTACAGCTTCAGGGTAAATGGAAATATTGTCCAGGATGGTGCGGGCAATATTTTTGTAACCTCCACCCTGCCACCCGGATCCCAATCTGTTGACGTAATCGCCACTAACACAGCAGGGTGCTCTGCCACGAGCAGCGCCATCTCCCTCACCGTAAATCCCCTGCCGGCAGCAGCCGGGCCTGTTGAAGGGCCGGTCTCAGTATGCCTGGGCGATCCAAGATCGTTTACAGTGGATCCCATAGCAGGTGCAACAAGTTATATATGGTCTGCCACCAACGGGGCCCAGATAGCAACGAATGGCAACAGGTTCAATACAATAACCTTTCCAAATGCAGGTGAGACAATAGTTACAGTAAGAGGCCGCAACAGCTGCGGGGATGGCATTCCTTCATCAATTACAGTTATCGTCAGCAATCTGCCGCCTCCCGGTGCAGCAGGACCTGTTTCTGGTCCTTCCCAGGTATGCCGGGGAGGAAGCGGATATGTCTATTCGGTAAGTTCTGTGGCAAATGCAACCAGTTATATATGGGAATATACCGGCAGTAATGCTGTTATCCACGGCACCGGCAACAGTGTAACAGTTGATTTTCTTTCCGGAGCCACCAGCGGATCACTGCGGGTGCGCGGGACGAATGGCTGCGCAGACGGAGCCTTTTCAGACAATTTCAGCATTACGGTCAACCAGCCTCCTTCAGTTGTCATTAATCCAACAGATCCTTCAGTCTGCAGCGGAACGGGCCTGCCCATCACAGCCACTGCTTCAGGCGGATTAAGTCCTTACTCTTATTCATGGAACGGGAATGGTGCATCATTTCTAAGTTCAGTCAGTATTTCCGCACCAATATTCAACAGTCCTGACGGGGGACAATTTGATCTCATCTGCACAGTTACTGACAACAGAGGCTGCACTGGCACCGCCAGCAGAACCGTCACTGTCTTCCCGGCTCCCAAAGCGGACGCCGGACCGGATATAAGCGGACTCTGCACTGGCACAATGCCGATTGCAATGACCGGAGCCTCTGCATCAGGCTCATACAGCGGAACTCCCGTGTGGAGCGGTGCAGGTGGCACGTGGACACAGAATCCTGACCCTGCACTTGCAACATTCACCCCCTCAACACCATCAGGTTCAACTACTGCAACACTTACACTCACAGGAGCCAATGGCTGTTCTAATTCCACTGACGAGAGGCTGATCACCTGGAACAGCATTCCCGGGCAACCGGGCTTCTTTACTGAAAGCAGCATCACAGTCTGCCGGGGTCAGTCAGCAGTAGTTTTTACAGTGCCCCACGATCCCGCGGCAACTTCATATAACTGGACTTACACCATGGGCTCAGGAGTTACGATTTCCGGGAACGGGAACAGTGTAACACTGGATTTTTCTCCGGCGGCCACTTCCGGCAGACTGAGTGTCAGTGCGGTGAACAGTTGCGGAGCAAGTATTCCCAGGTCTGTTGATATTGTTGTAACAATTCCGCCCGTAGCAACATTCATTTATCCCGGCAATCCGTACTGTCCGATGGGAACAAATCCCTTTCCCGTTTTCACAGGCGGAGGAGTACCCGGTTATTTCAGCTCGACGCCTGGCCTTGTATTTACAGATCATTCAACCGGTCAGGTCGACCTGTCTGCCAGCACCCCGGGTGACTACATTGTAACAAACACTATAGCGGCCACAGGAGGATGTCCCGCAGTCACAGCAACAAGTACAATATCAATTATATCTGAATTTGTCTGGTCAGGCTCGGCAGACAGTGACTGGAACAATCCGGCCAACTGGTCGTGCGGTGTTGTTCCTTCTGCTGCTTATTCCGTCCTGATAGGGAATGTAACTAACAAACCGGTTCTGAGCACCGGTGCTGCCGGAGCCATAAAGAATCTGACAATTGAAAACGGCTCCTCCCTTACAGTAACGGAAAACACCATCAGGATTACCGGAACAATTACCAATAATGGTGTTTTTGAGGCAGGCGAAGCCACAGTTGAGCTTGCCGGCACCATGCCTCAGACGATAAATTCATCAGCTTTTACAGGAAACACAGTCAGCGGGCTTACGGTGAATAATATCTCGGGGGTTACATTAAACGGGGAACTCAAAGTAAGCGGCATAGTACTGATTCAGAACGGAACATTGAATTCCAACGGTAACCTGACGCTCCTGTCAACGGCCGGCAGAACGGCAATGATCGATGGTTCAGGCTCCGGCGGGATAAACGGGAATGTTACAATGCAACGCTATCTCCCTTCAGGATTCGGATACAGGTATATCAGCTCTCCCTTCAGCAATGCATCCGTTAACCAGCTGGCTGATTACCTGAAACTCGGATCAGCTTTTCCGATGCTCTATAAATATGATGAAAACAGAATGCTTGGAGGAATTCCTGCAACAGGATGGGTAAGATACAATTATCCGGACAGCCTTCTGAGACCGTTGCACGGATATTCGGCCAATTTTGGCTCACTTTCCGGTGATACAACCTTTGATGTTACGGGAACGGTTAACAACGGCTACATATCAAGGACCCTGTACAATCATAACAACCCATATACCACGGGTTTCAACCTGGTTGGCAATCCCTATCCCTCGCCGGTTGACTGGAATGCACCATCGGGCTGGACAAAAACGAACATTGATGCTGCCATATATTATTTCGTTGCCAGTACAACAGACCAGTACGGGGGAACTTACAGAAGCTATGTCGGCGGTATTCCGGTCGACACTCTTGCAACCGGCATAATTCCTTCAATGCAGGGGTTCTTTGTTCATGTTTCAGAGGGCAGTTATCCGGTGAGCGGCACACTTGCAATGGATAACAGAGTGAGAGTCATTGATCTGAAGCGCCGTTTCGCCAAATCTTCAAAGACCGGATCAACGCCCTTACTGAGGATCAGCGCAGAATTCTCCGATGACCGGCTTTCTTCAGATCCATCTGTAATATATTTCAGTGAAAATGCAGAAACGGATTTCAACGGTGAGCTTGATGCACTGAAACTGATGAATACGGATCTGGCGGTTCCGAATCTTTATTCAATAGCATCAGACGGTTCGAAACTATCAATAAATGCACTGCCCTCCTCCCTGGTTTCAGGATGTAAAATTCCTCTGGGCTTAAGGATAAGCAGAACAGGAAATGTCATATTCAGTGTTTCGCAGCTTGATCCCATGATGGGCATCACATCAGTATACCTTTCCGATGCTGTGGAAGATATCAGCCAGGATCTGATGCCCGGAAACCGGTATTCAGTTTCTCTTGATCCGGGGGAATATTCCAACCGCTTTTTTATCTATCTGAATACAATTCCAACGGGTATGGAACATGTAAGTACTGATGAATTGTCTTTCAGAACATATTATACGAGAGGAACACTGGTCACTGATATTGGTCTGGGTTCTGCCGCTAAGGCACTGATGACGGTCACAAATATCAGCGGTAATGTAAAACTATACGAAACATATTATGAATCCGGACATTATGAGCATAACATAAATCTCATTCCGGGTATTTACATTGTTACAGTAACGTGTGAAAACAGAAGGATCACAAGGAAGATCACTGTCTGGAAATGAAAATGACTGAGTTAAGATATAAAAGCATTAGAGTCAGGAAGCTGATTTTTATTACTGCAGCCGTAATTTTCCTGTCCGGAATATGGAACGTGGCAAAAGCACAGGAAGATCCGCCACGACCTCCTTCAATAACCCTGGCAAGGAATCTCAGCTTCGGTGCCTTTTACACTACCACCGGAGGAACGGTTACGGTTGATCAGTATGACACAAGAACGTCATTTAATGTTACCTTATTCACTTTCAGCAGTATTTCGGCTGCCCGCTTCAATATTTATGCCAACAGGGGAACTATTATAAATATACTTAACATTCCGGATTTTCAACTTACAAACGGCTCGTATTCAATGACTGTAAGCATTACAGCTACAAATCCGCTTCTGCCTTTTGTAAATGACAACACATACGTGGTGCCTACTGTATTAACTATGGGAGCTACTCTTACTGTCGGGGCTCCTGTGTCCAATCCGCCCGGTAACTATTCGGGCACTTTCGATGTAACGCTGGTAATTGAATAATTAACTGGGAGAATTAAAAGGCTGAAATAAATGAGACTGAGAAACGCATATTCCGGATTGAAGAAATCAGGGTATCTGCGTGGAATAATGATCATCGGCATAATTTCAGCATTACTGTTTCCCATAATTGCTACATCTCCTCTAAAAGCCCAGGATCTTCCGGAATATGATGAAATAGGTATCTTCCTGATCATACCCCGGCTCGGGGGTATAGAAATGGATGCTGTAATAAGGAATGACGAACTTTATCTTCCTGTACAGGACCTTTTTGATTTCCTGAAAATAAGGAATATTCCTTCTCCGGGTATGGAAACAATCAGCGGATTTTTTATCAGCCCGGAAGCAAAATATGAGATAAACAGACGTGACAATGTAATCACCTATCAGAACAAAAGTTATCAAATAAAACCTGGTGACCTCATTCGTACTGAATCCAATCTCTACCTCCATGCTTCATACTTTGGCAATATATTCGGACTGGAATGCAGATTCAGTTTCAGAAGCCTTTCAGTAACGGTGGAAAGCAAACTGGAATTACCTCTGATACGGGAAATGCGCCAGGAGGAGATGAGACGCAATCTTACACGGCTGAAAGGTGAAATTAAGGCTGATACCCTGATAGGGAGGAGCTATCCGTGGTTCAGATTCGGAGTGGCTGACTGGTCAGCAGTCGTTTCGGAACAAACAGACGGTAAAACTGATACAAGATTAAACCTTGCCCTGGGGTCAATGATCGCCAAAGGAGAATTCAACGCTTTTCTCCATTATCACGATCAGAAAGCCTTTTCCATAAAACAGCAGAATTATCTGTGGCGTTATGTAAACAATGATTTCAGTCCCCTCAGACAAATCCTGGCCGGAAAGATAAACACAAACTCTATTTCCACCATTTTCAATTCCGTTATTGGTATACAGTTGACAAATACCCCTACCACCTACAGAAGATCCTTCGGTTCCTATACTCTTTCCGATTTTACTGAACCCGGCTGGATTGTCGAGCTCTACGTAAATAATGTGCTGGTTGATTATGTTACTTCTGATGCATCAGGATTTTTTACTTTCCAGGTTCCTCTTGTTTATGGAAATACGGTTGTGAAGCTCAAATTCTACAGCCCCTGGGGTGAAGAACGTACGAAGGAACAGAATATCACCATTCCATATAATTTCCTGCCGGTAGGCACCTTTGAATACAATGTCGGTGCCGGAGTTGTTGAAGACGGTCTGCAGAGCAGATTCAGCCGTGCCAGGATCAATTACGGACTCACCCGCAGCCTTACTGTCGGCGGAGGTATGGAATATCTTTCATCACTTGGTTCAGGACAGTTCATTCCCTTTCTCAATACATCATTCAGGCTTACAAACAATATCCTTCTATTTGGCGAATATGCCCACGGGGTAAGGACAAAAGGGACACTGAGCTACAGGATGCCTTCCAACCTCCAGCTGGACCTTAATTATACCTGGTACGAAAAAGACCAGCAGGCTATCCACTTCAATTATAGGGAAGAACGAAGGGCAACACTTTCATTTCCCCTGAAAATCGCCGGATTAAAATCCTTCCAGAGATTCAGCTATAACCAGATAGTGTTGCCTTCATCTGACTATAAAACAGCCGAGTGGATGTTTTCCGGTACTCTTTTCGGTATAAATACCAATCTTACCACTTATGGTATCTTCCTGGAAAAAGCAGAACCAAACCTCTACAGTAATCTTTCACTGGCCTTCAGGTTGCCTTCAAATTTTATTTTAATGCCCCAGGCACAGTATTCATACAGCAGGAATGAATTTATCAGTGCCAAAACAAGAATAGAAAAGCGCTTTCTCGAACATGGCCACATAAATCTCTCCTGGGAATATAATTTCAGAATGTCCGTCGGCCTGTCCGAGCTTGGAGTCCGTTATGATTTTTCCTTTGCCCAGCTGGGTTCTTCATTCCGCCTTTATGGCAAAAAGCCCTCATTCACTCAATATGCAAGAGGAAGCCTTGTAAATGACAGGCAAACGAGGTATCTGAAAGCCGACAACAGAACAAATACAGGCAGGGGAGGAATTTCAATAGTTCCTTATCTCGATCTTAATTCAAACAACAGAAGAGATCCCGGGGAACCACCCGCTCATGGACTAAATCTTCGTACAAACAGCGGGCGTGTTGAGAAAAGCGATAAGGACACCATCATATATATCCTTGGTCTGGAACCCTATACGAATTGTTTTATTGAACTTGATCCCAACAGCTTTGAAAATATCTCCTGGCGGCTGAATCAGAAATCACTGAGCGTGTCGGTCGACCCCAACATCATTAAAAAGATAGAGGTTCCTGTAATGGTTGCAGGTGAGGCAACAGGAACAGTTGAACTTGATGAAAACGGTATCAGGAAGGGACTGGGACGAATAATAGTCAGCTTTGAAACCGGTACCCGGAAGGCTGCCGGACGGGTACTGAGCGAGGAAGACGGGTATTTCAGCTTCTTCGGCCTTTCACCCGGTAAATATACTGTCAGAATTGATACTGCCCAGCTAGCAAAGCTGAATATGACTGCCCGGCCTGACTCAATTACGTTTGACGTGGCAGGAGGAATTGACGGGGATTTTGTTGAAGGACTGGATTTTGTCCTCACAAGGAAGCAACTGGAGACAATACCCGTAATCGAAGCCGGAGAGGGCAGACCCTTCACCCGTAAGGATACCACCTACATGGTTGTCCATGAAGTTGTTGAGGAACTTGTTACTATTGCTGAGGATTCCTGGGCAATACAGCTCGGTGCCTTCAGGGTGAGAACAAATGCCGAGCGGTACAGGAGAACCCTGGAAAAACTTCTGAACAGGAAGGTCGATATTGTTATTGAAGACAATTACTGGAAGGTACGTATACCCGATATTAAAACAAGGGATGATGTTGACAATGTTCTTGAACTGCTCAGAAGGAACGGAGTCACCGAGGTATGGGTGGTCAGACTCAAGGCAAAGCAGCAGCAGCTTATTCTTAAAGAAAGACAGGATACGGTAATAAGTATTACTGAAACAACCGAATTAATCTCTGAACCTTCATTTGATCGTGCAGCTTCGGTTGAACTGGGAGTATTTGACAATACAGCAGATGCCATCGCACTGAAAGACACTCTGCTTAAGTCTGTCAGGATGCCTGTACTGATAATCCGCGACGAGGGCCTGTACAGGCTCAGAGTCACCGGATTTGCAAACTGGGAGGAAATGATGGAGTTCATATCATCACTTGACAAATCCAGATATCCTGATATGCGGATCCATACCCTCAGCAGATCTTCTGAAAAAGTAACTGTCCCTGAAAAACCGGTGGAGATTCAGGCAGACACTATAACAGTTCCGGCGGAGAAAATACCGGAACAGCCTGAACCTGAAGAGACAGTTGTGAAAAAAGAACCGACTGTTGCCCTGCAGGCCGGAATATTCCACAAAAAATCGAAGGCACAGAAGGCTGTGAGAAAGATATCGGCCAGACTCAGACTCCCGGTTGAAATTGTGCTTCAGTGGGATTATTATCATGTAATAATAACCGGCTTTTACAGCAGGGAGGAAACATATATGTATTTCCCCGAACTGGCCGCACTGGGTTATCCGGGTGTCACTGTGATTGAAAACTATAAACCGGAAAAATAACTGATACGGCATTCCGATAATTTCCGTTTTGGCCGGAAACAGGTCAGAATTGGTACGGTTTTCCTGAAAAGGTCATTTGCCTCTGCAGTGCTCTGCTGAGAAGCCGGAAATTCACTTTCATAAGTCGGTTCATATTTCTAAATTTGTATGGGCTGTGGTTTTATTACCGGCTTTCAGTCTGAAATTGGTTTTAGGTCCTTCAATTGAAAAATCCTTTATATGAATACGGGTAAGTTTTCCCCCAGGTCGCGGCTGAAGAGTTTTAAGTATGCATTCAGAGGCCTCGGTTCACTGCTTAAATTTGAACACAACTCTAGGATACATCTGTTTGCAGCCATAATAGTTGTCATTCTGGGAATTATTCTGAAAGTCAGTGTAACCGAATGGTGTATTCTTATCCTGGCAATTGGCTTTGTATTTTTTGCAGAACTTCTCAATTCATCTGCAGAGGCTTTTTCGGATGCGGTTAAACCCGGATGGGATGAAAAGATAATGAAGGCAAAGGATTATGCCTCAGCTGCAGTACTTGTCGCTGCCATCACCTCGGCAGTCATCGGAATTCTTATTTTTCTTCCACGCCTCATACTGTTATTTTAAAATTGATTCGTAACTTATAGCGGCAAAGCCGTTTTTTATAAAACGCAGGAATTACTCAGAGTCTAACCTTACAACCAAACTAATTATTTTTAAAATGACAAAAAGAAAATTAACACGTCGTCAGGCTATTACAGCCGTATCGGCAGGAGCCCTGGGGTCATTTGTCAACTGGTCATTTCCGTCATTTACCATAAAAAGTACTGATCAGCAGAAACTGGCAATAAATGGCGGTGAGAAGATACACAGGGGCAGCTGGCCTGACTGGCCCGTGTGGGACCAGGCTGCCGAGAAAAATATTGCCGAAATGCTTCGCTCCGGGAGATGGTGGAGAGGCGAAGGTGAACATGTGGCTGATTTTGAGAAAAGATATGCCGAACTGATGGGAGTAAAAAGATGCCTTGCAACCGCCAGCGGAACAACAGCACTTATAATTGCCCAGAAAGCTCTTGGGGTTGATGCCGGGGATGAAATACTCGTTTCACCTTTTACCTTCATTGCCAGCTATAATGTTATTTTCATGAATAAAGCCCTTCCGGTGTTCGTTGATACAGATCCGGAAACTTTCCTGATGGATCCGTCAAAAATAGAATCCCGCATCACGGAACGGACAACAGCCATCATTCCGGTACATATTTACGGTCTCCCGGTTGATATGGACAGGGTAAATGAAGTGGCCCGGAAACACAGGCTGAAAGTGATTGAAGATGCATGTCAGGGCTGGCTGGGTGAATACAAGGGCAAAAAGCTGGGGTCACTGGGTGATGCGGGCTGCTTCAGCTTCCAGAATTCCAAAAATCTTCCCGCCGGGGAAGGTGGTGCCATTATCAGCAATAATGACGAACTGATGGATAAGTGTACTTCCCTTCACAACTGCGGAAGACCCTTCGGCACTGTTGCACGGACATCGGCCTATCCGATAGCAGGAACCAATTTCAGAATGCAGCAGATACAGGCACTGATCCTTATGTCGCAGATGAACCGTATCAGGAAAGATGCCGATATCAGACTTGCAAATGCACTTTATCTCGATGCCAGCCTTAAGGATATTCCCGGAATCATCCCTGCGAAACTTGTTGGGGAGAACTGCCGTTCTGCCTATCACCTCTATGCATTCAGGTATATAAGCAAGGAATTCAACGATATACCCAAAGCCAGATTCATGAATGCCCTTCAGGCTGAAGGCATACCCTGCAGCAGCGGCTATGGCCCGCAGAACAGGGACGGGCTTATCGAAGAACAGCTTAATTCGAAAGGATACAAAAGACTGTTTTCCGAAGCACGGCTGAAACAGTGGAGGGAAGAGAATGTCCTTCCGGGTAATGACAAACTCTGCAGTGAAGCAGTCGTTTTCACCCAGAATATCCTTCTTGGCAGCCGGAGTGACATGGAAGACATTGTCAGGGCAATCAGGAAGATCTACCAGAACAGGGACTCACTGAAGGCCTGAAGAAAATGAAAAAAATTCCTGAATACCTGCTACTGGCAACTCTGGCCGTCCTCACCTGCTCCTGTTCGCAAAAGCAGGCTGCTCCCGACAATTCAGGTGAAATGGCTAATAACATACGGAATTATCTTGTAAAAGCCGCAAAGGATATTACAGACAATTCCGGAAGCACTGTTTTATCGGCATCGGAATGGGAAAAGGTCAGACCGGAACGGCATTCTGAATTTATCGAAATGATAAGTCTGCAGGATATGCCTCTGACCGGGGAAAGACCTCCGCTGAATGTCAGGATCACCGGAACAGTCCGGAGAGATGGATACAGAATAGAAAAGCTTTACTATGAATCGCTTCCCGGCCTCTATGTTCCGGCAAACCTCTATATTCCCGACAATGTAAGTGAGCCTGTGCCCGGAATCATTTACCTCTGCGGTCATTCAGGCACGCAAAAAGTGCATTACCAGGCTCATCCGGCCAAATTTGCCCGGCTTGGCTTTGTGTGCCTCATTGTTGAAACCATACAGTACGGGGAAGTCCGCGGCGAACACCACGGCTGCTATGCAAGGGGATGGTTCAACTGGTACAGCCGGGGATACACTCCTGCCGGTGTGGAAGTATGGAATGCCATACGGGGTCTGGACCTTCTTTCAGAAAGACCTGAAGTTGATGAACAAAACCTTGGAGCCACGGGAATATCCGGAGGAGGAGCCATCAGCTGGTTCCTGGCTGCCGCTGACACCCGGGTGAAGGCCTCCGCCCCTGTATGCGGGGCAAGCACAATGGAGGCACAGATAACAACACGAACCATCGATGATCACTGCGACTGCATGATGGCTATAAACAGCGGACTTATAGATTTTCAGGATATCGGCGCCCTGATAGCACCAAGGCCCCTTCTGATAGGACAGTCGGACCGTGACGGTTTAAATCAGATAGAGTCTGTACGGCGGATATACAGGGACCTGCGCCGTATCTATGAGCTCCACAACGCAGCAGCTGATATCGAATATATTGAAACACCCGGTGGTCATGCCTATCATAAAAATTCGAGGGAAAAAATCTTTTCATTCTTTGCACGGCATCTTATGGGGAAAAATTTATCCCCCGAGGAAGCCGGGGATATTGATACTTCCCCCGGAAATATGCTTTCAGAAGATGAATTAAGGGTATATACGGCAGGAGCGCCTGCGGATGACCGGACAACCACAATACAGGATTCCTTTGTAAAACTTGCCGGTGATCCGGAGATTACTTCGGAAGATGATCTGATTGCTCACCGGAAGGCTGTCACGGATTTTCTGAGAAAAAAGAGTTTCTCCGCATTTCCTCAAAACCCTCCTCCCTTTGACTCTGTAAAAGTGTTCAGAACGCTCGACAGGGCATCTTACGGCAGTGATATCTACAGTTTCGTTTCAGAGGAAGGCTGGCGGCTGAAGGTTGATATACGCTGGAGGAACGAAGCCTCACAGAAAAAGCCTCTGATGATCGTTTTACGCAATCCGGGCGAAAGCCGGTGGGAGTCGGAAGGATTCATCGGAGATCCCGGGAAAGACTGGAATATTGTATATTTTGAAGTGAGAGGCGCAGGCGAATACGGCTGGGATCCGAATCTCCAGTGGCATATTCGCCGTGCATCGGCATGGCTGGGAAGGACTCCTGCATCAATGCAGGTGTATGATCTTATGCGCTGCATCGGGTTCTGCAGGACTCTCGGCGGCGTCAATGCCGATTCAATCGGGATTGCTGCAAGGGATGCCATGGCTGTTGTTGCACTATACGCCGCCCTGCTAGACGGAAATTGCAAAAGCATCATACTGAAGGATCCTCCGGCCAGCCAGGATGTGGCAAGCAGTCCGGATGGCAGGGGAGCAGCAATTGAGATACTGAATTGTTTAAGAATCACGGATGTCTACCAGCTGCCGGCATTCCTTTCACCGGCTGAGATCATTTTTGTCGGAGATATTCCTGAGGCTTACCGGTGGTCAGATAATGTCCTGAGAAAACTGGGAAAGAAGCCGCTGAGAAAACTATAGGTGCTGTCAGCGGCACTCTCTGTTTCAGGTTTGTGAGTAAATAAAAAGGAAAGCGTTCCAGGAATGAAGGCATGCCCTCAGCCTTTTGTATTTTAAGTTTTGTGAGGTTGTAAAAGAAAAGTGATTCCCGAATGAAGGCATGCCCTCAGCCTGTTGTATTTTAAGTTTTGTGAGGTTGTAAAAGAAAAGCGTTTCCCAAATGAAGACATGCTTTCAGCCTGTTTTGTTCTGAGTTTTGTAAATATGAAGAAAAGAGCTTATTATTAAATATCAAATAACATCTACAGCATTTGTCAACTGCATAAAATGAAATTTGTATCCAGAAGGAATATGATCAGATCGCTTATTTACTCCACTTTCTCAGGAATGATTCCCGGTAAGTTTTCAGGAATATCCTTTTCTGCAGGAATATCCTTTTCTGCAGGAGGGCAGGAAAAAAACTTCGAGCCTTCATACCTTAAACTGCACCGGTCGGGTGAGCTGAAAAGACGCGGGGAAAAGTTGTGGGCAATGATGGAAAGCTGTGAACTGTGCCCGAGGATGTGCAGGGTCAATAAACTGAAGGGAGAGAAAGGATTCTGTCAGGCAGACTCCACCCTGGAAATTTCATCAGCTCATCCTCATTTCGGTGAGGAAAGGCCTCTTGTCGGAAAAGGTGGTTCAGGTACCATCTTCCTGTCAAACTGCAGCCTGAGATGTGTTTTTTGCATTAATTACAGTATCAGTCAGGAAGGCGAAGGAACAAAGAGAAGCATTGACCAGTTTGCCGGTATGATGCTTTCACTGCAGAAAATGGGTTGTCCCAATATCAATGTCGTTACCCCGACACATTATTCCCCGCATATTCTTCTTGCTCTTGACAGGGCCGCCTCAAAGGGCCTGAAGGTGCCTCTTGTTTACAATACCTGCGGATGGGAAAGGACAGAAATACTGAAGATACTTGACGGAGTTGTCGATATCTACCTTCCTGACTTTAAGTATTACGACGGACAGAAAGCAGCCAGGTATTCCTCCGGTGCCCGGGAATATCCCGAAATGACAAAACAGGCCCTTCTGGAAATGCACCGCCAGGTGGGAGTGGCGAAACCTGCTGCCGGGGGGCTGATGCAGAGAGGACTGATGATCCGCCACCTTGTAATGCCAAACAAGGTAAGTGATTCGGAAAAAATTATTGACTGGATTGCAGAAAATCTGCCCCGGGACACCTACCTGAATATAATGTCCCAGTACAGTCCTACCTACAAGGCATTCGATTATCCGGAAATTTCACGCAAAATAACTCGTGAAGAATACTTCAGTGCCGTTAATCATGCAAAGGCAGCCGGGCTGACAAACCTTGAGATACAGGGATACCGCTACTGACAATCTTCCATGGCTTTCCGGTATCCTGAAGCAGGTTCCTATTTTTCATATACGATTTCCCTGGACCCTGAAATACTGTTGTTTTCCGAAATTATTCCGGATGTTTTCCTTCCGGCAGATATTGCAACAGTCTGCTTACCCTTTCCGGTTGACCGGATTGTATTGCTGATGATACTTATGTCGCGGGTTTCGCCGTCGATACGGAAACCGGCAGATTCACCCGCCATTCCGTTATTTTCTATTATATTGTTACGGAATGTATTGCGATGTCCGCCGTTCTGTTCGTTTTCATTCCGGAAATAGACGCCATGTCTTCCGTTTTCATATACATGGTTATTTTCGAAGATATTGTCAGTGTCCTTATGTCCAATTGAAAATCCGTTGTCGGAATTTGCATACACCCTGTTGTTTCTGAAAATACCGTTCTGAACCCTCCAGCAGAGAAAGATTCCGTCTCCCCTGTTGTGATGACTGATACAATCCTCTATGACAGTATGGTCGGAACCGGCTCCCGGATGAAAGCCCAGTCCTCGCCCATGGGAGGCTTCACAGCCTTTGACGCTGATATTTTCGGTTACCTGCCAGCTGAATGAGTCGCCGTTGAATTCATTCACCCTTACATTTTCAACCAGGCAGTTTCTCGACTTATGCATATATACCCCCCCTCCCCTGCATCCGTTGATATATTCATTGGCAGCCCCGTTTCCTTCAATAACAAGATCTGAAATTTTTACATTCTCCGCTTCCACTGCTTCAATCAGTGAGAAACTGTTCGATATGGTACCGTTGAGTGAGGCCACATAGTCATTTACTGTCCCGTTGTCAAAATATATGGTGTTCCCCTGTATATCAGTTATAACTGCAGTGGTCACATCCCAGGCTGATTTATGACTGTCATCAAAGATCTGTATCCCCATTCCCTTTTTAAAACCGCTTGCATCCTTTACCACAGCCTTCAGCATACCCCAGTCGGCATCGATTACAAAGCTGGTTTTAAATCCGTCACATTTCCTCAGAACGGTTGATTCTCCCGATCCTCTCAGTGTCATATTGTCTGAAAGGCGAAGAGGGCCGGTCATTTCATAAATTCCGGGATTCAGCTTCACTGTGCCTCCTCCTCTTGATTTAAGTGCATCCAGTGCAATCTGTACTGCCTGGGATGTGTATCCGGGAATATCAGCTCCCGGTCCGCCGACTGTTATCACCTGTTCTGCATATCTGACATCAACCAGGCCTATGCTCTGGCACTTGCTGTCATTGCCTGCACAGAACCACAGGAGAATTACAAAAGATAGTAAAAGCCAGTTTGTCTTCATTTCTAATTTTTTAAGGTTTTTCTTGCTTTGTGATAAAAATACTTGTCCGTCAGAACTCAAATAAAATTCCTTTTCACCACGCCTGGCAGTGACGAATGGGATCCTGTCATGTCAATCCGGCTCCATGAGCCGCAGATAATGCCACAGGGAGGAATCAAACGGATGCTGGTCATACAGGCCGGACCCCGTGAGCCGCCGGTAAAACACCGGGGCGGGGACAAATGGGGGCTTGTCATATAAACAGAACTTCATGAGTCGCCGTTAAAAACACTGATCAATGTCATTTTCCCGAAAGATTCACAATCTTCCCGTCATGATAGATTGTCCACCCGCGTCCGCCGTTTTCATTGCTGAAATAGCATTCAAAGGTTGTTCCTGTTGCCCTGATGACCGGAAGGGTGTTCACTCCCTCAAAATCATCCCTGCCAAGGCCCAGCATCCTGATGTCGGAAGTATATGTCCCGAATTTTTTAAAATATTCATTTTGCAGATAATAAACCATACGCAAAGCCCATTTTTCATTCAGATCCCTGTCAGGGACGAATACTTCCGTGCCTTCACCGGCTTTTATACCGGAGAACTGCAGGTATCCCCACATTTCAGGCATATGCATGTTTATACGGCCCTGCGGCGTCCATACCCAGTTGTATTCCGGCCAGGGTCTTCCCGTTGACGGATCGGTTTCCTTCCTGTACCTGCCATCTTCAATGACTGTCCGCCACTCCACCCTGGAGAAATTTATCCTCCACTGGTCACCCTGCCCCGGCAGGGCGGGACCGGTATTACATTCCCTCAGCACACTGAATGGTATAGCAATTTCAATATTCCAGCCCCTGTCGGCATCCCGTGGATTATTAATGCTGCCATCAACCCGGGTTCCCACCTTCAGTCCCTTAATATCCCAGCACGTTACTGCCGGTCCCCCGTCACGGTAGGGTTTTATCAGCAGAAGATCCCACGATGTGCCGAAAGCATTCACCTCCAGTTCATAATAGTTGTGAGTATCGCCATCCGGATCAATAAACACCTCAAAATCGTTGTCAAAAAATATAACTGTATCCCTTTGCCTGAGAGTGGCCCAGATATGAGGTTCCTCCATCTCAGCGGCAATGTACAGGTATTCACTGTCCCACAGCATCTTCAGCCGGGTTTTGTAATGAGGCGCCGGCTTCAGGTCACCTTCAATATCAACAAAATAATCTGTCCACGGAGCCGCTTCCCAGTCTGATTCATTCAGGATCCCGTCAGTTGTAATGTTTCCGGTGGTTCTGTAACATACGTATCCCGCAGGATCGGGTTTCGGCGGTATAATGGAATGAGGATCTTCAAGCACATCCGGTGAGGTGGCACATGAAACCAGCATTGGCAATACAATTGCAGAAACAAGAGCAAAGCGTAATCCTGACAGATAATTATTAAACAAGGTTTTTTTCATAATTGACAAGTTATTTATTTAAAAATGCTGTCCGGTTAAAAAACGGTTCTGGTGGTGACCGAGTCAAAGTCAGCCTGTACAGACTGCAGGAAATTCAGCACTGAATATAAGCAAAAATCGATTAGTATTGATATTTTTACAATCAGATAACGAAACCTGAAAATATCATCCATGAAAAAAACTATTTTATTTTTTATTATTTTGATAATTATGTCATTACAGCTTTCATCTCAAGCTGTAACCTATCTTCTTCACGACAACTGGAAAGCAAAGAGGGCTTCTGACGTTCTGATTGACGGATGTGAGCTTACCGGCAGTGAATTAATGCCTGAAGGATGGATGGAGGCTGTTGTCCCCGGAACTGTTCTAACCACGCTTCTGCATAACAAGCTTGTTCCGGACCCTTTCTACGGACTGAACAATAATCTGATTCCGGATATTTATGATACCGGCAGGGATGAATACACGTACTGGTTTTACAATGAATTTGAGATTCCGGATCTTAAGGAGGGTCAGCAGGCATGGCTCAGTTTCAGAGGTATAAATTACTTTGCCGACATATTCCTCAACGGCCACCGCGTGAATGCCAGCACCCACCGGGGAATGTTCCTGAGGGAAAAATATCTTATTACCAAATATATCAGCAAGGACGGGCCAAACAGGCTGGCAGTCCTGGTAGCACCGCCCGATCCTCCCGGCAATGCTGCAGCCGGACAGGGAGGGGACGGGACAATAGGCCGTAATGTGGCAATGCAGTTCACAGCCGGATGGGACTGGATATGTCCTGTCCGTGACCGAAATACCGGTATTTGGGATCAGGTAGCCGTTGAAATCACCGGTGCGGCCGATCTGAGGAATCCATACGTGGAAACCCGTGTTCCCGGAACAAGGATGCCGGGAGAAAAACAGGCTCCCGCATTTGTCAGGACTTCCGTTGAAATAAAAAATCCTACATCAAGAGTAATTAATGGTATCCTGCGCCTGGAATTCGACAGGTATAAGGTAAGTATCAATGCGGTACTTGAGCCCCGCGAGGAGAAAGTATTCTCATTTCCCGAGATAAAAGTTGAGGAACCCCGGCTGTGGTGGCCGAACGGAATTGGTGATCAGCCTCTTTATAACATGAAGATCGATTATTCCGACAGGAACGGTACGAAATTCGATTCTGAAACCCTCACATTCGGAATAAGGGAGACATCCAACTATTTTGACAGTGTAATCACTGCGCAGGTCTTTTGCGTGAACGGACAGAAAATCTTTATCAAAGGAGGAAACTGGATAGCATCAGATGCGCTGCTCCGCCTTTCCAAAGAGCGTTACGACGCGGAAATCAGGCTTCACGCTGGGATGAACATGAACATGATACGGGTATGGGGCGGAGGATTGACAGAACGCCCGGAATTCTATGAAGCCTGCGACAAATACGGTATCCTGGTATGGCAGGATATCTGGATAACAGGCGACTGTAACGGAGAATGGGATGATCCACTGAAAAAGGAATCGCAGGCCAGACGAAAAGCATATCCTGATGATCATGACCTTTTCCTGGAATCCCTGACCGATCAGATCAAAATGCTCCGGAACCATCCAAGTCTCTATCTCTGGTGCGGGGGAAACGAAACATATCCCCCGGCCGACATTCTCCAGGCATGTGAAAAGGATATCTTTCCGGCATATGATCCGTCACGGTTCTTCCTCGACATGTCTACCTCGCCTAAACTCATGACCAACATAATCGGCGGCGTGGGCGACGGTCCCTATGGCATTAGGGAACCCGAAGAGATATTCACTGTAAGATCCTTTCCATTTAATCCGGAAACAGGATCCATAGGAATTCCCAACTATGACGGATTGATAAAATTCATTCCGGAAAACGAACTGAAACCACCGCAGTCTCCGAGAGCATCCGGATCGTGGGCTTATCATAAATATCTTCCGCTCATGGATTTTCCGGACAGATACGGCAGGGTAAAGGATGTCAGGGATTTCTGCATGAAGGCTCAGCTGGTAAGCTATGAGCAGTACCGTGCCCTCCAGGAAGCATTCAACCATAAAATGTGGGACTGGTACACCGGTATGCTTGTTTGGAAAAATCAGAATCCCTGGACCTCACTGCGAGGATTCTTCTACGATTACTACCTTGATTATACCGGTGCCTATTTTGGATACAGGCATGCTGCCGCCCCCGTGCACATACAGCTTAATCTCAGCGATTCAGTTGTATGTGTTTTAAATCAGACTTCCAAGGATTTGAATAATATTACTGCAAGTGTTACTTTATATGATCTTCACGGCAGGATCATATCTGAATCCGGCAAAACCATAAGTCTGAAAGCAAACGATCTTGTGTTGCTCAACAAAGTTGTTCTGCCGGAAACAAGTACTGAAGAACTTTACTTCCTGAAACTGATTCTCCGGGATAAGGAAAAAATAATTGACGAGAATCTGTACTGGCTTTCAAACAAACCAAAGTCATATGCAAAGCTGAATGAACTGACTGAAGTAACACTTAAGACGGATATCGTTAAATCTACAGATAATAAATATATTATAAATGTTACAAATCCTGCTGATGAAACTGCATTCTTCATACGCCTCAAGGTGAATGACCCGGATGGTAAGCTTGTTCTTCCGGTCTTTCTCACCGAAAACTACTTCACTTTGCTGCCCGGTGAAAGCAGGGCGGTTGAGCTTGACATTCCGTCTTTACTTGCAAATCCTCCTTCAGGTATAAAACAGAAGGCCGGGGAACTGAGACTGATCACTGAAGGCTGGAATATCAAAGCACAGGAAAAAACATTCTGAGATCATAAACCAAATTTAACTTCAACTGATTTATAGTCATGAAACCCCAATTGCAATACGGATGCAGCGAAAAGGACATTGTTGAATACACCTGCCGCAAAACGGCTGAAAGGATAGAGATCAACGGCGACCTCACTAAGCCGGTCTGGTTAAATGCAGCCAGGTCAGGGCGCTTTGTCGATATGGTAACCGGCGATCCGGGACTTTATGACACCCGTGCAGCTGCCCTCTGGAATGAGGAATATCTCTATATCGCATTCTGGGCGGAAGAGCCCTTTGTGACAGCCACCCTTACTGAAAAGGACTCAATAATCTTCCTGGAGAATGATCTTGAGGTTTTCATTGACGGGGGAGACTGTTATTATGAACTGGAAATAAATGCCCTGAACACCATTTATGAAGTCTTCTTCATCTGGCGTGATGCCTATGAAAAAGGAGGAAGATTTGATGTTCCGGAATTTGATGTATTTAAAAAAACATCCATGACCTTCGGAGGGGATTATGACCGGACAGGAAAATATTTCTGGTGGGGAAAACATCCGAGGGGACTGAGATGGGCATTCCTGGACTATGATATGCCGGGCCTTGAAACTGCTGTTAAAATAGACGGCACGATAAATGATAATTCGGATACAGACAAGGGATGGGCGGCCGAGATAGCCATTCCGTGGAAAAGCCTGAAATGGCTCGCAAACGGAAGGGCACTTCCGCCGGAGGAGGGTGATGTCTGGAGAATCTTCCTGGGCCGTTTCCAGAAAATGTCACCCTCGGGACAGGAAATAATCCCTCATCCTGCATGGGCCATGAACAGGCACGGGGTTTACGACACCCATATCCCGGAATGCTTCAGCAGATTCAGGTTCGTAACCTGAAATTCAGAATTGGCCGGCATTTAGAAAACCGTATCAACGGGCTTTCCCTGATACAGTTTATTTATTAAAATGACTACCGGTAATGATATAGGAGTTATAACGTCAGATTGGTCATGAATTTTATGAACCCATTTGGCTGATGATGCAGAAGCTGAGATTGACAATGGGATCCGGAGACAGCAGGTATAAGCTGAATTAGATTGTCGGGTTGGATGAGGGCTTCTTTGAGATTGTGGATACAAAAACAGAAGACATGATAAAAAGAATATTACTCTTTCTCCTTTCTGTAATGGTATTATCCTGTACCGGTCATACCGATACAATATCCATAAAGATAGAAAACCCTGTTCTTCCGGTGTTAACCGGAAAGGATGCCAATCCTGTGCTGAAAATCAAAATGATCCGCCAGCAGCCGGCAGATTACTCATTGCAAAAGGTCGTTATTTCGTTGGAGGGAACAACTGACCTGAACGATATTGAGCATGTATCGCTTTTTAAATCAGACGGTGAAGGGCGGTTTACCACCGGTAATCTTATAGGTAAAGTGCAATCACCTGCCTCCGTCGTTACGTTTAAGGATAATTTCAACATTACTGAAGATACACTTACATTTTGGTTATCGGTTACATTAAAAGAGAGTATGGATCTGTCACACAGAATCAAGGTACAATGTAAAAGTATTACAACGGATATCGGGAAAGTACCTGTTCCTTCCGACGATACACAGAGTCTTAGAGTAGGTGTAGCAGTACGTCAGCATATGAAGGACGATGTGCATACCTCCCGTATTCCGGGATTGGCCACCTCGAAGGATGGAACATTACTTGCAATTTATGATGCGCGGTATGAAAGTGCGAGGGATTTACAGGGACATATCGATATTGGATTGAACCGTAGTACCGACGGAGGACGTACATGGCAACCGATGCAGATCGTGTTGGACATGAAGGAATGGGGTGGATTGCCGGAGAAGTACAACGGAGTAAGTGATGCCTGCATTCTGGTGGACGACAATACCGGAGATATCTATATAGCAGGTCTTTGGATGCATGGTGTACTCGACCCGGAAACCGGGAAGTGGGTTAAGGGGATGACCAAAGATAGTATCCGGTGGATCCATCAATGGCAGGCGAAAGGGTCCCAACCGGGATTCGGTGTAAAGGAAACTTCACAGTTCCTGATCACGAAGAGTACTGATGACGGATTAACCTGGAGTGAACCGGTAAATATTACATCTGTCAAGAAAAAGGAATGGTGGTTATTTGCTCCCGCGCCGGGCCACGGCATCACCCTGTCGGATGGTACATTGGTATTTCCGACACAAGGACGGGATGAGACGGGTAAACCGTTTTCCAATATCACGTGGAGCAAAGACGGAGGAATAACATGGACAACCAGTAATCCTGCACATAAGAATACGACGGAATGTATGGCTGTCCAGCTATCCGATGGATCCATTATGTTGAATATGAGGGATAACCGCAACCGGGGAAATGATGAGGTGAACGGACGGACCATCGCCACAACTACCGACCTGGGAGAAACATGGACGGAACATCCCACTTCCAGGAAAGCATTGATAGAACCAACCTGTATGGCAAGCCTGCATAAACATGTTTATCATGAAAAAGGTGTTGAGAAATCTGTATTACTTTTCGCCAATCCCGCTTCTACCTCTAACCGGGATCATATTACGTTGAAAGTGAGTAAGGATGATGGCAATACATGGCCCGAAGATAAACATATTCTGCTGGATGAATATAGCGGACGGGGATATTCCTGTATAACATCGGTAAATGATTCAACCATCGGTATCCTTTTTGAAAGTAGTCAGGCCGATATCGTTTTCCAAACTGTATCATTAAAGGAGATCCGATAATCATACAGGGAACCGGGGGCCTTTCCTGACAGACATGACGTTTAGAAAAGACAGCGCCCATTCCGGTCATGGTAATGATTACATCAGCAGGGTCAGATCAATTGTCATACTGAATTTTAATAGTTTAACACTCCTTAAGAAAATGAAAAAATTAACACAACCAGCACTCCTGCTTGGAATAAGCCTGATAATTTCTCATGCCACAAGCAATGCACAGATTAAACCGGAAGATGTTTCAGTCAGAAAAATCTGGAGTAATGAGTACCATAATGCTTTTACATCCCTTATCTGGTTCAAAGGCAGTTTTTATTGTTCGTTCCGTCAGGGAAGTGATCACGCCGGAGGTGTCGATGGAGTCGTACGTATTATAAAATCAAAAGATGGTATAAACTGGACATCGGTTGCAGTGCTTGAGAAAAAAGGTTACGATCTCAGAGACCCTAAATTGTCTGTTACACCTGACGGAAGAATTCTGGTAAACATGGGAGGTTCAGTATATAAAGACAGGAAACTCATGAGCCGTTTATCTCATGTTTCTTTTTCAAATAGTTCAGGGAAGAAATTCTCTGATCCCCAGCCCATTGGTATTTCAGCCAATGCCAAAACAAATTTTGATTGGCTGTGGAGAGTTTCATGGTATAATAAGATTGGTTATGGGGTTGCATATTCGACGGGAGAAGAAAAAGAAGACCAAGAATGGTCAGTCTGCCTTCTTAAAACTACCGATGGTATTAATTATGACCTGGTTACCAGGCTTTCATTGGATGGGAGGCCCAACGAAACTACTGTGAGGATAATGCCTGACGGGGAAATGTTGATGATGGTTCGCCGGGAATCAGGCACAGGCTTCTGGGGAAGAAGCAAGCCTCCATATAAGGAGTGGAGTTGGACAGATACAGGAATCCGGTTTGGCGGACCTGACTTTACAGCGTTAAATGACGAGCTTTTTATCGCCGGTACCAGGATATATGAAAAACCGGCAATAACCGGATTATTTTTAGTTAACAGGGAAGGGCAATTCAGAAATCTGCTCCGGCTGCCTTCAGGAGGTGATAATAGTTATCCCGGATTTGTTGTAGGCAGGAAAAAAATATTCGTATCATACTATTCCTCGCATGAGGGTAATTCATCAATTTATCTGGCTGAAATACCATTATCTCTGATTGAAGGATTATGAACAAACCGACTTCGAACAAATTCATTTGTAGCCAATGGATTTTTTGGAGGGAAGTCTGGTGGCTATAACTGCAATGGTGTTTATTACGTCTTCCGGCATAATTTCAGCCTTGTATTGTATTTACCGGACTTCCTTTTAATAGATATTGGCAGGAATATTAAGGCAAATCTGGTTTTTATTGCAGATACAATTTAAGGAATAATCTGGCATAAATTGCTTATAGAGTAAAAAATACAAATTAAGCTGCACAATAACTACCCTAAAAAACAATCATTGTACACCCTCGGTATATATAAACAAGCAACGAGGCGATTGCATCACGTAAAACTCTACCTCGAAAGGATTGCACCACATAAAACTCTACCTCGTGAGGATTGAACCTGCAACAAAAAATCGGACACTTTATTAAGCTACTAATTGATTTATAAATTTCTCTTTTTTATTTCTGATTGACGTTTTTATTGCAGTATGAATACGGTCAACGTTATACCATGCTTCAATATATTCAAATACAGAAAGTTTTGCTTCTTTAAATGTCTTATAACTGTGATGATAAACATGTTCGACTTTCAGTGTCTTAAAGAAGCTTTCTGCTGGCAGCATTATCCCAGCAATCTCCTTTGCGACTCATGCTTCTTTCAACATTTTTGTACGAGGAGAGGAGATTTGTAAACTCATTGCAGGCATATTGAATACCTCTGTCAGAATGGAAAATAAGCTTGTCCGTTATGATCCGGTTCCTGACAGCCATTTTCCATGCCGGAATGGTTGTATGAGCAGCCTTCAAAGATCTACTGTATGACCAGCCGATTACTTTCCTGTCATAAAGGTCAATAATAGCGGTCAAATAAAGCCACCCCTGGAACGTTTTTATATAAGTCAAATCAGACACCCATCTGTGCCGGACGGACCACAGTGAAGTCCCTGGTGAGCTTATTTTCAACAACAGGGTAGTTATGTCTGGAATCAGTGGTAATAACCCATTTCTTACGGATAATACTCTTGATATTCTGCTTTTTCATCAGCCGTGCTACTCTCTGCCTTGATACATGAAATCCTTCTTCCTGAAGCTTTATAGTTATCCTGGGACTGCCGTAGGTGCCTTTACTCTGATCGTAAATCTTTTTTATCCGTTCAGACAACTCCATGTTCTCAATAGACCGCTTGCTTGGATTGCGCTTCAGCCAGCAATAATATGAACTCCTGCTTACCTTTAATACTTTACACATCTTCTCAATGGGAAATATACAGGTATGTGTCCTTATGAATTGGAATATTTGCCATCGCTCCCGGAGAAAATGCTTACAGCTTTTTTTAAGATATCACGCTCTAACTGGGCATCTCGAAGTTCTTTTTTTAACCGGGCTATCTCCTTTTGTTCCTCTGTCATCAATTTGTTACCCTGACCCGGGAAGCTGGCACCCAAATTTGCCGAAGCTTCCCGTCTCCAACGATAGATAAGTTCTGCTCGAATATCCAGCTCCTTTGCCAGAACAGTCAGATCGTCTCTTGTGTGTGAAAGCTCAACAACCATTTGTTTGAACTCCGGGTCATACTTTCTTCTTTTTTTCATATCCGTTAAATTAAGCATTTTAGCTTAACTTACTGTCCGGATAAAGGTAGCAGTTCCAGATTGCATCACGTAAAACTCTACCTAGAAGGGAAAGTTAAATAAAGAAATATCTTATTTAAGTTATTTTGCATTCTCTTAAATAACGATTAGTTTTGTTTAAAATAACTGAAATGAAACAATATAAATCCGGACAGTACATAAGCCAAGGTTGCTATAAGAGTTTTCAACCTACATTAATCAACAAGCAATTGCACGTTGACAATATGGAAGTGTTGCAACTACTAAGTCAAGCAGACAGAGAATTAGGCAGGTTAGATATGTTCTCAAAGTATATTCCTGATGTTGACCTCTTTATAAGTATGCACGTTCTGAAAGAAGCTACTCAAAGCAGCAGGATTGAAGGAACTCAAACTAATATGGAAGAGGCATTACTGGACAGGGAAGATATCCCTTTAGACAAGAGAGATGACTGGGAGGAAGTCCAGAATTATGCGAAAGCAATGGAATGGGCTATTAACGAACTTGATAAACTTCCATTTTCCTCACGATTAATTCGTGAAACCCATAAAATACTTCTACAAGGAGTCAGAGGAGAACGAAAACAACCTGGAGAATTCAGAAATAGCCAGAATTGGATAGGCGGAGCAACTATTAATGATGCTATTTTCATCCCACCGGTTCACACTACGGTACCTGAATTAATGAGTGATATCGAAAAATTTCTCTATAATGAAGAAATTTTCATCCCTGAATTGCTGAAAATCGGACTTGTTCATTATCAGTTTGAAACAATTCACCCATTCCTTGATGGAAACGGTAGGATTGGCAGGTTACTGATTCCGTTATATCTGGTCAGCAAAGGAATATTAAAGAAACCTATTTTGTATCTATCTGATTTTTTTGAAAAAAACAGAAAGTTATATTACGAAAACTTAATGATTGTAAGAGATAAAAACAATCTCTCACAATGGTTTAAGTTCTTTTTGATTGGAATAATTAAAACTGCAAAAAATGGAATAACAACATTTGACAATATTCTTCAATTACAAAAAACAATTGAATCAAGTATTCAAAAATTAGGTAGTAGAGCAGTGAATGCAAAAAAGATAGTTGATTATTTGTATAATCGTCCAATTATAAATGCAGAAAAAGTTAGTGAAATAGCTGGAATATCAATGCCTTCAGCATATAAATTAATTGTAGATTTGGAAAAACTTGATATTCTAAAAGAAATAACTGGAAGTAAGCGAGGTAAAGTGTATGTGTTTGACAACTATTTAAGACTTTTCAGATAATTTAAACCCAGTTGCTGACAGCATCCCATTTCTTCTCATGTCCAAGTAAGTTATCTCATAACAAAAAGGAAAAATCCCCTTCCGTCCGTGAATTTAATGTGAATAACTATTCCTTAACCAGGACATATAAATAAATGATTCTGACTACCTTGTAAGATAATTTTTCAAAATGAATTGGATTTGTTATGGATGAGAGTTGGCAACAACCATATTTTTGCCAGAATTCATTACCTCTGATGCTTCATGAAATACTGTTATTTCCTGAAAATCAGGGATAACTGCTGATAATCTTCATCAGGAAGTGTTACGATATTCATTTTGTGTATGGCTTGAAATCGAGCGGGGATGTCTGATAAATACCGACACTTGTGAAAGCTAAAAAATACATCAGGTAATGCCTGGTGACCAATATCGCATGAAAATCAATTATAAGAGAATCATGAAAGTTTTCAACATTACACTTGTTATATTGTGCCTGATTTGTTTTGAGTTCACAATTCAGGCGCAAAATGGTATCCCTGCCACAGGCGGGGATGCCTCGGGCAGTGGTGGTTCGGCAAGCTATTCCGTCGGATTGCCTTTTTACACTGTTTATGCCGGAGCAAATGGCTCGGTAGTTCATGGAGTTCAACAACCCTATGAAATTTCGATGGTAACAGCCATTGAAGAAATCATTGGCATAGACCTTTTATTTCTGGCATATCCGAATCCTGTACGCGATCATCTTACGCTGGACGTGAATGATTCAGATATTGCCAATCTCCACTTCCATCTCTATGATGCGAACGGAAGACTTTTGCAAAGCAGGAAAATTCAGGGTCAGCAAACAACTATTGCCGTTGGTAACCTGATACCTGCCACCTATTTTATTAAAGTCACTTCAGGCAAAAAGGAGTTAAAAACATTCAAAATCATTAAAAATTAAATAGTCATGAAAAAATTATTTGCAATCCTGATAGCAATATTATTAACTGCAGCCATATGGGCACAAATTCCTGAAAAATTGAGCTACCAGGCAGTAATCCGCAACAGTAGCGATGCATTGGTTATCAACCGGCAAGTGGGCATGCAAATCAGTATTTTGCAAGGTTCGGCTAGCGGTACAGCGGTTTATACGGAAACCCAGGCACCAAGCACCAATGCCAACGGTTTGGTTAGTATCGAGATAGGCGGTGGCACCGTTGTAAGTGGCAACTTTTCCGCAATTGACTGGGCCAACGGTCCTTACTTCATTAAAACCGAAACCGACCCCAATGGCGGAACAGGCTACACTATTACCGGTACAAGCCAGCTGTTAAGCGTACCCTATGCCCTATATGCCAAAACAAGCGGTGATGCGTTCAGCGGGGATTATAATGATCTGGTCAATGTACCGACCATGGTCACAAAACCGGAGAATATTTATCAGGTAAGACTAATGAGTGCTGATGAAGACTATATTGATTTTGGGACTTTTGAGGGTTTCACGAATAACTCTGACTGGTCAGTGATTGAGCGTGTCATGATGCCTGCCGGAACCGGGTCCGGTGGCGGAGGCTGGCACTTTTTCAGGGGAAAGGCATGGCAAGACAAGGAAGGAGATATTGCAATCAATATACGCACTATCGGATTACATGCCTGGATAAGAAAAGACGGCTGGAGAGATATCATATACAATACATCACTGGAGGAGATGACCTGGTATGTCTTATGTCTTCAATATGATGCAACATCAAAAGTACTTGAATTATACCTTGACGGGCAATTGGTGGGTCAGTTAACCGGCGTTTTTCCCCAGGATGATTCCGGAAATACAAATAAAATGTTATGGGGTGGTCAGGATGTTGACCCTTCCCGGGGCGAGGGTGACCTCTATGCGGAAGCAAGCATTATCTATGCTTCCCAGCACTGGCTCCAGAGAAAGCTTACCCCGGAAGAGATAAGGGGCTATGACGGGACTTTCAAGCCGGAACCTGCATTGTTCTTTGCAGCAGAAATAAATGCCGCATCGGTTACAGATGACACAGGTAACGGACATGACGGGACAAACGGGAATACACCCGAGTTTGTATCCGGCCTCGTTGTTCAGGGTTCAGAGACAAATGAACCGGTTTTTATAAGCGGAGTCACCAACTACGGAGAGATAGTCACGGATATCATGGCTGCCGGTACTGCACTGTTTATGAATTCAGCCGGCAAATACGAAAAAGCGGATGCCGGCTCTGTTTCAACCATGCCATGTGTTGCATTAGCACTTGAAACGGGTACAGGAAGCAAGCAGGTTTTACTTCAGGGGTACATACGTAATGATAGCTGGAACTTTATCCCAGGTGCCCCGGTTTACATTTCACCGACTGCGGGAACACTGACTCAAACCATACCTTCAGAAACGGGTCAGCAGGTGCAGATTGTCGGTTATGCTTCCAAAGCAAATACTGTTTATTTTAATCCGAACCTTATGCTGATTGAAATTAAATAAAGCTTCCATGAACTAATATGCAAGGACCCATTCATTTATGAAAATGATTTTCAAATATGGGTGGGCCCATACAACCTGAAAATCAAAAATTTCCACGGATGAAAAAAAATATATTATCCATGTTTCTTATAATCCTGGCACCCATCATAGCGGGACAGGAAATAGGGAAAATCAGCGGTACCGAAAAAAATGCCATTAATAAAATCGGGGCAATACCCGTTGAGTCAATAGGCAATATAGCCGGTATACGGGTACAGCATTACGATAAAAACTGTAAGGAGATTTTGCTGAACAATCCTTCATCCCCTGATGGCATTTATACAATTGATCCTGACGGGCAGGGGGGGCTGGAGCCCTTTAATTGTTATTGTGATATGACAACCGACGGAGGTGGATGGACAATGGTTGGGTATTACAAACGACCGACTACCGTGAATGCACCCGATGATCTGGATAACAGGGATTATGCCTATTTCATGAAAGCCAGAAATAATGAGGCATATGGAAGACCGGAATTTATTGCCAATCCCGACAGCGAAGGAGCATGGACAGACTGGCGTATCCTCAGCGGTGTGACATGGCCGGTTGAGTTCGCTGTAATACTTGACCAGCAACCCTGGTCAACCGGCTGGGATGATTATCGCATAAAAGTAATTTACAGGGTGAAGAACAGGGACATTATGCCAAACTACGGAACAGAACAAGACCTCACAACAGGGAATAACCTATGGTATAAATTTAATCCTACAGGAAACTGGATTGATGTGGGCAGTTCCTCCTTTGCTTTGACTTATGCGTGGTATCCTTATGCTGCCTCAAATAAGTATCTTATATTATTCCATGAAAGTAACTTTAAATATGTTGACGGGAGGGAACCAACCAATTATCAATACGGTGCGTATTATGGAGGTGGTGTTTCGGGAGGAAATGATACCTGGTATCATAGTGCCCGTATGCTTATAAGATAAGGCAGACAGGTAATTACAAAAAATTATATTCAGAGATGTTCTTTATAACATTGAACTTGAATCTGGTCAAATAATATCTGTTTTTATTTACCCGATATCATTCTGGAACAACACTTTAAAGTATTCCCCGCTTTATAAAGCAGTAAAAAAAGAGGGAATTAAACTATGACCGTCAGAAACAAGTTTAGCGACACCTTCGTTAAAACAGGAATAATTGATGTTAAATTTGGAAAACTTCTTTCGCATTTGGCCGACTATAGACAAAAAGGAGATTATGGCGATCTCTACGATTTCGATGACAAAATTGTACTTCCTTTAGTTGATCAGGTAAAAGAATTCATATCTGAAATAAAAATCCTCATAGAAAAATAAAATTATACCAGCCAATAATACAAAGGGCTTCATACGGTGCGCAGCACCCGGTAATAAAACCTATGTTGAACCCAGTTTATAAAACTTAAACAGCGATACACCCATCTGTTTGTTTATCATGATATTGCATATTCATTCATTTAACTCGTAAGATTAAACGCAGCCTTTAAATTCTGAATATTAATATTTCGGCTTTTTTATATTGTGCGCTGCAACCCTTGAATATTCACTCAATGTTGTACTTGCTGATTACTGTTTAGACAAATTTGGGCCAGAGAATTATAAGACTTATTGTAAAGAGTATTTGAGATTAAGTTTTCGAAATAAACTCTTAATATCCCAATACAAGGCGAATTGATTGATGGTAATATAATTGTTCCGATAGAAAAATCAGAATTAGAGAATGAATAACTAATATTAAATTCCATGAATATCCATATGATTTGATGGTTTTATTAACCTTTTTCGTTAATTTTATTTATCTTTGCTGTGAAGATTACTTACAAAACAAATAAGTTAGAAAGGCAACTGACCGTGGCAAAAGAAATGCAGAAAGCATTCGGTACTATGGCTAAAAAGGTTAACCAGCGTATGAAGGAATTAAGGGCTTCATCAAACCTTGAAGTTATGAAAACCATCCCCGCAGCAAATTGCCACGAATTGAAGGGTGACAGACAGGGTGAATTTGCTGTTAATATTTCCGGGAACTACAGAATAATTTTTGAACCCGATCACGATCCTTTACCTCTTAAAGAAGATAACAGCATCGACTGCATTAGAATTATAGACATACGGATACTTGGCACAGAAGATTACCATTAAAATACCCGGCTATGCGACCCGATATACATTTACAAAAAGAATTATTATCCCCACCGGGCGACACAATACAGGAAACAATTGATGCCCTTGGCATGTCTCAGGCAGAGCTTGCAGAACGTATTGGGCGTTCGAAAGAGAAGCTGAACGGACTGATTAACGGCAGTGAACCTCTTACCTTAAAGACAGCGATTTTACTCGAGAGAGTCTTAGATATTCCGGCAGCTTTCTGGTTGGAACGTGAAAAAGAGTACCGGCTTGATCTTGCAAAAATTGAAGAACAAGAATTTCTCACCGGCTGTATTGAATGGACAGAAAAATTTCCAGTGAAAGAATTAAAAAAAGACACCTGGCTACCCGATACAAAGGATAAGGCTGCAATATCCGGGGCATTATTAAAGTTTTTCAGCGTCGCCTCACCTGAGCAGTGGAATAATATTTACCTCAACGAATCCGTCACGGCATCATTTAAAATTTCCCTGGCGAATACACAAAGCCCCCATTCAATTTCAGCGTGGTTGCGGATAGGTGAACTCAAAACAAAACAACTTAAACTGCCTGAATACAATAAAAAGGCATTTTCAGGTGCATTGAACGAAATAAAGAAGATTGTTTTTGACCACCCTCATGATTCTTTAATACAGCTACAGGAAAAATGTTTCCGTTGTGGCGTTGCTGTTTTATATACGGCCTGTTTACCCAAAGCGCCTGTATCAGGGGCGGTCTGGTGGAGAGGGAATAACCCGATAATACAATTGTCAGGCAGGTATAAAACAAACGACAGCTTCTGGTTTGCATTTTACCATGAGGCAGGACATATTTTAAAGCATGGCAAAAAAGAGATTTTCCTTGAAGATGTAAACGGAAGCCCAATGGATGAAGAAAAGGAAAGTGAAGCTGATGAGTTCGCACAAAAAAAGCTTTTCCCCGAAGCTGCCTTTGAAACCTTAAAGAAAATAATTGACCTGAAGGTGTCTGATATAATAGAATTTGCTGATAAGTATGAAACTCACCCCGCTATAATTGTCGGCCAGTTGCAGCATTTCAATATTATAAGCCATTCAAGTTTCAATCATCTAAAAGTGCCTGTTAATATCCCTCAAGATAACCTTTTGAGGAATAAAACAAATGAGTAAGTGGAAAGTGAAAAAGATGGTGTAAATATGACAGAAAATTGTGTTAAGATTAATCCTGTAACAAGCAGATTCTTTGCACCATTAACTTAACTTACCCCTCCGGGTTCTTGGCTTTCAGCCAGTCGAATAATGGAATCAAACTTAAATTTCGAGACTACTATATTTTTTCACATCTTTTAGTAAATCACTCAGTAGAGGAATTAACCTCCTCTGCTTACGGAAGTGTGTTTAACTGTCACAATGGCTCAACCGTTCGCATCTATTATGGCAGCCGTTTGGAAAAAGAGAATCTGACTGGCGTTTACAAAATCGTAAATTCACTTCAATATTCATTTCGCCTGAATTCCTTAAGTTCTATGTTTTGGTCTTCAGATATTTACTTCTTTGTGAGTTATTTATAATATCGGTTCCTTTGTCTGAACATTTTTTCAAAATAATCAATCTTGGAATCACGATAATCAAAAATTACCGGAGGATTTCCAGAATGTTGTATACGTCCGATATACTGTACCAGTTTCCCTTCAAAAGCAAAGGGATATGCAATCATAAGACATTCCAGATTATTTAAATCGATTCCTTCACCAAAATACTGTCCGGTAGAAATTACTATTTTAAAATGACCCTGCTTTAACTGTTCAATTTTGCTTTTCCTGCTGCTCTCAGAATCTTCTCCATGAATTGTAATAGTTTCATATTTTTCCTTAAGATAAAGGTTAAGGATATCAACATGTGCTTTACGCTCTGTCAATATCAGAAATGTTTTGAACCGGCTTGAATTCTTTTCAATATCATCAAGAATCAATGTATTTCTGTTAGTATCATGAATCAGAATCTTTGAAATGGTTTCATATTTATCAATTTTGTAATTAAAAGGTACGTATAAATTTGTATCCTTGATATTTATCTCTACCTTGATTTGTTTTTGCCTTATCCGTTCAACCTGATCCGCATTGTATAGTATACTTCCAATATAAAAATAAATCAGTTTTTCATCATTGTTTTTACGTTTGGGAGTGGCTGTCAGTCCGTATAAATAATATGAATTGAAATTAACTATCGCCTCTCTGAATGATTTTGCCGGAATATGATGACATTCATCCACGATAATCGTTCCGAATCTGCCGGAAATTTTTTCAATCTCTTTGCTTCTCGAAAGAGACTGGATCATTGCAACTGTAATTTTCTTTCCTGCAAAAGAAGATTAAGTTGGCTACAAATCCTCTTGGTAAAATTATTTCATCAGGCGTTTCTTCAATCAGTCTGAAATACTTTTCAAGAGTAAAGGTAGATTTACCCATGTTTTTCTTCACCAGATAATCAGAATTAAGAAAGTTCAGTTTTTCTCTAATGAACTCAGTGAGTTTTCTGTTAAGGTGAAGGCGCTTTAAATATATCTGACCATCAATTTGGATTTCAATTATTGGACTGGCGCTCCGATCAAAACCTGACTGAAAAAAAACATCAACCTTTTCATTAAAAATTTCCTGATAAATAGTATTAAACTGATAAACAGACAGTTTGCGAAAATTTTTAATAATTTCAAATTGATTGTCGTAAGGCTGAAGATCAGCCGGATCCAAAAATGCTGAATTGAATGTCTTCAGAGCTTTCCCATTCAACGGAAGGGCAATCAGATTGCCCGGTCCTTTTCCGGAATGATAATCCTGATTAGGAAAAAGTCTGTCAAAACTCGGTTCTTTAGCAAACGGAGAGATTATAGTTGCCTCCCTGAGTAATTCGTACATCAGTTTCCGGGTCTTTGCAGCCGGAAGGCTTTCTTCAAAGAAAATCCATAGATGCCCTCCATTTCCTGAACGCGAACGTTCAACGTAAGAAGGTAATTCATGCTTTGAGCAGACAGAATGTAGTTTAAGAATAGATTCTGCCCAGTTCCTGTCATCGAAATCAGCGGCAATGAAATATGAGGTATTGTCTTCAAGAAGCGGATATATACCGACGGTTTCAATTCCCTGTAAATGCATCGTCAATACATCATCAGTTAAGGCCCGGTACTCTTTCTTTGAATAATCTTTAAATCTAATAAATACAGTCATTTTAAGATTGTATAAATTTAATAATTCCATTCCATATGGTTCCCTTGCAGAAGTCCGGTTAGAAAATTATGGTTTCCCATATTTCCCTAACGTTTCCTGGTTACTGATGTACGTTTAATCAATCAAACGGATCCGGGCCTGCGGGAACCCCGCAGTTATGTTTATGTAAGCCATCCGTGGAAGCCGAATTTCTGAATTTATATTTTTGCTTATAGAAAGTCTGATGTCAGTATTCTCATTTCCAGGTATCCAAACGCTATAGTACCTGGTTTCAATGACAATGATTCCGTAAATGGATTATGTACATAACCGGATGCTTACATTAGGGTTGTACATTTTATGCCGGAATGTCAGCTTTTGATCCCAACCTGAGTGATACAGTATTTACCGGATTAGTTGCTAGATATTTTAGATGGCATTATTCAAGTTGAAACACTTATTTTATCATTAATGTAAATATATGCTTGTTATAACAAGTCTAAATGTATAGATTTGTATAAATAAGAAAAATAATGAAACGGTTAGAGCTTATTCCTGCTGAAAAAATAACAGACCGCTTGCGTTATGAAAATCCCTGGTGGAATACCCGCCAGGTTTCAGAAACGTACAGCAGTATGTCCCGCCGTTTATATTTTGAATTATTTTACCCTTATGTAAAAGAGCGGAGTGTCCGCCGTGCCCTGGTATTGATGGGACCACGAAGGGTTGGTAAAACAGTAATGCTCTATCACAGCATTCATCAGCTCCTGGGAGATGATGTTGATCCCCGTAAAGTTATTTTTGTCGGTATCGATAACCCAATTTACTTACATCTGGGACTCGAAGATATTTTAGAGCTCTGTAAAAATGCTTTGAATATCGAAGATATGGCTGACTGTTACATCTTTTTCGATGAAATACAATACCTTAAAGATTGGGAAAGGCATCTTAAAGTTCTGGTTGATTCCTATCCCGAAACAAAATTTATTGTATCAGGTTCAGCGGCTGCCGCTTTAAAATGGCACAGCACCGAGAGTGGTGCGGGCAGATTTACAGATTTCATGCTGCCACCACTTACTTTTCATGAATATATTCATTTAAAAAAACTGGACCACCTGATTTATGACGGGGAAATAATATATGGCCCGGATAAAATATCTTATAAACTGGCCTATGATATAAAAGAATTAAACAGAGAATTCGTTAAGTACCTTAATTTTGGCGGGTATCCGGAAGTTGTTTTGTCTGAAAAAATTCAGAGCAACATGGGTCGTTATGTTAAAAGTGATATTGTTGATAAGGTTTTACTTCGGGATCTGCCCAGCTTGTACGGAATCAGAGATGTACAGGAGCTGTATCGGTTTTTCACATACATTGCCTATCATACGGGAAAGGAGTTTTCATACGAAACGATGTCACGACAAAGCGGAATACAAAAAGAGATGTTGAAAAAGTATCTTGAATATCTTGAAGCTGCCTTTTTAGTGAAAGTAATGCACAAAGTGAATGAGCATGCCGGAAGGTTTAAGCGTATTACAGGTTTTAAGGTATATCTGACAAACTCATCACTGCGAACAGCTCTTTTTTCACCAATAACAGAAACCGATAGCGATATGGGTAATATGGTGGAAACAGCTGTGCTTTCACAATGGATGCACCGTGAAACGCTGGACCTAAAATATGCCCGCTGGCGCTCAGGAAGAACCGAAGGTGAGGTAGATCTGATTCAATTGAGTGAAAAAGATTTTAAACCTTTATGGGCCGTCGAAATAAAATGGAGTAACCGGTATTTTACCAAACCGGGAGACTTGAAAAGTCTGGTCTGTTTTTGTGGCAGGAACAATATTGAAAAAGCATTGGTAACAACAATTGATGCACAGGCCGTAAAAGAGTTGGATAATCTGAAACTAACCTTTATCCCTTCTTCTGTGTATACCTACAATATTGGTGTTAACACATTAACAAAAAAGTCTGGTATCTGATTGGCAGGCATTTTATTGAAAGAGGATAGAAATAGATTTGTATAAGAATTATATGAATTAGCCAATACTTGGCTGAAGCGGTAAATGGCTAATTATAATATCACTGATGCCAGATCAAGTCTTGACTGTCACAGGTAATCCGCCAGTTTCTCAAGCGCTTCTGACATCGTAACCACCTCAATACCATATTCATTAATTATTCTCATGTGCCTGGTGAACATTTCCAGCGTTGCATCGTCCTTGCCGTTGGTACCTTCAATCTCATGGTACAAAAGAATGAGCCACAGGTTTTCTTCTGTGGCTTTTCGTACCCATGCCTCAAACTCGGTATCAGTGGTATTGATAAGAATGCACCACGTTTTCAGGCGGGTTAAATCCAGTTTGTCTCTTGAGTTATATCCTCTGTCTACCGTGCGTTGTGAGCTGTAATGCTTCATCGCCTCTTTCGTTACCCGTGAATCATAAAGTCCGAAAGGAGTGGCAAAATGTTTTATAGTGATATCCAGATAGTTCTCCAGAAATGTCTTTGAATCGGCAAGTTCTTTGGTTAAGTCCGCATCCGGCTCCAGGGTGAGATCACTGTGGTTGACAGAGTGGGAACCAAATTCATGTCCTGCATCCTTAAAAATCTGTATCAGGCTCTTCGGCTCCGGATACTGGAACCCAGCATAATCCTGAATCGCATCAGTCCTGTAATACTGAACCGATTTGAATCCGTACCTGTTCATCACCGGCAGGGCCGTTTCAGTATTTATGTTCCAGCCATCGTCGAATGTAATGGTGAGCAGACCTTTGTTAAAGCCTTTGTAGTAATAGGGTGCTATCTGATGGTCGTCGGTAATCAGGTAGCCGTTGCTCTTTAGCATGTGCAAAACAGTGGCCGCCACACCGTTTGCAGGCACATCGAATACTGCTTCGTACTTTGTCCACCCCGTGCTTGCAGGTGCCTCAGGAAGATCATAATACTCCGTTCCCCCCTCCTTGTTGGTAATCGCCAGGGTAACATATGTGCTGACATCCGAACGGTACCAGTTTGTGTAGACATAGTCGCCCGGTGTGAGCTCTGCCGGCTCGAACAGCCATTTGGCATCACCTTGCGGGAAGCGTCCGGAATGAGGATGCAGAGGCTCGCCCGATACTTCCACTTTCACGCTGCGGCTGCCGGTGTGTCCCTCATTCAAATAAGTAAACGTGACATTGGAACCGGAAATTCCCCAGAAATCCTGCCACCAGCCATCCGGGCGCTCCGGATCACCCGTACTGGCGGTCTCCAGCGAGGAACTGAACAGCGGGGTTGTGGTCTGTCCCCTCCCTATGCCCGTCAGGGCAACAGTCCTGGCCTGGCTGCATACGGCATCGCTATTGATTGTGAGAACCCCGCTGTATCCCTTGGCAAGCGCAGGGGAAAACCTTACAGTCACTACAGCCTCCTGGTCAGGCGGAATAGCTGAAACGGCAAATGAACCCGTGAAGGCAGGGTCGGAACTTGTTACCGACAAGATAGTCAATGTACCGCTGCCGGTATTTTTCACCACAATCTCCTGTGATGCTTCTGCCCCCGCCTCCACATTGCCGAATGTCAGAGAGACAGGATCAATCTTAATACAGGGAAAGCCCGTATCAGGGCAGTCAGGACATTTTTTGCATGCATTGCTGCCGGCTGCTGCCAGAAGCAGCGCCATTAGCATGAATGTTGTTCTGATAATTTTCATTTGTTTTTCTTTATATCATTTTCCGGATTTTCTGCCTTCAGTAATAATTTGTATGCTGCCGGCAGTCCAAATAAACGGAAAATCCATGCCATGCCTAGCCATACCATGGGCATTGTGCCTTTGTCACCTTCTCCTGAAAATTACCTGCTTTTTCTTCTTTACGACTTTCAACCCATGCTATGTTATGTTAAACGGTACAAACCGCTTTTATGTTTTCAAAATGCAACATATTTTCTTTTCAGCACACGGCAAAGAATGTCAATCCAACAGACTGTCCACTGGCAGACTGGTAGTCTGCAGGGGATCAGGTGGCTTAATACAACTGTATGCACCGCCCTTTTACTGAGCTTATTGTACCGGTAATATAATGCAGATACCGGAGGCAGGAAGGAAGAAACAGCAGAATTCAGGAAGAAGTTTGCTAGTCGGGCGTTAAGTTCACAGACACAGAACTCTATAATAAACCTGATTGACGGGAAAGCAGATATCACAATCGCTGCCAGAAGCCTGTCACCCGATGAGAAAGAATATGCCCCGGGAAAAGGGTTTAGGGTGATCGAAACAACGAAGTGGGATGAGCCCGGGGTGATTATTGCACCTGGCCATCCCGGTACTCCACGCTGCAAGTCCCTCTGTAACAGGAGCAGCGGCATATGCAACAATGAAAAAACCAGCCCCCTGATAACATTTTAACTTTTTGATTGTTGAATTCTCTAATTGGACAATCGTTAAACAAAACTATTTATTAAGATTAATTTAAACATCCTTATGAAAAAGATTTTTATGCTTATGGTGATAGCCCTGCCAGTAGTTGCGCCGGCGCAACCTGCCTCAGGTTTTGATTCGAAAGGCAAAATTGAGGTATACGCAGGATATGGGTTATTGTCTGCACCAGATTTAATTACAGGCTTTGCCAACATCTTTACCGGTGCATTATTGCCGGGAATGGTGGAAAAGATAGACTCCAAAGGTTTAGGAACAGTATATGGCGGTTTAGATTACTATGCAGGCAACCGCTTTGCTGTAGGGGCACAATACTACTATTCATCATATGAACGTCAGTATAAGATGCAAAATGGGACAACGGCAACCTTAAATACCCAATATCACTCTGTTTTGATCCGTGGAAAAGGTATGTGGGTAAACAAGCCCGCCTTTCAGCTATATTCGGCACTTGCCGCCGGTCCGTCTTTTGTCTCCGCCAAAAATGACAATGATGAAACAAAGAATAATACTGAGTTTGCTTTCCAGGTAAGTCCCATAGGAATCAGGGTTGGAAACCATATTGCATTCTTCCTCGAGGGAGGGTTTGGTTATCAGGGCCTGGTCTCAGCCGGATTATCGGCAAGATTTTAAACAACCGGAGGTCGATTAGGATGCTTTCCGCTTTTCACTCTATGTTGATAACACCAACAGCAAGGGCAGTGATGAAAATCCCGATACAGAGGAGCTCCCCCTGCAGACCATACAGCATGCCGCCAATATAGCCGGTCCCGGTGATGTGATATGTGTAAAAAACGGCAGCTATCGTGAACGGGTGATTGTCAAAAAGGGATGAGAGGCCGGCAAACCGGTTACAATTCCTTTTCAGGCAAGACTTCCACCTCAGGCAATACTCCCTTCTCCGGCAACATCTGCTTTTACAGCATTCTTCTCCTTTCCTGAAATATGGTCCATTACCAGTGCTATGGCACCGTCACCTGTGACGTTACAGGCGGTTCCGAAGCTATCAACGGCAATGTAGAGGGTGATCATCATCCCGATCATTTGTTCACTGAAGCCCAGGATGCTCTGAATAACCGCAATTGCTGCCATGATAGCGCCTCCCGGAACCCCGGGAGCTGCAATCATTATTATGCCAAGCATGAATATGAAACCGATGAAAGTGGCAAAATCGACCGGTATGCCGAAAAAGTACTGGAGAGCCAGTGCAAAACCCACTATCTTCATCGTGCTTCCTGCCAGATGAATTGTTGCACAGAGCGGTATGGTAAATGAGGCAATACTGGGATTGACCCTGTTTTTTATGGTACATTCAAGTGTAACCGGTATGGTAGCAGCAGAAGACGAGGTGCCCAGGGCAGTGAAATAGGCCGGAAGCATGGTTCTCAGAGCCTTGAAAGGATTCCTGCCCGTAATTACTCCGGCCACGAGGAACTGAATGATCAGCAGAAGGATATGAAGAATAAAAATTACCAGTATAACCTTCAGGAAAAGCATTATTACCGAATAGACTTGACCCGAGATGGAAATGGCGAGGAACATTCCGAAAATGTAGAGCGGAAGAAACGGGATAATAATAGCCCTGATGATCAGGGTGATAATCTCCCGTAATTCCTGAAATGCATTCTGTAGGGTATCTCCCTTAAGGAATGTTATACCCAGCCCGACACAGAATGAGAGTATCAGGGCGGTCATCACCTCCATCACCGGAGGCATCGCCACAGTGAAGAAGGGTTCAACAAGCCCCTCATCAATAGTATCAAGCATCATGGCATCAATTCCGCCGGTGAGTATCTTCGGATATACTGCCTGACATGAAAAATAGGTAAAGAAGCCCGAAAAGAGGGTTGACAGGTATGCTATCAGGGCAGTGATCGCCAGCAGCCTGCCGGCACCCTTTCCAAGCTCACCTATGGCAGGTGTGATGAGACCAACAATTATAAGCGGGATGATGAACGACAGGAAATTGCCAAAAAGTGAGTTGAAGGTGGCGAAGATGCGTGCAAACCATACCGGGGCAAACTGTCCGGTAATAATGCCCAGAACGATGGCAATCCCGACTCTTCCCAGCAGGGGTATCCTTGAAAGCTTCATAGCAGGCTGATAAAATATGTGCGCTAAAGCTACTATTTTTTAAATATCTCCCACCAGAGAAAAATCAGGTTTGTAAGGAAAGGGCGGATAAAAAAACCCTGATAAGAATGATAATCAGGGTTATGGACATAAAGATTTGTTGACCCACCTGGGCTCGAACCAGGACTCTGCGGAACCAAAATCCGATGTGTTACCAGTTACACCATGGGTCAGTTTTCCTGAAGAACCCTGCAAAACTATAAAAAAAATTGATTTTATTAATAACAAAGAGATAATCCTTTGTCTAAGAATGGGATATTAATTCTTTTCAGTAAAGAACCGGTTGTAAAAAGCATCATTCATGGCGTCAGTCTCCACAAATCTGAAACGGCAGTTAATAAGTGAACGGAGTATTGATCCGAGTTCCCGCATATCTTCATCACCGTGTTCATAATACCACGTTATCTCAGCATTTTCAGCAACCCTCTCTTCTTCAGACAATCTCTTTAAAAGAATATAAAGCCATTTTATGGATCCTGTGTTTATGTATTCAAAGCCAAGATCAACTTTTATACTCCCCGACCATACCTTGATAAATTCCATTATCCATTCATATCCGGGCGTATAGAAATGTGAAGGGTTTTCAATGATGGACCTCCCCATCACAAAAATGCGTCCGGGCTCCAGTACCACCCAGGGAGATCTTCTTGTAGGTTCTATAGATAATTTAGCAGGATATGACATACTGCAGATTTACTTATTTTAAACATGACCTTCACAAACCATATTACGCTGTAATACGGAATCAGTTACAGTAATGTGCAAAAATACAAAAGATTCACGTCTTAACAAAATATCAGGTAAATTCCTCCGTGAATACCCGGGATCCAAAGAGGAAAACCGGAATAATATACCGGGAGATTCACCTTTACTCAGGGAAAGAAAAACCCTTGCCTTGCCTGCCTGTCAGCTAAGCTGCAGAAGGGAAGAGCCCCGCTTAACTATAAAAAAGGTAGTATGCCAACGTATCAATAAACCAACACAAACAAAGGATTCACTTTTAAATGCCGGAAAAGAAAGACCAGAGCATCATGAAAAACTCATCCTGTCATACTCTGTCGGCACTTCCCAGTACGTTAATTATCTTATGCTTGTACAGTTCCTTAAGCTTGTCGCGTGCCGGTCCGAGATAATTGCGGGGATCGAACTCTCCGGGTTTCTCGGTCAGCACCTTGCGTACTGCGGCTGTCATGGCAAGCCGTCCGTCACTGTCGATATTTATTTTGCAGACAGCCGACCTTGCTGCCCTGCGAAGCTGATCCTCGGATACACCTGCTGTGTTCTCAAGCTTTCCGCCGTATTTGTTGATCTCGGCTACAATGTCCTGAGGTACTGAAGAGGCACCGTGCAATACAATGGGGAACCCGGGAATACGCTTTTCACATTCCTCGAGAATATCAAAGCGAAGGGGGGGAGGAAGTTCTCCCGGTTTAACCTTGAATTTAAATGCTCCGTGTGAAGTGCCTATTGATATTGCCAGGGAATCAACCCCGGTCTTTTTCACAAAATCCTCAACCTCCTCAGGTCTTGTATAAGTAGAATGTTCTGATGAAACTTCATCTTCTATGCCTGCCAGAACCCCCAGTTCACCCTCAACGGTTACATCAAACTTATGGGCATACTCAACAACCTCTCTTGTCAGCCTTACATTCTCCTCGTAGGGGAAATGCGATCCGTCAATCATTACCGAAGAAAATCCGGTTTCTATACATGATTTGCAGGTCTCGAATGTATCACCATGGTCGAGGTGCAGCACTATTGGTATTTCATGACCAAGTTCCTTTGCATAAGCCACCGCACCCTGTGCCAGATATTGCAGAAGTGTCTGATTGGCATATTTGCGTGCTCCTTTTGAAACCTGAAGAATAACCGGAGATTTAGTCTCCACGCAGGCACTGATGATAGCCTGCAACTGCTCGAGATTATTGAAATTGAATGCAGGGACAGCATACCCACCCTTCATGGCATCCCTGAACAATTCCCTCGAGTTAACCAATCCTAATTCCTTATAATGTAACATATTTTTAAGTGTTTGTAAATAGGCGTGACAAGATAGTCATTTTTTAAATTCTGTATCAAAAAATAATGATATCCAACCATCTTTTAAATATGACAGGTAAGATTAATTGATCAGAATCATTTATCTTCGTAGTCCTGAAAAGGCCGCAATTGCCTTAACTTATTCTGTTCCCCGGGATGCAGCAAATACAATAATTTGATCATTAGGATTCGTTGCGGACAAAACAAACAAGCTGTTCAGATGAAAAAGATATTGATTTTATTGATTGTCCTTTTTTCACTTCCTCCGGGACAAGTCCTTCCCCAGGAAAAAATATGGACACTTGAGGAATGCATACAATATGCGATCGACAATAATATTCAGATAAAGCAACAGGTGCTTCAGACCAGGTTTCAGGAAAACACCCTTAACCAGTCAAAGCTTAAACTGCTGCCTTCCATCAATGGCCAGGCAGCCCATAATTTTTCATTCAACCGTACCCTCGACCAGACAACCTATCAGTATGTTGATCAGAACGGCCAGTCGAATCAGTTCTATCTGGGAGGGAACATGGATATTTTCAATGGTCTTCAGAATTACAACACCATAAGAAAGAACAAATACCAGCTAATTTCAAGTGAACTTGACCTTGAAAGCCTGAAAAACAATATTTCCCTGAATATTGCCCTGGCTTTTCTCCAGATCCTCCTTAACAGTGAGCTTGTAAACACTACTGACAATCAGCTTCAGATCACGCATCAGCAGATTGAAAAAACAAAAAGGATGTTTGAAGCGGGCAGTGTTGCCAGGGGAAATCTCCTGCAGATCGAAGCCCAGGCTGCAAGCGAGGAGTTGCAGCTGATAAACCTCAGGAACCAGCTGGAAATTTCCTACCTGAACCTTACACAGATGCTGGAACTTCAGTCTCCCGAAGGATTCAGGATCCTTACCCCGGAAATAAGGATTGATACTTCAGTGGTATTCTGGGGCAATGTGACAGATATTTACAATGAAGCCCTTGGAATACGGCCGGAGATAAAAAGTGCTGAAATGAACCTGGCTGCAAGGGAGCTGGAACTGAAGATCGCACGGGGAGCACGGAGTCCCAGGATCTCAATGAATCATTCTATGAGTACAATGTATTCAAATATCAGAAAGAAAATCATTGGCATTGATCCGGGGCAGGGAATGCTTTACGGTGATTATCCCTTTTCCGAACAGCTGAGCGACAATCTGAATTACGGATTCGGATTTACTCTCACCATGCCGATCCTCAACGGCTGGCAGGTAAATACAAACATATCAGGTTCAAAACTGAATATTGAGAACAGTCAGTACACACTTGAGGCGGAAAAGAAGCAACTATACAAAACCATTCAGCAATCCTGGGCAGACGCCGTGGCAGCCCTTAAGAAATACAGCGCAAGCATGAAGGCAGTGGCTTCCATGGAAGAATCCTTCAGATATACCGAACAGAAGTTCAATGTCGGAATGGTTACCCCGGTTGATTACAATGCTGCAAAAACACAGTTGCTGACAGCCCAGTCGGAAATGGCACAGTCAAAATATGAGTTTATTTTCAAGACAAAAGTTCTTGATTTCTATAAGGGTATACCTCTTAATCTTAACCAGTAGTCCAATTCATCATCAATCTCAAAATGAAGAACAATAAAATATTAAAGATCCTGATAATAGTTGTGGCTGTGCTTCTGATTTTTGCTGTTATAGGCAAAAAGGCCGGATGGTTCGGGAAGGCTGCCACAGTAAAAGTTGCAGTTGAATTTGCCGAAAGACGGATGATAACCGAAACCATAACAGCAAACGGCAAAATCCAGCCTGAGAAGGAAGTCAAGATATCACCTGATGTTTCCGGGGAAATTGTCGAACTGCATGTCAGGGAAGGAGATCAGGTAACAAAGGGCCAGCTGCTTATCAGGATCAAACCGGATATCTATATTTCACAGAGAGACCGTTCCGTAGCTGCCATCAGTTCCGCCCGTGCCAGGCTGGCCCAGGCAGAAGCGCAGTTTACACAGAGCGAATTATCCTTTAAAAGGACCAGACAGCTTTTCGAGGAGGAAACAATTTCCAGATCGGAATTTGAACAGGCTGAAGCTTCATACAACGTGGCCAAGGCTGAGGTTGACGCTGCAAATTTCTCTGTAATAAGTTCGGAAGCATCACTGAAGGAAGCAAATGAAAACCTTGTAAAGACATCGATCTATGCCCCGATGGACGGCACCGTCTCAATGCTTCTTGTGGAACTGGGAGAAAGAGTTGCCGGAACAAGCATGATGGCCGGAACGGAAATGCTCAGGATAGCTGATCTGTCAAGAATGGAAGCCCGGGTGGAAGTCAATGAGAATGATATAGTGAGAGTAAACCTTGGAGATACTGCAATTATTGAAGTTGACGCCTACCTCGATGAGAAATTCACAGGTTTGGTGACCGAAATAGCCAATTCTGCCAAAACTACCGGCGTATCAGCTGACCAGGTGACAAATTTTGATGTTAAGATTTTCATTCTGCCGGAATCCTATCAGAAACTGGCTTCACCGGGAGTCAATCCCCTCAGGCCCGGAATGTCCGCAACGGCAGAGATCCGCACAGAAACCAGGGAAAACATAATCACAGTGCCCATACAGGCTGTCACAACCCGGATGGATACTTCAAAAGTTACTGCAAGGGCAACAAGGGATGAAATACGCACACTTGTCTTCGCCACTGACGGAAAATATGCCTTTGCCAGGGATGTCAGAACGGGCATTCAGGATAATTCATATATAGAAATTATTTCCGGTATTGAAGACAGTGCAAGAATAATTTCCGCTCCCTTCAGTGCCATAAGCAAGAAACTGTCCGACAGCACTCTTGTGGAAATAGTAAAAAGAGAGGATCTTTTCAGCAAATAGGCACTTCCGGGATTTTTACGATGATTCTGTGTATTGAAACAGCCACCGATATTTGTTCCGTTGCACTCTGCCGGAACAATGAAGTAAGCTTTCTCAGGGAGAGTGAACAGGGGCGTTCCCACGCCTCGCTGCTTACGGTTTTCATTCAGGAATTACTTACCGCAAACAATATTGATGCAGGCACTCTTGACGCGGTTGCCGTCAGCAAGGGGCCGGGATCCTATACCGGGCTCAGAATCGGGGTTTCTGTGGCGAAAGGCATTGCATACGGAGCCTCAATACCTCTCATCGGTATTGAAACAGGTCTTTCCATGTTTCACGGATTCAGGGATTACGCGAAAGGGAAATACACTTTCGTGCCGGGGGATCTATTTTGCCCTCTGCTTGATGCCAGAAGAATGGAAGTATATTCCATTGTCTTTGCCTGGGATGGCAAAATAGTCAGGCAAACCAGGGCAGAAATAATTAATAATGAATCATTCAGAGAGTTTCCGGCCTCATCCCGTATTTTTCTTTTCGGGGACGGTGCAGGCAAATGCCGGGATGTTCTGAAAAGGGATAATGTGATTATAGAAACCGGTTACAGGATATCCGCATCATCATTGTGCCGGCCTGCTTCAGAGGCATATTCAGGTCATCTTTTTGAAGATGTGGCATATTTTGAACCCTTTTATCTGAAAGATTTTTTAACTTCGAAACCTGTAAAGAATATCCTGGGGAAATAATTGGTCTGAAAATTGCCATTGCCTCTGAAACAGCTAATGAAAAAAAAAATACTTCTGATAACAGTTGTACTGCTTTTGTTCCCTTTTTCAGGCGGGGCCCAGGTATCTGCCTACAAGCCCGGTGAGAAGATACGGTATACCATTCATTACGGCTTTATAACCGGCGGCGAGGCAACGCTCGAGCTTAACAATGATACATTGTCGGGCAGGCAGATATGGCATTCACGGCTGACGGGAAGAACGCTCGGATTTGTGGATCTTCTCTTTAAGGTACTCGATATTTATGAAAGCTATATGGATCCCGCTACGGAACTGCCGGTGAGATCCATAAGAAACATCAGCGAAGGCAATTACAAGAGATACAATGTTGTTGACTTTGATCATAAAACCAGAAAGGATTCGGCAATACTGACCAGTGATGTGAGCGGTGTGCATGTCACACAGCCGGGAATCCACGATATCATTTCCTGCTTTTACTGGTTCAGAAATCATGTCCTTCCCAATATTGACACCATAAAAAAGGGTGACATGATAACCATTATGACGTGGTTTACTGATGAACTCTACCCGATAAGAATGAGATACATCGGAACTGAAGAAGTTAAGACCAGGGCTGGCAGGATAAACTGCTACAAGTTTAATCCCGTTACCGAAAAAGGCAGGCTTTTTAAAACTGAGGAAGATGTGTCTTTCTGGTTTTCTTCCGATAAAAATTTTCTCCCGGTTAAAATACGATTTGATATATTTGTCGGTGCATTCATTGTTGATCTTGATAGTTACGAGGGACTGAAATACCCTCTGGAAATAAAAAAGAAATAAATAAGGAAGAATAAAGATTATGGCAACCACAGCAGATTTCAGAAACGGACTGGTTATTGAATTCAATAATGACCTTTTCACCATTGTTCAGTTTCAACATGTTAAACCCGGCAAGGGGCCGGCCTTTGTAAGGACCAAGCTGAAAAACATAAAAAGCGGAAGAGTGCTGGACAATACCTTTACCGCGGGTGTGAAAATCAACGTTGCCAGGGTTGAACGAAGACCTTACCAGTATCTTTACAAGGATGAAGTGGGATTCTATTTCATGCATCTTGATACCTTTGAACAGATTCATGTTGAAGAACATGTAATAGATTATCCCGAGTTCCTCATGGAAGGCCAGAATGTTGAGGTTGTTGCGCATGCCGATACAGAAAATATCCTGTCAGTTGAACTGCCTCAGTTTATTGTTTTTGAAGTGACTTACACGGAGAAGGGACTGAAGGGGGATACCGCAACCAATGCCCAGAAACAGGCTACCCTGGAAAATGGTTCGGTTATAATGGTGCCCCTTTTCATCAATAACGGAGATAAAATCAAGGTTGATACTCACAACCGTGCCTATATGGAACGGGTCAAGGGCTGATAATAACCACAAAATGAAGACACGCAGCAACAGGTTACAAATTTCCAGATTCAAGCTTGGCGCATTGCTTGACATAACAATGGCGATCAATGCCAACCTTCCCACAGAAACCCTTCTTGCAAAATATGAATCCATATTAAGGGATGATCTTGGTATCGGGAAGGTTCTCATCTTCAAACTTTCAGACAGCTGGGAATGCCTTCTGAATGCCGGTTTCCAGGAAGAACTTGAAAGCCTGAATGTGGAGGAAAAGCTGCTTGGCTTTGAAGAGATCACCTTTGTATCGGCGGATATGGATTTTCCGGGAATAGACATTATTGTTCCGGTCTATAACAATAACATACAGATTGCATTTCTTTTCATCGGAGATATTGAGGAGGAAGGAGAAGGTATGAGTCCGGTACTGAAACATCTTAATTTCATTCAGACAATCTCGAATATTATTATTGTGGCCATTGAGAACATCCGCCTGCAGAAAGAGAGGCTTGCCCAGGAAGCTCTTAAGAAGGAGCTGGAACTGGCTGCAAGGATGCAGAAGATGCTCATTCCTGACAACCGCCAGCTTCCGAAAAGGCCGGAAATTTCTGTTCATGGCTTTTATTATCCGCATCATGAAGTAGGAGGTGATTATTATGATTGCATCAGGCTTTCCGATACAAAAACAGGATTCTGTATCGCTGATGTTTCCGGGAAAGGCATGTCTGCCGCTATTCTTATGTCAAACTTCCAGGCAAGTTTCAGGGCTCTCTTTTCAGCCGAATCCGATCTCGAGGAACTTCTTTACAAACTTAATTCAATAGTAATCAAGAATGCCAAAGGTGAAAAGTTCATCACCTTTTTTGTTGCACGCTATGATCATGTAACCCGCAGCCTTGAATACATAAACGCGGCTCATACCCCGCCGGTAACCTACAATACGGCAACGGGAGAGACAGATTTCCTCAATACAACATGTGTGGGAGTAGGTATGCTCGACAGTATCCCAAGCATCAGGACCCGGTCAATCAATATCAGCGGCCATTTCAAGATAGTCTGTTATACCGACGGACTTTCAGAGCTTAAGGATGATTTTGGATTTGAAACGGGAACGAGGGAAATCATCAATTTCATTTCAAATGAGCGCAGCGTGGAACAAAACATGAAGGACATGCTGGATCATCTCGGTATTCCCGATTCCAACCCCTATCTTTTTGATGATGTTTCCATCCTTGCTGCGGATCTGACCTGAAGATTCAAGGAAACCTCTTCAGAAACTTTCCTTTGCACCTGCACCGGATCCGGGTAACTATAAAAGCATCCAAGGCAAGGGATTCCGATAAGTCCCAGCAAAACAGCAGCTTTAACCTACTTTTGTTTCAGGCAGCTCTATGAGCATCAGGAGAAAAGACTTCAGACAAACCTCAGCAGAAATAGTTATTCTTACCTGCACCGGATCCGGGCAACTATATAAGCATCCAAGGCAAGAGATTCCGATAAGTCCCGGCAAAACAGCAGCTGTAACCTGCTTGTATTTCCGGCAGCTCTATGAGCATCAGGAAAAAAGACTTCAGACAAACCTCAGCAGGAAATAGTTCTTCTTCCCTTTCTGAACCACCAGGTACTTACCATTCAGAAGCTGATCCTGTCCCACAACAATATCCGGATCGTCAATTTTCACCTTGTTAAGGCTTACACCTCCTCCCTGTACAAGTCTTCTGAGCTCTCCCCTGGAACTGAAAATTGCCGAATGTTCCGCGCACAGGGCCGTGAATCCCGCACCGGCTGACAGGATGCCCCGGTCAATATCAAATGAGGGAACTCCTTCAAAGACGGAAAGGAATGTTGTTTCATTCATCTTTCTGAGTGTTTCGGTAGTTCCTTTTCCGAACAGTATCTGTGAGGCCTCGACCGCAAGCTGATAGTCCTCACGTGAATGGACCAGGACGGTGACTTCCTCGGCGAGCCTTTTCTGAAGAAGCCTTTCATGAGGTGACTTGCTGTGTTCCCCGATCAGTTCTTCAATCTCATCACGTCCTAGGAGAGTAAATATTTTTATGTATCGTGCTGCATCCTCATCGGAAACATTGAGCCAGAACTGGTAAAAATGGTATGGTGAGGTTCTTTCCGGATCAAGCCACACATTTCCCGATTCCGTTTTCCCGAATTTGGCACCGTCGGATTTGGTTATCAGGGGACAGGTCAGTGCAAAGGCTTCACCTCCGGTTTTCCGGCGGATAAGTTCGGTTCCGGTCACAATATTTCCCCACTGGTCAGATCCCCCCATCTGCAATCTGCATCCGATTTCATTGTAAAGATGAAGGAAGTCATAACCCTGAACAAGCTGATAGGAGAATTCCGTAAAGGACATCCCCTCTCCTTCCGATCCCAGTCTCTTTTTGACGGAGTCCTTTGCCATCATATAATTGACGGTTATATGCTTTCCTATCTGACGAATAAATTCAAGGAAGGAAAATTCCTTCATCCAGTCATAATTATTGACCATTATGGCCATGTTTTTTCTTCCTGAGCCAAAATCAAGAAATTTTGAAAGCTGTTTTTTTATTCCTTCCTGGTTTTTACGCAGGGTCGTTTCATCGAGAAGGTTTCTTTCCTCAGATTTTCCCGAAGGATCTCCTATCATTCCCGTCGCACCTCCCACAAGGGCTACAGGAATATGGCCGGCCCTCTGAAAATGAACCAGCAGCATAACCTGAACCATATGACCAATATGCAGGGAGTCAGCGGTCGGATCAAAACCGATATAGCCTTTTGCTGTTTCTTTCTCAAGCATTTCCTCAGTTCCGGGTGTTATATCATGCAACATTCCGCGCCATCTGAGTTCTTCAACAAAATTCATAAGCAGTAAAATTTGAGAAATGCAAATATAGCAAAGTGGATTAAATTGACAGCTCTGAGGGATCCCGTTCCTTTTTTGGCTTTTCTTCCGGGGGCGGTGTGAATCTGTCAAAGCTCCGCTTATAGCTTCCCTCTCCCAGAACAGGGAAAATCATCGGAGCCACATCTGAAATAGGAATATAAAACCTGGAGTTTGAAATGGTCTTTTTCGGAAGAAAGGATTTCATGGAATCGAGGGCATTGAGAATAACAAAAATCACACTCATTATAAGTACTGACTTGAGAAATCCGAATAACATGCCCAGCAATCTGTTCGCAAATCCCAGCGATGCTGCCTCCATGATCCTGTCAACAATTATTCCGACGAAATGAATAATTATCATTATTACCCCGAAGGTTATAATAAAGGCCAGTACCCCGACAAACTGCCCTGTCATGTCAAACCATTCATAAAGTTTGACTGCTGTGAAGGATGAGAATTTAACCGCTCCCCATATTCCAAGTATAAGTGCCGCCAGTGCAGCCACTTCCTTTATCAGTCCGTCGGTGAATCCTCTTATTATGGCAACTATTATAACAATGACTATAATTAAGTCAATCCAGTTCATTTTGCGGAAAATTGAATATGTGAAAGTATGAAACAATCAGCAGTTATCAAAATGCGGTCCGCCGTGAGAGGATGCCCGGGAAACCGGTTCGCTAGAGCGGATAGAGCCGGGATTTTTAAAATATTCTTTAAAGAAAATCTAAAAATATTAACATTTATTTTTCTGATAATCAATGTTTCTAGTGGTTATTAACAAAACAGGTTCTGTAAATCTTCTATTTCGCAGCTAAACATTGCTTAATTTTATATCAACAGGCAGTTAGCCTGAAACTAATTGAAAGTCAATAGTCGATTAATTAATTTACCTGTCAAGAAATTTCTATGAGTCCTGTCTCATTTACCGGTGCCATACAGCAGGTTGCGGAAGAATCCCGTAATTACCATTCAGCATCCGGGATTGCAGTTCTGGCACTTTTTTGCTTTCTGACCCTGCAATGTCCTCTTACAACAGCACAAAGTATAATTCGTTCTTCATTAAGTTCAATTGGAACGGCTGTTTCAGAAGAAGGAATTATTTTCCGGCAAACAGTGGGCCAATCATCAAACACTTTCATTTTTAGAAATGGAGGAATATGTCTTCTTCAGGGATTTCAGCAACCAATATCAGGTACATACTTATTCCGGCCTATGGATCCTGTTGATTTCACACTCTACCCAAATCCTGCCATGGATAATACATGGCTGGTTCTGGGAGAAGAAATGAAATCTTATACTATAACAATCTATAATCTGTCAGGTACTCCCCTGTCGGTTATTACTGGCTATGCCTCACAGTCAGTCTGGCTCGATCTCAAAAATTATCCGGTAGGCATATACATAATCAAAGTCACAAGTGGTATAAGAACCGGATCTAAAAGACTCATCCTGAATCATTAGATAAAGTTATTAACATCATCAAAATCACGAAAGATGAAAAAATATATGATTTTAACTGTGTTAGTTATTAATCTTCTGCCTCTTGCAGGTCAGAATAAAATAGGTGTTTCATTTAATCAGATATATTCCACGTTCAGATTCAAAAATTCCGAAGGAGAGATTGAGGATCTGAAATACACCATTAAATATGGTTATGACATAATATGGCAATATAAAATCCTCGAAGTCTTTTTTGTTGAAGGTTCCCTGTCATATAACTGCAAAGGAGCAAGTTCCACTCTCGGAGTCCAAAAACTTGACTGGTCACTCCACTATGCAAATGCAGGAGTAAATGCCGCTTATAAAATGACTATAGGCAGGCTCAGTCCTCATGGTGGTGCAGGATTTTACTATGGCAGGCTTCTTAAGGCCGACCAGTTGATAGGATCGGATTATTACAACCTGATGGAAACGAATTATATCAGGAAAAGTGATATCGGGACCAATATTTTTGCAGGGATCGCTTATGATTATTCCGAAAACGGATCAGTATTTATCAGATTGAACGAGGCTGTCGGATTACTTCAGCTTGAAAAGAATGACTTGTCAAGCCAAAGAATGTTTAACCGCACATTTTCAATCCAGGTCGGATTATTCTTCAGCATACAATAAACACTAATAAAAGATGAAAAAGAGATTATCTCTCCTGTTTGCCATTCTTGGAATTGCAATATCGCTATCAGCACAGATAGCTGACGGAATCACGTATCAGGCTGTCGCACTTGATGACAAGGGAAAGGAAATTGCAGGCCATGATATAAACGGCCTCATCATTCATAGCAAGCAGATAAGTGTCAGATTTTCAATATTAAGGAATTCACCTGACGGAGAATTGCTTTATAAGGAAGTTCATTCAACTTATACGGACCCGCACGGCCTTTTTACGCTTGTAATCGGTCACGGGGAGGTTTCTCCGGATGGAATGCATCAGAGGCTGACTGAGATCAACTGGGGTGCAGGCAGACTCTTTCTCATGGTGGAAATAGATATAAAAAGCAGAGGTAATTTTAAAGTCATGGGTGTCCAGCAAATGATGGCCGTACCTTTTGCCTTTCATTCCCTTAGCAGTAGTACGGTTAAATACGATGATATTCTGAATGTACCTCAGTTATCCGCTGTCGCCACAACAGGAAATTATTCTGACCTGATCAATACGCCTTCGGTATTCAACGGTGATTATAACGAACTTACAAACAAACCTGTTATTCCGGCAAAAACCAGTGAGCTCATTAACGATGCCGGATTTATTAATAATTATTATGAAACTGATCCGGCATGGAGAGCTTCATTGCCATATTATTATACCAAAGAAGACTTAAGAAATGCAGATTCTTCGCAGATTCATTTCCGGAATATAATCAACACTCCCAAAACACTTGCCGGTTATGGAATTACGGATGCAATGAGCAAGTCAGCTCCTGCCAACAGAATAAGCAGCTCAGATATTGCAAACTGGAATACTTCCTTCAGCTGGGGAAATCATACCGGCTTATACCGGCTTTCTTCCTGGCTTCCTTCCTGGAATGAAATAAGGGCCAATCCGTTTATTATTATATCCCCATCAAATAATCAGCTTCTGCGATACAATTCCACTACCGGAAAATGGCAGAACTGGACCCCGGATTATCTTTCCGACTATACTGAATCAGATCCTGTGTGGACTTCAGCATCAATTAATTACTATACGAAAACAAACCTGCAGACAAGTGGAGGTTCTTTGGTTCATTTTAACAACATTATCAGCAGGCCGACAACAATTACCGGATACGGGATAACTGATGCGATGAGAACTTCACATCCCGCAAACAATATAACAGTTGCCAATATTTTGAACTGGAATACTGCTTTCAGCTGGGGAAGCCATATCGGGTTATATCGACCGGTCACCTGGCTCCCTTCCTGGAATGACCTTACCGCAAATCCCTTTACTATAACTGCACCTTTAAATAACCAGATCCTGAGATATAATTCCTCAACCGGGAAATGGCAGAACTGGACCCCGGATTACCTGACAGGTTATACTGAATCAGATCCTTTATGGACCTCGGTATCTGTCAATTATTACACTAAAATGAATCTAGAAATGCCAGGATCGTCACGGATAAATTTCGCTAATATCATCAACAGACCAGGAAATCTTGCCGGATACGGTATAACTGATGCGATGGTCATCACACATCCTGCCAATGCCATAACCCCGTCGGATATTGGGAACTGGAGAACAGCCTTTTCATGGGGAAATCATGCTGCTGCAGGTTATCAGCCGTTTATAGTACCCGGAGAAATACATCATTATCTCAGGGGAGATATGACCTGGCAGCCACTGACTGCTGAAGCCGTGGGCCTGGGCAATGTAGAGAACATTTCATTGCACGGCTGGATGGGCTCCCCGAGCCTGAGTGTACTGGGATTTGTTTCCCAGGGTGAATGGCATGCCGGGCTTATTGATGCCAGCGGCCCGGTAATGGCAGATTTAATAATTAAAAAAGGCGGATCGAACAGGGAGTTTCTGAAAGCCGACGGAAGCGTGGATTCAAATACCTATATGATACAGACAACAGAAATAACAGATGAATTTTCTGCTTCAGACGGCCAGACAAACTTTACTCTCACACGCTATCCATCTGCTTTCAGCAGAATCAAAATGTTTGTAAACGGCGTAAGGATAAGTAATACTGCCTATTCTGTTTCAGGTCAGGCAATTACCTATATTTCAGCAAATAATGGTTCGTATGAACTTGTTGGAGGTGACAGAATTCAATTTGATTATTCCTATTGATTATTTCAAAGATTGATGAAACTGCCAATTATTTCCCTGGTATTTATTATTATCCCGTTACAGATTTCTGGCCAGGGGATTACAAAGCATGGCCGGTCAGCTGCGGAAGCTCCTGATTTTGTAAACAGGAACGGGAAACTAATAAATATGCCATCACTAAACAGATATGGTCAGGAGCTATTCAAGGTAACTGTAACAACATTTCCAGTGACCTCTGTTACCAGTAATTCAGCAGAAAGCGGAGGGAGGATTGAAAATCCCGACAATATAGAAATTATCGCATGTGGTGTTTGCTGGAGCACTTCTCCCGGCCCTGATATATCAGATTATAAAACTTCCGAAAATACTGATGTAACTGAATTTACAAGTCATCTTACCCGGCTTATTCCCTCAACAACATATTACCTGAGAGCATATGTAACAACCATTGCGGGAACGGCCTATGGTGAGGAAATCAGTTTCCGGACACTGCCCAGAACAGATCCCTCAGAATGCCTGATAGCATGGTATCCCTTTAACGGAAATGCAGATGAAGCAACCGGTTTTGGAATTGACGGTATTGTCAACGGAGCAGTATTGTCGGAAGACAGGTTCGGAAACACTGAATCAGCATATTACTTTAACGGTATTGATAATTCAATAACTATACCGGGTTACCTGCCGGTAACAAATACATTTACTTTATCATTCTGGGCTTACAATGAAAAAGTAAAAGGCAGTGCAAATATCATCACTGACGGAAGCAGAAATATCGGCGGCATGGATTTTCTGCTGAACTTCAGGGGCAATGAAATAGGAATAAGGGCTGATAAAGGCTCACTTCTCAATTATGAATACTCAAGTCCAGCGGAATTACGGAACCTGAACCTTTTAAACAGATGGGTCCATGTAGCCTGGGTTATGGATGAAGGGAAATCATCCATTTTCCTCGATGGTGCGAAAATAGCTGATATAGCTGTAACAGGCAGCAACGTGGGATATCATGATGACCACATAACAATAGGTGCAAGACATGTCTGGACTGCTATGGATAATTTCTTTCAGGGCAGGCTGGACGAGTTCAGGATTTACAGCTGCAACCTACAGCCTGACGAGATTTACAGTATCTACACTGCAGAAGGCCCTATGCTGCCCTATGTAACAACAGTGTTCATTTCGGATACCACTTCTTCTTCAATCACGGTGGAAAGTAACATTATCAGTGACGGAGGCGCAGCTATCACTGAAAGGGGAGTATGCTGGAGTATTTCTCCGGATCCGACGGTTATTGATAATAAAACATCTGATGGCAGTGGTATTGGAATTTTTACAAGCCGTATAAGCGGTTTGCGTCCGGAAACAACTTATTATATACGCCCTTATGCAATCAGCAGTGCGGGAATTTCCTATGGTAAGGAAATCAGTTTCCGGACATTGCCCAGAACGGATCCCTCAGAATGCCTGATAGCATGGTATCCCTTTAACGGAAATGCAGATGAAGCAACCGGCATGGGGACTGACGGAGTTGTAAACGGAGCAGCCCTGACTGAAGACAGGTTCGGAAATGCAGAATCAGCATATTACTTTAACGGTATTGATAATTCCATGACCATTCCGGGCCATCTGCCGGTTACAAATACTTTTACTTTATCATTCTGGGCTTACAATGAAAAAGTAAATGGCAGTGCAAATATCATCACTGACGGAAGCATAAATATCGGCAGCATGGATTTTCTGCTGAACTTCAGGGGCAATGAAATAGGAATAAGGGCAGATAAAGGCGCACTTCTCAATTATGAATATTCAAGCCCCACGGAATTACGGAACCTGAACCTTTTAAACAGATGGGTCCATGTAGCCTGGGTTATGGATGAAGGGAAATCATCCATTTTCCTCGATGGTTTGAAAATAGCTGATATAGCTGTAACAGGCAGCAATGAAGGATATCATGATGACCACATAACAATAGGTGCAAGACATGTCTGGACTGCTATGGATAATTTCTTCCAGGGCAGGCTGGACGAGTTCAGGATTTACAGCTGCAACCTACAGCCTGACGAGATTTACAGTATCTACACTGCAGAAGGCCCTATGCTGCCCTATGTAACAACAGTGTTCATTTCGGATACCACTTCTTCTTCAATCACGGTGGAAAGTAACATTATCAGTGACGGAGGAACCGAAGTAACAGAGCGTGGTGTTGTTTGGAGCACTTCCTTAAATCCCACAATCCACGATAATAAAACCTCTGATGGCAGTGGCAAAGGATCTTTCACCAGTCATATAACGGGTTTATTACCCGGGACAACCTACTACCTCAAATCATATGCAATCAACAATGCAGGCACTTTTTATGGAAATGAATGGTCATTCCGGACACATGATACTTTGTCGAATTGCGGGACTGTCACAGATATTGATGGCAACATTTATAATACTGTCACGATAGGCAACCAGTGCTGGATGAAGGAAAATCTGAAAACAACAAGATATAGTGACGGAACACCCATTTCATTGGTTGATGAACAGAATATCTGGAGTAAGCTGTCAATCAGCGATAAAGCTTATTGCTGGTATAATAATGATATTAATAATAAAAATCCATATGGCGCATTATACACATGGGCTGCAGCAATGAATGGAGCTGATTCCAGTACTTCAATTCCAAGCGGTATCCAGGGTGTTTGTCCGACAGGTTGGCATTTACCAAGCTGGAGTGAGTGGGGTATCCTTATACAATATCTTGATCCGCAAATTGTTGATCCATTATATCTTCGTGGGAGTAGTATCGCCGGTGGTAAAATGAAAGAAAGCGGATTCACATATTGGGATTATCCCAACACCGGAGCGACAAATGAAAGCGGATTTTCAGGGCTTCCCGGTGGCGGCAGATCAGAGGACGGAGAATTTCTTTTTCTTGGTAATTCTTCTTATTGGTGGAGTACATCACAATTCGGAAGCGGTAATTATACCAGAGTTCAAAATCTCAATTACAACAACAGTTCTAATCAAATGACTAGCACCCCCTGGAAAAGCGGGATTTCAGTTCGGTGTATAAAAAATGTTGATCAGCTTATACAATTACCTGTTATCACTACAACACAGATTTCCCATATATCTGATACTTCTGCAACAAGTGGAGGAAAAATTATTAATAACGGAGGAGATGAAATTATTGCCCGTGGCATCTGCTGGAGTTTGTCAACTAATCCAACAACAACAAATAACAAGACAAACAGTGGTACCGGAACCGGTTTGTTTATTGATCACATTGGTCCATTAACGCCAGGAACAACATATTATGTACGTGCATATGCAACTAATAGTGCAGGGACAGCCTATGGTAATGAAGAAGTATTTGTAACCTGTGATTACATACCTCCTGTTGCTTTTAATTCAAACCTCGCTTACGGAGTGATAACAGATATTGAAGGTAACTTTTATAAAACCATAAAGATTGGTAATCAGGAATGGATGGCTGAAAATTTAAGGACTACAAAATATAACAATGGTGAATCAATACCTGTTATAACAGATAATGACACGTGGCAAAGCCTGTCAGAAGGTGCTCTTTGTTGGTTAAATGATAATATCTGTTATAAGAATACATATGGTGGTATCTATAACTGGTATGCTGCCAATAATAATCTATGTCCGGTTGGTTGGCACCTTCCAACAAATGAAGAATGGTCAGTGATGAATAGAGCACTTGGAGGAAATGAAATTGCGGGCGGAAAACTTAAGGAACAAGGATTTAGTCACTGGAGCGAACCAAATACAGGTGCTACTAATGAAAGTGGATTTTCAGCTTTGCCAACCGGAGGATTTCGTAATGGAGCTTTATTTGTTACAGGTGAGTTTGCCAGCTTTTGGACCTCAACTGAATATCCTGACAATCAGGCATTTTACAGAAGCCTGCAACACCAATATAGCATAGAGGGTTATAGCTGGGGTTATAAGTCAAATGGCGCCAATGTAAGATGCCTTAAAGGGCCTGCTCCTCCAAAACCCTCTGTAACCACACTTTGGGCAAGAAATATCATGTCTGATAAAGCAGAAATAGTTTCAGTCATCAGCAGTGTTTTGCCTGTTAATTCAAGAGGAGTTTGCTGGAACACTTCACCGGCTCCGGAGGTACTGGATAACAAAACAACAAACGATGGCGGCACGGGATCATTCACAAGTCTGCTAACCGGACTGGAATCCAATACCACATATTATGTCAGGGCTTACTCGATTAATGATGATGGTATTACTTACGGAAACGAAATAACCTTCAGCACTGTAGAAGATTTGCCAATCGGGGGTCTTGCGGCTTACTGGCCTTTTAACGGCAATGCAAATGATGAATCGGGTAATAATAATAATGGCACTGTATACGGCGCCACCCTTGTCGCAGACAGATTCGGAAATCCTGAGAAAGCATACTATTTTAATGGCATCAGCAACAAAATATATATTGGAAATTCACTGATAGTTCAGGGGCATATTACCGTTGCATGCTGGATTAAAAGTACCGATATTGGTAATCAGATAATTTCATCGGGAAGCAGAAATTCCTACAGAATAGGAAAAACAAAGGATGGGGTTGATGCGGCTGTCTATCTGACTGATAGCTCCGATGGTTATGGACTTGATGTCCATGCGGTTACCGATTGCAGTGACTGGACGCATGTGGCTATTGTGTATAATGGAGTCAGCCTTGACCTATATGTTAACGGGCAATTAATGGACTCAGCCTATGGACCCGGAAATGTTTTTTGTAATCAGCCAGTTTATCTGAATTTTGGCACATATCAGTGGTTATCTACATATTACGGTTTTTATCAGGGATATCTTGATGATGTGTATATGTTCAACAGGGCACTTTCAAATTCAGAAATTGAGGCATTGTATCATGAAGGTGGCTGGTAAATGATGCTGAAGAAAAAAGGAAACAGAGTCAGGCAAAACAATTATAGTACTATGCAATACAAATCCCAAACAATTATCAAAATGAAGAATCTTTTTAAATCAGTCCTTATTGCATTGCTTGTTTATTCTATGTTATCATGCAGCAGTGATAAGGAAAAGACAGAATCATTCACCACAAGAAGTGTTGAAGAAAACAAAGCTACTATTGAGTCTGCCGGAATTGACCTGATCGGGGTTCTTAACCGTATGAGATCAACTCAAACAGTTGAAGCTATCGGTAATATGATACAACTAACAGGATCAGGCAAATCAAAAGGAATCGGGGATTTTACCGGAACAGGTCTCTATTCCGTATTTCGCTCGATACATGGATGTGCCGCACGAACCCTGCAGGTAAACGATGTATTCGAGTCCATAAAAGGCTGTGCTGACGAAGACCCGGAAAGTATACAGGAATTCTGGGACAGAAACGTGGGAACCTATACATGGAATTCCTCTGCCAGCGACTGGGATATAAGTCCGGGTGGGGATAAATTCATTATAAAGTTCCCTTCTTCCGGAAATTCAAAAATGAATAATGCCACGTTTACAATATACAATTATGAAGGTGTAATCGTGGAAAATCCATTTGATGAAGAATATACAGGAGATTTTCCTGCTTCATTACAAGCCGATCTGAAAATCGGAAGCCAGACACTGCTCCGGTTTGTATTCGGTGCAAGCTATAACGCAGACGGAATACCAAATGCAATTGCATGCGATCTGGATTTTGAAGGATTTAAATTCGAAATTGATGTGGCAAACGATACCAGGGTAATATCTGCGTCTTACAAGTTCATGGAAGGGAAAGCAGTAATAATGAAATTATCCGCTGTTGTCAATGGACTTTTTACCGCTGATAACCTTGAACTCAATACTGTTCATCATTCTGAATCCCATTCTTATGTATGTGACTTTGTCTATAATCCGGAAACAAAGGAATATGTTGAGGTTTATTGTGAATACACCAATGAATGGGAGAAAATTGAATTTGAAGAGATTGCACATTCTGCAAATGCTGAGTTCCAGTTAATGAATCTGGCTGTCCGTGGTGATATTGATATAAAAAAACTGGTTGACAAAATCAGGATTATTGAGGATCAGTATGACACCGAACAAATTGAAGAAGAAGAATATTTCAACAGCATATCTGAAGAAATAAACAAATATCTGAACCTGAGGCTCGTAAATATAAATAATAACGAGATTCTGGCAAAGGTTGAAGCTTATGTTGAGCATGAATCTGACTGGGGATATGAAGATTTTTATGTGAGCTTCCGTCTTACTTTTGGGGAAGAATCACCAATTGATATGGAAACATATTTTGGAGAAGGCTTTGATGATTTTATCAAGAGCCTCAATGATCTTCTGGAAGATATATGTAATGATTATGGTATTGATTATGATCCAATAGATTATTAAAAAATATGAATACAGGAAATGATAAATAAATTGATCCTGTCACAGGAAAACATTTTACATGGATCCAATCAAATTTATTGAGTCGTTTCCTGTTGAATCCTCAAGCAGAATAAAAATTCAATAAAGTACAAATGTAACTTATCAATGCCGTAAGCAGCATATAAACTTATCAGGAAGCAATGGGCAGGCTCCATTGTTTCCTGATTTTAAAAATCTCGAAAATGAAAACCCCGGCTACGGGGCATTTTTTATTACCACCGAATAAAAGCTGACTCCATATCCTCCCCATATGCCAAGGCCATCTCCCTCTATATTTGTTTTAACCACAGTAAGTGAAGAGGCAAAAGGATTACCGGAATTAAGAATTTCATCCTGAAAAGAGTTCCAGAATTCATAATGAGCTTTATCTATTGTACAGAATTTCAGGTTTACAGTATCTCCGAGACTAAAATAACTATTCTTGTTTACTGAAATATACGAATCCTGACCCCTGAAAATTGAGAATCCAAATTTTTTCCCACTGAACGATTCATCACTTAATCCCATAATCATGGCAGAATAATACCGGCGGTCCCTGCCCACGATCTTTGAAAGAATCCTGTAATAATTCCGTGTGTCCGGAGGATCGGTAAATTCAATCCAGAGTGATCCAAGGGAATCCGAATTTTCCTTCATCTTGAAATAAATTGTATCCAGACTGACAGGAGGAGGAATGCTTGTTTTTCCTATTGCTGTTTTTCCACCATAACTTGCTGTAATCGTATAGGTCTTTCCCGGTTCACCTTTTATTTCATTTCCTTCGAAAATAAATGGCGGAAAATAGTCCTTATTTCTGCGTAGTATCAGGTACTCCTGTCTTTCCCCGTCAGAAAGGCTTACCGTTGCTCTGGTCAGTACGAGTTCTCTGAGTGATGTTGAATCCAGTAAGGAAAAATAGGGTGCATTTTTTGTAAGAAGTACTTTTGCATATTGCCCGTTCTCGATCCAGCCATCTATAACAATCAGGTCATCAGGATCCTGAATAGAATAATCAGGCACTTTATTGCAGGAAATAAACACCTGAATAATAAAAAACAATATTGCATATCTTATAAATGGTTCCATATCGCCTAAAAGCTAAAGTTCCAGCTTAATGATGGTATTATCGGGGAAAAGCTTACTTGTAAGGCTTTGATATTAAGCGAATAGGTTTCCAATTCGCCCGTTGCTTGAAAATACAAAAAGTATGGATTTACCCTGTTGTAAATATTATAAACTGATATATTCAATTCTGACATATATTTTTGTCTTACTATGATTTTACGGTTTAAGGAGAGGTCCAGTCTGTGATACGGAGGCATTCTGAATTCATTTACCTTTCCGTATTGATTTACAATGTTTCCCTGAATAATATATCTGCCTACAGGAATAGTAAAGGCATTACCGGAAGCATATATAAATACTCCGGAACAATTCCATTTCTTGTTGATTTCAAAGTTCAGCATCATGGCAATGTCATGTCTCCTGTCGTATTTTGCAGGATAGAAACCATTGTTATTGATTTCTTTGAACTTCTGTTCTGTTTTAGACAAAGTATAACTTATCCAGCCATTAAATCTTCCGCTTTTTTTCCTCATAAACAGCTCTATACCGTAAGACTGGGCAAATCCTCTCACCAGATTATCTTCGAAAGTGCCAAAAATAGAGTTAAAGATTATGCCGCGTAAAAACTCCAGTTTATTATTCATTCTTTTATAAAACAATTCTGAAGAAAACTCATAATTATAATTCAAAATATTCCCGAAATAACCTAAGCTTATCTGATTCCCGATCTGTGGTTTTATCCCGGAGGTACTGGGTATCCAGACATCCGTCGGGAGGGTTACTGCCGCGGAAGTTGCCAGATGCACATATTGTGCAATTCGCATGTATGAGGCTTTAACAGAGGAATTTTCCCCGATCATGTAGTTCACAACAGCACGGGGTTCCAGATTTTTATAGAAAGCCAGAGACTCATTCCAGGGATAATGGATCGTATCTGTCACCAAATCCGCAGAATTTTTTACAAGTTGTTCATAAGGTCCATGATGACTGAAAAAAGAAAATCTCAAACCGGCAGTTACAGCCAGCTTCTCTGATAGCTGGATTTCATCATCAACGAATAATCCTCCTTCCAATGCAGAAAGAGAATCGAATTGTCCAAAATCCAGGAGGAATTTACTCGCCTGCGCATTTATTTTGTTTGGAAGAAAAAAATGTTCGGTAAATTCAAAACCGGCGCTGAACTTATTTTTTCCCGTCTGAATATCAAGTACACTCTTTAAATTATAATCCCTTACAGAAGAAAACATTTTAAAAGAATATTCATCCTGCGATCCGGACAAATCGAAGGCATAGTTGGTTAATGACAAACTGGTATTAATCCGGGAATTATTCCGAATTTTATGATCCCATTGAAAAGATCCCGCAGTGTTCCTCCACTTTAGCGTTATATCCTGATTTATACCTTTTTGCAGCAATCTGAAATGATCCTTTCCGGAATATGCGGAAACTGCCAGTATATCTTTTTCAGAGACAACAAAATTGAATCCGGCGCTAAAATCATTGAAACTATATTCATTGTTTTTGTTGAAAAATGTTTTGTTTATAACCAACCTGTTAATCACTGGTATTACAAAAAGTTCAGGATATGTTTCTCGTGCTGCAAGCATATATGAACCTTTCTTATTAAACAGAGGGCCTCTGACTGTTAACCTTGTTGAAACCAGTCCGACACTTCCTTTAACTTCAGCAGAATCCTTTCTGCCTTTGTAGCTGTTCACGCTTATAACTGATGACAGTTTACCTCCGTATCTTGCCGGAATTCCAGATTTAATTATGTTTACATCACTTACAGTCTCAGGATTAAATGCCGGAAAAAACCCAAGTATATGCCCAACATTATAAACCTGAGCATTATCGTATAAGATCAGATTTTGGTCCACACCACCGCCCCTCACTATAAATCCGACATTCCCCTCTGAACCTGACTGGACACCGGGAGTCAGGCGAATTAAACCCAAAGGGTCAGTCTCGCCCAGAAAAGTGGGTGCTTTCATAATCTCTGCATTTGTCAGACGAAAGGCTCCCATCTGATTTGAAGTAATACGATTATCCTCAGCTTTTGACAATATTTTAACTTCTCCAAGAAAAATCTCTCTTGGCTGCATAGTAATTAATACTTCTGAACCTTCTGTGATATACAACACAGTATCAAGACTTTCATATCCTAAATGAGAAAATATAATATTCCGACTGCCGGCGGGAAATGAGATCCTGAATTCCCCCAATGAATCTGTGATTGTTCCTTTTAAAGTCTGTTTATCCTGAACTGATACACCGGCCATACAATAACTGCTTGTCTTGTCAGTAACTCTGCCTTTCAGATAATGGTACTGTGCATTACAATTTTGGAAATTTATTATTAATAAGCAGCTTACAAGAAGTATGAGTATTAAAAAATTAACATATAAACTTTCTGAAATTTTTTTTTGGTAAAAACAGACCATCAGGATAATTTGTATTGCACACTAAATATAGTAAAATTTGTTAGTTCCACGCTAATAAAAAAATCAGACATATAGCTCTCATAAAATTATTGGCATAGGAATCTTGCCAGTTCATATGGAATCACTCAAATTACTGAAATAAACAAACTGTATTGTAAGCCGATTTCAGTGCATTATTTGCATTGAATATAAAAAGCTATATTTTTGTGCTCTGTATACCGGTCCTATAGTTCAATGGATAGAACGAAGGTTTCCTAAACCTTAGATCCAGGTTCGATTCCTGGTGGGACTACTTAAAACGCCCCTTATTTGATTGATAATGAGGGGTGTTTGTTTTTTTGTACCCATGAATTGTACCCCCTTTCTTTAATTTTACTCCTACCAATTTGATATTTAATAATTATATTCAAAATATGATTTATTCTTTATCGATTTCTTAGAAGTAGTAAGACTCTCAAAATATCATTCTACCAGTTGTTTATATTTCAATTGCCTTATTTTCAATTACAATTTGTATTTTTGATATTCATTCTTGATTGTTATCCACAATAACGGTCGGATTATTATTATCCAGAATATTTAACGGGATTGTTATATTACAGCAGACGAATGAATTATTAATAATTTTTCTATAAAAATATTATATGAGCGAAGAACAAAAACGACAACTCAACCAGCAACTCTGGAATATAGCCAACACCCTTCGTGGTAAAATGGATGCCGATGAATTCCGTGATTATATTCTCGGTTTCATATTTTATAAATATCTGTCTGAAAGGATGGAATTGTATGCCAATAATATTCTGAAAGAAGACAAAATAAAATTTCTGGATATACAAGAAGACACTGAACTGGGGCAGGAATTTCTGGAAGCCATTAGAGAAGAATCACTGGAAAAACTTGGTTACTTCCTGAAACCGTCAGAGCTATTTGGACAGATTGCAAAGCGTGGTAACGGCAATGGTAAACATGGGAACACCTTCATAATTGAAGACATTCAGAAAATCCTTGTTAACATCCAGAACAGCACGATGGGTACTGACAGTGAGGAGGATTTTGACCATCTGTTTGAAGACATGGATTTGAACAGTACCAAACTTGGGAGAACGGCTGAACAAAGAAATGAGGTCATCTCAAAAGTTCTGTCACACCTTGATAAAATAGATTTCCAATTGGAACAGTCTGAGATTGATGTTCTGGGTGATGCCTATGAATATCTTATAGGTCAGTTTGCCAGTGGTGCAGGTAAGAAAGCGGGTGAATTTTACACCCCACAACAGGCATCAAAGATTCTTGCACGGATTGTGACCCTTGGAAAAAGCAGGATTAAATCCGCATATGACCCAACATGCGGGTCAGGTTCTTTAATTCTTCGATTGGGCAGGATTTGTGATGTGATGAAATTTTATGGTCAGGAAAGGAATCGTACCACATATAACCTCTGCCGAATGAATATGATTTTGCATGAAATTCATCATAGCAGATTTGATATTAAACTGGAAGATACATTGGTTCATCCTCAGCACGGGAAACTGGATGCTGAGGCAGTGGTGGCAAATCCTCCGTTTTCAGCAAAGTGGAGTGCCAGTCCCTTATTTATGACCGATGAAAGGTTCAGTGAATATGGCAGGCTTGCTCCTGCATCAAAGGCAGACTTTGCCTTTATTCAGCACATGATATATCATCTGGCAGAAAATGGAGTAATGGCTGTTGTAATGCCACATGGAGTGCTTTTCAGAGGTGCAGCTGAGGGTCATATACGGAAATACCTGATTGAAGAAAAAAACTATCTGGATTCGGTTATTGGTCTTCCTGCCAATATTTTTTATGGTACATACATACCAACCTGTATTATGGTATTTAAAAAATGCCGTGAACAGCCTGATGATATATTGTTTATTGATGCCAGCCAGCATTTTGAAAAGGTAAAAACACAAAATTACCTTCGTAATGAGGATGTTGACAAAATAGTTGATACATACGCAAAACGTGTCACGATAGATAAATACTCTTATGTTGCCAGTATGGATGAGGTCAGGGAGAATGATTACAATCTGAATATTCCGAGATATGTGGACACTTTTGAAGAAGAAGAACCTGTAGACCTTGTTGCTGTTGCCAGTGAATTGAAAACGCTGGAAATGGAAATGAAAGACACGGATGAGACCATTGCTGGGTATTGCCGTGAATTAAACATTCCAACCCCGTTTTAAATATGGAAAAGCAAAAGAAAATACCAATGTTGCGTTTCCCTGAATTTGATGGGAAGTGGGAAAAGATTAAGTTTTCTAACTGTATTAGCCTTTATAGAGGAAGTTCACCAAGACCAATAAATAAATATATTACATCTCAAAGTGATGGAATAAATTGGATAAAAATTGGTGATACACAACTCACAGAAAATTATATTATCAAAGAAGTATCAGAGAAAATCACTTTAAAAGGTTCATTAAAATCAAGATTTGTAAAAAAAGGTGAACTTATTCTTGCAAACTCAATGAGTTTTGGTAAAGCTTATTTGTTAGAATTGGACGGTTGTATTTATGATGGATGGTTCGTATTACGTGATTATGAGCATTATTTTAACAAAGGTTATCTTTTGCAGCTATTAAATTCAAGTTATTTACAAAAGCAATATAGAAGACTTTCTGCTGGTGGTGTTGTCCATAACATCAGCAGTGATATAGTATATAGCACTCTTCTAATTAAACCTGAAATCCCCGAACAACAAAAAATAGCATCCTTTTTCACTGCCATTGACCAGAAAATATCCCAACTCAAACGCAAGAAAAACTTACTGGAACAATACAAAAAAGGGGTAATGCAGAAGATATTCTCGCAGGAAATCAGGTTCAAAGACGATAACGGGCAGGAGTTTCCGAAGTGGGAGAAGAAAAAATTGGGAATGCTTTGTAAAATTGTTGGTGGTGGCACACCATATACAAATATAATGGAATATTGGAATGGTGAAATCCAATGGTTTACACCTACTGAGATTAAGTCGAATTATGTTTCTAACAGTGAGAGAACTATTAGTGAGTTGGGCTTAAAAAAATCCTCAGCAAAAAAATTACCTGTTGGTACAATTTTGCTAACCACAAGAGCAACCATTGGAGATTGTGCAATTGCTGAAAAGGAATGTGCTACAAATCAAGGATTTCAATCACTAATAGTTAATCCAGATGCCAATAATTACTTCCTTCTAAACTGGTTAAGAATGTATAAAAAAGAGTTGATAAGAAGAGCAAACGGTTCAACATTCTTGGAGATTAGTAAGTATGAAATTGAAAATATTCCACTATTATCACCCTCGTTTCACGAACAGACCAAAATCGCCAATTTCCTGTCAGCCATTGATGATAAAATAAACCATACCCAAAAACAGATTGAGAAAGCCGAGGTCTGGAAAAAAGGTTTAATGCAGCAAATGTTTGTATAACTGCGTGATAATTAATAGTGAAAACTGAAATAAAATCAATCAAGAATTTTGTGCATACAAATATTTTTTGTATGTTTGCATCAACAGTACCCGTTTTGCATACCATAAGAACTGCAGGCGGGTCATTTTTTTTATGTAGCTATGCCAAATAAACCCGCCTATACCATAACTGACCAGTTACAACTTCTGAAATCACGAGGTATGCTTTTCAGAAATGAACAGCAGGCAGCCAAATTGTTTAAAAACATAAGTTATTACCGTTTAAAGGGATATTGGTGGGACATGCAATCAGATTATAACCTGCATACATTTTTACCAAACACATATTTTGAAGACATTGTTGACAGATACAATTTCGACCGTCAGTTGAGACTTTTTCTGTTCGATGCCATTGAACGTATTGAAATCGCTCTGCGTACAAAGATGATATATCACATGTCTGTAAGTTATGGTGGCTTGTGGTATTTAGACCCCGCATTCTTCGAGAATACAACCATTACGCTAAATGGTGGTATGATTAAAACCATTCATCAAAACACTTTGGATGAATTGAAGAAAGAATTTGACAGAAGTCAGGAAAGTTTCATTAAAGACCATCGCTTTCGTTACCCAAACAAGGATGCAGATGCATGGAAGACCTTGGAAGTGGCTTCAATGGGGACGCTATCAAAATTTTATAAAAACCTGAAACACCAGTTACCTGAGAAAGCCGCCATCGCAAAAGAAATGGGATTGAACCTGCACAGTGAACTTTCCAGTTGGCTGGAAGCTATTACCTATGTCAGGAATATTATAGCTCATCACTCCCGTTTGTGGAGCAGGAATATGGTAAAAAGACCTGTCGAAAAATTAAACAATCCTGTCGGGAAATGGTTTGTCAATCCACTTCTTCCTGTTCAGGTAAAGAAACCGTTTCTTATTATTTCGTGCATGGTCTATTTGTGTAACAAGATAACTCCAAACAATCAGATTAAGAGCAAAATACACGAACTTATAAAATCAAATCCATCAATACCGATATATAAATTGGGATTTTTGAACAACTGGAATAAAGAACCTCTTTGGCAATGAGTAAACAACCCGAACTAATACTTGAAGAACAACTGATTGCAAAACTTCAGGAACTGGGCTATGTTCTGGTATATATCCCAAATGAATCGGAACTACTTGCCAATCTGAAATCGCAATTAGAAAAGCATAACAATATTATATTCTCCGATAAAGAATTTGAAAAAGTATTAAATATCGTAAGTAAGGGTTCAGTATTCGAAAAAGCCAAGACTCTTCGGGAAAAACAGCATATAATCAGGGATAATGGCGATAATCTTTATTTTGAATTCATTAATACCGAACAGTGGTGTCAGAACCAATATCAGGTTACCCATCAGGTCTCTATGGAAGGTAAATACAAGAACCGTTATGATGTTACATTACTTATCAATGGTCTTCCTCTGGTGCACATTGAACTAAAACGTAGAGGACTGGAACTTAAAGAAGCATTTAATCAGGTAAACAGGTATCAGCGACACTCTTTCAGCAGTAGCTATGGTTTGTTCCAATATGTCCAGATATTCGTAATCAGCAATGGAGTAAACACGAAATATTACGCCAATAACCGCTTTCAATCTTTTAAGCAGACTTTTTTCTGGACTGATAAGGAAAATAAACGGTTAACCAATATGCTCAACGACTTTGCATCTGATTTTTTGGAGAAATGTCACATCTCCAAAATGATATGCAAGTACATAGTACTCAATGAAACATCCAAGATACTTATGGTGCTTCGCCCCTACCAGTATTATGCAGTTGAGGCACTTGTTGACAGGGTACTACATTGCCGAAAAAACGGATATATCTGGCATACTACAGGGTCAGGTAAAACGGTGACTTCATTTAAAGCAAGCCAGATATTAACACGACTGCCAAAGATTAAGAAAGTTGTGTTTGTTGTTGACCGAAAGGATTTGGATTACCAAACCACAAATGAATTTAATTCATTCAGCAAAGGGAGCGTTGATGGCACTGACAATACAAAACAACTGGTCAGACAGTTTGGCGATGATACAAAACTGATTGTAACTACAATTCAGAAACTCAATGTAGCCATCAGTAAAAAGCGCTTTCAGGAGCGGATGAAGCCACTTCAGGATGAGCGTATCGTGTTTATATTCGATGAGTGTCACCGCAGCCAGTTCGGAGAAACACATCAGCGTATCATTTCATTTTTCAGAAACATCCAAATGTTTGGTTTTACTGGTACACCCATCTTTGCTGAAAATGCAGTAAAAAATGAACTCGGCAAGAAAACAACAAAGGAATTATTCGGTGATTGTCTTCACAAATATGTAATTACCGATGCCATCAGGGATGAAAATGTGCTGAAATTCTCGGTGGAATATGTCGGCAGGTACAAGAACAGGGATAGTGCCAATGAGATTGACATACAGGTTGAGGATATAGATGTTGAGGAACTGATGGATTCTCCTCAACGACTGGAAAAAATTACTGACTATATCATTGCCCATCACAGCAGGAAAACGCATAACAGGGAGTTTACAGCGATGTTCTGCGTCAGTAGTATTCCAGCACTGATTCGCTACTATGAGTTGCTGTATCGCAAAAAAATGCTTGGAGAGCATGATTTAAAAATTGCCACCATATTCAGCTATATTGCCAACGAAGCTGATGTGGATGCAAACGGATTCATTCCAGAAGAAATTTCCGCTGCAGCCGAACCTGAAATAACGTATGCCACTAATCCGCATACCCGTGAAAAGCTGGATGAATTTATTGAGCATTACAACCAGATGTTCGGGTCAGCATTTTCAACAAGGGACAGTCAGAGTTTTTACAACTATTACAATGATATCAGCAAGAAAGTAAAGGAGCGAAAGATTGACATACTGTTGGTCGTAAACATGTACCTGACAGGATTTGACAGTCCGTCGCTAAACACCCTTTATGTTGATAAAAGTCTGCGGTATCATGGATTGATACAGGCATATTCCCGTACCAACCGCATCCTGAATGAACTGAAATCACAGGGAAACATTGTAGTCTTCCGTAATCTGAAAAATGCCACCGATGAAGCCATAACCCTTTTCAGTAACAAGGATGCCATCGAAGAAATCATCATGAAGCCGTATGATGATTACGTGAAAGCATTTAATGATGCTTTTGACAATCTGCTTCAGATAACACCAACAGTAGATAGCGTAAACAGTCTGGTCACTGAAGATGATGAACTGAAATTCATCATTGCCTTCAGGGAACTCATGCGAATTAAAAACGTGCTGACATCCTTCTCTGATTTCAAGTGGAGCGATTTATCCATGACGGAGCAGCAATTCGAGGATTATAAGAGCAAATATCTTGACCTGCATGATAAAGTAAAGAGTGAACATGCAAAAGAAAAGGTAAGCATACTTGAGGATGTTGATTTTGAACTCGAACTCATTCACCGTGATGAAATTAATGTTGCATACATTATTCGTCTGCTCATCAAACTGAAAGCAAACCAGAAGAAAGAAGCAGAGCAAATTGAAAAAGAAATATTCAACCTGTTGAATACAGAAATGCAGTTAAGAAGTAAGAAGGAACTGATTGAAAAGTTCATCAGAGAAAACCTTCCCGTTATTCTGGATACCGATGATATTCCACAGGCGTTTGAGAAATTTTGGGCTATAGAAGAGGAAAGAGCGTTCCTGAAAATGGTTGAAGAAGAAAAACTATCGAAAGAAAAAACACAAGCATTTATTGAGAATTATCTGTATTCCGAACAAGAACCGATAAGAGACGAGATACTGGAACTGTTAATATATGATAAACCGACCCTATTACAAAGAAAAACAACTGGGGATAGGATACTGAAAAAGATAATGGATTTTGTTGAAACGTTTATTAACGGAATATCAGGATGATATGATTTACATAGTTATTTATCTAATATTATAAAATTATGTCGTATTAAACCGTAATAATTTCATTTTGCGGCACATGAATAAATGAAAGCCCTCAAGTCGCAATTTCAATGTTTTTGTAAGATGCCTGTTTAAATCTTCTTCTTTCAGTTTATCAACGTCAAGTTTACTCAGATCAATTTGTTTCCCGGTTTTGATGAAATAATCCCTATTTTTGGCTCGTCATACTGATTCATCCACTGATATATGAGCCGGAAGATCTTTCTGCTGTTAATTGTTAGTTTCAGTTTCAGGTTTGGATTCTCACAGGAATATAAGGGTTCTGTTATCAGGGTTATTGACGGTGACACATTCGTTTTCCAGACAGAAGAGGGTTCTCTTATTGTCAGGATGCACGGAATAGATGCCCCGGAACGGAAACAGCCTTTTGCGGCGGAGTCGGCAGATTTTCTGAAACAGTACCTGAACAGGGAGGCCTCGGTACAGATAAGCGGCACAGACAGATATGGCAGGTCGATTGGTGTATTGTATGTTAATAAACAGGATATAAATCTTTTATCCGTCAGACAGGGATTTGCCTGGCAATATAAACAGTATTCATCCGACAAAAAATACCTTGTTGCCGAAAAACTTGCCAGAAAAAGGAAAAGGGGCCTGTGGGCAGTACCTGATCCTCTTCCGCCATGGGAATGGAGAAAAAAATAATTCAGTGGTTCACTGCTGCTGAAACAAAGAATACAAAATCAGAGAAGACAGGCTTCAGTTGCAGTTGTAACACTCACCCGGCTGACCGCCGTACTCAACCTGAATAGTAGCATGCTCAATTCCGAATTTCTCATGAAGATGCTTCCTTATGGTATGAACAAAAAAGGCATCAGTCTGGATATTGGTTTCCAGGTGAACGGTAAGAGCGGCAGAATTTGTGCTGAGAGCCCAGATATGCAGATCATGTATTCCGATTACTTCGGGCAGGGAAGAAAAATATCCGCTGACTTCCCTTATGTCAATATTCTCGGGAACTGCATCCAGGGCAAGGCTTACGGATTCAATAAGCAACTTGTAGGCATTGTACAGAATAATTGCAATAATTATAAATGACATCAGCGAGTCAATCCAGTTGATACCTGTCAGAGCCATAATCAGGCCTGCAAGCACCACTCCGGCCGAAACAAGTGTGTCGGCAAGGAAATGCAGAAATGCACTTTTAATGTTGAGATCATGCTTCTTTCCCTCAACAAACAGCCATGCGGTAAATCCGTTTATCACAATGCCGGCAGCCGCCACAATCATCACCAGTTTTGAATCGATAACCTGTTTCTCCCCGATCCGCCTGACAGTTTCCCACAACAGGAATCCCACGGCTACAAACAATAATACCGTGTTCAGTATGGTAACCAGTATGGTCGATCGCCGGAATCCATAGGTAAACTTCAGGGTGGGTTTGCGTTCAGACAGCTTCACTGCAATCCATGAAAAGACCAGGGCCAGCACATCACTGAAATTATGTCCGGCATCCGCTACAAGAGCCATCGAGTTTGCAAGGAATCCATAAATAATCTCAATGGCAATGAAGACCAGATTCAGTATAATGCCGATTTTGAAGGCATTGCTGAGATCTATCCCCTGTTTTCCATGATTATGCACCACTACGCCAATGTTTTTTCAGTTGTAAAATTATAAAAAAGGTAGCAGAATATCCTGTTTCATTGTGCATGTCATGTTCTCTTCCGGGCGAGTTACATAGCACACGGACGTGCCATGTTTTGACCCTGAAGTATTTTTTTCATGTAAATTCTCCGGATAAACATGCAAGGGTGCTCCAACAGGAATTTTTCATGTACATTTATCTGGCTAAATTAAAACCCAGGACCCTCAATCATGAAAAAACTATTCTCCCTTTCACTATGTGTTTTGCTTTGCCTTGCCACGGGCATCTTATCACTGCAGAAAGCATCAGCCCAGTCATCTGTTCCGGATCCTGCCTCCCATTTCGGCTTTGAACCGGGATCGGATTACATGCTCTTTAACTACGACAGTCTGATCGATTACCTTCAGAAACTGGACAAGGCTTCGCCAATGCTCAGGCTCGTTGAAAACGGACAGACTCCCATGGGCAGGAAGATGTACATTGTATTCATCTCTTCGGAAAAAAATATCCGCAACCTTGATAAACTCCGTGAAATAAACAGGGAACTGGCCCTGAATGCAGATCTTTCAGATAAAAAACAGGCGGAATACATAAGGGACGGCAAGGTATTCTTCCTGGCCACCCTGTCGATGCATTCCACCGAGGTGGCACCCACACAGGCACTGCCTCTCATCGCTCACAAACTGATCACTTCATCTGATCCGCTCATCAGGAGATACCTGGACGACGTGGTATATATGGCCGTGCCAAGCCATAACCCCGACGGTATGGAAATGGTTGTGGACAACTACAACAAATATAAGGGCACACAGTATGATGGTGCCTCATTGCCCGGAGTGTATCACAAATATATCGGCCATGACAATAACCGGGATTTTATAACACTGACACAGGAGGACACAAAAGCAATTGCACGTATCTATAATCTCGACTGGTTTCCTCAGGTGATGATAGAAAAACATCAGATGGGATCGACAGGTGTGCGTTATTTCGTTCCCCCGGCACATGATCCCATCGCGGAAAATGTGGATGCGGAACTATGGGCCTGGACCGGAATATTCGGCACAAACATGCTGCGCGATCTTACCAGCGCGGGTTTCTCCGGAGTGGGTCAGAAAATGATATTTGACGATTACTGGCCGGGTGCAACGGAAACATGTATATGGAAAAATGTGATAGGAATGCTTACCGAAGCAGCCAGCGTGAAGGAAGCATCACCCGTTTACATAGAACCAAATGAACTTCAGGCCAGCGGAAAAGGACTCGCCGAATACAGGAAGAGCATCAATTTCCCTCTTCCATGGCCCGGCGGATGGTGGCGGCTGGGTGATATTGTAAAGCTTGAGATTGAATCCACCCTTTCGACAATAAAAACTTCAGCCCTGTTTAAAAATGATATTCTGAAATTCAGAAACGAGATATGCAAACGGGAAGTGATGAAGGGCAGGACCGAAGCTCCCTTTTATTTCATTGTTCCGGAAGATCAGGCCGACCAGAGCGAACTGATCGCCCTTGTTGAACTGATGAAGGAACATGGAATCAATGCTTACACGCTTCAGGAAAACTTCACTCTCGACGGCATCAGCCTTAAGGCGGGTGATATCGTTTACCCCGCAGCACAGCCATTCCGGCCTTTCCTGAAAGAGGTAATGGAAAAACAGGAATTCCCGATCAGACATTACAGCACAAACGGCGAGCTGATACGGCCATATGACGTCACAAGCTGGTCCCTTCCCCTGCACAGGGGACTGATATCCTATGAAATAAAAACACGGAACGAAGCTTTCGAGAAAAAGCTGAAACCTCTCAGCGGTTCATATTATCCTCTGAAACAGGATTATAAACTTCCCGCCATATTCCCTGCAACCAGCAACGGAAGCTATAAAGCCGCTTTTATTGCCTTACAGAACGGAATGAATGTAAGCAGAATAAATGAAGAAATAGTTATTGACGGCAAAATATACGGAAAGGGAAGTTTCCTTGTCCAGGGCGGTAATGATGCCTTGCTTAATATGCTGGTAAAAGAATCGAGGACCGCACCGGGATTCGTGAAGAATCCCGATAAGCTGGCACGGATTGCGGTGAAACTGCCCCGAATCGCCCTGGTTGAAACCTATTTCCACGACATGGATGCCGGATGGACACGCTACCTCTTCGACAGCTATAAAATACCCTATACTGTCCTGCGGCCAGGTGAGTTTGAAAAAACTGATTTCACAGCTGACTTTGATATTGTGATATTCCCGTCAAGCGGAAAGAATTTACTTTTAAACGGAAAGCCGGGAACCGAAAGCAGTCCGGCAATGAGCAATTATCATCCTGACTATCAGAAAGGCATGGGGAAGAAAGGCCTGGAAAACCTTCTGCTCTTTGTTAACGAAGGAGGGAAGGCTATTTCATGGGGTGAATCGGCGGACCTGTTTACGGGAATGCTCACCCTGAGCAAAGGAGAAGAAAAGGAGGAATTCATGCTTCCCTTCACAAACACTGGAACCCGGGCCCGCAATGACGGACTGAATATTCCCGGGTCCCTTGTACGGATGATACTCCGGAAAGATCATCCACTCACATGGGGCATGCCCGGGGAAACAAACATTTTTTACCGCGGCAACCCGCTGTTCAATACAAGCATGCCGCGTTTTGACATGGACCGCAGGGTGATAGGTGCATTTCCGGAAAAAGATATCCTTGTAAGCGGCTACAGCGAAAAGGAGGAGATAATTTCGGAAAAGCCGGCAATGATATGGATCAGGAAAGGAAAGGGAGAACTCATCCTTTTTGCCTTCAGCCCCCAGTTCAGAGCTTCAACACAGGGAACTTTCAAGCTGCTGTTCAACTCAATGCTTCAGTGATTTTTCCGAATGCATAAGCGACATACTGTGGTCTTATGAATTTTGCATCCGGACTCTGACCCGGAAAAATCCTCCCCTGCTGCAGGAATCTTTTATCACTTTCCGGTAAAGATTCCTGCAAGACCGCCGATACCGGCTCCCAGGGCTGCCCACAGGGCATCAGGGACCGTTTTGCCCATGGCTGCAAGGATTATTCCCCCAAGTGCTACGATAAGGGTTGCTATGCCAAGAAAAACAACAGCCTTGTCGTATGTCTTCTCCGGTACTGCCCGGATGGCATTCATTATCTTTTCCCTGGTAAGGGAATCATCGAAACCCTGGATCTCAAGGTTTGCATTCAGTTTTTCAAAATCAAATCGCGGCATTTCTCTCTTGTTGTTTAGTTGTTTGTGAAGCGGAACAATATCATTTCTTACATCAAAGTTGTTTGCCGGTTTTAAAACAGAACATTATCGCTGCATCAAATTTAAGCCCTCTTACGACAAATGTCAACAGGAGTCTGAAATTAATCGGCTTTCCTGTACCGGCATATTCCATTTCTGCCGGACACATGTTTCCCGGAAGAATTATTTGTTTAATGCCGGAGATGACATTTTATTCTCAAATACCTCGGAAATCCTACAGGAAACTGTTAATCGCCATCAGCACCAGCGGCAGGGTAACAATGCTCAGAATAGTTGAAACAAATACGTTACCCACGGCAAGATGGTCATCTGCCCCGAATTCCTTTGCCATGATAACCACTGTTGCCATGCACGGCATGGATGCTTCCAGAATTATAACCGAGGTTACCAGTTTGTCCGGAGCCAGACCAGCAAATACGCCGAAAACGTAAAAGACAGCAACAAGGATTGCCGGAGCCAGGATAAGCCTGTTGAAACTTATGATATAAAGACTTTTTGTTTTAAGAAGATCGCCAACATTTGCAAAAACAAGCATTGCCCCGATATACAACATTGACAGCCACGTGTTTGCTGAGCCAAGTTCTGCCAGGGGCCTGACTATTATTTCAGGCAGTTTCAGGGAAAACATAAAGAAGACCAGGCCTGCCAGTGTGGCAATCGTATTCGGATTCATCACCTTCAGAATGCTTTTTTTCCACGACACGCCATTTCCGTGAGTGAGCACGACAACACCGGCTGTCCACATAATTATATTGGAAACAAGCTGGAACATTGTTGCATACAGCAGGCCCTCAGCTCCGTAAAGCGCATGAATAAGCGGGAAGCCCAGGAAAATAGTATTTCCGAACATGGAATGAGCTCTGAAAACTGCCGACTCAGAGGTAGTGAATCTCATTAAGCGGGTGGTAATCCATCCGATGATGAACAGAAGCAGTATCACAAAGCCGGATATCCCCAGAACGGTCAGGCTGTTTGCTATCAGCTTCGGTGTGGCCTCAATCCTGAGGAAATTGGTAAAAAGCATCAGGGGAAGTGATATGTTGAAAATCAGTTTTGACAACATATCCTTTATTTCGGTTGTGATTACCCTGAAACGGGCGCTTATTGCCCCGATAAGCACAACAACAGCGAGCATGAAAATCTGAGATATGATGATCCTGGTCTCCATGGTTCAGGGAAAGGGCAAATGTAGCAATAAAATCCTGTTCCCGCTCCGGCCCCGGTCATCCCTGAACCGGGCTTGTATAAGGGCCTGCTTCCGGGTCATGGCAGTCCGGGATTCACACTATCTCACCATCACAGGCTTTTTGATCTGTTTCTGCGGTGCTTCCCGGGGAACATTTGCATTTTGCTGCATCGCCGGCCTTCCGGTCCGGCCGGAAGTCCCCGGCATGGCATCCCTTCCCATCTTTTCGATAATATTGACCGGTGAAGTGCAGGAGATACACTCTCCGGCATAGTCGGAATAACCATGGTCCTTCCCCTTAAATACATATGTGACCATCTCGAAGGGATGCTTGCCGTTCTTCCTCGGATTGATGGCGTCAAGCGGTGATGAGTAGGCATAGGTGACGCTCCATGGTCCGGTAGATGCTATTGCACTGCCCGGGTGGCCTTCCAGGGGCTGAAGCGGAACGTCCTTGCTGAACCAGACCTTTGCCCTGACTGCCTGAGGGAATTCCGGTACGGCCTGGGGTGCTGTCAGTGATGAATGCGGGGCGTCTGAACCACTCAGGATCTTCACGTTGCCCGAGGGTGCAGTTTCGCCATGTATTGCACTTACCACCACAAAACTGTTGTCAGCCGAGAAGGTCTCACTGCCCGGCTTGTATGACGACCTGAAACCCTCATGCTCTATGGGATATACCAGAATGCCTTCCGTTTCTATCCATTCTGATTCAACAGTGAAACCCTTTACCTCTATACGTGCCTTCACTTTCTGGTCGGGTTCAAATGTCAGTCCGCCCACACTGAATAATCCCAGCGGGGAATCCACATTGCCCCGCTGCGGCAGGAGTTTTTCAGCCGGAAACACTGCTGCAGTCCGTGCCGGAACCTGTGCGGCGGCTTTCCCCGCCACGGCTCCGCGGGCAACGGCAGCCCGGGCTGCTGCTGCCCGGGTGTCTGTGCTTTCCTCTGAGACAGCAGTGCTGCCGGATGACGGTTCAGTGAAAGTTATGAATTCAATGGGGCCGCGGTAAACAGTGAGACTGTTCCTGAACTCATTCAGCCTGTTTACTGTTTCCTGCTGCGAAAAGGTTCCGCCCAACCTGCTTCCCGGTGTGCTTATTGACGCTGCCTTCCCGGCAGCCGTTGATGTAGCCTGAGCAGCGGCGGCGAGCCTGGCCCATTTGCTGCGGGATCCTGCCACGGAGCCGCCGGCTGTGCCGGTATAGTAATCGGCCGAATAAAGCTTTATCTCGCTGAACGGAATCGTTACATCCACTGCCGGACTGGCATTGGGTACACCCGGCAATGAAACTGATACCCTGTCTCCTTTTTTCAGAGGCACATCCCTCGCAATGAATACCCCGTCACTGCCCGTTGTTGCGCTGTAATTTTCCCTGGCACTGCCGGCGCGGTATACCGTCACGGTGAGATTGCCCTGATAGGGAACAGTATCCATTGCCCCGCCGGCCTTTCCGGGAACGAGCCTGTGAATCTCACCGGCCACGTAGTCACCCCAGGCACATGCCTCATGGATAAGCATACTGTAACCCTGGTAATCAGGTTTCTGATATTTCCACAGAGAGTAATAATTATCCAGCAGGGTGAACTTTTTTGAAACAATCTTTCCCCCTGCCCTGAGCCTCAGGCCAACATCAGCATTGAGGGTCATTCCGTCAGTAGCGACTGTTCCTTCCATGCCGCCGTTGACAAAAACATCCAGTGCAGTGTATCCCTTTACACTGAGCTTGGCTACGCACTGGAAACCCGCAAAAGCTTTCATCTCGGAACTTATTTTGTACTTCACGTCGCACCATGAATCAAAGGCCGAAATATTATTCAGGCTTGTAGGAATGTACCAGAATGTTCCTCCCTTTGCCCCCAGGGCCATCTCTATCCCCTGATGTATCTCCACAGCCAGGGTAACATGACCCTCGACGGAGGTGAGAAGGAAGAGTCCGACCTCACACTTGCCCAGGTCTGAAATACTAATCTCCGTGCCCCATATCGGCGTTTTGACTTCTTCCTTCAGCCTCATACTCGTGTAGATTTTCATGTCAACCTGCTCCGAAGCCAGGAAAACAAGCCTGTAGCCACTGTTTTTGGAGTATTTCCCCTCAACGCGGGGATTGGCCAGCAGTATCTGACCAACCAGGGTCACCACCAGCGAATCGTCATCCACCTTGTCTATCAGGAAGCTGACACTGTCGAACCTGAGGTTTACAGCGTACTTGTTGTTGATTTGCAGGGAGCTCTCCAACACATCCCTTGCAAGGGAGGTGGTATTGGCCAGGGTCACCGGCACTTCCTGTTCCGGGATATCGATATCAGCAAATACAGCTGACAGCGGAGGGCGGAGTGCCAGCATTCGGCTGTCATCAACAGGTGCTGCCTGCAGCACCAGATTGCTGGCAGGGTCTATATAGACCGAATCAGGACTGGGTCTGAAAGCACCCCTCACAAGATCAAGAATACCGTCCTGCTCCAGTTTCAGGCTGCTTTTCTGTAAAGGTGTCAGCATCCTGGCATTTGAAACCAGCTCATAGCGGACGTTCCTGAAGCTTCCGGGTTTCTCGCCCCGGGCAATTGCCCGGGCTGCAGCCGGATGCAAAGCCTGACCGTCAGACTGAAGGTCCTGTTCCCTTACAACCCTGTCATAGCGGATCTGATCACTGACAGTTAATTGCTGACCGGCAAGGCTTAAGTGCAGTGTCAGTACAGCAGGGAGAAGAGAAAAGAAAAGTTTTCTCATAATTCTGAAAATTTTTTGTTTTTCTACGATGCAGTTAATCATTGACTTTATTTGCCTGAGAAGCAAATTCATTACAAAATAAATAAAATTTTCGATATCTGACACTCTCATGCTGTACAAAATCAGCTCTGGACCAATAATTTGCAGATAAGAATACCGGGAGCCTGGCAACATAGCCCTGGTATTTAATAATTTGTAAAACCTGATCAGAATCAGAACAACTTTTTGTAAATTAAACCCTTTCGTAAAAACTGAAAATGCAGCAAACGGGTAAGATTCTGATCATCACAGGTATAATACTGATTATTGCGGGCCTGATATTGTATTTTGCAGGAAACAAACTGAGCTGGCTGGGACATCTTCCGGGCGACATAAGAGTTGAAAAGGAGAATATGAGGTTTTATTTTCCGCTTACAACAATGATTCTCGTAAGTGTTCTCCTGTCACTGATCCTGTATCTGTTACGGAAATTTTTTTAAGCGCCGGAATGAATTTTCAAGGTTTATAACCTGAGATACCGGTTGTTTTATGCAATATTGCTGAGGGAATTTTATACCTTGACGGCTTTGCAGAAACCGAGGCCCGGCAAAAAAACAGAATGACAATGATTTCCAAAACAACACTTTAAAATATCCGGATAAGATGATTCATTTACAAAACATTACTGCAGCTGCTGTGAAAAACCATATTCTGACAGTACTTTTCCTGGCTCTCAGTCTGACAGTATCTTCCCAAACAAAAAGAACCCTGACCATTGATGACCTTTCCGAATGGAACAGGATAAGGGAAAACATTATTTCCGACGACGGATCATTTTGCGCATTTGTTTACGAACCATGGGACGGAGATCCGGTTGCAAGGCTTTTTGACGGACAGGGATCTGAAAAGGCAACATTTCCTTATTCATCAGGAATCAGGTTCACTTCTGACTCCCGCTTTTTGATCTTCACAATAACAACGCCGAAAGAAGAAATTAAAAAACTTAAACTGAAGAAGGTCAAAAAGGACGATATGCCGGTAAACAGCCTCGGGATATATGATATTTCCGCCGGTTCCACAGATACCATATACCGTATAAAATCATATAAACTGCCGGCAAAATGGCCGGGATGGCTTGCATATCAGTGCGAACCTCAGAAAAAAGGAATTGTCCCTGCCGACAGGCAGGATTCCGATACTTCTTCCACTGAAAGGAAAAAAACAGTCCAGGAGTCGGAAGACAATGGCTATCACCTGATCATCAGAAATCTGACTGATAAATCTTCTGATACTGTCAGATTCGTCACATCCTATGTCTTTGCCGAGGAGGCCCCGGTACTTGTATGTTCAACATCAGGCGGGGAGGATGAAACAGCTGCAGGAGTCCTGGTTATTGACCTGGAAAGGAACAGGCGCTCGGAGATATTCAACGGAAAGGGCAGGTTCAGGCAGCTTACAGTTGCAAAGGACGGTAAGAGGGCTGCTTTCCTGATGACGGCAGACATGAAGGATAAAACCGGAAATAATTATTCCCTTTTCTGGTGGAAGGGATCAGGAAATGCACTTCTTGCTGCAAACCAGGGAACACCGGGGATTCCGGAAAAATGGATCATCAGCGAAAACGGACAGCTTGTTTTCGCAGAGAAAAGCCAGCGCCTCTTCTTCGGCACTTCACCGGAAAACAGGATCCGGGATACCACAATACTCGACGAGGACCGGCCCAATGTGGATGTGTGGCATTATGCCGAAGGAAAGCTTCATACCGTTCAGGTCATTGACAGGGAACGCGATATGAAAAAAACCTATACTGCCGTATTCCACTGCGACAGGAAAACGGTTGTTCAGCTCGCCACTCCGGAAATGCCGGATACCCGGCTCATTGACAAGGGTGATTCCCCGAAAATACTGGCCTCATCAAATCTGCCCTATCAGCTCCGGTCGATGTGGGAAGGCGGGAATACTAGAAATGATTACTGGCTTGTGGATGTCTTTACCGGCATGCCACAGAAGATCAAGGAAAATTACAGGGCCAGGATACAGCCGTCGCCGGCAGGCAGATATCTTTACTGGTATCACGGTCCGGACAGTTCATGGTATTCCTACAGTATTTCAGAGGGGAAGGAATACAGGCTTACAGATCCGTCAACTCTTCCCTGCCATAATGAGCTCAATGACGTTCCCGACCTGCCCCCCTCATATCCGCCTGCGGGATGGCTGAAAGATGACAGGGCTTTCCTGATATCCGACAGGTATGATATCTGGATGCTTGATCCTGCGGAAAAGAATCCTCCGGCAAACATTACCATCAACGGAAGGGAAAAGAAAATCACTTACAGCCTTCTTCGCCTCGATACTGAAAATGATTATATTGACCCGGCAGAGCTGCAGTATCTTGCTGCCTTCAATGAAAAAACCAAGGGCAGCGCTTTTTATTCCCTCAGCCTGAAGAAAAAGAATGAACCGCTGTTCCTCAGCGGAGGTGATTATCTCACCGGCAGGCCGCTGAAAGCCGGAAAAGGGTCCCGGGTGATCTATACCATCGAAGATTTCAGCAGGTTTCCCGATTATTACCTGTCGGACCTGTCTTTCAGGGGTGAAACAAAAGTTACAGATGCCAATCCCCGTCAGGAAGAATTTCTCTGGGGCACGGCTGAGCTGGTCAGCTGGACTTCCCTCGACGGCAAGGAGACTGAAGGCCTGCTGTATAAGCCGGAAGGCTTCGACCCTTCACGGAAATATCCAATGATTGTCAATTTCTATGAAAAGAGCTCCTCCGGACTCTTCAGTCACCGCATCCCTGAACCCGGACGTTCCACCATTGACTATCATTACTATACCAGCAACGGTTATCTTGTTTTCAATCCGGATGTCCATTACCAGGACGGCTACCCCGGTCAGAGTGCATTTAATTGTGTGATCCCGGGGATAATGGCACTGATTGAAAAAGGTTTTGTTGATGAGAAACGCATAGGGGCACAAGGTCATTCATGGGGCGGATACCAGGTTGCCTATCTGGCAACCCGCACCAACCTGTTTGCAGCAATAGAATCAGGTGCTCCCGTGGTCAACATGTACAGCGCCTACGGGGGAATAAGGTGGGAAACAGGCCTGAACAGGTCGTTCCAGTATGAGCACCAGCAAAGCCGTATCGGCGCAACAATCTGGGAGGCACCCCATACCTACTGGGAAAATTCGCCATTGTTTTTCACGGACAAGGTGAACACGCCTATACTGATAATGGCAAATGACAAGGACGGACACGTTCCCTGGTATCAGGGGATTGAATACTTCATAGCACTCCGGAGACTGGGCAAGCCGGCATGGCTTCTTAACTACAGCGGTGAACCCCACTGGCCCCTGAAACATCCTAACAAGGTTGATTTCCAGAAACGGATGTCACAGTTCTTTGCCCACTATCTGAAAGGGGAGCCGATGCCTGTGTGGATGAAGGAGGGAGTACCGGCAACGGAAAAGGATTTTACAAGCGGTTACTGACAGGCCTGTGTGAATAAAGGAAAAGAAAGGAGTCACGCAAGCTTCTTGTACCTGATCCTTTTCGGGCTTGAATCCGGAACCCTTTTCCTGTAGTTTTCCTCATACTCCGAATAGCTGCCCTCGAACCAGACCACCTTTGAATCTCCTTCAAAGGCAAGCATATGGGTTGCCACACGGTCGAGGAACCATCTGTCGTGTGAGATTATTACCGCGCAGCCGGCAAAATTCTCCAGTCCGTCCTCCAGTGCACGCAGCGTGTTTACATCAATGTCATTGGTAGGTTCGTCAAGCAAAAGAACATTGGCTCCGGATTTAAGTGTAAGGGCCAGGTGAAGCCTGTTCCTTTCACCGCCGGACAGTACTCCGCATTTTTTCTCCTGGTCGGCCCCGGTAAAATTGAATCTTGCCACATAGGCCCTCGCGTTGATCATCCTGTTACCGACCTGCACCTCAGGCTGTCCTCCCGAAATAACCTCATAAACCGTCCTGGCCGGATCAATTGCCTCGTGAGCCTGATCAACATATCCCAGGGAAACCGTTTCGCCCACCTCAAAAGAGCCTCTCAAAGGCATCTCCTGTCCCATGATCATCCTGAAGAGAGTAGTCTTGCCCGCACCATTCGGGCCAATAACCCCGACAATCCCGTTGGGGGGCAGATCAAAATCCAGGTCTTCAAAAAGAAGCTTCCCATCAAATGATTTTGCAACACCGGATGCTCTGATAACCTTATCTCCCAGACGGGGTCCGTTGGGAATGAATATTTCGAGTTTTTCCTCCTTTTGCTTTACATCCTGGTTCAGCAGGTTCTCATATGCTCCAAGCCGGGCTTTGGATTTTGCATGACGGGCTTTCGGCGACATTCTTACCCATTCCAGTTCCCTCTCAAGGACTTTTCTTCTCCGGATATTCCCCTTTTCTTCAATTTCAAGGCGCCTGGCCTTCTGTTCAAGCCATGATGAATAATTTCCTTTCCAGGGAATTCCCTCACCCCTGTCAAGTTCAAGTATCCATTCCGCAACATTATCCAGAAAATACCTGTCGTGCGTGATACAGATAACCGTTCCCTTATATTGTTTCAGAGTTGTTTCCAGCCAGCGGACCGATTCCGCGTCCAGATGGTTGGTCGGCTCATCAAGGAGAAGAACGTCCGGCTGGCTGAGAAGGAGACGGCATAAGGCAACTCTTCTGCGCTCACCTCCGGAAAGGACACTGACAAGGGTATCACCATCAGGACATCTGAGGGCATCCATTGCTCTTCCTATCCTGTATTCAATATTCCATCCGTCGTGATAGTCGATTTTTTCCTGCAGTTCAGCCTGCCGGTCCATCAGCACCTGCATCCTTTCCGCGTTTTCATAGACCTCCGGATCGCCGAAGCTGTTGTTAATGGTTTCAAATTCCTCCATCAGCTCCATTATTTCCCTTACCCCTTCGTTAACAATCTCCTTTACTGTTCTTTCTTCTTCAAGCAAAGGATCCTGAGGCAGATGGCCAACCGTATAACCTGGAAGAAAAGTAAGCTGTCCCTGAAACTCTTTCTCCACTCCGGCAATAATTTTCAGAAGGGTTGATTTTCCTGAGCCGTTAAGACCTATTATACCTATTTTCGCTCCCAGGAAAAAGGAAAGGGAAATATCTTTCAATACCTGTCTGTGAGGCGGATAAGTCTTACTTACCCGGTGCATGGTAAAAATTATCTTATTATCTTCAGCCATATGTGTCCTGATTTCCCGCTAATATAAAACATATCTGTCAGAACAGCCAGTGACGCTGAATCCGGGATTGTTGCCGTGAGTCCGGAAAATAATTTATTCCCCGGCGAAAAGTCTGATGGTTTCATCCTGCAGCAGGACCCAGAGAGAATATACTCCTTTCAGGGTACCGATGGGTATGTTGAGGCAGCCAAGAGCAGCAACCACAATTATCAGATAACGGGCCCACGGCTGGAAGGATATCAGGCCGATTCCCCCGGCTAATGCCAGTGTTGACAAAAACCCCACAAGGAGGGGCAGACTGACTGATAAAAACCCCAGAACCATTTCAGCCACTTCCGCATCCGTTACAAATCCCCTGGCAAAACGGAGTGCGAAAAAAATAGCCAAAGCCCCGATAAGGCCGATAAAACCGAATCCAATGTGGATTGCCCCTACCACAACCACATGCTTTTTCATTTTATTTTCTTCCATGATATTCAAGAGTTATTCCGTTGATACAATTTTCATTCCTGGTTAATGACTGCCAATTTAATGATTTGATGCATGCTTTCCGATAAAACAATACATTTACGGACTTTTTAAGTCATGCCGCAATTATTTAAAAGGATATTTTATAATTTTGAAACAAAACAGGATTCTTATGAAAAGGAAAATTCTGTTTACCCTGTTGTTTGCACTCATAACATGGGCTGTCACTTCCTGTGAAGATCTGATCCGGTGTAAAAAATGCAGGCTGGTTTCGACTGATCTTCTTACAGGAGAGGTGACTTATGATCCGAACGAAACGGAATATTGTGGTGCTGCACTGGCAGCCATCCAGGCTACTCCGCCCAAGACTATGGGAAACGTCACAACAGAGTATGTGTGCCGTTAAAATGGCATGTCCTGCGACGGACACATCACATCAAAATAATTCCGGTTCCAACAGCCGTTTTCCACTGAAAACCAATCTCCTCTCCGCAGGCCGCAAAGCCTGAAAAAATGGACTGCACAACTGCTGTTTACATCATGTTGAAAAGTTGTTTAAAAATGTAAGCCGGTCCGGGGTTCTCCTGTGATTCTTATCGTAAATTTACATTTGCAATACTTAGTCTGATTCATAGTTGAAAGTCAATAGTCTTAATCTCGGGGACAAGAAGATTGTCATCGTGGAAGACGATCTTCCGTCGGTAAGGTATTATGAAACCCTTCTCAGGAATTCGGGTGCCTCCATAAAGGTTTTCCGCAACGGCAAGGAATTTGTTGATTATATCAGCACCGGAAATGACAGGATTGATCTGGTGTTCATGGATTTTCTCGTACCCCTGGTGAACGGGATCGAATGCACACGCATATTCCGCCGGAGGGAGAAAAAGGTACCCGTAATCATGGTTACCGGCTATGCATCCGAACAAAGCAGGAAGGAAGCCTTTCTGGCAGGATGTAACGAATACATACTGAAGCCTATACTCCCGGAAAAAATTTTCTCCCTTTTGGAGAAATATCTTTTCGAAAGCGTTTCAAGCCATTACCTTGCCGGCTGAATCTCTCCGGGGTCAGCATCCGGCGGTGGCGCCTGCATCCCCATATAAGTTACATAATAAGCCGTAACCCTGTCGTTTATCTCATTGGCCAGATCTTCCTGTCCGGCAGCTTCACATATATCAGCCACTTTTGAGGTTTGCTGCAGGGCCAGCTGTATATCATACATGGCAGAACTGATTATGTACTGTTTCTGCTTCAGATAATAATCAAGCGTTTCATAATAATGATTGCAGAAATCTGTTGACAGGCTTATTGCCCTGTCAGCGTTTCCTGCCTTGAAATAGCTGTCAATGAGATCCGGGAAATAGGGATCATAGGGTATATTAAAAACCGGAAGCACCTCCATACAGCGGTCCAGAACCTTCAGGGCATCTTCCTTCCTGCCTTCCGCGGCCAGCCTGCCGGCCAGCCTTGCATAGTTCAGCCTTGCCCTTACAACTGTCAGGGTACGCCTGTGATGATAGTCAATATTCACTTTTACATCATTGGCGCCTCCCCATGCGAATTTATTCATCATATTATCATACAGGATATCCGGTTTAATCCTTCCGTAATCAAGCCAGCCCCTGTTTTCGGTTCTTATCGGAACCAGCCGGTAAGCCAGGCCCTCCAGCTGAAAATATTCTTCAAGACCAAAGGTATCGTTATGGAATCCGGTAACATAATAAACGGGACGTTCCCAGTTATTGTGCGCCAGAATGTCAAGGACAATCAGCTGGCTTTTCATTATCGAATTGCCTTTCAGCCGGATATCTATATAGGGTACTATACTGGCAGAATCCTCCGGGCTTACAGTTCCTGATTCAATTACTTTCCGGGCATCAACGGGTATCCGTATTGTCCTGGAGGGAATGATGTCCAGGAGTTCCGTTGCCGATACCCTGACTTTTGTTGCGGGATTATCACTTTTTATCCAGTCGATAATGGTGCCTATATCCACTGCTTCCTTTGTTTTCTCAACAATGAAAACCTGGTTGTTAATGCCATCATAGTATTTTTTCTCTGAAAACGTGACCGGAAGCGGATCCGATTCATAGGTCTTCCTTTTCATCTGATCAATATACCAGTCGGTGTTCAGCAGCATGAGGTTGCAAACCCTCACATCGGTACGCCTTCCCTCAACTTCCTGGGCATACCACAGGGGGAAAGTGTCATTGTCGCCGTTTGTGAAGAGAATGGCATTGGGCGCACATGATTCGAGATAATTGAAAGCAACGTCACGTGCCAGATAACGGCCCGATCTGTCGTGATCATCCCAGTTCTCAACCGCCATGAGGGCCGGAACGGCGGCAAGGCACAGAATACCGGCCAGAGGGGCTGCAACTTTTTTGCCTGCCAGACGTGAAAAGGCTTCAAAAAGCGCAAGTACCCCAAACCCTATCCATACGGCATAGAAATAAAACGAGCCGACATAGGCATAATCACGTTCCCTTGGCTGGTTTGGGTACTGGTTGAGGTAAAAGACAATCGCTATCCCGGTCATGATGAAAAGCAGCATCACGATCCACCAGTTTTTTATATCACGGTTAAGATGGTAGAATAATCCTATCAGGCCCAGGAAAAAGGGAAGGAGATAATATTTGTTCCTGGATGTGTCATTCCTTTGTTCAGGGGGCAGATCACTTGTTCCGACCCTTGGCTCATCCAGGAATTTAAAGCCGGAGATCCAGTTGCCGTTGACAGCTCCGCCGGTTCCCTGGGTGTCATTCTGCTTCCCGGCAAAATTCCACATAAAATAACGGAAATACATATAACCGTACTGGTATGTAAACATGAATCTCAGATTTTCACTGAACCTGGGTTTCCTTATTATTGATTTTTCTCCCGACTGGCCGGTCACCTGAAGCGGAATACCCTTCGTTCCGCCCCATTGCCTGTACATTTCCTCATGATCCGGCTGATCACTCCACATCCTCGGAAAAAGCGTATAAAATCTTTCATCAAAAACCCTTTCCAGTTCATGATGTGTGATGATGTATTTTCCGTCCTCAAGGGCATAGGCCGGCTTTCCGGTCTTGTAATCAAGTACCGGGGCATTGTAGTAGGCTCCTCTTATCAGGGGCCGGCTGCCGTACTGTTCCCTGTTGAAATAGTACAGGAGGTTAAAGGGATTGGACGGATTATTTTCATTGAGCGGCGGATTGGCAGATGACCTGATCACAATTATTGCCGAAGAGGAATATCCTATCAGAACGACTGCCAGGGCCGTGATCACGGTATTGAGGGTGACCCTGCTGCCGGAGGCTATATACCAGATGATTCCTGCCAGTACAAGGAAAACAACCAGATTGAGCAGGACTGATCCGGAAATCACCCATGCTCCCGTAAGAAAAACAGCTGCTGCCGCAATAATGCTGTTCTTAACCCTGTCTGCCGAATTGAGGGAATAATAGATAGCCGCTGTAAACAATACAACAAGAAGGATGCCGTGAAAAATCATTCCGCTGTTCACAGGAAGGTTCAGCTTGTTTACAAAGAACAAATCCAGCCTGGATGATATTCTGACTATACCGGGAATAATTCCCCACATAAGAATGGCAAGGATTATAAACGAGATCCCGAGAGAAAGCACCAGTCCCTTCCAGGTAAATTCCGATTTTTTGAAATAATAGACAAGGACAATGGCCGGAAGCGCCAGAAGGTTAAGAAGATGAACACCTATTGAAAGACCCATGAGATATGCCACCAGGATTATCCAGCGGCCGGCATGTTTCTCTTCCGCCTCATCCTCCCATTTCAGTATTGCCCAGAAGGATGCGGCCGTAAAAAAGGATGATGTGGCATATACCTCCCCTTCTACAGCGGAAAACCAGAATGAATCCGAAAAGGTAAATGCAAGGCTTCCCACGACACCTGCAGCCATGATGGCAATAATATCAGACAGTGAAGCTTCATTTCCGTTCCTTACCATGATTCTCCTGGCCAGGTGGGTGATGGTCCAGAATAAAAATAAAATTGTGAAAGCACTTGCAAGAGCTGACATTGCATTAACCATTACAGCAACTTTTGCCACATTTCCCCCCGCAAAAAGCGTGAAGAACCTCGCAAGAACCATAAAAACCTGACTGCCCGGAGGATGGCCTATCTCCATCTTATAGGCTGATGCAATAAACTCCCCGCAGTCCCAGAAGCTTGTTGTCGGCTCCATTGTGAGAAGATAAGCAGCAGCAGCTATTGCAAATACCACCCAGCCCGTAGTGTCGTTTATCAGTTTATATTTTTTCATCGGCCCTGTATTTGATATATCCTGTCTTTGCTCCAACGGCACGAAAGTACTGAATTTTTTGTTTATCACCGGCATTCATGCACGGTCCGCTTAATTTGCTATTTTTGAGAATTGTTTGATCTGATGAAAATTAAAAGGCATATAGTATCTGCTTTAATCTTTCAGATTTCATTGCTGCTGTCAGCCCAATACTATAATACCGGTCAGGATCCGGCAGGACTGAAATGGCTGCAGATAAAGACCGGCCCTTTCAGAATCATTTTCCCGGAGGAGTATGATGCGGCAGGAAAGGAATTTGCAAGGGTTCTTGAGGATGCACACAAGGCAGTGTCATATCCGGGTTTTGCAGGCAGATACCGCCTCCCTGTAATAATCCACAATTATACCACACAGTCAAACGGATACGTTGCCTGGGCTCCCAGGAGAATGGAGATTTACCCTACCCCCGAGCAGAATTCGATACCCCTTGACCCCTTTAGCCAGCTTGCATATCATGAGCTGACCCATGTTTACCAGATGGATACCTTCAGCAGGGGATTTTCGCGGGCAATGAGTATGTTTTTCGGACAGCAGTTCCCGGGAGTGGTGGCTTCACTTGTCCCTCAATGGTTCCTGGAAGGGGATGCTGTTTTCAATGAATCCTTCTTCACCCCGTCGGGCAGGGGCAGAACAGCATCATTCCAGAAATATCTGAAAGCCGTCAGCCTTGAAAGAGGAAAAATGTATAAGTACGATCAGCTTGTAAACGGCTCCTACAGGTATTTTATACCTGATCATTACGAATCGGGTTACCAGATCATTGCATGGTCGAAACTGAGATATGACAGGGATGTATGGGAAAGGGCCCTCAGGCTGACCGCCAATGCACCTTTTCTCGCCAATCCGGTGAACCTGAGCCTGCGGCACAGTATCGGAAAGACAAAAAAAATGCTGGCTGATGAAACATTTGATACTCTGACTGTTATATGGAAAGATGAAATAGAGCTTCATAATCCCGCGGAATATGAAATGATAAGTCCCCCCGGAGGAAATAAATATATCAGTTATCACAGCCCGGTCAGGATATCAGAGAACAGATATGCAGCTGTCAGAACTTCGCTGGACGAGCCCCCTGCCATCGTCATCGTCAACAGCACGGACAGGACGGAGCGAAAGATACAGTCGCCGGGAAGCATGTACCCCTATGTGATCTCATCCGGCAGGGGATTTCTTGCATGGGTCGAAACCCGGCCTGATCCGAGATGGGCAAACAGGAACTATTCCGTTATCAGGCTTATGGACACAGGAAACGGAGTCACACGGCAGCTTTCAAGGAAGACGAGGTATATGTCGGCAGCAATTTCCCCTGATTCGGAACTAATTGCTGCAAGCGAGAATACCGCCGGAAATAAAAACAACCTGGTGCTGATAGACCGCAGAAGCGGGAAAATAATCAAATCAGTACCGGTTCCCGGCAATGCCAGTCTGCAGAAGCCCAGGTGGTCGGACGACGGCAGGAAAATAAGCATGATCAGCCTGACTGCCGAGGGAGAAGGAATCATTTCCTTCAGTTTGCAGGACATGAAATGGGAAAAGCTGATCCCCGAAAGCCCTGTGGATTATCAGTCGGCAGTTATCAGAAACGATTCCCTCTTCTTTGTCAGCTCTGAATCGGGTACCGAAAATGTATACGTGCTTACACCTGATAAGAGAACCATAAGGATCACCAGTGTATTCTTCGGAGCAACAGATCCCCTGCCTGACGGGAAAAAAATCGTTTTCAGCAACTATTCCCTTACGGGAAACAAGCTTTGTATGACCGGGATCACTGCCGGGGAGGAAGATGCCGGTTCTGAACGAACTGCCGGCATGGAGGCAGGCTATGAACGAACTGCCGGACAGGATACTGTTTATAAATCCGGTTCAGGAACGGCTTTCCTGATTGACAGGATCAAGACCCCCGGAGAACGGACGGAAACTCCCGGAGAACGGACGGAAACTCCTGAAAAAGAGCGGGAGGAAACCGGGAAACAGCCGGAAACAAGAGAATATGTAACGGAAAGATATAATAAGTGGCGGCATCTTTTTAACATTCACAGCTGGATGCCTTTTTATGCGGATATTGAAGAAATAAAGGCAGATCCGCTGGCTGTCAGACCGGGATTCACGGTTTTCAGCCAGAATCACCTGAGCACTCTTACAGCTTCGGCAGGATACGAATATAGTGACAGGCTGCATAAATTACATTCCGGAATAAGGTGGGAAGGCTGGTATCCGGTATACGACGCAGGAATACATTACGGTGACAATCCTTCGGTACTGAAGTCAAAATCAGAAGATCCCGATCCCCTATCCGTAAACCCAGGAATACATTTCACCAATTCACTTTCCCTTCCCCTGCGTTTTTCCAGCGGCAAATACTATCAGTTCCTGCAGCCATCCCTTTCTTTGTCGTTCCGGAACAACTACATATACGTTAAGGAAGATGCACTGTATGACTACGGACAGACCATGACTGCCGCCAGGCTGTACTTTTACAATGCCCGCAGATCCTCTGTGCGTGACATTTATCCCATATATGCCCAGGTTATTGATCTTTATTATTCCTCATACCCGTGGGACAGGGATTTTTATGCGCCGCTGGCCAGTGTGCAGACTGCATTCTTCTTTCCCGGACTGTTTCCCAATAATTCCCTTCGCATCAGACTGGAAGGCGAGCAGCAGGGATCTGCTGAATTTTTGAGAACCAACAGGTTACATTTTCCAAGGGGTTACCGGAACATCATATCCGAAAAGATCTTCTTCGCTTCGGCTGATTACAGGGCTCCGCTTGCCTGTCCCGACCTCAGCATCGGCAGCCTCCTGTATCTGAAACGCCTGCGTGCAGGCATATTTTTCGACTATGCCAGGGGCACCAACAATTATTACCTGCAACACCGCTCATCGGGCGGATTCAGAGTGGACCATGTTCACAGATATGCTGAATCATTCACTTCCACGGGAGCTGAGCTGATAGCGGATTTTCATGTCCTGAGGCTTCCGTACATGATATCTGCAGGAGTACAGGCCGCGTGGTCAGCAGACTTCGCATCGCCCGTGCTTGAGGCAATATTCAGCATTGATATCCATGGAATGAGTATAGGAAGATCAGGGCCCGGCAGCATCAGGCTGTGATGGCCCTCGCCGTGGTTTTTATAAGTTCCCAGGCCTTTTCAACATGGGCGGATGTCAGGTCTGTCTGAGCCGTAACCATCCGCAATGTATAAATGCCGTTTAAAATTGTATGGGTAAGGTAGATTTTCCCTGAATCATTCAGGGCATGATTGAGCTGTTCATTAAGCGCATTCAGTTTTTCTTCACTGTATCCCGCGGGTTTATATCTGAAACAGACAACATTGATGACTACCGGTGCCAGCAGTTCAAAATCATCCTCCGCAAGGATCAGATTCTTCAGATTCGCCGCATATTCAATATGATTCCGGATTTTTTCCCGCAGCCCTTCCGCGCCGTATGATCTCATCACGTACCAGAGTTTCAGTGCCCTGAACCTCCTTCCCAGGGGTATGCCCCAGTCGCGGTAGTCATTCACCTGTCCCCTGGTACGGGTCCGGAGATATTCGGGAAGGATCTCAAATGTTCTGATCAGCCGGCCTGCGTCCTTTATAAAAAAAGCCGTGCAGTCAAAATTCGTAAACATCCATTTATGAGGATTGAACAGGAAGCTGTCGATATATTCCCTGCCATCTGTCATCCACCGGTATTCAGGAAGTATAAGTGCCGTTCCGGCCATGGCGGCATCAACATGGAGCCAGATACCGTTTCTGCTGCAGATCTCCCCTATCTCCCTCAGAGGGTCAACTGCCGTTGTTCCGGTGGTTCCGATTGTGGCTACCACGCAGCATGGCCTGTAACCCTTCCGGAGATCGTCTGATACAGCTTTTTCAAGCAATACGGGATCCATTGAGAAATCTTTCCTGACAGGGATTTTAACAAGATTGGCCTTACCTATTCCGCATATTTTTACTGCCTTCTCAATTGAGGAATGGGCCTGTCCGGAGCAGTATACCCTCAGTACCGGTGAACCCGGGAATCCCTGCTCATTGACCAGAAAACCGGATGATTTTTCCCTCGCTGTAATAATTGCTGCCAGGGTTGCCGTTGATGCACTGTCCTGAATCACTCCCTCGAAATCATCCGGCAGGCCGGTAAGGTCCCGGAGCCAGATCATCATTTTTTCCTCCAGTTCAGCCGCGGCAGGTGAGGTATCCCAGATCATGCACTGCGCTCCCAGGGTTGCGGTGAGCATCTCTGCAAGGACGGAGGGAGGACTGCTGTTGGCGGGGAAGTATGCAAAAAAATTGGGGCTCTGCCAGTGAGTCATCCCCGGCATTATTATTTCATCGAAATCCTTCTGTATCTTTTCAAAGGGCTCAGGTTCCTGTGGGGCCCCGTCCGGCAGCCTGCTGAATATCTCTCCGGGTTTTACCCGCGGTTTAACAGGGTATTTCTCCTTGTTTTCGAGATAGTCTGTTATCCATTCTACAAGCTCGTGCGCATGTTTCCGGAATTCCTCGGCTGTCATGTCCCGTTTTTCAGTTTACCGATTCGGCAAGGACTATTATTTTGTTCATTTTTACCTCTATCACCCCGCCGTTGATTTCAAAAACTGTTTCCCGCCCTTCCATGTCAACAATAATTACAGGGCCGTTTTCCAGGGTTGAGATAATCGGGGCGTGATCCTTCAGAACCTGGAAGGATCCCTTCTTTCCGGGTACTCTTATTGATTTGATTTCACCTTCAAACACCCTGTGGTCAGGAGTGATAATTTCTACTTTCATCCTGATGTCAGTTATTTGGATTGCGCAAGAATTTTTTCTCCCTTTTCTATAGCATCCTCTATCGTGCCAACCAGCATGAATGCCGGTTCTGGATACTTGTCCACCTCCCCGTCCATGATCATATTGAATCCCTTGATCGTATCCTCTATGGAAACGAATGCTCCCTTTGTTCCGGTGAACTGCTCCGCAACATGGAAGGGCTGTGAGAGGAATCTCTGGACCCTCCTTGCCCTGTGAACCACAAGCTTGTCTTCATCTGAAAGCTCATCCATGCCGAGGATTGCAATAATATCCTGCAGTTCATTATATCTCTGAAGAAGTTCCTTGACCTTTTGTGCACAATTGTAATGGGCTTCCCCTACAATTTCAGGTGTCAGAATACGCGATGTTGAATCCAGCGGGTCAACAGCGGGATAGATACCAAGTTCGGAAATTTTCCGGCTGAGCACCGTGGTGGCATCAAGGTGTGCGAAGGTAGTTGCCGGTGCGGGGTCGGTAAGGTCGTCAGCCGGCACATAAACGGCCTGAACGGATGTAATGGAACCATGTTTGGTTGAAGTGATCCTTTCCTGCATGATACCCATTTCAGTTGCCAGCGTGGGCTGATATCCCACTGCAGACGGCATTCTGCCAAGAAGGGCGGATACTTCCGATCCGGCCTGGGTAAAACGGAACACGTTATCCATGAAAAACAGAATATCCCTGCCACCGCTCTTGCCGTCACCATCCCTGAAATGTTCTGCAACGGACAATCCCGAGAGGGCCACTCTTGCCCTGGCTCCCGGAGGTTCATTCATCTGCCCGAAAACAAGTGCAAGCTTCGATTCCTTCAGTGATTCAGGATCAATAAGCGAGAGATCCCAGCCTCCGGCCTTCATGTTTTCAAGAAATTTGTCCCCGTAGGAAACAACGCCAGCCTCTATCATCTCGCGGAGCAGGTCATTTCCTTCCCTGGTTCTTTCTCCAACGCCGGCGAAAACCGAAAGCCCGGAATAAGCTTTTGCAATATTGTTGATCAGCTCAAGTATCACGACAGTTTTTCCCACTCCTGCGCCGCCAAAAAGACCAATCTTGCCTCCCTTGGAATAGGGTTCAATAAGGTCGATAACCTTTATTCCCGTGTAAAGGACCTCCTTTTCCGTTGAGAGATCATCATACTTAGGCGGCTTGCGGTGGATCGGATAGCCTCCCGTCTTGTCAAGAGGTCCGATTCCGTCAATAGGATCGCCTGTAACATTCATGAGCCTGCCCTTTATCTGATCCCCGATCGGCATGACAATGGGCGCTCCGGTGGCAATAACTTCCATGCCTCTGCGCAGGCCGTCAGTTGAGTCCATGGCAATGGCCCTTACGGTATTTTCGCCGATATGCTGCTGGCATTCCACTACCAGGGTGGTTCCGTCATCCCTTTTTATCTCGAGTGCATCATAAATATCAGGCATCTCAACGCCCTGTTTATCAAATGTTACATCAATCACTGCTCCAATGATCTGACTGATTTTCCCGCTGTTTTTTGACATTTTGTTAAGATAATTTTTAATTATTTTTTCGGAAGCTACAAATTTAATAATTTTTGCAGATGAACACTTTCTCTTTCATATTTAAAGCAGTAATGGCTGACAAGCCCGGCTGTCCTGTTCCTGTCCGGATGCACCGACATTCCCGGGTCAGCGCATCAGTATTCCCTTTCCATAAGCGACGTTGCCAGATTCATCATCTCCTGCTTTCTTTTCTCCTCTGCAGGGAGCTTCTTCAGCAGCGCGAATGCCTTGCCTATATACTCACGGGCAAGGGATTCCGTCATATTCCTGATATCCAGCTCATCATATATATCAATGACTTTCCTGATCTTTGCCTCCGGATCGGTTTCAACCTCCGCAAAGAGTTCCTGGAGGACTTTTTTCTGCGGAACAGAAGCTTTTTCCATTGCTTTCACCAGGGGCAGGGTCTTTTTGTTTGCGACAATATCACCTCCCGGCTTTTTACCGAATACCTTTGAATCACCCCATACATCAAGAATGTCATCCTGTATCTGGAATGCAAGACCGAGATTATTTCCGAATTCGGAAAGCAGGTCAGCATTTTTTTCGTCAGCCCCGCCTATAATTGCTCCGATTTTTACTGATGCGGCAATAAGTACTGCTGTTTTCAGCTCAATCATTTTCAGGTATTCTTCCTGTGTAACGATTACTGCCTTTTCATAATCCATATCAAGCTGTTGTCCCGCACATACGTCCCTGGCAGCCTTGTTGAAGATCCTCAGGACCCTTACCAGGTTCCCCTGCGGAAGCTGAAGGAAGCAGTCACCTGCCAGAAAAGCCATCACATCTCCCGATAATATCGCCTGGTTAACATTCCATTTATGATGAATTGTCGCAAGGCCCCTTCTGAGTGAAGCCTGATCCATGATATCATCATGCACCAGGGTGAAATTATGGAATATCTCTATTCCGGCAGCAGGCATCACCGCATCATTTATCCTGTCAGAAAAGATGTTGCAGGCCATCAGAAGCATAACGGGACGCAGCCTTTTGCCTCCCAGCGACATGATATATTTAACCGGATCGATCAGTCTGGGTGCTTCCGTATTGTATGACAGATTCATCAGGGCCTTATCGACCAGCTCTTTAAGTTGAGATTGATTGTACATTCCCTTAAAAAGATGATAACTAACCTTTAAGTGCTTCCGCACCGCTGACGACCTCGAGTATCTGATTGGTAATCGATGCCTGCCTGGCCTTGTTATACTCAAGGGTAAGATCGCGTATCAGTTCGGTGGCATTATCGGTTGCCTTGTGCATCGCTGTCATCCTTGCCCCGTGTTCAGCAACGAAGGAATCCAGCACAGCCTTGTAAAATTGTATTTTAAGTGACTTGGGAATCAGCTCTTCTATAATCTCCTCCTTTGTGGGTTCATAGATGTAATCAGCAGGCATTGCTGCTGAGAATTCATCGGGCTGAGCGGTTTCCACAGGAAGGAAGACTTCGTCGGTCAGATTCTGGACAGCAGCATTCTTGAACTGGTTGTAAATAATCTCAACCCTGTCATATTCCCCGGCAACGAAACTTTTCATAACCGATTCGGCAACAAGCACGGCATTGTTGAAAGTAAGGTCATTAAGCAGATCATTACAGTCTGGCAGCATCTTGATATTCAGGTTCCTGAAATAATCATAGCCCTTTTTCCCGACGGGAAGAATGCTTACATTTCCATTCCGGTGCTGATCTGCATATTTCTCAGATATCAGCCTTCTTACTTCCCTGATCACATTTGAATTAAAGGCTCCGCATAATCCCTTGTTAGAAGTTATTACCACCAGGAGTATCTTCCCGGGCAGGGAGCTTCTGCCATATACATTCTCAATCTGTGTTTCCGCCAGGCTCTGGGACAGGTTGACAAGTATCTCATGCAGCTTGTTTGCGTATGGCCGGAGCTTCAGTATCTTGTCCTGTGCCCTTCTCAGTTTGGCAGCAGAAACCATTTTCATGGCTGATGTTATCTGCCTTGTCGATTTTACCGAAGCTATTCTGACCCTTATTTCCTTTAAATTCGCCATTCTGAAATTATATTTTGGCCGCTCTCCCTTCTATTTTGATTTGTATTTCATTGCTACTTCTGCCGCAACCTTTTCAAGCACTTTTGTAATATCATCATCAATGGTTCCTTCCGCAAGCCTGTCAAGAACATCACGGTGCTTCAGATCAAGCATCTCCAGGTATTCATTCTCAAACTCATTCACTTTTGAAACCGGAACATCCCTGAGCAGGGCCATGGTTCCGCAATAGATTATAGCAATCTGTTTCTCCACCGGCATGGGTCTGTACTGTCCCTGTTTAAGTATTTCAACGTTCTTTGAACCCTTGTTCAGAACTGCCATGGTGGCTGCATCAAGGTCGGAACCGAATTTTGAGAATGCCTCGAGTTCCCTGTACTGGGCCTGGTCTACTTTCAATGTCCCGGCAACCTTCTTCATGGCCCGGATCTGGGCATTTCCACCCACCCTCGAAACGGAGATTCCGACATTGATAGCCGGCCTGACTCCGGCATTGAAGAGGTTGGATTCCAGAAATATCTGCCCGTCAGTGATGGATATCACATTTGTGGGTATATATGCGGCAACGTCACCGGCCTGGGTTTCTATAATGGGCAGGGCAGTGAGGGAACCTCCTCCTTTTACCATGTGCCGGATCGATTCTGGAAGGTCGTTCATCTGCCGGGCAACATCATCCGATTCAATGATTTTCGCCGCTCTTTCAAGCAGCCGTGAATGAAGGTAGAAGACATCTCCCGGGTATGCTTCACGTCCGGGGGGTCGGCGCAGGAGCAGGGAAACCTCCCTGTATGAGACTGCCTGTTTCGAAAGGTCGTCATAGATAACGAGTGCATCCCTTCCGGTATCGCGGAAAAATTCCCCGATGGCAGCACCTGCAAAGGGTGCGTAGAACTGGGATGCAGCGGGATCGGAAGCTGTTGCGAGAACAATCACGGTATATTCAAGAGCCCCGTATTCCTCAAGCGTTTTGGCAATATTGGCAACTGTTGATCCTTTCTGTCCCACGGCAACATAGATGCAGTAAACCGGTTCACCCTTCTCAAAATTGCTCCGCTGGTTTATGATGGTGTCAATGGCAATTGCCGTTTTCCCGGTCTGGCGGTCACCGATTATAAGTTCCCTCTGCCCTCTTCCTATGGGTATCATTGCATCAATGGGCTTCAGTCCGGTCTGAAGGGGCTGCTTTACGGGCTGACGGAAAATAACTCCCGGGGCTTTTCTCTCGAAGGGCATGTTATACAGCCTGCCTTCAACAGGGCCCTTCCCGTCAAGCGGCTGGCCGGTCGGGGATATAACCCTTCCGAGCAGTCCTTCACCGACTCCGATGGATGCAATACGTCCTGTCCGCTTTACAATGTCCCCTTCATTTATTTCTTCCGTCGGACCAAGAAGCACTGCACCGATATTGTCCTCCTCCAGGTTAAGCACGATGGCTTCGATGCCGTTTTCAAACTCAATCAGTTCATTTGCCTGTGCATTTGAAAGACCGTAAATACGGGCAATTCCGTCACCAACAGTAAGAACTGTACCTACTTCCTCCAGGTCTGATCCGGTTTGAATTCCCTCAAGTTGCTGTCGCAGAATGCTTGATACTTCCGCGGGTTTTATACTTGCCATATTTCTGATATTAATTACTTGTTTATCTTAATTCATTTCCCGGCTGAATGCCCGACGGAAAACAGTGAAACTAAAAGGTTCTGCTTTTAAGTTCTTTTTCAATTTTTCTCAGCTTATTCCTGACGCTTGCATCTATATAATTATCTTCTGCTTTCAGTATGAATCCGCCGATAATGTCCCTGTCGACAACTTCCTTCAGTTCCACCTTTGTTTTGAAGGCTTCTGCAATAAGGTCTGCTATCTGTTTCTTTGTTTCTTCATCCACCCTGACCGCCGTTGTCAGAACCGTTTCGGTGATACCCCTGTATTCCTTTGTAGAGCGTACAAATTCCCTCGCAATACCGGGAAGGTATGATTCCCGTCCGTTTTTTACAACAAGCCTGATCAGGGAAGCAGTAATCTCATCTATTTTCCCCTTCAGGGTTCCCTGTATTATTTCATTTTTCCTGGATGGCAGGATTATCGGGCTTTCCAGCAACTCCCTGAATTCGGGAACACTGCATACCTCCGCAATAAGCGCCATATCGGCGTAAACCCTGTCAAGTATTTTCCTGTCAAGTGCCGACAGGAAAAGTGCACGTGCATATCTGACAGATATTTTACCGTCGTTCATCAGTTCTTATTGATTTTTATATCGTCAAGGTATTTTCTTATGAGCTTCTCCTGTTCTCCGCTCCCGGACAGATGTTCGCCTATAAGCTTTGAGGCAATGTCAACGGACAGCGTAGCCAGCTGATCATGAATCTCGGAAAGGACCTTGTTTCTTTCCCTTTCAATACCGGTTTTTGCACTTTCAACAATTTTTGAAGCTTCCTCCGTGGCCCTGACCTTCGCTTCGGAAATCAGTTTATCCCTCACATCCCTGGCTTCTTTCAGGATATTCTCTCTCTCTTCCCTTGCCTTTTGCAGGATTGCTTCATTATCGCTCTGAAGCTGAATCATTTCCCTGCGTGCATTTTCAGCTGCCTCAAGAGATCCCTTTATCAGGTCATCCCTTTGTTTCAGGGCACTGAGAATGGGTTTCCATGCAAATTTTGAAAGTATGTAAAAAAAGATGCCGAAGATAAGCACGGCCCAGAAAATTGTTCCTACTGCAGGGCTGGTAAGACTATTGCTGGCTAATATCATGATTAATCTGTTAAATTTCTGAAATGAAGAAATCCTGCAACCAACCGTTGCAGGATTTCATTTTTCTTAAGCAATAAGAGCAACTACAACTGCAAATAATGCAACGCCTTCAATAAGTGCTGCTGCAATAATCATGGCTGTCTGCACCTTGTTTGCAGCTTCCGGCTGGCGGGCTATCGCTTCCATGGCGGATTTTCCAATCCAGCCGATGCCATAGCTGGCTCCGATAACTGCCATGCCTGCTCCAATCGCCGCTAATGTTCCTGTCATAATGATTTTAATTAATTAAACACATAAAATATTAATGATGTTCCTCCACTACTGCCAGACTGATAAACAGTGCGGACAAAAGCGTAAAAACATATGCCTGAAGGAAAGCCACAAGTAACTCGAGGCAATCCATGAAAATCACAAATAATATTGTTACCGGGGCAACAAAGAGAGAGTTGAAAATAAATATCAGCGCAAGCAGACTCATTACAATTATGTGTCCTGCGGTAATATTCGCAAAAAGACGGACCATAAGTGCAAAAGGCTTTGCTATCACACCTATCATCTCCACGGGTATCATCAGGGGCAGCATCCACACCGGCAGGCCGGGTGCGGCAAAAATATGCCTCCAGTAAGACTTGCTGCCGTTTATCTGAATGATCACAAATGAGAAAAAGGCAAGTGTGAAAGTAACTGCAATATTCCCGGTCACGTTTGCCCCGAAAGGCGGCGGAAAGGGAATAAGTCCCATTATGTTGTTTATCAGAATAAAAAAGAATACCGACAGGAGATAGGGCATGAACCTGGCATGTTTCTCATGACCGATATTGGGAATTGCTATATCATCACGGACAAAGCATATAACTGGTTCCAGCAGGCTCTGTATGCCCTTCGGATGGCTGATTCCCGTTTTACTGTACGACCTGGAAAGGAGCAGAAAAAGTGTAAGACCTATGATTGCTGCGGCAAGCATACCCACAACCGTCTTTGTCATGGAAAAATCCAGCAGCAGGTTTTCACTGTCAACTTCTCCGTTTTCACTGAGTGAAACAATCTTCCCCTTGAGATCTCCCTCCTGCATGAGCCTGAAGCCCTGATATTCATGACCGTGGGCAAGCCTCCTTGAGGAGAAAAGATGCAGACCGCTTTTCTTGCTGTATAATATTACCGGAAGGTACAGGGTGATATGCTTCTCGTTTTCGCCCTCCCCGAGGGTCATGATATGCCATTCATGCGAATCACTGATGTGATCTATTATAAATTCACTGGCATTGAATTTTGTTCCGGCTTCAGTCTGATTTTTTTCCTCATGCGGTCCGGAACCGTTTTGTACTGATCCGGAAACAGGATATGCAATATGCAGTAAAATGAGAAATACAAATGTTACAATACGCATTTTCAACTTGATAGTCTGTTATAAGGGTTTGTATTTCAGTGTTTTCAATACACCCAATACCGAAAACAGAGTGAAGGCTAAATATAGTACAAAAAACAATATTACTAATGTTACACTGGTTTTTTTCAGGACAAAAAACCAGACAAGGGCGATGACAAGATCAGTTATAAACTTGATACCCACGGCAACAAGCAGGTGAATAACCTGGGCATCCGCATCTTTTTTCCGGCCTTTGTGAATAATTGTCATTGAAACAAGGGCAAGGATGGCAAAGGTGAGTGTCAGCAGGGCAAGCTCTCCGAAATTAAATCCCGGTCCGTATTTCAGAACCAGTATCAATCCCGCTGAAAGGACAATGACCGTCAGGATGACGAGGCCGGTAATATTTTTTAAAAACAGTTTCACGGTAAGGTTTACTTCAGAAAGTCTTTGACTGCAGTATAGATTGCTGCAAAAACACCGAGTAATGAAAGTATTATTGTAAATACAGGCTTTTCAAATCCGGCAAGCTGGTCTATCTTAATTCCGCCCCAGGTGGTGGCCAGAATTATTATTCCCATCTGGAAGGCCATACCGGTATATTTGGCATAGCTGCTCAGCCTTTTATCTTGAGGTTTTTTCTGATTCTTTTCCTTTTCCAGCTCCTCCTCCGGTTTCATTGTCACTCATTTTACAGTTTCCCGAAAATATTGCGCCTGGCTCGATTGATAGTTTTGCAGTAACTATATCGCCCAGGATCTTGGAAGAGACTTTTAAAATAAGCAGCTGGTGTACAGTGATTTTCCCTTCAACAATACCTGAAACCTCAGAATTTTTGCAGACTACTTCTCCGTTTACCTTTCCTGTCGGCCCGATAACCACCTTTCCCTTGGTATTGAGATTGCCGTTAAGAGTGCCGTCAATCCGCAGGTCTCCGCCTGATTTTATATCCCCGGTTATATCAGTTCCACTGCTGATCAGATTGATTGCTGCTATTTCAGCCTCATTGAATTTTGCCATTTTATCAGAGTTTTAAGATATAAACTTAATAACTCGCAAATATATAAACTATTGCGTAATTTACATACTATTACGTATATTACATTATGCTTATTGCGGGTCATAGGCCCATTTTAAATAAATGGAGCCCCAGGTGAATCCTCCCCCGAAAGCTGCAAGAATGAGTATATCTCCTTTTTTCAGTTTTTTTTCATAATCCCAGAGGCAGAGAGGAATGGTTGCCGCAGTGGTATTTCCGTAATTTTCAATATTTACCATAACCTTTTCTGGAGGCAGTCCCATTCTCCGCCCGGTGGCATCAATGATTCTGAGATTAGCCTGGTGGGGAACCAGATAGGCAATATCTTCAGGTTTAAGATTGTTGCGTACCATTATTTCAGCAGCCACATCAGCCATGCTTGACACTGCAAACTTGAATACTGCCTGTCCTTCCTGGTAGACGAAGTGTTCCCTGGCTTCAACAGTTTCATGGGATGCAGGCCTGGCAGATCCCCCGGCTTTCATGTGAAGGTACCTGCAACCCGATCCGTCAACATTCAGAATATGGTCCATGATGCCCACTTCCTCTTCTGTCGGTTCAAGAAGAACCGCACCGGCGCCGTCTCCGAAGAGGGGGCAGGTGGTACGGTCGGTATAATCAGTTATGGATGACATTTTATCCGCTCCCACTATGACCACCTTCCTGCATAATCCGGATTCAATGTATGCCGCACCGGTCTGAAGAGCAAAGAGAAAACCTGAACAGGCTGCCGACAGGTCAAAGCTGAATGCATTTTTTATACCTGCCTTGTCGGATATTATATTGGCCGTTGCCGGAAACATCATGTCAGGTGTGATGGTGGCACAAATCAGAAGTTCCACTTCAGCGGGTGATGTTCCTGTCTTTTCCAGCAGGCCCTTTACTGCGTTCACACCCAGTTCGGAGGTACCGAGCCCTTCCCCTTTCAGGATCCTTCTCTCCTTTATCCCGACACGCTGCATTATCCATTCGTCGGATGTGTCAACCATTCTGGACAGCTCAAAATTTGTAAGCCTGTATTCCGGAACCCACGCATGAATCCCAGTTATGGCTGCACGTATTTTTCCCATTATCAGATTGATTCTTTGATCTTTTGCGAGAGATTGACACGGACTACCGCAAGGGTCTGAAGGATCATGTTCATGATGGCCTTACGTTTCGATATTCCATGCCCTATAACCACATTTGCATTAATACCCACTACCGGCGTTCCGCCGATATTCTCAAAATTAAGCCTTTCAAAATAGGGATCACCCAGATTTCTCGATTTATACAGCCGGTAAAAGGCCTCTGTCTGCTTCAGGACAATATTTCCGACAAAACCATCGCAAACAAGTACGTCAGGATTATTTTCCCTGAACATTTCGTTTGCTTCAAAATTACCCTGGAAATTTATTCCCGGGTGACTTTTCAGAAGTTCATAGGCAGCTCTGATTGCTGCTGTTCCTTTCGATTCCTCTTCTCCAATATTGAGAAGCTTCACAACGGGACTGTCAGTCTTCAGGACATATTTTGCAAAGAAGCTTCCCAGAAGCCCATATTGGAGAAGCACGTCAGGCTTTGTGTCGGGATTCAGACCCACATCCAGAATCACTGCATTGCGGTCGTCAAACAGGGGAACAATTGCAGCAAGTGCCGGCCTTAAAACCCCCGGGATGACGTTGACGGTATAGCTTGCGCCCACCAGCATTGCTCCTGTATTGCCGGCACTGCAGAACCCGTCAATCCTGCCTTCCTTCAGAAGCCGGTATCCCACAGCTATACTCGAATCGGGCTTGTGCGAATAGGCCTTGGAAGGGATATCACCCATTCCGATAACCTGTGTTGAATGGACAATTTCGACACGTGAAAGATCGGCAGTACTCTCCCTGAGTTTTGATTCAACCGCCTGCTGATCACCAATAAGAACTAATTTGTCTTCGCCGGAAAGATGAACAAGTGTATCAATTGCACCTTCTATAACTGCTCCGGGTGCAAAATCTCCACCCATGATATCAAGTCCTATTCTCATTGTATCAAGGGTTTAGTGAAAAATCCTAAGCGCTGGTTTTCTTTTCTACAGCCGGCTTGCCACGGTAATATCCGCATTCAGGACATACCCTGTGATACTGAACTGAAAATCCACAGTTTGAACAGCTTATAACTGTCGGTGCAGTTGCCTTGTCATGAGTTCTGCGCTTGTCTCTCCTGGCCTTGGATTGTTTTCGTTTGGGATGTGCCATTGTAATCAGTTTTAATTGTTCGTAATCTTTCTTAATTCGTCCCAGCGCGGGTCAGTTCCGGTATTGTTGTTTTTTAAATGCCTGTTCAGCCTGCTTATCATTTCCGGATCACAGGTACTGTTCCCGCTTTCATCCGCGGGGTGAATACGCTGTATCGGCAATGCAAGAATAATATATTCGTAAAAATACTGCATCAGGTCCAGTTCATTTTCTTCTTCGGATAATAAAATAATATCCGGATCGCTTTCATCGTGTGTCTTTCCAAACTTAACCAGCAAGCTGTTAATGCAATGTACCGGAAACGGAAAAATGCCGAGACACCGGTCACATGAAATGTTTACTGCACCGTCAATGAGAATTGTGAGATCAATGTGAGCAGGACCCTTTTCGGCCTGAACAATCGCTTTCAGGGATCCTTCCCTTACTTCTGCTTCCTCAAAATGGGCAAAAAGATCATTCCCTATTTCAAAATCAAAACTCCGGCAGCCCTCCTTCATCCCGCTTATCGGTATGCTATATAAACCCGACATCTCAACAAAATTTGGTCTGCAAAAGTATGAAAGCTTATCCAATTAAAAAAATTATCAACAAAAATGTAAAAAATATCCTTTGCAGCTGTGATATACCTTAAAAAATCCGGCATTCACCGATTTTTATTAACACTATTTAAAACACTGAAGTATTTTTGATCATAAATTATTTCTGATGAAAAAGCGCGATACTTTTGTACAGAAACAGAGAGAGCACCATCCGGGGAGAGGAATCGGGCTTTTCCTCATTGTTCTGGGACTTGCTCTCCTGGTGGCAACAAATGACCTGCTGCACCTGGGCGGCATTAAGGAATATTTTACCTGGGAAACAGCAATGATCTTTGTCGGGGTCCTTCTGATACTTAACCCCAGTCTCCTGCCGGGCATTCTTCTGATTGCCGGGGGGGTGTGGTTTTTGTACGAAAACCGGCTCGGCGGAATGCCGGCAGCGGTTAAAGTCTTTTACTGGCCCTCAGTAGTAATCCTTGCGGGAATATCATTAATCATTGCCTCCTTCTTCAGAAAGAAAAAACAGGCTGAAAAAACAAATATTTAAATATGCAAGTATGGAAACAAATGACGAATACCGGAAACATCCCGGCTATCAGGGCAGGGAACATGTCTATGACAAAAACAACAAGGCAACCGTAGGGGTGATACTTGTCCTTACCGGATTATTTCTCCTGTTAAGAAATACCGGAATATTCCCTGATTTTATCGACAGGGTGATTTTCAGCTGGCAGATGCTGCTGGTGGTTATTGGCCTGGTAATGACGGTAAATTCCAGGGAAAAAAGTGCAGGCATAATAGTAATGGCCGTCGGCGGATTCTTTATGATACCCCTTGTGTTCAGGCATACCTTCCATATGTATAATTTGTTCTGGCCCGCAATATTCATAATTGCCGGCATTCTTTTCATTTCCTCAAGGAGGAAGGGATGGTCGGGAAGGGTAACAAAGGATCTTACGAGTGATGATTACATTGATTATATCAATATTTTCAGCGGCGGGGACAGACAGATTGTTTCCAATAACTTCAGAGGGGGAAAAATCACGGCCGTATTCGGCGGGACGGAACTCAATCTCACAAAAGCCGTCCTGGCTCCGGGAAGAAACGAGATAGAGATAATCTGTGTTTTTGGAGGAGCAACAATAATTGTCCCCGAATCATGGCAGGTCACCATTGAAGTGACTCCTGTCCTCGGAGGATTCACCGATTCACGGAAGCTGAGGCAGGAAAGACCCGTCAATCCCGAAAGCCAGCTTGTAATAAAAGGAACTGTGGTTTTTGGCGGGGGCGAAGTGAAGAGTTATTAATCTGAAAAATCCGGACATGAAACATCCTGTACTTCAGAACAGGACAAGGCTGATCATATGGTGGCTGGTCTGGATCATCCTTGCAGCCGGCCAGATACTGTTATTCTATTTCATATACGGCTACTTTGATGCGCTAAGCATACCGGATACCCTTCTGTCCTTTTTCATCCTTTCTGTTCTGATTTTGTCACTATGGTACCCTTTCAGCTATATCAACAGGGAAAACACAAAAGTTTTTCTGATTGTATTTAGTCTGATAATAGCAGGCACTGTCTTCATTTCTCTGAGCATGGTAATAACCAGAATGACGTTACAGTCAGTGACCGGGGATAAATTATTCTTCGGGATATACTGGAAAAGCACATTGCCATACAGGGCCGGGGCATCCGTTTTTATCTATATCCTGGCTGTAGTAACCTATTATCTGTTTATAAGCCTGGGAAAGCTGTCGGAAAAAAAAGCAAGGGAAGCAAAACTTGAAAGTCTTTTAAAGGAAACAGAACTGAAAATGCTCAGATCACAGATCAATCCGCATTTCCTGTTCAACAGCCTGAATTCCGTCAGCTCTCTCACCCTTACCAATCCGGAGAAAGCAAGAGAGATGGTGATAAAACTGTCTGAATTCATAAGATACGGGCTTTCAAAAAAGGATGAACAGGCTGTATCACTCAGGAATGAACTGGAAAATCTCAAACTTTATTCCGATATAGAAAAAATCCGTTTTGGCGACAGGCTTTCAACGGAAGAAAATATTGATACGCAGTGTCTCGACCTGAAGCTGCCTGTAATGATACTGCAGCCTCTTTTTGAAAATGCCATAAAACACGGCGTTTATGAAAGCAGCGGATCCGTAACCATAAAAACCGAAGTGAAAAAAACAGAGGACTGCGTGCAGATCACAATAAGCAATAATTTTGAATCATCCCCGTCTTTCAGGAAGGGAACCGGTACGGGGCTGGCAAATGTTGAAAACCGGCTGTCATTGTTTTACGGTAACAAAGCCCGGCTTATAACCTCAAAAGAGAAGGACGTATTCAGTGTAACACTTTTTATTCCGCATGAAACCTGAGAAAAAAGCTGCCGCAGGTCTCCTTTCCGTATTTCATTGCCGGACTGAACCACATATCATCCGGAATATAATCCGGAATACCCGTTCCTGCGCCAAGCCGGAAAAGAAAAGGAAGTTACCGGACAGTCTCATTCCAAAACAACAGCACCGATGAAAAAGATCAGAACGATAATCATAGATGATGAAAGTCCGGCCAGGGAGCTTATAAGGCATTATCTCCAGGATCTGGATTATATTGATATCATTTCGGAATGCAGTGACGGTTTTTCCGGACTGAAAGCCATTACAGCCATGAAACCCGGCCTTGTGTTCCTTGACATACAGATGCCCAGGCTGACGGGAATAGAAATGCTTGAGGTAATGACGGAAAAGCCTGAAATTATATTCACCACGGCCTATGACCAGTATGCAATAAGAGCCTTTGAGCTCAATGCCGTTGACTATCTGCTGAAACCGTTTGATAAAAGGCGCTTTTTGGATGCTGTCAACAGGGCGGCTGAAAAAATCCGTTCCGGAACTGCCGGCAGGGAGGCGGCAAACCGTATCCTTTCACAGTTGCCTGCTCCGGAAGCACCCGTTGCAAGGATCGTTGTAAGAACAGGTAATGCAATAAGAATTATTCCCGTTGAGAAAATAAGATACCTTGAGGCACAGGACGATTATGTGATGGTACACCACATTGAGGGCAGGGCACTCAAGCAACAGACAATGAAATATTATGAAGATAATCTTCCCCCGGCTGATTTTATCAGGATCCACAGATCATACATGGTAAGAGTGCAAGAAATCAGCAAGATCGAACCCTACGGCAAGGACAGTCATATTGCCGTACTGAAATCGGGTGACAGGCTTCCGGTAAGCAGGACGGGATATCAGAATCTGAAAAAGGAACTGGATTTTTAATATGACTGCAGGCCTGCGGATCTGAGCCTGCTGTGATGCTGAAACTTAATGTCTGAGGCGGTTCTGCCTTTTCCAGCCTCTCAGTATTCCTGACAGGTATTTATACCGGCGGAAAATAAACAGGGGTACGGGATCATATCCGTGTGTTCCCCCGGGCCGGCACCGGAGAATCCTGTCAAAGCCAAGCAAAAAGCCTTTAAAGGGACCGTGAAGCTTCAGGGCATCGAGCATATATGCCGAACAGGAAGGAACATGCCTGCAGGAAGGCCTGAGCCAGGGAGAAATGGCATGGCGGTAAACATGCACCGGAAGTGCCAGCAGAAATGACAGTATATCCTTAAGTAATTTTGCCACGTTCCAAATATAGATAAAAGCGCTTTCTGTCCGTTTTTACCCTGATCCTTAAAAAGTCCCTGTCAAATTGGCATGAAAGTCAAATGGCAGGGCTTTTGAAGTCCTGAAGGTAATTCAACCCGGAAATAAGTTAATTTAAAAACAAATACAATAATGAATATCTGGTTAATTTTCATAGCAGTAATGGTCCTTAGCTGGATCGCCAGTTCAACTCTGAAATCAAAATTCAGGAAATATTCAAAAATACCTGTTGAAAACGGTATGACCGGAAAGGAAATAGCTGAAAAGATGCTTCATGACAACGGTATATATGACGTGAGTGTCGTAAGCGTGCCGGGACAGCTTACAGACCATTACAATCCGGAAAAGAAGACTATCAATCTCAGCCGGGATGTATATGCATCAAGGAGTATTGCAGCAGCAGCAGTGGCAGCTCATGAAACCGGGCATGCGGTACAGCATGCAAATGCCTATGCATGGCTCACATTAAGATCAAGGCTGGTTCCCGTTGTCAGCTTCTCATCAAAATGGGTTACCTGGGTCATCCTTGCAGGCATTCTGATGATTAAAACCTTCCCCGCACTTTTATTCACCGGCATTGTCCTGTTCGCCCTGACAACCCTTTTCAGCTTTATAACGCTGCCCGTAGAATTCAATGCAAGTCAGAGAGCCCTTGTATGGCTTTCAGGTACAGGGGTTACCTCACATGAGAACCAGGCAAGGGCCCGGGATGCCCTGAAATGGGCGGCTATGACCTATGTTATAGCTGCAGTGGGCTCACTGGCAACATTGCTCTATTATATCATGATATTCACAGGAGCAAGGGAATAAGCGGCACAGGCAAAGGCGTGGTTTTCAACGGCCTTCAACCTCAAGCCAGTCCGTGAATTTATGGATGAGCCGGATTATCAGCCAGATAATTCCGGCTCCGCATGTGAGCCATATCCAGATATCGGTAATAAACAGCCTTCCGGTAAGGAAGTAATTCCTGGAAATATCAAGGGCTGCAAAAATCAGGAAGATATTGACAAAGCTGTGATATTCCCTTTTCAGTACATTCCTGAGAGAAAAGGGAAGTGCCGGGGGAAGGAAATTAAATTTAAACGGAATAATTGGATATACTTTCGAAGAATATTCATCATATTTCTCCCCGAATTTCCGTCTGAGAAACTGTTCCTCGGCAAACATTATCCTCTCATAATAAAGCCAGTATACCAGAATAAATATCACGGTAAACCAGGCAGACCTCAGAAAAAGCACCGGTCCGAGCCACATGAGAAAGTTTCCGGCATAAAGGGGATGTCTTACCAGTGAATAAGCACCGGTCTCATTCAGCTCCCATGCAACCTGTCCGGCAGAAGTGTTTCTTCCGGATGTTCCCTGTGGTGCAAAGCCCACTGTAAGTATCCTGATTATCTCTCCAGTAAGGCTTATTGCGAGAAAAACCATCTCATCGCGGAGATTAAAGGAGCCTGCCTGCCTGTTTCCGCCCCAGAGTATCAGGATGCCGGCAGCAACAAGAAACAGAGGGAGCCAGCTTCTTCTTCTGAAAAGCCAGTTGCCGCTTCGTTCGAATTCATGAACCAGTGCCATTGATAATTTTTTTATGGCGGTAAAAGTAGGAAAATTCTAGAAACTGTACCTGAATTTCAGAAACATCAGGTTTATTCTTGACCGCAGCTCATCCGTTTTCCCGTTGAAGTGCTGCCAGATGAAGGAAAAGTCGACATTCTGGGCCATGGACCATTCGAGAGAAGGTCCGGCAAAGAAACCTTTCAGATCAGGAAACCACATCGATGACAGCCCGGTGTTCAGTAGAGGTGTTGCAGCAAGCACACACTGCCCGAAAAGGGTAAATTTCGAAAAAGCCAGATTCCGGGCTGACAGGCCGGATGCAAGCAGCTTTGTCAGGGTCCCCGGACCCTGCGGGTCATTGCAATACATCATCTGAAGCTGAACCACCGAATTATCGCTGAATATCCTGTCAACACCGGCGGTTACCAGAATCGTGCCCCTGGAGTTCAGGAATGATTCCGCAGGCCGGAACCAGGTAGTTTCCCCCCTGAATGAGAATGATCCGGCCGGCCCCGACCATCCTGCGCCGGCAACAATATCCGAGGAGTTTGAATACCCCGCAAGGAACTGTATATCATATCCCCACCTGCTGAAGCGGAACAGGCCTGCAGCAGTGATGTCCTTCTCACTGCCGGCACTGACAGCCAGTTCAAGCGCGGATGACCATGAGGGATAATACTGAAGGCGGACCGCATCACAGCCCGGTCTTTCAATATAGTCAACATCGAAAAAGGAATAAGTATTGAAAATATCATTGGGATTCCATACCAGTGCCTGCCCCCAGTTTATTCTCTGTCTTCCTGCACAGACCTGGAATTTTTCATAGCTGATATCCACCCACAGCCTGTCAATTGTTGTATTAAAAAAGAAAGATTTTCCGGAAATCAGATTCCAGGACATATCCACAAAGCCATCATCACTTCCTGTCAGAACGGCATAGGTTTTCCCGGCCTTTGCCATATCACCCGTGAACAGCCTGTTCCGGAATTCCGCCGCAAACGTTATGTGATCATTCAGCCAGCTTTTGAAATTGAGGCGGTTATGTAAAATATAGTCATTGACGAAGGGGCCTTTCAGAGTATCAAACATCACACTCTGCACGGAGCTCAGATAACCGCTTATTGCAATCTTCTTTCCATCTTCCTGGTTAAAGGCCGGAACGGAAATGAATAACAGGGAAAGCTGTAACAGTATTTTTATTCTCGTCATGAAAAAAAGAGATTTTATTCCTTCCCTTCATCGGAAATGACCTTTCCGTCTTCCAGGGTGATCACCCTGCGGGCCATTTTCATCACCCTCGGATCATGGGTTGAAAAGATAAATGTTATTTTCTCATCCCGGTTCAGCTTTTCCATTATCTCAAGCAGTATTGCCGCAGCCTTTGAATCGAGATTGGCAGTTGGTTCATCGGCCAGTACAAACTTCGGTCGGGATGCAAGGGCCCTGGCCACCGCAACCCTCTGCTGCTGTCCGCCTGACAGTTTTGAGGGGCGGCTGTTAATCCTTTCTTCCAGACCCACGGCCCTCAGCAATTCAAGAGTCCGTTCCTCCCTTTTATCTGCCGGCCATTTCTGAAGTGCCATAATGAATTCAACATTCTCTTTTGCCGTAAGAACGGGAATAAGGTTGAATGACTGGAACACAAATCCTATGTTGTTCAGTCTGAAATCGATCAGTTCCGACGGCCTGAGCCTTGAAAGATCAACACCCCCGATAATAATTTCACCGGATGTCGGCATGTCAAGTCCGCCGATCATGTTCAGAAGTGTTGTCTTGCCCGATCCGGACGGGCCGACGATAGCAGCAAATTCAGCCTCTTCAAATTCCAAAGTCACATCATTTACCGCATGGACTTTGATCTCTGCTGAATTATATATTTTATTCACATTCTTCAGTTCAAGTACTTTCATGGCCTGTTTCTTTTTGCATTGTTGCTATTTTGTACTCAGAGCATCAGCCGGAATTAATTTCAGGGCCTTGCGGGCCGGCCATACAGAAGCTAATATTGCCGTGGCTGTTACCATTAGTGAGGTGAACATGATAAAGTCAATGGTGACAACCGGATATACCCTTGAGGCAAATCCCAGGGCCTCAAATCCTTCGGCCCATCCGGACAGATAAATGCCGGTTTTCCCCAGTATTCCCGTTATCACCCATCCGGATAACATTCCTGCAATCGCTCCGGTAAAGGTCAGAAAAACGGTTTCAAGCATGATCATTGCAAAGACTCTCCGGCGGTTCATTCCTATGGCCATAAGCATGCCCAGTTCCCTGGTCCTTTCAAGAACCGCCATCAGCATCGTGTTTATAATACCGAAAGCCAGGGCAAGCATTATAATTCCGATAAAAATAAAATAATACACAATCATGAAATCATTCAGCAAGGCTGCATCGGGGGCCAGTTCCCTCCAGGTACTGACTGAATTGTTTCCGGCAATCCGGTTCAGTTTGTCCCTGACCATGCCGGACTCATCAGTATTATTCAGCAAAATTGCTATTTCATGGGTAAGAATTTCTTTTCCGCCATAGAGTTTCACAAGCTCATCCTCATTTACAAAAGCCGTTGTCTGGTCAAAACCTGTGTTGGCCGTCCGGTACACACCACATACCCGAAATATTCCGTGAACAGGATTACCTCCAAGATCTGATATTGTAACCTGTATCCTGCTTCTGATCCTGTAACTTCGCGACAATTCAGAAATGACAGGGCCGAAGGACTCCGTTTCCTTTTTTCCCATTTCCGCAATCAATGCCTCGTTGAAATCCCCGGATGACCTGTACCGTATGTTTTTTAGCCTTTCCAGCTTTTCAATAATCCTTTCAGGAATTTTTCCCCCTGTCAGTTTCGCGATAACAGTGTCACTGATAATATAATGCTTTAGTTTGAGCATATCAGCAGTTTTGTCACTGATAAGAATATCAGAGGGATTTTTTTTGTCAATATATCTGCCACCATCCCGGACAATCATATTATGTATCCGGCTGATCCGTTTTTCTTTTTCCGGATTGATACCATACAGTTTCAGTCCTGTATTCCCCCACGGGGTTTCAAGCATTGCAATTATTTTTGTCCTTTTGGTCCAGGCGGAAAGCTCCCTCAGTGTATCAATGCTCCGGCTTAATCCGTTGAGGTTTTGCACAGTCAGACCTATTTCTTCATTTTTCCGGTATTCACTGTTATGAATCTGAATATGGGATACTTCATTATAAATGGCATTATCCATGCGCTGCCGGCTCCAGCCTTCAACAAAGCCGAAAAGAAATACTCCTCCGGTAATACCCAGGCTTACGGCCACTATTACAACAAGGCTTCTTTTCCTGTTGCGCCATACATTCTTCCATGCTATTGACCATATCATCAAGTGTCCGGTTTTAACCTTTAAGTGCTTCAATTTCCTTTAATTTTCTTATTTTCCTCAGGGGATATATGGCGGCCAGTAACACCATTATCATGACAATCAAAGCCTGCCAGCAATAATAGGAACCCGGCAGGGCAGTTGCTATTATGGCATCCCATCCCCATCCTTCCATCATGTTTCCCAGCTCTCCCGTGAGAAAAAGCGGGTAATTATTAAGATAAATCACGAGCGGCAGACTGGCAAGCATTCCGGCCAGCAGGCCAACAACACCAAGCAGTGTCATTTCAATTGAAACTACTCTCCTGAGTTTTCCCTTCTGCATCCCTATGGCTACGAGAACACCGAATTCCTTTCTCCTTTCCGATACCATCATGAGCACAGTCCCGTAGATGCCGAAGAAAATAATGAAATACAGGACAGCCAGAATAAGCAGTGAGCCCTGACTGTCACCCTTTATCTGCTGGTACAATACGGGGTTTAGTTCATACCATGTCCTGGTCGTGATATTCCTGTCATGAAGAAAGGAATTGATCCTGTTTCTTGTATGCCTGATTGTGCGTTCCGACCGGTCTGTGAGATTAATGACAAGCGAGCTTATTTTGCCTTCAGCGTCAAATAGTACCTGGGCAGCCGGTATTGTCATAATGATTAATTTGTTATCTATGTCAGGTGCAGGTATTTTAATAATCCCGCGTACAGGAAAAATTCCGGTTGCCGAAACACCATGATATCCCTGTCCCATCAGTATTACCGAATCACCGATGCTTATATTCAGGAAGGCCGATAGCCGGTCTGAAACCAGGACTCCGTCATCATCATCTGTAAGGTAGCCATTGGCAAATCCGGTATGCTTAAGTATTTCCGGCATGAAAAGTGTCGTTTCCTCCTCGTCCAGCCCGAGTTCAAGTTCAAGCCGTTTTAAAGATGAATAGGATCTGTCAGCATTCTTTCTGAGAATGTCCAGTACTTTTTCCGGGATCAAACCCTCATCCTGCAGTTTCCTGACTGATTCATCACTTATCCTGTACTTTACAAGTTTCCCTTCAGGATCGGAAAAATACTTTTCCCGTTCAGGATCAATGGCAATAACAGCCACACCTTTCGTCTGTGTGCCGCCTGAAGCCAGTGTAAAAGTTTCGAGATGGGATGTAACGGAAACAACATTATCAAGCGAGGAAATTGCAGCAATAAGTGAGGTATCATAGTTGAATGAATTATCAATTATGGGGTTATCCAGATACTTAACATGCTGAACCTGCAGGTAGCCAGTAAATGACCCTATGAAATTATTGATCATATGATCATAGGAGCCAAGCTGTATGGATCTCATGACAAGTGCAAAGAACACCGCAAAGGAAACCGATGCTGCGGTCAATATGGTCCGCCGCCTGTTCCTCCACAGATTCCTCCATGCCATCCTGAATTCCCCGTTCATAGGGATAGTCCTGATTAAAAAAATCACATATCCGTTTTGCTGCAGATCAATGCAGCCTTTTCATGTTCTGCTGGGAAAAAAAGCTTTCCTCCACAGGAATATTGAATCTGATTTTCCTGATCTCAAGTACTGTTTTGTTCCGTGGTTCGTCTTCAGGAACCAGCTCAATTTTTGAAGTAATGCTTCTCCCGTCCATGATCCTGATATCAGAACACGTTTCCGTTCTTACAAGGTAACCGTCTTCATCATATAATTCTGCCTTTAACACCAGAAAATCCTGCCTGTCAATCCATCTTACCTGTTTTCCCCATATTACCGAAGCTTTTTCGAGTGCGGTCATTTCTATTTTATAACACATCCGTCCTTCAATCTCCTCCTCTCCCGTGATTTCATGACTGTAATCATTTACAGCCGACGTTTCCTTCAGGATATCGTCATGGGTATAGTCAGATCCCATCCAGCCCTGCGAAAGCATTGAAGGAGGAAGTTTTATTATTCTGCTGATGGAAGGGTTCCAGCTCCACATTTCAGAACCTCTTTTCAGAAAAGACTGCCCTGCTTCCCTGGGCGGAGAAGTAATGAGTGAAATTGCAAACCCGCTTCCCATGGCCCAGGTTTTGAACTCTATCGTTCTCTGCCATTCAGGTCTGATCACCTTCAGTGACATTTCAGCATAACTGCTTTTCTCTCCTCTGAATTTCTCTTCAGCCCGTCTGACCACTTCCTTTGCAGTAAGAGACTGGGCAGAAAGGATAATATTACCGCCCGGGAACAGGATCAACAGGAATATCAGCCTGATAAGTTTTCCCATTTTTCTTTCTTTTAACGTCGTTTCTACTGATTCAACTTACACTTTGCGTTCTGTCCGGGCCGGATGTGCAGGGATTATTTATAAAGATCTATTATTTCATCAACTGCCTTTTCAAAAGAATCACTGTCGAAATTTTCCGGATCCATAAAAACGTAAGTCAGTGCAAATCCCTTCATAGTGAGAAGGAACATTTCCGTACTCATCCCCGGATCATGTTCATCCCCCGGCAATGCCCTTTTCCTTTCAAAATACCCCCTGATGCTCTTCATCAGCCGGGACAGGAAGACAGTTTCCCCGGATTCTTCCCCCTCCCTGCCGGCCGGACTGCCTTCCCTGAAAATACCGGAAAGCTGCTCTCTCACCAAAGGCTGCATAAAAACCTGGAAAAGAAGTTTCAGGAATGTGCTTTTTTCCCTGACCAGCCGGCCAAGCCTGCGGACTATCAGGCCAAATTCATCCGGGGATAACGGCCTGTCATGGCTTATGTAAGGAATATCAGCATCAAGCGAGCGGGATATCCCGGCCAGTGATGTCCTGATTATTTCTGCCAGAAGATCCTCCTTTCCATCAAAGTAATTATACATAAGTCCCTTTGATATATCAGCCCCTTCGGCAATATCACCTATTGTGGTTGCATGAAATCCCCGGCCGGCAAAAAGCAACAGTGCTGAATCCATTATTACTGCCTTTTTCTCCTCTCTTATCTCCTTAAGCTGTTGTGGTGATTTTGGCGCCATAATTCTTTGACTGAACGTTTATTCAATTTATATTATTTTTATTATCAATTATTTTTAACTATGACTGAACATTCATTCAAGACTATTTCCTGTTTCGTTTTCCTTATGACAGAATATTCATTCAAGGTCATTTCCTTTTTTCGTTTTTCTTATGACTGAACATTCAGTCAGTATCAATGTTTCAAAAAACCGTTCCGTGAACGGAACGATTCTGCTAAAGATAAAATGAAAACCGCCCGGAAGCAAATTTTAATTATCCGCCCTGTCCGATTATTATGCAGTCTCCTGCAACATTCACCGCATATCTTCCGTTAAACCAGAAATCTGATATTTGAATACAGGTTCTTAAATTATTAAGAAAAGATTTCTATCTTTATACGCTGTATCTAAAATGATTAACCAATGGCAAGTCTGAAGCTTATACTCGGATTAATTCCCTCTACGACAAAACTGGAACTAAACGAAAAGGCCTTAACTGATGAATATGAAAAACTAAGGGCCTTTACTGATTCCGAACTCCTCGCCCGATACAATAAACTGAACGATCTTATCAATTCGCCGGATTTCCAGCGGAAGAAAAAGGAAATAGAATCACTTCAGTACAAGAATTCCGAAGAATATGCCCGGGAGAAAGAGTTTCTTTCCCTTCAGAAATCCAGGGACATTGTGCTTTATTTCAAAACTGCCGCGGGAAGTGCGCTGAAAAAGTTCCGGGAGATGGACGGGTCTGCGGCGATCAGGGATTATGAATCCCTTCAGGAATACATCAATTCCTTTGAATTCAAGCAGAAACAGAAAATGAAGCCCCTTACTTTCAGGGATACTGAGGAATACCTGAAGCTCCGGGAATATAAAAACCTGAAAAAGGATCCTGAAATCAGATCCTATTACAAGGCTGCTTCAAAGGGAGAAGCAACAAAATCAGCTGCTGTTGAAAAATTTGAAGAACTCAAGGCTTTTATAAACAGCTCTGAATTCCTTGCAAAAAAGAAGATGAAGCCCTTCACATTCAAAGATACGGAGGAATACAAAAAGCTTCTTGAATACAGGAGACTCAAAAGCAGTTCTGAAATAAAGGACTTCTATAAGTTCAGGGATTCAAGGGAATATGCCACTTACAGGAATATTGACGGATCACAGAAACTGGCCAGGTACAATGAACTTAAGGATTATGTGGCCAGTGCCGGGTTCAGGGAAAAAAAGAACTACTATCTCGATAAGAAGAGATTTGAAAAAACGGAAATGTTTAAAAACATTCAGGAGTTCAATTCCCTGAAGAAGAATGAAGACATTGTATGGTATTTCAGGGTAAAGGATTCCGACAAATTCGACCTGATCAAAAACAGGGAGCTTATTTTCTGTGATGAATTTGACGGAGACAGGCTTGATACCACCAAGTGGCTCACAAATTACTACTGGGGCGACAAACTCCTTCATGAGAGGTATTCGGTTGAAGGAGACCTTCAGGCATATACCGAGAAGGAAAACTTCGAGGTCCGGAACAGCCTTCTGAAGATCATCACAAAGCCCCAGAAATACCAGGGGAAATTATGGACTCCGAAAGACGGTTTCAGACCGAATGAATTCAGTTATACTTCCGGCATAGTCAATACCGGAAAAAGCTTCCGCCATCAGTACGGCATTTTTTCAGCCAAGGTCAGGCTGGGCAACCCGGCAGCAAAGAATGCATTCTGGATGCTGGCCGATAAAATAACCCCGCATATCGATGTTTGCCGCACATCAGACGGGAAAGTGCTGATGGACTATTTCCCGTCCGCAGCTAATAAATTCAGGGCCTCAGTCGCTTCCAGATACGCTAAGGATTTCTATATATATACCCTTGAATGGACCCCGGACAAGCTTGTATGGAAGATTAACGGCACTGTTGCATTCACCTGCACCACCGATGTTCCCCGGGAACCGATGTATCTGCTGTTTTCCGGAGGACTGGACAAGGCCATCAACAGCATCACTTCAATGGAAATTGACTGGGTGAGGGTGTATAAACCCCTTTAATCCGCCTTAACCGGCGCCAAATCCTTCTATATATACCCGTCCTGAGCCGTGATGCACGGCCTGGCGGGATTGTTACGGGAAACCGGCCGGATGCAGCCGGCGTGAAATTATTTTTTCCTGTAACTTTCAGCAATTTTATACGTCTTTACAAGGTAATCCCGATTATGACCGTAAAGGAATTTAACAGAGCCGTTGATGAATATTCCGATTCCCTGTATCGCTTTATCCTTGCTGATATAGGGGATGAAGAACGGGCAGGGGATATCGTTCAGGACACTTATGAAAAACTGTGGAGAAATGTAACAACGCTCGATTATGCCGTAGTGAAATCCTGGCTTTTCTCAACCGCATACAACGGAATGATCGACATTATCCGGAAAGAACGAAGAATGACAGTGCTTGAAGAAAAACACACGGCGGAACTTGTTCATGAGTCCCAGTACAGTGATCTCAACGCCATTCTTCATGCTGCCCTGACACGGCTGCCAGACAATCAGAGATCCGTAATCCTGCTGCGCGATTATGAGGGTTATTCCTACAGGGAAATAGGCGAGATAACGGGCATGAGTGAAGCCCAGGTCAAAATAAATATTTACAGGGGAAGAATCGCCCTGAAAAATTTTATCGGAAAGATTGAAACCGTATTATAAGTAAGCATGCAGCCCGACAGATCAGACTATGAAATATGGATTGCCGACTGGCTTGCAGGAAATCCGGACAGTGACCGGAAAAAGCAGCTTGAGGATTTCCTTGCAGACAATCCTGATCTGAAGGAAGAAGCAGAATCCCTGCTGTTAACCTCAGTCGAACCCGGAAGTATATCCTTCCCCCGCAAGGATCTTCTTAAAAAAAGCCCTGAAGATTTTACTCCCTCCCAGGTTGAATATCTTTCTGCCGCATATCTTGAAAACGACCTCTCTTCTGAACAGATTGAGGAACTGAATATTTGCCTGGCCAAAAATCCTGAACTCCGCCTTCTTTCCGAATCAGTCAGAAAAATAAAGCTCAGTCCCCCGGACAGCCGGTACAATTTCAAAAGGCGCCTGAAGAAACAAACAATGGCCGGCAGGATTCTGAAAATTTCCTGGGTCGGATTAAGTGCAGCAGCCTCAGTCGCCATACTTGTAATGAGTTCAGTTTTTATCTCAAGAATTATATCGGAAAAGAAAAATATTCCTGAAACGGCACGGCTCATTCAGCCTGACCTGATTTCAGAACCAGAAATGAAAACCGGGAAAGCCGTATCTGAAGTTAACAGCCAGACCGGTGTATCCGGCAGGATAATCATGAATGAAGGGCCTGATGCAGATATCCAGGGCTTTATCAGTTCCGCGGAAAGCAGGACAGGAGAAGGGCGGACGAAGCCTGAACAGCATGTAAAAGAGCCGGCAATACAGCAGCAGCAGCAGCAGCCTTTGCGGCCGGAAGGTCAGTTGCCGGCGGGCATTATGAGGATAAATGATATCCCGGCATTCAGCATCAGGTTTGCACAGAAACCTGAGACCAGCAGCCTCATGGCAGTTTCCGTGCCTTACCGTGAACCGCCATATGACGGCAGGAATACCCTGAGCAGACTCATTGCAAGAACCTTCCGTGAAAAAATCCTGCGGGATGACAGCGGAAGCGATGCTCCCGTCAGAACATATGAAATCGCATCAGCCGGAATTAACGGCATAAGCCGTCTGTTCGGGCTGGAAATGTCACTCACCGGCATTACTGACTCACAGGGAGATTTGAAATCACTTTATTTCAGTTCAAGACTTGTGAAATTCAACGCCCCTCTGAAAAAAGACGAATCATTGCAGTAACTTTTAAAACAGCATTACGTCCCATCTGTACAGCCAAACTCCTACAATCATGAAAACTGCTTTTACCAAAATGAAAAAATTAATAATGATACTTCCTGCCATAGTCTTCCTGGTACAGGGATTCGGGCAGAACACTTCATCGGCCAGGGACAGCGGTCTGAAAAAGACTGCAGCCAGTGACAGCAGTGATGCCGCAAGACTGATACTGGGCAAGGACCTGATAAGAATTGAGGATGACCGCGAGGCCCTCAGAATCAGGGTGGGGAACAGGGGTGTGACCATACTCGAATCCCTGGAGGCAGGTGAACGCAGGATCTGCTTTGATGATTACCGCAGGGACGGAAAGAATGATGAGGAAGCCCTTTTCACCGGCGGCGGACGGGATAACATGCGCGATGAGGGACGTACCCGCAGATTGCGTTTCAGAGGACACTGGGCAGGAGTGGAAGCCGGATTCAACAATTACCTGACACCCGGCAACAGTTTAAACCTTCCGGAAAATATCGACTACATGTCGCTACATTCGGGAAAATCCCGCTTTTTCAATGCAAACGTGGCGCAGACAAGCCTGGGGCTGACCAGGAGAATCGGTTTTGTAACCGGTCTCGGTATAAACTGGAACAACTACAGGTTTGACGGAAATAACAATATTATAAAACTGGAAAACGGGGAAATAGAAAAGTACGATCCTGAGCTTTTACTGAAAAGATCCAAATTCTCAACACTTTACCTGACCCTGCCGCTTTTACTGGAAGTCCAGATCCCTGCCAACTACAGTCAGCTCAGCATAGCAGCCGGACCGATAGGCGCGGTGAAACTGTATTCATATTCCAAAATGGTTTTTGACAATGGCGACAAGGTCAGGTCAGAAGATGATTTCAGCCTGAACATGCTGAGATACGGGGCAACCCTGCGTATAGGGTTCGGAAATTTCCAGGTATTCGGGACTTCCTATTTCATGCCGTTGTTTCAAACCGGGAAAAGCCCCGGAGGGGTTGATCTCTATCCCTTCGAGGTCGGGATTTCTTTTACTATAGATTAAGCCTGACAAGCCGTACAGATATGCTATCTTTGCACAGTCAAAATATCTGTCCGGATGAATCTTTTACTGATAAGCAATTCAACCAACCCCGGAGAGGCATATCTCTCCTATCCGAGGCACAACATCCGCGAATTCCTTGGCCCCCGGGCCCTTGATGTACTTTTTATCCCCTATGCTGCGGTAACATTTTCATATGACCTCTATGAAGAAAAAGTAGCGGAAAGGTTTCGTGAGATCGGTCACCGGATCACCTCCGTTCATCATTTCCCGGATCCGGTAAAGGCAGTCATGGAAGCGGAAGCCATAGCCGTCGGCGGCGGAAACACCTGGAAACTCCTGAAAAATATCAGGGAAAACAAGCTTACCGTACCTGTCAGGGAGAAAGTCAGGGGAGGTACACCCTATATCGGCTGGAGTGCCGGTGCCAACGTGGCATGTCCCACCATAATGACAACGAACGACATGCCGGTAACAAGGCCTCCTTCCTTCAGATCATTCAACCTTGTTCCCTTTCAGATAAATCCGCATTATCTTGACTTCAGTCCGGAAGGGCATGCCGGAGAAACACGGGAACAAAGAATAACCGAATTCATTGAAATGAATCCGGATGTTTATGTTGTAGGATTACGCGAAGGGACCATGCTGGAAATCAGTGACGGAAGCATTCGCCTTATCGGTCCGCGTAAAGCCAGGATATTCAAAAAGGGAATCAGCGCTGTTGAACTCGGGGACAGTGATGATTTCTCATGGCTGCTCAAAAGCAGATAATACAAAGATTCGCGCAAATAAATTAACTTTGTCCACCGTTATCCGGATACAAATCATTTTTCCGGCAGGCGAATGAAGTTAGTGTCAAAAATACTCAGGCCTCTTGCTTTTGTCATTTCAAGGATCATGGCAGTAATGTTTGTGGCTGCAATGCTGGTACAGGACAAGGTTGCGGATATCATACTCATGTCGCTGAGCAACAATATTTCAACCAAATTTGAAACGGGCTCGGTCAGACTGTCCTTCATCAGAAGATTCCCGAAGGCCTCCCTTGACCTGAAAAATGTAGTGGTCCGTTCTTCACCGGGATTTGACAGGAAATGCTTCGGCAGAACAGATACCGACACCCTGCTGGCAGCAGGTTCCGTAAAAATGGAATTCAGGATCAGGAATATCATCAACGGCTACTACAATATCGAAAGGATCCGCGTCAGGAACGCACGGCTGAAAATACTGACCGACACTTCCGGAATGGTTAATTATGAGATAAGGTCCCTAAACCAGGCCACGCAGGGCAATGAACTTGTCATCAATCTCGACGGTATCAACCTCAGCAATGTGGAAACCATCTATGACAACCGCGCAACAAAGCTGATTATCTCAGGTATCATGGAAAACGGCAGGATAAGAAGCAGGATCACGGGTAACAATATCGACTTCACCGGCAAAGGCGATCTGAAGATTGACCTGTTTTCCCTTTATGATTTCAGGATCAGTAAAAACATCAGTTCCAGGGTAAATGTGATTCTGAACAAGTCTGATGAAGGAATCAGATTTGAAAAGAGCAGTTTTGTTTTCGATGATAATGAATTCATCATGGACGGATTTGTTTCTGCTGACAATCTTCTGGATATCTCGGTGAAAGGGGAAAATATTGATATTGCGGGTCTGAAAGCATATCTGCCGGACAGATTCCTGGAAAAGGCAAAGGAATATAATCCGCGCGGAATGCTGGCACTGGACGGCACAATCAGGGGAAAGGTCTCAAGAACCGTCAATCCGGGCATAAACATCGCCTTTTCCCTTAAAAACGGCAATGTCAGCTACAAGCCATCCTCTTCCGGGATTCAAAATGTTTCATTTGACGGGTCCTTTACAAACGGCCGGGAAATGACGCCCGGGACAAGCACGCTGAAGATCGGCAACTTCAGGGGCAGACTCGGATCATCAGATTATACCGGATCACTTGTCCTTTCCGACTTCACTTCACCCGACTGCAGCCTTGAACTGAAGGGCAGGCTCATAGCAGGGGAAATCGCGGAATTCTTTAATCTGAATACAGTTTCCGCAGCTGAAGGATCTGTTGACATGCATATCAGAACAAAGGGAAAAATACCCGCGATCAGGAATTTAAGCCTTACGGACATCTTTGGCATAATCAATGAAGGAAGACTTGGATTCAACTCCTTTGGCATGAACCTGAACAATAACAGGATACGTATTGGAAACGTGACGGGGCAGATCCTCTTTTCCGGCAATATAACTGCAAAGGACCTGGATCTCACATATATGGGCCAGAGGATGAGAATAAACGGCAGCTTTACCGGCCTGCCACAGTGGGCAGCAGGTAAAAATGCAACATTAACAGCGTCGGGATCACTGAGCTCTGACAGGATTTCCCTTGATGCATTCTTTCCCGAGAAAACCGGCCAGGGCAGTGAGGAGGAAAACAAAAAACCCTTCGCATTTCCTGACAATGTAATTCTTGATTTCGGCTTCAGCATCGCTGATCTGGAATACAGGGATTTCAGGGCCCGGAATGTGTCGGGAAAAATGAGCTACAAGCCCCGTACGGTTAATTTTAATAATCTTAATATTAATTCACTGGACGGTCTTATCTCAGGTGATGGTTACTTTCTTCAGAATGCAGATAAATCCTATATAATGAAGGGTGGTTTCAGCATTGAAAAAGTGAACGTAAAAAAGGCTTTTATTGTTTTCAATAATTTCGGCCAGAATTTCATCCGGTCTGAAAACCTGGAAGGCCTCCTGTCAGGTTCCCTTGCAATTCTTATTCCCATGGACCCTGAACTTAAGGCCTCGGCAAGAACAGTAACGGCTGAAGGTAAATATATCCTGGAGCAGGGAGCTCTTCTGAATTTTGAACCGGTCAGGAAACTGTCAGATTTTATTGATATTACGGAACTTGAAAATATACGTTTTGAAGAACTCGAAAACGATTTCTTTATACGTAACAATTCCCTTTACATTCCCGCCATGGATGTCAGGTCGTCGGCCGCTGACCTCTCCGTAAACGGCAGGCACGGTTTCGATAATAAATATGAATACCATGTAAAAATACTGCTTTCCGAGATTCTCAGCAGGAAGGTAAGACGGCCGAAACCGAATACAAATGAATTCGGAGCCATAAGGGACGATGGTCTCGGGAGGACTTCCCTCCTCCTGAAGATAGAGGACAGGGCCGGAGAAGTAAAGGTAAGCTACGATGTCAGGGCTGCGGGTACGCAGATAAAGAACGACATCAGGAAGGAAAGACAGTCGCTTAAGACAATACTCAATGAGGAATACGGACGGTACAGGGATGATACCGCTGCTCCTGCTAAATCTCCCGGGTCCGGAACGCCCAGATTCAGGGTTACATGGGAAGAGGCAGACATAGGCGACACTGCCAGGATCCGGTCTGAAGAATCCCGGCAGGGAAAACAGGAATTAAGATTGAGGGATTTACTGAAAAAAAGATAATTCCGTTGAACACTTACCGTAATAAGACACCATGGATGCTTTTCCTTCTCCTGTTCGCAATACTGACGGGTTCAGGATCCCTGATATATACCCGTTTTCTTGTTGAGACACTGAAGAATGAAGAGAGAAAAAAGGCGGAACTGTGGGCTGAGGCAACAATTCTGATAACTATTGCCGATACCGGTCAGGATATTGAATTCCTTTCCTCGATAATTGAGAACAATATAACCATTCCGGTAATTCTCACAGATGAGGCAGACAGCATAATAAGTTCCGGCAATTTTGACGAAAAGAAACTGCGCGACAGGGATTATCTCGGTTCCCAGCTCAATAAAATACGCAGGAAGAACAGTCCCATTGAAATCGATCTGGGCGACGGTCATATAAACCGTATATACTATAAGGACAGCATTATACTTACACAGCTTACCTACTATCCCTATATTCAGACGGGGATTATAATACTTTTCATCCTGGTGGCATTTCTTGCATTCCGGGCCTCAAGAAAGGCGGAATACAATCAGGTGTGGGTGAGCATGTCGAAAGAAACGGCACATCAGCTCGGGACACCGGTTTCCTCCCTGGCAGGCTGGGTTGAGATACTTCAGCAGGACCATCCGGACCTGCCCATATCAAGGGAAATTGCACTGGATGTGGAAAGACTGGAAAAAATTACCGGCCGGTTCTCCGGAATCGGATCCCGCCCTTCCCTGAAGGATGAGAACCTTACCGCCATAATCCTCCGTACCATCGAATACCTGAAATCCCGCACCTCTTCCAAGGTGAGCTTTGTTTTTGATTCGGATCCTTCAACAAGTGTTATTCTTCCTCTTAATAGTCCTCTTTTCGAATGGGTTATTGAGAATATCTCAAGAAATTCAATAGATGCAATGGAAGGCAGCGGCATCATCACATACCGTATATCCGAAAACGATGCCAGTGTTGTTATTGACATAAGCGACACGGGTAAGGGAATTCCCAAAAGGGTGTTCAAGAAGATATTCAGTCCGGGTTACACAACAAAGCAAAGGGGGTGGGGACTCGGCCTCTCGCTTACCAAAAGGATAATTGAGGAGTTTCACGACGGAAGGATTTATGTGAGGCATTCTGAACCCGGCATTGGTTCCTCAATTAGAATTGTATTGAACAGATAACCGTCAGCAGTGTTTTAATCAAATGAAGCTTATCTGCGGATTGCATTTCTTCAGTAAAATGCTGTTTATGGTTTTTCAGCAGACAAGATGAAAAGGAGTGATATTGAAATAACAGCGCCTGCTGGTTCCTGGGAATCGCTCATGGCAGCCGTACAGGCAGGTGCCGACTCGGTATATTTCGGTGCGGGAGGACTAAACATGAGGTCAAAGTCTTCATTCAACTTCGGATCCGGCGATCTCGCCAGGATTGCTTCAATATGCAGGGAAAACGGCATGAAAAGCTATATCACTCTCAATTCTGTCATTTATGACAGTGAAAGGGAGGAAATGGAAAGGATGGTTGATGCTGCTGCTGAAAGCGGTGTTGACGGGGTGATAGCCTCCGACATGTCGGTTATAGAATATGCCTTCAGGCAGGGCTTTCCCGTTCACCTGTCAACCCAGCTCAATATCTCGAATACCTCCGCACTGAAGTTTTACGCCAAATACGGGGATGTTGCCGTACTGGCAAGGGAACTTGACCTTGAAAAGGTAAAAATGATTCATGAGGCAATAAGGCGGGAAAACATATGCGGACCCGGAGGGAAGCAGGTAAAGATTGAAATGTTCGTCCACGGAGCCCTGTGCATGGCTGTTTCGGGAAAATGCTACATGAGCCTTCATGAAAACAATACATCAGCCAACAGGGGAAGCTGTTACCAGACATGCCGCAGGTCATACATTGTAACGGACAGGGAAACAGGATATGAACTTGAGATAGACAATGAATACATAATGTCTCCCAAGGACTTGTGTACAATAGGCTTCCTTGACAGAATGCTGGATGCCGGCGTAAGGGTGCTTAAGATTGAGGGTCGGGCACGCTCACCGGAATATGTAAAAACTGTAACGGAATGCTACGATGAGGCGGTAAAGGCGGTTATCGGCGGAAACTATTCCCCTGAGAAAATAAATGACTGGAAAAAAAGGCTCTCCACGGTTTTCAACAGGGGTTTCTGGGATGGCTACTACCTGGGACAAAAGGCCGGGGAATGGCATAGCCGTTACGGATCAGCTGCCACCAGGCGAAAAGTGTACCTGGGCAGAATCACCAACTATTTCACCAGACCGCGGGTTGCGGAAATAAAACTTGAAAACGGCGATCTCAGAAGCGGTGACCTGCTGCTGATAACCGGTCCAACAACAGGTGTCGTTGAATACACGGCAGGGGAAATAAGGGTTGATTATACCAGAACCGACCTGGCACCGAAGGGATCATACTGCTCTGTGAAAATAAATGAATATCTCCGGACTTCCGACAAAGTCTACAAGTGGGTGGATGAACCGGAAATCATCCCGCAGGGATCCCGTTCCCGAAATACCTGACCAGAAGTTTTTTCAGATCCTCCATCCTTACCGGTTTGGATATGAATTCCCTTATACCTGACAATAAAGCCCTGGCCCGCGTTTCGGGCATGTTGTCTGCTGTCAGGGCAACGATCAGGCTTTCAGGATTTTTTTCCATAATCCGGCCGGCCGATTCAAGGCCGTCAATTCCCGGAAGAAGAAGATCCATAAAAATTATATCGTATTTTTTCTCTTCCGCTTTACTTATCCCTTCATGCCCGTCTGCAGCCAATTCAAGCGAACATCCAAGCTTTTCCAGCATTCTGGCAATGACTCTCTGATTCAGCTTATTATCCTCAACAACCAGAGCAGAGATGTTTTCCCTTAATTTCACATCACCGTCTGATCCGGCTCCTTTTTCAACCAGGGGGAAACTCCTTCTGAGTGCCTCTGCCAGTCCGGAGAGATCGGCCGGCATTACAAAATAGTGATCGACAGCCAGCAAAATGGATTTAAGAAAATCACCCTTCCTTTCATGATTGCTTATCATCATCAGGATCAGCTTTTCATGAAGACCATGGTCCCAGAGTGCCGAAACAACTTCAAAAGCATCGAATTCCCTGTCATTCAAAATAATGATCAGATTATATTTATCGTCGCCGGATTCAAGATTGGCTTTAATCTGCCCTGCTGTTGATTTCTGAAAGTTGGTAATAGATATGTTCAGGCGTAGTTTATGCAGAAGGTCAAGGATGTCCTCATCCCCTGCAGCAGGATCAGTGATTACAAGAGTCCTTATCCCGCTGAAGGAAGTGATGTTGCTGACATCCGTTTCCTTCACCGGCCTGTCATCGGAATACACCCTGAGGGTAAAGTGTATTGCCGTACCCGATCCACCCGAAAGGCCTGAAGGGCTAGTAACCGTAATTTCACCGCCCATGAGCCTGATAAGCTGGGCAGCCATCACAGGAGCGAATCCCGTTTCATCACTGCTGGTCAGAATTTTGGATTCAATATTTACTACTTCGCCGAATATTTTATTCAGTGTTTCCTGATCAAAGGCCTTTCCCGTATCCTTAAGATCAAATTCCAGTTTTACATTACCCTTTTCATTTTCCAGCATCCTGCAGCTGAGATGGATCCGGCCCTCAAATGTGTTTCCGGCGGAATGCATCAGAAGGTTTGTAAGAATCTGCCGGAACCTGTAGGGGTCAGAAATAATGCTGACCGGGGCAGCGGGATCAACATCCGTGGTGAAGCTGATGTTTCTCCGTATAAGTATCTCCATCACCGGATCAGCAGAATGAACAATTACTGAACGCAGGTCAAAGGGAATTTCCTCCAGAACCAGATTACCCGTCTCAATCCTGGAAAAATCCAGAATATCTTCCCTTACCTTCATCAGGTCGTCTGCCGAACTCCGTAGAACATCAGTCGTTTCCCTCAGCTCATCACTGAGCTTTTCCGTATTCAGAAGATCAGTCATGCCGATAATTCCGGTCAGAGGCGTGCGGATCTCATAACTCAGCCTTGCCAGGAATTCCGACTTTGCCTTGTTTGCCTTTGCTTCACCCGTCCTGGAATGCTCCAGTTCACTTACATCGGTGAAAATGTCCAGAAAGGCCTTTTCACCATAAAAATCAAGAGGAACAGTATGTTTCAGAAATATTCTGGCACCGGAGTCATGGGGAAATATATCGTAGTAAGCCCGGTCGATACCGGCAGCAGGATTTCTTGCAAAATATTCACCGGCAGCCGTCAGGGATGTTTCCGGATGGATCCGTCCGGTCATTTCGGCAGCAGATCCGTATGAATATTGCCTGGCAGCCATGGCGTTGGCAATAAGGATTTCCCTTTTGCCGTTATACACCACAATGCCTGCCGGAATATTTTCAATGAGTTTCAGAAGTGTGGCTTCAGATTCCTCATAATTCTTTTTCCCCGTCTCAAGCTTGCGAATCCGGCGGACCAGGAAGTAAAGAACTGAAAGGAAAAGCAGCAGCGTGACCGTGACTATGATAAATGAATTCCTTATTATGTATTTCTGGAAGTAGCCGGTTGGTGCCGAGAATACAAGCGCCAGATCCCTCTGAAGAAGCTGTGTTGAATAATATGAAGATATTATCCGTCTGGTCCTGCCATTGATCTCCCCGCTGTGGACAATGTTTCCTACCGATCCGCCCTCCAGTGCATTTCTGATCCTGTCAATGCCCGCGGCGTTAAGGATGATGTCACTATCCGAATTTGAATATATTATTTCTTCAGAACTGTTTATTACCCACTGCCACTGATAATCCCTGAGGTTGAAGGCGGAGAAGAGTTCACTGAAGTATTTACTGTGGTCAACCGTCACGACGAGGTTGCCCCTCACGGTATTGTCGCGGATAATGGGAAGGGAATAATCATAACCCTGTCTGTGCCTCAAAAGTGTGTCCCTGGGATAGATCTCATTCTGATTGTGCAGCACAAACTGCTGCTCAAGCCATTCTCCGTCATCTGTCTTGAGGGTGAATTCATTCCTCCTGTCATCATAAATCTTTATCCCGCTGATAAAATCACGGTACTTCATATAGAAAAGCCGGATTTTTCCGACAGCGGCATCCCTGTGATCCCCGTTACCGAAAAAGTCCTCAAGACAGCTCTGAAAGGCTATCTCATTCAGATCGGATGAGAAACTGTTGTTGGTTTCATCCACCATTACACCGGTCAGCTGAACCTGATGGTCAAGCAGGGTGATGATATAAGCGATCTGCTTGTTATACAGATTTTTATAATAGATGATATTGGCCAGTAAAATGACAATTACTGCCAGATAACTGAACATCAGGATCTTTTTCATCAGGACCGGAATTTGACTTTCACAGGATATAAAGATAATCCTTATTTGATAAATTCGCTGAAAATTTATCTGTATTTCCGGTTTTCATCTTCGATTATATTCAGATAGCTCCTGTATCTCAGGGGGTCAATATCCCCTTCCTCCACAGCAAGCCGGACAGCACAGCCGGGCTCATCCAGGTGAAGGCAGTTATAAAATTTACAGTTTTCAGAGATTCTGAATATTTCGGGAAAGAAATGGTAAATTTCATTTCTCTGCATGTCGACCATTCCGAATCCCTTAATGCCGGGAGAATCGATCAGGTAGCCTCCGAAAGGCAGACTGTGCATTTCCGGGAAAGTGGTTATATGCTTTCCCTGTTTGTGGTAATCTGAAATCTTTGCAGTTTTAAGATTTAGTTCCGGATTAAGCGTATTCAGAAGTGTGGTTTTGCCTACGCCCGAATTTCCGGCAATCAGGCTTATTTTCCCCTTGAGGCAATCGATCAGGGGCTCCAGGCCTATCTGCTCCCTCACTGACAGTCTGTAACATTTATATCCGATTTTCTCATACACTGAAATCATATGTTCCATCTTTTCAGTATCTCCGGCGGTGTAAAGGTCTGTCTTATTGATGATCAGGCCTGCGGGTATCCTGTAGGCTTCGGCGCTTATGAGAAACCTGTCGATAAATTCAGGCTGTGTAAGCGGGTGGGAAATGGTAACCATCAGGAAAACATGGTCAACATTGGCAGCAAGGATCTGAACCTGTTTTGAGAGATTGGATGCTCTCCGCAGTATGTAGTTTTTCCTGTCAAGAAGATCTGTAATTATTCCTGCAGCAGTGCCGGGCTCAAATTCAAACAGTACCCTGTCGCCCACGGCTACAGGGTTTGTGGTCTTAAGGCCTCCCCTGACCCTGAATTTTCCCTTTATGGCGCATTCGGCTACCCTGAGGTCACCGTAAAGGACCCGGTAGCGGCTGCCGGTGGATTTTATGACCAGACCTTCCTGTTTCAAGCGGGAAATTCATTGAAAATTGCAGGAGCCCTGTTGCTGCGGCAGAGTGGCTCCTGCTGAATATTTCGATCTCTTATCAGCTGTTGGAATCCATGATCAGGAAGGGCTTGGCTTCAAAGGTATGATAAAAGGGCCTGAGTCTTTCCGTGTTGTAAAACTGTTCAATGTTCACGAATTTCTTAGTGGCCGTGACAACATCCAGGGGAACATTTCCGTATTTTCCGTTTTTCAGGACCACCAGTTTCCCGTGAACTCCCTTCAGTATCAGGTCAAAAGCCAGGTTGCCGTATGCCATGGGAACAATTGAATCAAGGAAGTCAGGATCACCGCCCCTGACCAGGTATCCGAGTTTCTGATTTATAATATTGATGGTTTTTCCGTTGTTGTATCTGGAAGAAAGAGCCTTGAGCCTTGAGGACACCAGTTCACCTATTCCCCCAAGTTTTGCATGTCCGTATGCATCCTTTTCACTGTCGGCGAATATCATTTCTTCACCTTCGAACATGGCCCCTTCGGAGACAAGCACAACAGCATATTTGCTGGGATTATTGTTCCTGTCCTCAACCATCAGCCTGGCCAGGTGTTCAATGTTGAACTTATACTCGGGAATTACGCATCGGTTTGCTGCTCCGGCCATTGTGGGCAGCATAGCAGTGTAGCCGGCATAGCGCCCGAAGACTTCCAGCACGAGAAGCCTTTCATGGGAACCGGCTGAAGTCCGCAGATTGTTTGTAATCTGAATGGTTCTGGTTACACAGGTACTGAAACCGATACAGTAATCCGTTCCGGGAACATCATTGTCCATCGTTTTCGGTATGGCAACAACCTTGACTCCCTGCCTGTGAAGATGTACCCCGTAGCTGAGGGTGTCATCACCCCCGATGGGTATAAGATAATCAACATTAAGCCATTCCAGGTTTTTGATGATTTCCGGAGTCAGGTCATTCATGTCCTTGTTATATGTACCTTTCAGGTGTTCAGGAACATTCGCCTTTGGCATATGGCTGGGCCTGGTCCGGGAGGTATGCAGAAAAGTCCCGCCGGTCCTTCCGGCCTTGTTCACAATGTCATCGGTAAGAACCTGATAGCAATTGCTGTTGTCAGCCTTGCTGTCCCTTACCATTTCAGTAATTCCTGCCCACCCCCTGCGAAGTCCTATTACCTTGTAGCCTTCACTGTTGGCACGTATTGTAACTGCCCTGATTGCCGGATTCAGCCCGGGGACATCCCCGCCTCCTGTCAGAATAGCAATGATTCCCTTTGTTTTTTTCGCTGCCATTTTCCTTTAATTTTTATTTGTTAGCATTATTTTTTTTGAGAGACCAAATTTATAACTTTTTGATCTGATTCCAAGCACAAGATAATTCCTTTTAATCCTGTTATTTGCCCCCTATCTGCATTTCAGCTATCCTGAAAGTAGGTGCGGCAAAGCTCCTTTGCATATCCAGGTCGTTTCCCATCATATCCAGTGCATTCAGAATATCAAATCCATGTCCGGCAATTGTCACACCCCTTACCGGATGGACTATCTCTCCCTTTTCAATCCACAGTCCGCTTGCCCCTCCGCTGAAGTTTCCGCTTACCGGATCGATACCGTAACCGGTAAGTTCAAGTACCAGCAAACCTTTTACGGTTGAAGCAATTATTTCACTTCTGGAATGATCACCGGGATCCAGGTATATTTTGTGTGTTCCTATCCCGGGCAATGAGCTGAAGCCGCTGCGCACGGCATTTCCGGTACTTTCCGTACCTGCTCTTCTAGCCGCCCGGGTATTGTATATAAAGCTTCTGAGAATACCTTTGTCAACAATCGTGTTCCTGACAGTCGGAACACCTTCCCCGTCGAAGGGAGAACTGCCCGTGCTGCCAGGCATGGTCCCGTCATCCGTTATTGTAAGAAGGGAAGATGCAAACTGCCTGTTCATTTGGTCCCTGAGAAAGCTGGCTCCCTGAAGTACACGCTCGCCGTTTATGGCGGTGATGATTCCCCCAAGGATTCCCCTGGCCACATCCGGATCGATAATGATTGCAGCTTTCTGGGTCTTTATCATTATCGGGTCGAGTAATTCAATTGCTTTCCTTGAGGCTTTGGCTGCTATCTTTTCCGGATCGGGCAGGTCATGAAAAAAGACCCGGGTACTGTATTCTCCCCCGGTATTCTTCTGGTTCCCCTTTTCCGCCACCACGGATACACCCAGCGAACATGCCGACGATTTGCAGCTTTTCAGTATCCCGTTGGAATTAGCGATAAATATTTCTGATTCGTTTTCGCCGTAACCCGCCCCTGCACTTTTTGTAATCCTGGGATCCTTCATCGCTGCCTTTTCCAGCTCCAGGGCCATCCCTATCTTTGTTTCCAAGGACTCAGAGGCAATCATGGGGTCATACAGATCCGCAACCAGGGTAATTCCCCTGTCGCCTGTGAGAACATTAGCTTCGTCAGGCGAGGACAGGCGGGCAAGTGATACGGCCCGGGCAATAGTATCCTCAAGAGCTTTTGAACCGAAGTCGTTGCAATGGCTGAATCCCATTCTGCCGTCAACGAACACTCTGAATCCCACTCCGCCGGATGAAGCCTCTTCAATGGTTTCAACTTCCGACCTGAGTATGTTTACTGAAAGATTCCTGCTCGTCTGAATGAATACCTCAGCGGCATCCGCACCGGCCTTCAGGCATTTTTTCAGCAGCTTTTCCGATAAATCCGTGTAGTTCATTTTTCTTTCTTCAGTTTATTGTTATGCTTTGCTTCCGCCCACGTTGATCCCTCTTATCCTTACTGTCGGCTGGCCGGCAGTAACTTCTGCAGACTGCCCCTTGCCGCATATTCCCGGACCGAAGTCCAGATCGTTCCCAACAGCATCTATGTTTGAAATGACGTCCATACACGATCCTATAAGCGTTGCTCCCTTTATGGGTTTTGTTTTTCTCCCGTTCTCTATCAGATAGGCCTCCCTGCAGGTAAAATTGAAGATACCCGTTACGGGATTGACGCTTCCGCCACTGAGGCTCTGTACATAGATGCCCTTCCGTGTTGATGCAAGAATATCAGCAGGATCATCCCCGCCTTCTGCAATAAAGGTGTTTGTCATGCGCGGAATCGGTATATGCCTGAATGATTCCCTGCGCCCGTTGCCGGTCCTTTCCAACGATAACTGTTTTGCACTCAGAATATCGGTCATGAATCCCTTCAGGACACCATTTTCTATCAGAACATTTCTACGGGCCGGGGTACCTTCATCATCAAAATTTATAGTACCGCGGAAGTTGGGCAGAGTGCCGTCATCAATCATTGTAAAGCACTCGTTAGCCACTTTTTGTCCCATCTTTCCGGTAAAGGCACCTGTTTCCCTTGCAATATTGTCGGCTTCAAGCGGATGTCCCACAGCTTCATGAACAAGAACGCCCCCCCAGCCGTTTTGCATGACCACATCCATTATTCCGGCCGGCGCATCTCCTGCATCAAGCATGGCGATTGCCTCCCTTGATGCATTCACTGCCACCGATTCCGGGGTCACCTTTTCAAACATTTCAAAACCGGAGTGGAAGCTGAGCCTTTCCCGTGCCATATGGCGGCTTGTTCCGTTATCGCTCATCACCTGTACTATGAAGAAAAGAAGGGGCAGCTCATCCTTCAGAAAAAGCCCTTCACTGTTGGCAATGACCCTGCTTCTAATTTCATCGTTATATTCAATCAGGGCCATCCTGATTCTCGGATCATAATCCTTTGCCGCCTGGTCAGCCCTTTTCATCATTTCAATCCTCCGCTCATCAGTAACTTCCTGCAGAGGCACCTCCACAGTAACCCAGGATTCCCGGTGTGCTTCCGAAACATTCAGGGGAGCGGTTCCGGCCCCTCCCCTGGCAATATAGGAAGCTACTTCGGCGGCATGCAGCAGTTTTTTCTCCGTTATCTCATCAGTATAGGCATATCCTGTTTTATTTCCGGATATCACCCTCACGCCGGCCCCCCTGCTTATGCCATAGAGTCCGCCGCGGAACTGTGATTCCTCCATTACTATCTGCCTCGAAATACGGTTTTCGAGATAAACATCGGCAAAATCACCGCCTTTGCCCAGGGCCCTGGCTATTACCCTGTCAAGGACCGGTTTGTCCATGCCGAATTCCCCCCTGTTTTCCGCAGAGCCGCTGCATGAAGCGAGCCGGGTAAGAAGTGCCGGTGCAGATGCTATCAGCAGGCCGCCCTTGATGCTCATTTCAAAAAATTTCCGCCTGGGAATATCCCCGGCACTGTAATTTTCAGTTTTCATATATGCTTGTTTTTCTGGAATCTTTATCAGCTGTACCTGATCCGGCTGCTTTAACCGTCAATTATTACTCTGATCACATTACCGGATTACGAACTCCCTGGCTTTCAGAACACCGCCTCTTGTAGAATACACGCTTGCCTTTCCTGCGAGTTCATTCCCGTAGAGTCTTATGTTGAATATTTCTGTGCACACCGATCCTCCGTCGGTGAATGGAACATTCCTGGAAACAGTTCCCGGCGACTGCATCCGGCCCTCAGGCTGATACCTGCCCCGGTCTTCACTGCCGGACCTTTTGCCTGCACCGGGAAGTATCCTGAAGGCTGGTCTGCCGGCAGGGGTTCCCGCGGTATCCAGTTCCAGGACAATCCTGTCGCGGGTGACAATCTTCACCAGATCAGCCTGCCTGAAGGCAGTGGGAAGTTTGCCGCTGTTTCTGAAACTAACCCTGACCTGGTAATCGGCAGAATCCGTTTTATATGATCTGATTTTTTTTGTTTCGATGTTTTCCCAGGTCAGTTCCGGAAGGTGCCTGGCCATTTCAATATTGAAGAGTGCCTGGTTTCTGATCCATGTCTCCAGATGCCGCGCGGGAGGATTCTGCTGGAAGAACTTGGGATCAAAGCCCCCGATCTCAACCTCACCCAGATCGGGATGACTGAATGTTTCCCAGTCCTTGAACCCTTCCCCGCCGTTTTCCTTTTCATCCCAGACAAGCATGTCCAGCTGGTCGGTCACCCCGTCGCCGTTCAGATCCCCGAACCTGCCGCCGTTCCATATTTCATCACCGTACCACACGGCGCCGTAATACCAGTATCCGAAATCGGGACCATGACCGAAAAGGGGATTCCCTCCCCCATAGTCGTTGTACACATCTCCTGCCCTGGCATAACCGGTGATCTTTTTACCGAGTTCATCAAAATACTTATACCATTTCAGATCCTCCGGATACATGCGCTCTTCCGAAGCGGATGTTGACGGGGCCCTGAGATGCATCGGGACACTGGTATCCATTGAATTGACCACAAAAATGTTCGGATGCGACAGGAGAAAAGCCACAACCGACCTGGTTTCCGTTTCGCTCAGTGGATATTCCCCTGCACCGCCCTGTCTGAATCCGCGACCGGTTTCCTCGGTAAGCGGCCTCCAGTTTTCAGGATAGTTCCGGTGAAGGTCAAGTCCTCCTATCCCGTCCTCGTTTATACGCCCGTCCCGGTCATTGTCAATGCCTTCTGTTGATGAAAGATAAATACCTTTCCCCGAGGCCACCCTCTTCATAATTCTTCCGGAAGGATCTCCCGGATCAGGTATCAGGTTTCCGGTCTTTTCATCCTTCCACCGCATTGTATGAATAATGCCGTCATTGTTCAGATCATCCGGCGGATCCTCATCCAGCAGGCCGTCCCCGTCGTTGTCGAAAGGCCTTACGGTACTCCTGTTGCTCTGTGCCGTGTGCATATAGAGGTCATGACCGTCGGGATTGTTCACCGGGCGCAGGTATATTGTCCTTGTATCCAGAAGATGGGTAATGTCCGGATCCTTTCCGTAATTTTCCAGCAGGTATTTTGCAAGCCACATCACCGTTTCCGAAGCTGTTACTTCGCCGCTGTGCCTTCCCCCCTCGAAAAATGCAGCCGGCTTGTCAGTATCCTTCCCGGTTTTCCTGCTGGTGACGGTAATCTGCATTATGGGCCTCCCCTCATAGCTCCTTCCCACTTCATACAGTTCCACAAGATCACTGTAACGTTCAGCCCATATCCCGAGCCAGTCGTAAATGACATCCAGGGAATGATAATTGTCGAAAAGAAGTTCATCCCCCGTTTCATACTGAACATTCCGGTGACGTACCTTCGGAAAATAATTTATCCCGTGCCGCATTCCGCTGAGAGTGTACCAGGCAGTTCCTCCATCTGCCGGATCATCCCGGGAAGGGGACTGAACGGGAGATCGGGATATGACGCCCGGCCGGCCCTGCGGCTGAACCTGGCTCCGGTCATCCGTCAGTCCGCGGAAATCAGGCCGGGGCTGGCCGGAAAGCATGGATGAGCAGATGACACAAAAGGTCAGTACTATAAATTTCTTCATAATCAGCAATTCAGATATTAAAGGGTTCTGTTATCCTCTTTTTGAGAGTATTTCAAGCTTTTGAATGTCGGATATCTCTATTGTTTTGCCATAAATCCTGATAATTCCTTCTTTTCTGAAATCAGAAAGGGTTCTGATCACGTTGGCAGTGCTCATCCCGATATAGTCGGCAATTTCCTTTCTTGAAACCGGCAGGTCGAAGATTCTCGAATTGTAGATTTCACTGCTGAAATAGAGCAGGGAATATGCAATGCGTCCTATCAGGTTTTTCTGTCTCAGATCAAGGGTCTGTTCTATGATCCTTTCATTGATCTCAGCGATTCTTGTCAGCAGCATTATTGAGAAAGTGCCGTTCTTCATCAGCAGGTCCCTTATATAATCAGGATCTATATTGCATACTACCGAATCTTCCAGTGCCGAAACCGAATAACGGTAGCTGTTTCCTGAAAAAACGCTCATGTTGCTCACAAATTCAAAGGGCCTTGTGATTGTCACTATCTGCTCGTCGCCTGAATTTGTTCTCCGGAACACTTTAACCAGTCCGCTCTTCAGATATTTGAAACTTGTAATCTTTTCCCCCTCATGGTGAATCACCTCTCCCTTCTGATATGAAAATTCTTTCTTGTTCCTGCACAGTCCTTTTATTTCATCATCATCGAGACATTCATGAACGATGTCCCTGAAATCACAGTTTTCACAAACACAATCTATGTTATTCAATTTCATATTTATTGCTCCTCTGCAAATTTACATTTTTCCTCATCATTATTACCTTAAGCCGGTATAATTTACGCCGGCTGTTTGCTTTATTAACAAATTTAGGACTACTTTGATCACTTTTTCCCGGTTTATAAAACAAGATCCGACTATGCATTACAGGACAGACTATCATGTACACACCACCTTCAGCGACGGGAAAGCAGCTCCTGAGGACTATGTTTCAGCGGCATCCGGTGCCGGTTTATCGGAGCTGGGCTTCTCGGAACACCTCTCCCTTTTCGGAAGGGATCAGTACTGGGTGATGGATCCGGCAGAAACCGGAAAATATCTTGAATATATTGACAATCTGCGTAAAACTACAGAGAAGCTGATTATCAGAACCGGTCTGGAAGTTGACTATGTGGAAGGAAAGGATAAGGAAATAAGGGATTTTCTTGACGGCATTGAACTTGACTACCGTATAGGAGCGGTTCATTATCTCGGTGAAAAGACCGTGGATGAAGGACCGGATTTTTATGAAGGAAAAAACATTGACCGGCTTTTCAGAAGCTATTTTTCCATGGTCATGCGTGCAGTGTCATCAGAAATTTTTGACATTATCGCCCATTGCGACCTTATCAGGATTTTCGGTTACAGGCCCGTATCCAGCCCGGAACCCCTGTACAGGGAACTTGCCAGGACAATGAAAAGGCATGATGTGGTTTTTGAGATCAATACCAACGGAAGGAACAGGCCTGTGGGTGAATTTTATCCCGATCCGCAGTTTCTGAAGGTGTTTGCTGAGGAAGGGGTTGCCGTATGTGTCAATTCTGATGCACACATGCCTTCCAGGGTGGGTCAGTACTTTGATGAAGCATATCAGCTGCTGAAATCACATGGTTTCAGGGAAATGGCAACTTTCAGCAGGCGGCGGAGAAAAATGATGCCCCTGTGAACCTGCCGGAACATGTCAGCCTTCACCGGAATTGTCATTAATCCCCCTGCGGTATATCAGTTCCTCTTCCCCGTGAACGGAAACAGCTGCCCGGTTAAATTTCCGGAAAACAATCAGGAGCTTGTCAATCTGATCATGTATATTTGCAGGTTTTAAGTTTAAAGCAAGGCGGGAAATATGAGGGCAGTCATTCAGCGTGTAAGGAAATCGGTCGTCAGCAGCGGTGAGGAAATTCTGGCATCAGGAGGCCCCGGGATGATGATTCTTGCCGGCTTTGAGGAAGCAGACAGTGCCGGGGATGTGGAATGGCTGAGCAACAAGATAATACAGCTCAGGATCTTCAACGATGAAAATGGTATTATGAATCTTTCCGTCCGTGAAACGGGAGGTGACATAACAGTGGTAAGCCAGTTTACCCTTCATGCCAGGACGAAAAAGGGAAACAGGCCTTCATACATCAGGGCTGCCTCCCCTGAGAAAGCCATACCCCTTTATGAAATGTTCGTGTCAAGGCTCACGGAACTTCTCGGGAAACCTGTCGGAACCGGCAGGTTCGGGGCCATGATGCTGGTTGAAATACACAATGACGGTCCGGTAACAATAATAATTGACACCAGGGATAAAGAGTGATTCCGATGAACAAAGAGCAGTCTTTCCGGGTTGAAACGAGCATGAAAAGATCTGTGCTGCTTGTTACGGCTTTTGCATCCTTTCTGACCCCATTCCTGGGCTCTGCAATTAACCTTGCCCTTCCAGCCATCGGAAATGAGTTCCATACCACTGCGCTTGAGCTCGGATGGATAGTAAGCAGCTTCATTCTTACATCCGCAATTTTCCTTCTCCCCTTTGGCAGACTTGCCGATATTGCCGGGAGAAAGAAGATTTTCAAATATGGTTTGTCCCTTTTCTCCCTGTCCACTTTTCTGATAATATTCTCCTGGAACACGGTTTCACTGATCAGCTTCAGGATTCTGCAGGGTATAGCGGGAGCAATGATATTCGGTACCAGCATGGCAATCCTGACCTCGGTTTTCGAACCCGGGGAAAGGGGAAAGGCCATGGGAATAAATACCACAGCAGTATATGCCGGACTCTCAAGCGGGCCGGTGATCGGGGGACTGCTTACACAGCATTTCGGCTGGAGAAGCATATTTCTCTTCCTGGTTCCGGTGGGATTAACTTCTTTGTATCTGATATTTACCAGGATAAAAACAGAATGGTCCGAATCAAAGGGCGAAAAATTTGACTGGACAGGGTCCTTCATCTATGGTATTTCGCTTGCTTCCTTTATGCTTGGATTTTCGCGGCTGCCCTCAGCCGGAGGCTTCGTCATGATAGGAATTGCCCTTCTGCTGGGACTGATATTCGTTTTTTTCGAGAAGAATACGCAAAACCCGGTTTTTGATATAAGGCTGATGCTCAGAAACAGGGTTTTTGCTTTTTCAGGTATTGCAGCCCTGATCCATTATTCCGCCACTTCGGCCACAGGATTCTTTCTCAGTCTTTACCTTCAGTACCTCAAGGGCTTCGATGCCAGAACTGCCGGACTGATCCTGATATCCCAGCCCCTGATGATGGCCCTGCTGTCTACTTTTGCCGGGAAACTGTCCGACAGGTATAATCCGGGAATAATCGCATCGTATGGAATGGCCCTGACTTCTTCGGGACTTATCATGCTTTGTTTCATAAACGGGGACAGTCCCCTGATATTTATAATCATCCTTCTCGCGGTAATGGGCATAGGTTTCGGCCTGTTTGCCTCACCCAATTCGAATGCCATCATGAGTTCGGTGGAAAAAAAACATCTGGGCGTGGCTTCGGCAGTCCTGGGAACCATGAGAATGGCAGGCCAGATGATGAGCATGGGAATAGCAATGATGCTTCTTGCCCTGTACATGGGACAGCAGGCAATTGTACCCTCGTCCTATCCCGGACTGATGACAGGAATGCGTACCGGATTCATAATTTTTTCCATTCTCTGCACTATTGGTATATTCGCCTCCCTTGCAAGGAAATAACTGTATAAACCGGAACTTCCGGGGATAAATTTGTTAAAAAAATATTTTTATATATAAAAAGCATTAAATTACGCCCCGTCTGACATAGATATATATTCATTTACTTTAACCTGATGCGATGACCAAATTGTATGAGAAACTGATCAAACAGTGCCCTTCTGAAACAGAGATAAAGAAAGAACTGAAAAAAGTGTCGGAAGTCATGGCAGAGCTCCCTGACAAATATTTGCTGATGACAATATTAAGCTGCCTTGATCATACCAGTCTAGGCACTGCCGACAATAAAAGCCATATATTGCAGCTTACAGGCAAAATCAACAGTTTTTCCGGCAGGTTTACGAATATTCCAAACGTTGCGGCTATTTGTGTTTTCCCGAACTTTGTACCCGTAGTAAAGGAAAAACTTGCAGTCAAAACGGTAAAAATAGCAACGGTTGCAGGGTCCTTCCCCTCATCCCAGACCTTCCGCTCCATAAAACTGGCAGAATGCAAACTGGCCCTGGAATCAGGTGCTGATGAAATAGACATGGTAATATCAGTCGGTTCCTTCCTGAACCACGATTTTGCGGCAGTTGCGGATGAGATAAGGGAAATAAAGCAGGCCATGGGTAACAAGGTTCTGAAAATCATAATAGAATCCGGACTGCTGGGCGACCATGAGAATATATTCAAGGCATCAATGATTGCAATGGATGCCGGGGCAGATTTCATCAAGACATCTTCCGGAAAAACCAGCATATCCGCAACACCCGAAGCGGCATTTGTCATGTGCAGGGCAATATCCCATTTCTACTCCGAAACGGGCATAAGGGTCGGATTCAAGCCTGCAGGCGGAATTACAAGCGTAAACGATGCCGTTACCTATTACAGGATAACAGAGCACTGCCTGGGAAAGGAATGGCTGAATAATGATTATTTCAGGATCGGCTCCAGCCGTCTGGCAAACAATATTCTGTCTGAAATTGCCGGAGAAAGACATGATCATTTTTGATAGAAATCAGAATATTATATTCCAGGAACCGGAAATACAGACCAATAATTCATCTCCTGAAAAAATCATCCTTCCCGCCGGCATAACGGAAAAGGTGAATCATACCCTCGCGGGAGATTCAGTTGCCGGAACAGCCCGCTTCAACAGCCGGCCTGAAAATGAGGACAGTACATCAGCTGCCCGGGAAGGCGCTTATCCCGGCATGCTCATCTGCCGCAGCGGGGACCTTACGGAAGCTTTTTACAGTGACAAATCCGTCCGCTTTCCCTACAGCTTCCTGAAAGCTGCTGAAAAGACGAATCAGCAAAACGACAAGGTGATCACGGAACATCTCAGGGACGGGGAAATCATACCCCCTCAGCCCTTTGATGCTGACTGGATCATCTTCCTTCTGATAATCCCGGCATTTATTTACTCCAGCCTGAAAGCCTTCCCCGGGAAATTAATCGGCAATGTAAAATCCTTCATCCTTTTCAAGGGTATCGGAGATCCTTCATCCAGGGAAAAAGGAACTTTTTTCAACTGGCATTCAGGCCTGGTTAACCTTGTTTCATTTTCTTCAGTGGCACTGTTTCTCTTTCTTGCAGCTGATTACCATGAATTCATTCCATTCGGGATTCAGGGAATCGGGCTGTGGCTCTTACTGTTTGCACTGACTGCATTCATGGTCACTGTCCGCATCATCGTCTGCTTTATCCTGGGAATGATCAGCGGTGAAAAATCAGTATTCGGCGAATATGCGGCAACCATCTTCCAGTCATATCATATCACGGGCTTCATACTTTTCATAATTTCAGTCCTGCTGGTCTATACCAGTCTGTTTCCGCCGGCCGGCCTTCTGAACACAGGATTCCTTCTTGCCGCCCTGGTTTACCTTATGCGCATTTTCAGGCTGCTTTTGATTTTTTTGAAACAGGATGTTTCGATTTTCTATTTGATTTTGTACCTTTGTGCGCTGGAATTTCTTCCGGCACTCATTGTTTTAAGATATTTGACAAATCTGTTTTAAACGAGCCAGGGAGTGCCGAAAAGTTAAACTAAAAATCGTAAGGAGTTGAAAATAAGGAAGATTTTAGTGTCACAGCCAGAACCGTTAAATCCGAAATCTCCATACTTCGATCTGGCAAAAAAATACAATCTGAAAGTAGATTTCAAGCCGTTCATCCAGGTAAAAGGAGTATCAGCCAAAGATTTCAGACATCAGAAAATCAACCTCAACGACTTTTCTGCTGTAATTTTCACAAGCAAGACAGGAATAGATCATTTTTTCAGAATAAGCAATGAGATGAGAGTTACTGTTCCTGATACAATGAAATATTTCTGCATAACTGAAAATATTGCTTTTTACCTGCAGAAATACATAGTTTACAGGAAAAGGAAAATTTTCCATGGCAAGGCGAGGTTTCAGGATCTGATCGATGTCATCGGCAGGCACAGGGATGACAATTATTTCGTTCCCCTTCCCATGCCCCACAATGCTGAGATTCCTGAGCTGCTTTCCAAAAGCAATATCAGGCATACAATAGGCATACTATATAAAACCATAAGCAGTGACTTTACTGACATCAAGGATTTTGACTATGATATTCTAGTCTTTTACAGTCCTTCGGGAATAAAATCGCTCAAGGAAAATTTTCCCGATTTTGTTCAGGGAGACATCAAGATTGCGGCATTCGGTCCTACAACAGCCTGTGCCGTGGAACAGGAAGGACTCAGGCTTGATATCAATGCGCCCAATCCTAAAGCACCTTCCATGACAATGGCCCTTGACAACTACCTGAAAGACTATACCAGGAATTGCAAATAAGATCCTGCTTTCAGGGTCGGCAGACAGAACAACGGCAAAAATTAACAGGGCCTGTACAACAGGCTTAACCGGGATGACTAGCACCCGCGAAACATTCAAAAAAGCAGAAAGGCTTTCCAGCCGCAAGACAATCACAATGCTGTTTGAGAATGGAAATACTCTTTTTACAAGGTATTTCAGGGTGATCTGGGCAGAATCAGAAACAAATTCCCCCTTTCCCGCAAGAATAGCCTTTTCAGTTCCGAAAAAAATATTCAGGCTTGCAGTCACAAGAAATCTTTTAAAAAGAAGAATCAGGGAAGCATACAGGAAAAACAAATCCCATTTCTATAAATTCCTCGTTTCGGAAAACATTCAGGTAGCATTGATGGTTATATTCAGGAAGGATTCAGTGGAAGAATACAGTACGCTGGAAAAAGCTGTACGTGAAATGTTTGACAAAATCAGTACTGAGATAAGGGGGAAGCGCAACCTTAAGCGCAATACGTGAAATACCCTGTCAAGCCGGTATTGAAACAGGAGAATGGCACCGGATTTGCTGTACAGGAAGTTCTTCAGATCAAACAGGCAACGAAGGATCCGGTTTATATTTTATTCTTATTACTTTCGTGCGTTCAATTGTTGAAAATATATGAAAAAGAAGATTTCTGCCAGAGTGGCAGTTGCAATATCAGCCCTGATCCTTGGCGGTGCGGGTCTTGGTTTCCTGGGAATTCAGGAAACCCGCGATTTCAGGATTGCAAAGAACCTTGATATTTTCCTGTCACTTTTCAGGGAACTTAATACATTCTATGTTGATGAAATAAATCCTGACAAGATCATCAAGACGGGGATTGACAACATGCTGAAAACCCTTGACCCCTATACTGTATATTATCCGGAATCAGAAGCAGACGATTTCACCTTCATGACAACGGGTAAGTACGGCGGAATCGGTTCGCTGGTCAGGGGAGGAAATGAATATGTTGTTATAAGTCAGGTTTACAAGGGATTTCCCGCAGATATGGCCGGAATAAGGGCGGGAGATATAATCAAGAAGGTTGACGGGGTTTCCATCAGGGGCATGTCGACCGACAAGGTCAGTGACAGGCTGAAGGGAAATCCGGGATCAGAAGTCGTTGTGACCATAGAAAGGAATGGCAGGGAATCCGATCATTCCATGAAACGTGAAAGGATAGTGATACCGCCTGTTCCCTGGTATGGTATGATAGATGATAAAACAGCCTATATCCGTTTCACAAATTTCACACAGAACTGCATTGCCGATGTGAGGAATGCCCTTACAGAGCTCAGGAAATCAGGTCCGGAGCAGCTTATCCTTGACCTGAGAAGCAATCCCGGCGGACTTCTCTCGGAAGCCGTGGAAATAGTAAACCTGTTCGTAGGGCCCGGCAATGATGTTGTTTCCACCAAAGGCAAGGTCAGACAGTTTGATGACAATTTCAGAACCACAAAGCCGGCTGCAGATGAAACCATTCCCCTTGCAGTGCTTATCAACAGATCGTCAGCCTCGGCCGCGGAAATTGTCGCCGGAGCAATCCAGGATCTGGACAGGGGCGTAATTGTGGGCCAGCGCTCCTACGGAAAGGGACTGGTTCAGGTCACCCGTCCCCTCAGCTACAACAGCCAGCTGAAGGTAACCACCGCCAAATATTACATTCCTTCGGGAAGATGCATTCAGGCACTGGATTTTTCCCATCCGGACGAAGACGGCAGCGTGGGATTCATTCCGGATTCACTCATCACTGAATTCAAAACACGCAACGGCAGAACGGTAAAAGACGGAGGGGGAATCAGTCCTGATGTGGCGATTACCCCGGAAATGCTGAGCCAGATGTCAACCGAGCTCTATCTCAGGAATTTCATTTTTGATTTCGCCACCAGATATTACTGGGCCAATCCCGGTATTAAAAACATTTCGGATTTTAAATTCACGGACAAGGATTTTGAAGATTTTGGCAATTTTCTGAAAGAAAGGAGGTTTCAATACAAAACAATAACAGAAACATCTCTGAATGAGCTTATTGCCAATGCCAAAAAGGAAAAGTACTATGAACTTCATAAGGATCTGTTCAGTGAACTGGAAAAGGATATTGCCCATGATCTGGACCAGGATCTGGCCATCTTCAGGGATGAAATAACCCAGTTGCTGGAAGAAGAGATCATTGGCCGGTATTTCTATGAGGAAGGAACCATAATATGGTCAGTAAAAAGGGATGTACAGATACAGAAGGCCCTGGAAATACTAAACGACAGGGCAGCCTACGGTTCCATACTGAGCGGAAAAAGCCTTCCCGTTCTCAGGGCTAATGAGCCTCCAGCCAGTTACGTCCGCTCCCCTGGTCAACTTTCAGCGGAACGGCCAGCTTTGCAGCATTCGACATTTCATGTATGACCATTTCCCGGAGACGGTCAGATTCATCCTCCGGAACTTCGAAAATAAGTTCATCATGAACCTGCAATATCATTGCGGAACCGAAAGCCTCCCTTTTAAGCCTTTCGTCAATGCGTATCATGGCAATCTTTATAATATCCGCTGCAGAACCCTGAATGGGGGCATTGATGGCATTCCTCTCGGCATTGCCCCTGACCACCTGGTTGGCTGACAGTATATCCCGCAGATATCTCCTCCTGCCGAACATTGTTGTAACATAGCCTGTTTCCCTGGCTTTCCGTATACTCTCGTCCATGTATCTCTTAACGCCTGGATAGGAAGAAAAATACCCGTCTATCAGCTCCCTGGCTTCCTTCCGGCCTATATTAAGCCGCTCCGACAATCCGAATGCCGATATTCCGTAAATAATGCCGAAGTTTGCGGTTTTTGCCCTGCTGCGCATTTCCCTTGTTACGTCCTCTATGCCGGTACCGAATATTTTTGCAGCAGTGGCTGCATGAATGTCGCTGCCCGATAAAAAATCAGCGATCATGCCTTCATCCCCGCTTAGATGTGCCATTATCCTGAGTTCAATCTGTGAATAATCGGCAGAAAAGAACAGGCAGCCCTCAGCAGGAACAAAAGCCCTGCGTATTTCCCTTCCGCGTTCATCCCTTACCGGTATATTCTGAAGGTTGGGATTGTTGGAGCTCAGTCTGCCCGTTGATGCAACAGCCTGGTTGAAAGAAGTGTGTATTCTTCCGGTTCTCCTGTTTATCAGCTGCGGAAGAGCCTCAACATAGGTTGAGAGCAGTTTTTTTAAACCCCTGTACTCTAAAACCTTGCTGACCACAGGATGCTTGTGGACAAGGCGCTGAAGCGTTTCTTCACTGGTTACAAACTGTTTTGTCTTTGTGAGCCTGGCTTTGTCGTCAAGCCTGAGCTTCAGAAAAAGTATATCCCCAAGCTGTCTGGGTGATGAGATATTGAAAACGCTTCCGGAAAGATCGTAAATTTCATTTTCGAGATTTATAATATCTTCACGCAGGCCCGTGGCAATGGATCCAAGCTCATTCTCATCAATCAGTACGCCCTTCCTTTCCATATCCGCAAGTACCCGTATCAGAGGCATTTCAATTTCCTCCGCCAGTTTATCAAGACCCTCCTCAATGATCATGGGTTTAAAAACATTCTTGAGCTGAAGTGTGATATCCGCATCTTCCACTGCATAATCCCTTATCTGCTCCGGGGATACTGATCTCATACTCCTTTGCTGCCTGCCCTTTTCGCCTATGAGCGATTCAATCTTAAGCGGGGTATATGAGAGATATACTTCTGAAAGATGGTTCATATTGTGACGCATGTCGGGTTCGAGAAGATAATGGGCTATCATCGTGTCAAAGAGCGGTCCTTTGACATTGATGCCGTAATTCCCGAGAACATGGATATCAAATTTGCAGTTCTGTCCTGTCTTAAGGATATTGTCATTTTCAAATAGGGGTCTGAGAATCTCCAGCAGGGCCATGGTCTCCTCCCGGTCGGGCGGAAACCAGACAAGATAGCCCTTGTTCTTTTCCCATGAAAGGGCAAGGGCGACGATTTCCGAATCCAGCGCATCAATACCGCTTGTTTCTGTATCAAAACAGAATTCCTTCTGTCTGAGTGCCATAGCAGTAATTTCCCTGAGTTCGTCCATGCCGCTGATAAGCCTGTAATCGTGTTCCCGGCCGGAAATATCAGTGTATTTCCGGTCTGAAATTCCGGATTCTCCGGTTTCGGTAGCAGCAGCCCCTTCCCGGGAAGCAGGAAAAAGGGAAGCCTGAACGGCTCCTGCCGGATCCTTTTCGGTTTCAACAGCCTCAGTATCCTCCGCCTTCTCTATTTCAGAAAGAATTTTTGTACCTGCAGTCCTGAACTCCAGCTCGTCAAAAAGAGTTCTGAGCCTGGCTGCATCAGGTGTTTCGCTTATCAGTTCCTCTTCCCTGAATTCAACGGGCACATCGATGACTATTGTGGCCAGCTTTTTTGAAAGCTCTATTTTATCCCTGTTCTCTTCAATTGCCTCCTTTAGCCTGCCCTTCAGACCGGAAGTGTTTCTGAGCAGTTCCTCAACAGATCCGTATTCCCCGATCAGTTTCATTGCAGTTTTCGGGCCGACTCCGGGAGCACCCGGAATATTGTCCGAGGAATCTCCCATAAGGGCAAGGATGTCGATAACCTGTTCCGGCCTTTCAACGGAAAATTCCCTCCTTACATCCTCAATTCCCCACAGCACTGATTCATTTCCGCTGCGCGCGGGCTTGAACATGAAGATCCTGTCGGAAACAAGCTGGGCAAAATCCTTGTCGGGAGTCATCATGTAGATGGTAAATCCCCTGGCGGCAGCTTTTTTTGCCAGGGTGCCAATGACATCATCAGCCTCATAGCCCGGAAAGTCAATAACGGGTATTTTGTACGCCTGCAGCAGTTCCTTTATATAGGGCACTGCATTTCTTATGTCTTCCGGTGTCTCGTCACGGTTGGCCTTGTAAGCGCTGTACATCTCATGCCTGAAAGTTGGTCCGGGAGCATCAAATACCACGGCTATATGACTGGGCCGCTGCTTGCGGAGGACCTCTTCAAGGGTAAGGACAAAACCGAATATTGCAGATGTGTTTAATCCCTTCGAAGTAATTCTGGGATTTCGGATAAATGCATAGTAGGAACGGAAGATCAACGCGTAGGCGTCGAGCAGAAATAACTTTCCTGTGTCTGTGTCATGCATGGTTTATTCATTATCGCTCGCATACCACTCAGCATATGATTTTGCTGTTTCATACAGCCTGAGTGAATGCAGTTTAACGCCTGTGGGTAAAGCATCCCCAAGTATTGCGGCAAAATTTTCCACCAGTTTTTCACATGTGGGCTGATAATTGAGAATCAGTATATTCCCAAAGGCATCCAGCATCATTCTTTTCCTTTCTTCATCAAAATCATTGCTGATAACAAGTGAATGATCAAAACGGTCAATTATTTTTTTCTGTACAATCTCCCTGAGAATATTAAAGTCTATCAGCATTCCGTTCTTCGGACTTGCGCCATCACTGACCGGCACTCCCGAAACTGTCACAAGCAGACGGTATGAATGGCCGTGAACGTTTTTACAGGGACCGTCATAACCATGCAGCGCATGTGCCATCTCAAAGCTGAATTCCCTTGTAACTCTTATAATGCTCATGAATAAATGAATTATCTTCCGTTTGCCAAAATTAGTCAATATCCGTGAAAAGAATGCTTTTTTATTGTGAAGCCCCGCAGCTTATGAATTATTTATCATGTTTTTCTTAAGGGATCGTTATTTGGATTACCTTTACTCACTTTTAATCATACTTAAATGGGTAATAAAGAAACAATTTTAACATTCCCGGCACTCTTCGACAAAACCTTAAGGAACCATCCTGAAGCAAATGCCTATTCATTTGTTGATGAAAGTCCGATAAGCTGGACAGAGGCCGGAAGAATGATATCTTCCGTAACAGCTCTGCTTGAATCTGCAGGAATCGTCCCCGGCGACAGGGTGGCTATTTTAAGCACCAATATGCCCAACTGGGCAGTCAGCTATTTCGCCGTTACATTCATGGGAGCGGTGGCAGTACCGATTCTGCCCGACTTTTCACCGGTGGAAATCATCAATGTGATTGAGCATTCGGGAGCCAGGGCCCTGTTTGTATCTTCAGGCCTGAAACATAAGACAGACGGTTTAAAACCCGGAAAGCCGGAGACAATATTCAGTATTGAGGATTTTTCCGTTCTGTCCCCTGCGGGCAGTTCCCTGAAGTATGTACCCGGTTCCCTGCCCCTGCGGAAATATGATGTGGCCGGGGAAGACCTTGCCTCAATCATCTATACATCGGGAACCACAGGCCGCTCCAAGGGAGTGATGCTGACTCATAAAAATATCAGTTTCAATGCATTGAAAGGAGAGATGATTCAGCCGGTGAACACAAATGACAGGTTTCTTTCCGTGCTTCCCCTTTCACATACCTATGAGAATACACTCGGGCTTATTCTGCCAATGCTCGGCGGGTCCTGCGTATATTATCTCAGAAAGCCGCCGACTCCCCCCGTGCTGCTTCCCGCTCTCGAAAAGGTGAAGCCTACCGTTATGCTTACCGTACCGCTCATAATCGAAAAAGTCTATTACAACAAAATACTGCCATCTCTCACCGGAAAATGGCTTATGAAGCAGCTCTACAGTATTCCCCTTATCAGGAAAAGGCTGAACAGGATAGCCGGGGCAAAACTGATGAAAACCTTTGGAGGCAGTCTTAAATTCTTCGGAATCGGAGGATCCAAACTCAACAGGACAGTGGAAAAGTTTCTTCTTGAAGCACGTTTCCCCTATGCTATCGGCTATGGCCTTACGGAAACAGCTCCCCTGCTTGCGGGTGCAAATCCGCAAAAAACGGTTTTTGATTCAACAGGTCCTGCAATAGATGAAATAGAATTAAAAATCAACAATCCCGACCCGAAAACCGGAGAAGGCGAAATCTGGGCCAGGGGCGACAATGTAATGAAGGGCTATTACAGGGAACCGGAAATGACTGCGGAGGTGCTTACAGCTGACGGATGGTTCAAAACCGGGGATCTGGGGGTGTTTGATTCCCGTAATAACCTGTACATAAAGGGACGGCTGAAAAATATGATTGTAGGTGCAAGCGGGGAAAATATTTATCCCGAGGAAATAGAATCGGTTATAAATAATTTCCGCTTCGTGCTGGAATCCCTTGTAATACAGCAGAAGGGAAAGCTTGTTGCATATGTTCACCTGAACATGGAAGAACTGGAGAGGAAATACAGGAGTCTTAAGCAGGATCTGGAGGACAGGTTCGAGGAGAAGATTCAGGAATTTATTCTTGAGCTCAAGGAATATGTAAACACCAATGTGAATAAGTTCAGCCAGATCAACAAGGTGGTGCTTCAGCCTGTTCCATTTGAGAAAACCGCAACCCTGAAGATAAAGCGCTTTCTGTATATCTGAAAATCAGTCGCTCTCCCCTCTGTCAGGGCGCGTTCGGGACATTCAGCCTATAGTCATCACCCATGCCGGGCAAACAAAAAAAGCTGTTCCGGAACGTGGAACAGCCTTTTTAACTGGTATCATGAGTAGTTTATTTCCGCCCTGTTGCATCGGCATATCTGCGGTTCACCGTATCCCAGTTAACAACATGCCAGAATGCATCAACATACTCCGGCCTTCTGTTCTGGTATTTCAGATAGTATGCATGCTCCCACACATCAAGGGCCAGCAGCGGAATGCCCTTTACCGGTGATACGTCCATCAGCGGATTGTCCTGATTGGGTGTGCTTCCCACAGCCAGCTTTTTGTCGGATGTCAGATAAAGCCATGCCCAGCCGCTTCCGAAACGTGTTTTGGCGGCATTGCTGAATGTTTCCTTGAATTTTTCAAAGGAACCAAAGGCTGCATTGATAGCTGCACTCAGTTCAGGAGATGGTCCGGAGGAACCTTTCCCAAGGTTTTCCCAGAAAATCACATGGTTATAGAAACCTCCCCCGTTGTTTCTGACTGCATCGCCTGCCTTTGACACTTCGGCAAATATTTTCTCTATTGAAGCTTTTTCCAGATCGCTTCCCTTGATAGCGGCGATAAAATTATTGAAATAGGTTCTGTGATGCTTGTCGTAGTGTATTTCCATTGTCCGTGCATCGATGTAAGGCTCCAGCGCATCATATGAATAAGGCAGAGCCGGAAATTCGTTGGTTTTAAATTCTTTCATGTTAAAATCTTTTTTGTTGACTGGTTTCTCTGCCAGGATGATTCCCGTTGTAAATACCAGAATCAAGCCTGTAAATAATACAATTGAAAAATATTTTTTCATTTTAAAATTATTTTTCACGTTAAACACAATATGTGTTGTTTTGTTCAGTTCACCTATTAAAATACTCCATTAATCTTATTAATTTTGGCGTTGATGTAACTTTCATATTAAATTTGCGTTAAAAGGAAGCAGATAACTATACCCGTCATGAAGAAGATTACTGATCTGTTGCTGATTCTGATTCTGATAGCAGGATTGACAAGCGGTTGCAGTAAGGAGAAGCCTGTACCGCCTGCTCTTCCTCCGGTCGAATCCATGAAAATTGATTTCAGTAATTTTATTACAGAAAAAAAGCGAGCTTCCTTCTACGATGCAAAAGGAATAGAAACTGCCAGCTGGGCATTTTCAGCGCTTGCTGCAGGTTACTGGAATTCAATAATGGTCACAACGCTTGCCATTCCCGTGATAGCCTACGAGAATGCAGCCCGGCACAGCCCCGTTTATCTTGAAGACAATACCTGGGAATGGAAATATGATACCAGGGTATTCATGGCCACATACCGGATCCGGATCACGGGACGGACATACGGTCATAATGCTGAATGGAAAATGTATGTGAGTATGGAAGGAAACGGCAGCTTTCCGGAATTTCTATGGATGGAGGGAAATTCCAGGCTTGACGGTACCGGAGGACAGTGGACGCTCAATCACTGCTCATTCTTCAATGAGCCTGTAATGCAGATAGACTGGACCAGTGACGGAACCCACATTCAAACCGTAAAATATACCTATATAAGGGAGCTGAACGATTCACGCGAGGAAGATCCCTTCAGAACAAGTTTTATTGAATTCGGAAAGAAATCCGGCAGTACCTATGATGCCTATTTTGTAATCCATTATTTCAACGGTTCCGGCTTTTCCGACGTGGAAGTGGAATGGAGCACGACTGAAAAGCATGGCAGAGTGAGGTGCAGGGCCTTCTTTGCAGACGATGAATGGCATTGCTGGAACGGCAATTATGTAAATATATTCTGCCCCTGAAATAATCATTTTTCAGGATCCCGGTAGCAAACCGGGATTTTTTTTATTATTTTGCCGGCCTCTTTTATAAATTCTCGAATGTCAGCAGGAAAAAAGGCTTTGCTATTGATTATTCTCATCCTTATACTGGATCAGGCACTAAAGGTCTGGGTCAAGACAAATATGACCATAGGTGAGGACATTCCTCTTTTGGGCAGGATAGGAATGCTTCACTTCATTGAAAACAACGGCATGGCCCTGGGGATGGAAATAGGCGGTAAAACGGGGAAGCTGTTCCTGAGCGTGTTCAGAATAGCCGCAATCCTGGCCATCGGCTGGTTCCTTAATTCAATAATCAGGAAAAAAGCCTCCCTGGGATTGATTCTGGCGGTAAGTGCCATTTTTGCAGGTGCGGTCGGAAATATGATAGACAGTGCCTTTTACGGCATGATCTTCAGTGAAAGTTTCCACCAGCCGGCTGTATTGTTTCCCCCGGGCGGAGGCTATTCATCATTTCTCCACGGAAGAGTCGTGGACATGTTCTATTTTCCCCTCATAAACACCACCTGGCCTGACTGGTCGCCTTTCCGGCCCGGAGAATCCTTCATCTTCTTCAGACCGGTTTTCAATATTGCTGATTCTGCCATTACCTGCGGTGTTTTCGCCATTCTCCTGTTCCAGAAAAGAATGTTCCGGGATTTTTCATGAGCACTGCTGACACCGCCAAATAATTCCTTCAAGTATTTCAGGATTCAATTCATTGAATTTCATCGTTATAATAATTTAAACAAATATATATACAAATATGTTGATATCACATACAGAGTGAAAAGGCTATTTTTCGGAAACTGTATTATTGTGGCATATTTTATGTAAGTTTGGCTGAAATATTTATCTGATGTCAATTCTCACTGAGATAAGGAAACCTGTTGAAAATGAGATGGGAAAATTTGAATCCTACTTCAGCAGGAAAATGAAAAGTGAGATACCCCTTCTCAGGATCATACTCAATTATATCCTTCGCAGGAAAGGAAAGCAGATGAGACCCCTTCTCGTCTTCCTGACTGCCGGACTGCATGGCAGGATTTCCGAAGCCACCTATGTTGCAGCCACCCTTATTGAACTACTGCACACTGCCTCACTCGTCCATGACGATGTTGTTGATGATGCCAATGAACGGCGCGGGTCATTATCCATCAATGCCCTGTGGAATTCAAAAATTGCAGTGCTTGTCGGTGATTATCTGCTGTCAAGGGGACTGGAGATTAGCCTGGAGAAGAACCGGTACGACATGTTGGAGATAGTGTCTGCCGCTGTCCAGTCCATGAGTGAGGGCGAACTGCTCCAGATTCAGAAGGCCAGGAAGATGAATATCAGGGAAGACGATTATTTCAGGATTATCAGAAGCAAAACAGCGGCATTGCTTGCAGCCTGCACGGCATGTGGTGCAAAATCGGTTACCTCCGATGCCGCAACCATAAGCCTGATGAAGGATTTCGGTGAAAATATAGGAATGGCATTTCAGATAAAGGATGATCTGCTTGATTATGAAAACAACGGACTGACCGGGAAAATAACAGGCAACGACATAAAGGAGCGCAAGCTGACCCTTCCTCTTATCCACGCCCTGGAAAACACTTCATTCTCAACCAGGAGGCATATAATGTCAATTGTCAGGAACAGAAAGAAAACCCTGGCTGACATCAATGAAGTAATCGATTTCGTGAAATCGTCGGACGGACCGGAATACGCCGCCGGGAAAATGAATATGTACCGCGACAGGGCGCTGGATATTCTCAGTTCCTATCCCGGGTCAGATATAAGGGAATCTCTCAGGAGATTCGTCAATTATACAAGCTCCCGGGAAAAATGACAAGATCTGTCAGGCGGCTTCAAGCCTGATCTTTGCCACGTTTTTCATATCCTTCTCATAATGCTTCGATCCCAGATAAAAGAGCAGGGATCCCAGTATCAGCATGAAAGGAAGCATGAGAAGGGCCGTTTTGATGTTGTACAGATCATACAGCCTTCCAATCACCATCGGTGCCATGGAGGAGCCGAGCAGGTTCTGGACCACCACTGCAATCGCATAGGAAGTGGCCCTCAGTCCGGGATGTATGACATCCTGTGTCACGGCAGCCGCACCGGAAATGAATCCCATTATGCTGATTCCCATCAGAAGAAGGAATATATACTGGACTGTTCCCCTGAGCAGATACAGGGCCACAAACAGTAACACGGCGGAAGTCAGGGTTGAAAAAGCCGGAAAGAGCAGCCTGGCATTGGGCTGTCTCTTCCTCCAGGCATCAGTAAGGTAGCCTCCGAGGGGAGCCCCGACCACGGCAAGGACCATTACCACACTTGCCTTGGCCCCGGCAGTGTCCATGGGCAGACCCTGCTCATTCTGAAAATATGTTGACAACCAGGTTATAAGTGCTGTCGTTACAAAAACAACCGCTGCTATTCCAAAATATGTATAAAGAACCGAGGGCCTTCTGGTGAATTCCTTTACCATATCCTTCCTTTCCATCCTGATCTTCTGCTGGTTTTTGTTAATGAATGCAAGGTCAACAGTTTTGTAATCTCTCATGAAAAGAAAAAGAACTGCAATTATCAGTCCGGGCAGTGCGACTATTCCGAAAGCATGCTTCCATCCCAGCCTTACGGCAATGAAACCTCCGAGAAAATGACCTATTGCGGTTCCTATCGGAATGGAAGCATTCCAGATACCCATCATCCGGGACCGTTTTTCTATGGGATATAATCCAGATATGACCGCACTTCCTCCCGGGGCATAGCCTGCCTCACCAATACCTATCAGGGCCCTGGCCATGAACAGCTGTATATAGTTACCGGTAAGTGCGCACAGAGCTGTGGCCAGGCTCCAGATAATAGCCATTATTCCGATGGTTTTGGTTCTGCTCCAGCGGTCAACCATAAGGGAAACCGGAAATGTCAGCAGGACAATGGCCCAGTAGACAGCCGACACAAGCATTCCGCTCTGGGTGTGGGAAATTCCCAGGTCGCGCTCTATTGCCGGAAACATAGACGTTATCACCATTCTGTCAATGTAATCAAACATGTATAGCAAAAACAGGAGGGTGAAAATGTAATTGGTATACCTTTTAGGGAAGAGGTAACCATTATTGGCGTTTTCCTTTTTCATTACAGGCAATTATAAATTTGGAAAATCCAAATAAATAAAAAAATGCTTCAGTTAATGTTTTTATTGTATTTTTAAGTCTTTATGCTTAGCATATTGTCAGAAATTTAAATTTATATGAGCCGGTGAAAACATCCGGACACTGTAACAGACAATTGTATCATTCAGACTATTGGATAAAATGAAAAACAAAGTCCCGGACATGACCGGATACATCGCTGAACTTGAATTTATTGTCAGGGACTATGAATGCGATCTGCAGGGAGTGGTTAACAATGCCAATTATCTTCATTATCTTGAGCATGCCAGGCATGAACTGCTCATATCCAGGGGAATCAGTTTTTCCCTTCTTCATGAAGAGGGAACAGATCTCATAGTCACAAAAGCAGAGATTGAATATAAGTTTCCCCTCAGGAGCCGTGACAGATTCATGGTCAGAACGGCTGTCAGAAAGGAAGGCCTTATCCGTCTGGCTTTCATTCAGGATATCTTCAGAATACCGGATGAAAAGCTCATTGTGAAGGCCAAAGTTACGGGAATAGCGACAAGGGAGGGTAAACCCGTACGATTCGATTCAATATTCACCTTGCTTGGTTTAACCTAAAAACAAAATGAAAATGAGTAATCTTAGCAGAAGGAAATTTTTAAGCACCGTGGCTGCCGGTACCGGAACAATCCTGCTGGGACCGTCTGCCTGTTCCGCCCTTTCAGGAAAATCTGACCGGGTTTCTGATCCCTTCCGGAAAATAAGCCTTGGAAAAACAGGCATAAAAACCACTTTCCTCGGAATGGGTACCGGATACAACGGATATAACCGCTCCTCGTCCATAACCAGGGCGGGAACGGCTGAATCAGTTATCCGTTATGCCTGGGATGCAGGAATAAGATATTTTGACTGCGCCGACAGTTACGGGACTCATCCGTATACGGCCTCGGCGCTCAGGGGACTGCCCCGTGACAAATATACAATAGGAACAAAGATATGGGTGGGTCCCGGAGGTATTCCCGAAAGTGAAAGGCCTGATGCCGGAATAGTGGTCGACAGATTCAGAAAGGAGCTTGACACGGATTACATCGACCTGGTACAGATCCACTGTATGACGGACGGGGAATGGACCAAGCGCCAGAGAAGGTATATGGAAGACCTTGAGAAACTGAAATCCCGGAATGTGATACGGGCCCATGGTGTTTCGGTTCATTCACTGCAGGCACTCAGAGCTGCATCCGAAGATCCCTGGGTCGACGTCGTTCATGTCAGGATAAACCCCTACGGCGAGAACATGGATGACCGTGATCCCGGGATGGTGATGCCGCTGATTCAGAAATGCCATGATTCAGGAAAGGGTATTATCGGAATGAAGCTCGCAGGAGGGGGGAAATTCCGGAATGAACCGGAAAAACTGGATCCTTCCCTGAAATTTGTACTCGGCCTGGGTACCGTTGATATGATAATCCTTGGATTTGAATCGCCGGAACAGATTGATGACTATATAGAAAGAATGAACCGTATCAGCATTTAGGAGATTTGGCGGCGGCTGAAAGAGTAATTCTTAAGTTAAAGACTAATTTAAATTATATCTGATATGAAACATCCAGTATTATTTTTCCTGTTGTTCATTCTGTCGGCAGGTATTTCCGCCGGCCAGCAGAACGGTCTTCAAACGATCATCAAAGCCGGGGCCAGGCCTGAAAAGCTTTCGGATGAATTCAGTTTTACGGAAGGACCGGCAGCGGACCGCTCTGGCAACGTGTATTTTACCGATCAGCCCAACGACAGGATAATGATATGGACAACAGATGACAGGCTGGTAACATTCATGCAGCCCTCCGGCAGGTCTAACGGTATGTTTTTCGATCCTGAAGGCAATCTCTGGTCATGTGCGGATGAAAAAACAGCTCTGTGGAAAATAAGTCCCGATAAAACTGTTGAAATTATTCTTAATTCCTATAACGGAGCCATGCTGAACGGTCCGAATGATCTCTGGACAGCACCCGGCGGAGGGATTTACCTTACCGATCCCTTTTACAGGCGCCCCTGGTGGGAGCATAAAAATATGCCCCAGGAAAAACAAAGAGTATATTACTTATACCCGGATCATAAAACCCTTGTCAGCGTGGAAGATGAGCTTCAGCAGCCGAACGGCATCATCGGAACCAAAGACGGGAAAACCCTTTATGTTGCGGATATAAGAGGAAATAAAACATGGTCATATACAATAAACAGCGACGGGACACTGTCGGGGAAAAAGTTGTTTTGCGAAATGGGATCCGACGGAATGACCATCGACAACAAAGGCAATATCTATCTTACCGGAAAAGGAGTTACGGTGTTTGATAAAAACGGAAAAATGCTTGGAACTATAGAAGTTCCCGAAAACTGGACAGCCAATGTATGTTTCGGAGGAAAAAACAGAAAGACTCTTTATATGACAGCAGGCAAAAGTCTGTACAGAATCCCTACACGTAAAAAAGGAGTATATTAGTCAAATAAAACCGGCGTTTGTCAAAACAGAGGAGGGTTTTAATTTTTTATCCTGTTTCAATTTTCTATTATTGTTGTTAAGTATAACGACTGGATTAATATATAAATTCTGTTTATTTATTTGAATTACTTGATATGGAAGGAACCCACAGATCAGATCTCAAACCCGGTTTGGCGGTACTGGTAGAGTTGAACGATGACAAAAGATCCGGCAAGCTGACTGGCGGACGTGTCAAGGAAATTATTACAACAGCCCCGATACATCCTCACGGAATCAAGGTGATGCTTGAAAACGGACTGGTTGGCAGGGTTAAACAGATTATCTGCTGAATTCCTGAACCTTCCCCGGGTTCAGACAATTTATCCTTCACAAGAGTCAATCAACCATTAAATTCAGTATTATTGCACTGGCCGGGGAGCATTGTGTTTTTTTTGTTTTACGGTGGAGCCGGCCTGCTCAGTCTCCTCAGGAAAAATTTCTGATATGATTAAGAATATTGTTTTCGATCTCGGGAATGTCCTTCTGAGCTGGAAACCCGGGCAGTATCTTGAAGAATCAGGCTATGACAGCGATACCGTCACTCTGATTATGAGGGATATTTTCAGCAGCCCTGTCTGGGCAGGTCTGGACAACGGAGATTTCACCAGCGCTGAAGCAATTGAACAGATAGCTCAGACATCATCGCTGAAAAAGGACTTTATCCGCTCTCTTTTCGATTTAAGGACAGAAATCATATTTCCCCTCACTGACAACATAAAACTCCTTCCACGCTTAAAAAAAAGCGGTTTTAAACTATATTACCTGTCGAACTTCCCCCTCGACTTTTTTGAGGAAGTTAAAAGTGAATATGATTTCTTTGATTATTTCGACGGTGGAATCATTTCGGCAGAGGTGAGGCATTCAAAACCCGACATCAGGATTTACAGGATCCTGCTCGAGAGGCACCGGCTTAAAGCAGAAGAATGCTTTTACATTGACGATGTGGAAATAAATGTCAGGGCAGCCGAATCAGCAGGCATCAGGGCCTACTGTTATGATTCGGCTGATGGGAATCCACAGCATCTGTACGAGCTGATGAAGGAAATGTTTCCTGAAAGAATCTGAAGTCAGTAATCCTGATCCCTTCCCTGAAAAGACTGGTTCCTGGACAGCGCTGCAGTCAAAAATCCGGACTCTTCCCCGGACAGTTTTAAAATACAGGCTTCCCGGAGAGTTAAGTAACCACCCTGAGGCACTTATCGCTCTCTGATCAAATCAGTTAAACATGATTTCTGAATCTTCTTCCCGGAGGGGCATCAGGGCGATTCTTTAAGAAAATTCCTTAAAATTTCTGCCTTTTTCCTGCCGACCAGTTTTTCAAGCTCCTCTTCGGACAGTTTCCGGATCTTATCCACTGAACCTGCTTTCTTCAGTAAAATCTCCTTTGTTCTGATCCCTATTCCGGGAATACTGTCAAGGCTGGATTTTGTAAGATCTCCCGAACGCTTGTTCCGGTGAAAGGTTATTCCAAAGCGATGGGCCTCATTCCGGACCTGCTGAATTATTTTAAGGCTTACCGAAGTTTTGTCCAGATAGATCGGCACACTGTCCCCAGGAAAATAAATTTCCTCCAGTTTCTCTGCTATCCCAATGACAGTAGTGCCATCCCCGACATTCAGTTTTCTGAGGCTCTTCATCGCGGAGGAAAGCTGTCCCTTGCCGCCGTCAATTACAATAAGCTGGGGCATAGGCTTTCCTTCACCTGTAATTCTTTTGTAGCGCCTCCAGACTATTTCTTCCATGGTACTGTAGTCATCCTGGCCTGTTACTGTTTTTACATTGAAATGCCGGTATTCCTTCTTACTGGGCCTGCCATTCCGGAAGACCACACAGGCTGCAACCGGATTCTGTCCCATGATACTTGAGTTGTCAAAACACTCGATATGCAGTGGCATTTCGCTCATGTTTAAATCATTGCGTAATTTTTCCAGATTTTTTAGTGTCCGGTCGCCCCGTGGAATGATTTCCTTCTTCTTACGCTGTTCCAGTTTGTAATACAATGCATTTCGTCCGGCAAGTTCGAGGAGTTTCTGCTTATCGCCCTTCTTCGGGACAGTATATTTAATATTTTCAAACAGAATATCAGGTTTGAACGGAACTATAATTTCAGGGGAGTCACTTGACAGCCTTTGTCTTATTTCAGTGACTGCAAATCCGAGCAGCGATTCCTTTTCCTCATCTACACGGCTTCTTATTTCAAGTGTATATGCCTGTATAACAGCCCCCTTTATTACTTTCAGATAATTAATGTAAGCCCTGTCCGTATCCTGTGTCATGGCAAAGACATCCACATTCCTTATTGTTGTGCTTACCACTGTTGAACGGCTTCTGAACTTTGAAAGGATATCTATTTTATTTTTTACAGCCTGTGCCTCTTCAAAGCGTAATTCCGCGGCATAACCCATCATCAGGCTTTTAAGATGATCTATCACCGTTGATATATTTCCCTTCAGGATTTCCTTTATCTGCCGTACATTTTCAGAATAGTCCTCTTCATCCTGGAGTCCCACACAGGGCGCCCTGCAGTTTCCGAGGTGGTATTCCAGGCATACCCTGAACCTGCCCGCTGCTATATTTTCCCTGCTGAGGTTAAGTGAGCATGTCCTGATCTTGTAAATATTTCTGATGAGTTCCAGCAGGGTTTTAACCATAAGGGCCGAAGTATAGGGCCCGTAGTATAATGAGCCGTCCTTTACGGTATTCCTTGTACTGAAAATCCGGGGAAAGGGTTCATTCCGTATGCATATCCACGGGAAAGTCTTGTCGTCCTTGAGCTGTATGTTATATCTCGGCTGATGCTGCTTTATTATATTGTTTTCGAGCAGCAGGGCTTCTGATTCATTGTCAACCACTATGTGGTTAAGGCCTGCTGCCCTGGCAAGCATCACCCTGGTCTTCCCCGACTGGTTTTTTGAAAAATAGGAACTTACCCGTTTTTTCAGGTTTTTGGCCTTTCCTGCATAAATAATTCTTCCGGAGGAATCAAGAAACTGGTAAACTCCGGGCTTGTCAGGAAGCAAGGGTACTATATCCTGCGGTATCAATGTCATCAGGCAAAGATATGAATTCTTCTGCCGGGATATTTCGTGCCGGATGCTGATAATGCTTTCATTCAGCAAACAGCGGTACGAAACTGAAATTACTGGTGTTAAACAGGCCCCTGTCACTGAGTTTCAGTTCTGGAATCACAAGGAGTGCCATAAAAGACAGGGTCATGAACGGGGAAGTCATTTTGCATCCAAGGTCTCTGACCAGTCCGGAAAGAAACTGATATTCAGCAGCCACTTCTTCACAGGGCCGGTCTGACATTATACCTGCCACGCTGAGCTGCATTGAATGAGTTTTACCGTTATTTACAACGGCCATGCCTCCTTTCAGTCTGACAATCTCGTTTACTGCATCCGCAATATCCTGGTCACTCACCCCTATTGCAATTATATTATGGCTGTCATGTGCGACTGATGCCGCGAATGCTCCCGATTTAAGACCAAAACCCCTTATAAAGGCAACTGCCGGAGCTGAATCGTGGTAACGGTCCTTTACAACAATTTTCAAAACATCTGCAGTGGTATTTGATTCCACCATTTTTCCCTGCACCGCTTCATGAATTACCTCTTTTGTAATTAATTCCCCGTCAAAGGCACTGATCAGCCTGAAGGGTGCCCCGCAGTTTTTTACAAGAATTTCCTCAGTGCATATTTCCGAACAGCTGAACCTGTTTACCGCCGGACCGGGCCTGGCTGAGAACTGGACTTTCCCCCGGTCAAATACTTTTTGTCCGTTTATCCAGGTTTCCAGTACATTCATTTCCCGCAGGTCATCCACAACTGCGAGGTCTGCGAAATCGCCCGGCCTCAGCAGTCCGGATTCGAGTCCGTAATGCATCACGGGATTAAGAGTTGCGCTTGCTATCACATCGAAAGGGCTGTATCCTTCCCGGATGAGTCCGGATATCAGCTTGTCAAGATGCCTTTTCATCAGCATTTCCGGATGAATATCATCGCTGCCCAGCATTATCACGGAAGGATGTGTCCGGTACAGATCTTTCAGGGCATGGAGGTTTCTGCCCGCACTTCCCTCCCTTATTATTACCTTCATTCCCAGGGATATTTTTTCCTGTGCCTCTTCAAGTGTGCTGCATTCGTGGTCTGTTTCAATTCCTGCTCCGATATATTTCCTCAGTGCGTCCCCGCTAAGTCCGGGAGCATGACCGTCAACCGGCTTTTTCAGACTTTTCGCAAGGGCAATTTTTTCCAGAACCTCCTTATCATCATATATAACTCCCGGGTAATTCATCATTTCGGCAAGGTATTTTATCTCTTCCATTTCCAGCAATTCACGGATTTCAGCGGGTCCCAGCCGTGCACCTGCTGTTTCAAAATCCGTAGCCGGCACACAGGAGGGAGCTCCGAAATAAAATTTAAAAGGTGTCTTTCGTCCGTCTTCTATCATAAAATCAACTCCTTCCCTCCCCATAATATTTGCAATTTCATGGGGATCAGACACGCTGCCCGTTGTTCCACGTGAAACAGCAGCCACGGCAAATGATGCCGGCGTCAGCATTGAGCTTTCAATATGTATATGCGCATCAATCAGTCCGGGTATTATATACAGATCTCCCGCATCCTTCCTTTCTGCAATGCTCTTTATCCGCGATCCTTCTATCTTCACATCCCCCGGAAATATTCTCCTCTGATGGATATCCACGATTCTGCCTGAAATTGTCATTTTTCCTCTTTTTAAAATCTTCTGAACCTTACCGTCCTTTTTCCTGGTCTTCCTCCTGAAACTGAAAATACAGGATCTGTGAAAACAAATAATCAGCCGTTTCCACAACATCTCCGTTTTCCCGGTCTGAGCAGTATTCCTTTCAGTTAAGAAATTTCCGGAAAGCTGTGAGCCACCAGCCTGTTTTACCGTGAATCTCCCGGTCCCCGCATAGTGATCTCCGGCAAAATGACCTCCTCACGAAACTGATAAAAAGCCTGTTTAAGATACGGCCTTATCCCTGTTGTCAACAGACAGGCTTTATCTTTTACAGCGCAGCTATCAATGCTGTTTTTCACGCTGCTTCCTTTCTCAAAATAATAAAATTCAAATTATAATTTTTAAAATTGTTCCACGTGGAACAATTTACCTTCCCAGATACATTAATAAAATATTCAGGTCTGACGGACTTACACCGCTGATACGTCCTGCCTGTCCAATTGACGCTGGTCTGATTCTGTCCAGCTTCTGCCTCCCCTCCGTAGAAATTGAGAGCAGTTCACTGTAATTTATATCCGCAGGGATTTTGATTTTTTCAAGTCGCTTCAGTTTTTCTGCTATAAGTTTTTCCCTTTGTATATAGCCTTCGTATTTTATCCTGATTTCGGCCGCTTCTGAAAATTCAGCGAACCTTCCGGAGCGGAGGGCTTTAAGATTTTCTCCCTGACTGATCAGATTCAGAAATTCAGACAACTTAACCTGCGGCCTTGCCGCTATACTGAAAGCCTTTACCTTCTGACCGATTTTGCTTGATGATTTTTCCGCCAGGAACTCATTTATCTCTTCCGGTGAAACACTTTTGTTTTCAAGGAACCATATTATTTCTTTTACAAGCTCTCTTTTCCTGTTTAGCCTGTTCAGCCTTTCCCTGTCTGCCAGTCCGATATTAAAACCTGTTTCTGTCAGCCTCTCATCAGCATTGTCCTGTCTGAGCAAAATCCTGTATTCAGCCCTTGAGGTAAACATCCTGTATGGTTCATCCACTCCCTTTGTCACAAGATCATCAACCAGAACACCAATGTATGACTCTTCCCTGCCCAGTATAACATTATCCCGGCCTTTGAGCTTTAACACCGCATTAATGCCAGCCATCAGTCCCTGCGCACCGGCTTCCTCATATCCTGTTGTTCCATTAATCTGACCTGCAAAATAAAGATTCTCCACCCTTTTCGTTTCCAGTGTGTGTTTAAGCTGGGTGGGCTGAAAAAAGTCATATTCAATAGCATACCCCGGCCGGTAAATTTCCACTTCCTCAAGTCCAGGTATTTTCCTCATAGCCCTGTACTGGTGCTCCAGCGGCAGGCTGCTGGCAAAGCCGTTCAGATAATATTCATTGGTTTCCCTTCCTTCCGGTTCGAGGAAAAGCTGGTGAGAATCCTTATCCGCAAATGTTACTATTTTATCCTCTATGCTTGGACAATACCTTGGCCCCCTGCCCCTGATCCTTCCTGAAAAGAGAGGACTGAATTCGAGGCCGCCTCTCAGTTCTTCATGAACTTCCCTGCTGGTATGTGTAATAAAGCAGCTTTTCTGATCCTTTATGGCTTTCCGGTCCGACATGAAGGAAAAGGATCCGCCTTCCTCATCCCCCTTCTGTTCGGTCATCTTTTCAAACCGAACTGTCCGGCCGTCTATCCTCGCACTGGTTCCTGTTTTTAACCTTTCAACCTTGAACCCCAGATCTACCAACTGATCGCTCAACCCGGCTGAATCCGAATCTCCAGCCCTGCCACCCCTGACTTTCCTTAGGCCGACATGCATCTCTCCGTTCAGAAAAGTTCCCGTTGTCAGAATAACAGCATCTCCTTTAAACCTTGTCCCGAATTCTGTTTCAACACCCCTTATCCTGCCATTTTCAATAATCAGTTTAAGCGCCTGTTCCTGCCATAAAAAGAGATTATCCGTCCTTTCCAGCACCTTCCGCCATTCAGCTGAAAAAAGAAGGCGGTCGCACTGGGCCCTCGGGCTCCACATCGCAGGTCCCTTGGATTTGTTCAGCATTCTGAACTGAATCATGCTGCGGTCTGTAACAAGAGCACTCATTCCTCCAAGGGCATCTATTTCCCTTACGATCTGTCCTTTCGCAATTCCGCCCATAGCTGGATTGCAGGACATTTGTGCAAGCTTTGTAAGATCCATGGTTAGCAGCAGAGTTCTCGCCCCAAGCCGTGCCGCAGCACAGGCAGCTTCGCAACCGGCATGCCCTCCTCCCACAACTATTACATCATATCTGAATTCCACTTCCTTTTCCCTCCAAAAACCTGTTTAAAAGTTCATTCTCTCTCTCCTTCATAATAAGGGCATCTTCTTCAGTCCCGTCCCTGTATCCGCATAAATGCAGGGTTCCGTGCAAAATTACCCTGATTAATTCATTCTTGAAACTAACTTTGTAGTTAACGGCATTCTTTTTAACCGTATCTACACTTATATATATTTCACCGCAGGTATTGTTTCCCTTTCCGTAATCAAATGCTATAACATCAGTAAAGTAATCTTGTTTAAGAAACTCCCTGTTTATTTCCCTGATTGTATTATCACCCGTTAAAATAAAACTAAGGTCACCCGGGCTGTGCTTTTCTTCCCTGATGACCTCAGCAATAAAATCCTTTAGGTATTTAACTTCTCTTAACCGATACTTTACCTCATCATAAAAAAATCTTATCCTCACAAAACATTCATACTTTAAACGTCATGGTAACGCTGTTCCCCTGGTTATTAAATTTAATTTCGTCTGCCAGCCTTGACATGAGGAAAACACCCCTTCCTGTGAGTGCTTCGATATTTTCCGGCAGTGTGGGATCCGGAATGCCTGACGGATCGAATCCTTCACCCTCATCTGTAATGGTAACTTTCAGATTTCCTTTTTCAAATTTAAATTCAACCTCGACAAATTTACTTTTATCCGACTTGTTACCGTGCACTATCGCATTATTAACAGCTTCGAGAGTTCCAATCAGTATTTTTCCGTAACTATCCTGACTTATTTCATTGTCGTTTGTCAGGTTGTCAATTGCATTTTCAACTACTCTGAGTTTGTCAATTTCTGAAGTTATCCTGATTTTCTGTTGCATTTTGGAAATATAATATTCCTTATACTAAATTACTATAATTATGTTTCAAAGGCACAATTTTTATTTATTAATATGTTATGAACAAAATATCTCTTTTTAACAATAATATAAAACTACTAATTACTGATTATCCACTTTTCCGGATCTAGTGCCGTTTTTTCTTCAAATATCATAAACTTCAGCACCGCATTATCATCTCCCTGAGGATCGATATATACCTCCCCGACTTCCTGCCTGGTATCAACTTTATCGCCTTTCCTGACCCTGACATTTATAAGATTGCTGTACACCGTAAGATAATTTCCGTGTCTTATAATCACTGTAATGTTTGCACCTGCTATTACAGAAATTGCAGAAACTTCGCCCTTGAAAACACTGCGTGCCATCACTTTCCCCTTACTTGTTATCTCGATTCCCTTATTTTCCTCAGTCACATACTTCAGTACAGGATGCGGGTGAACCCCGAAATGTGCAGTAATAATGCCTCTTTCAACAGGCCAGGGCAACCGGCCCCTGTTATCCTGAAAATTATCACCAATAAGTTTTTGTTCCGGGCTAAGCTGCGATTTTGCCGCTTTTAACCTTTCTTCCTCAATAATCCTAGCAATTTCGGCCTCAATCCTACGGGCAATTCTCTTTTTGTCTTCCAGCTCCTTCCTGAGCTGTTTTTCCTTATTACTCAAATTCTGAACCATCCTCTGCTGCCTCCGTTGTTCAGCCTGAAGCAGCTCTTTCTGCTGTGTTTCCCTTTTTTGCAGTTCCGATATTCTTTCAAGGTCTTTCTCGAGTCTTTCCTTGGCTCCCTTAATTTCCTGCATAAGTTCCCGGATAATCTCGGATTCATTCCTTCTGTATCTGGTAACCTGCTGAAGATACCTTACCCTCTTGTATCCCTGGTTAAAATCCCTTGCTGAAAGGATGTAGACAACATCAGGGTTTGCCTTGGCCATTTTGTACGAATTTACCACGGACCTGGAATAATCATCCTTGAGAGTCTGCAGATCGCTTTCCATCATGTCAAGGGCAGTCTTGTTCAAAATTATCCTGCCGGTCAACAGCTCTATTTCCTCATTCATCCCTTTCAGCACCGTTTCCCGCAAGCTGACCTTGTTTCCTATAATCCGCAGGGCCTGTATACCCTGGTTTCGTTCCCTTTCGGTGGATTTAAGCATTTCATCCACATAACCGATTTCCTCAATAGTCCGCCTTCTCTGATCCTCAAGATCAGCCCTGCTCTGTCCCAAAGCCGGAGAATTACTCAAAACCAGTAACATCAGGCAGATAACTATATTTTTCACTTAAGTATAATTTTTTTGTAATTCCTTCCCGGCAGGAATTCCAGTTTTTGCGAATCCCTGAATTCCACAGAATTTACTGATATGCTAATCTTCCCGAGTCCCGAATTGTCCTCAATTTTTATTCTGCCTGGATAAATGAAATACCCTGTTTTTCTATATTCACCAAAACTCAGGCTTACAGAATTTCTTCCGATCCGGTCACTGACGGTTACAGATGAAGCCTTGCCGCTTTTACAGTCGATGCAATACCAGATATCCCGGTTTCCGGCATAGCCCTGTATTTCCGAAACACCAGACCTGCAGTCCTTTAATGTTACAACGTCAGTCATGGTTTCCAGAAAATCACCAAAAACGAGGGGTACAAGCGTGGTCCCGATTCCGAATCTATCCTGCAGATAGTCATTTTCTGCGATATACAGATTTCTGTTAATTCTGTCATTAACCATCACTGAATCGCCTTTTATGAATATTCTGGCAGCTTCAATTCCCGTATTGTGTCTGAGCGATATCAGATATTCTCCGGGGGATCTGTATTTGACTGTTCCCAGAAGCTTTCTCTGGCTTCCGTCAATACTTATTTCGATATCCGCCCTTACTATGTCAAAGTCTTTTGCTGTAATATTTGAAGCTATAACAAGTCCGGACAGTTCAGTTCCGGGAACAACTGAAGGTATTTCCGCTGACACCATTCTTTTATTTCTCACTGCACATCCGCTGCTTAGTATAATGGCTGCAAGAAGTATAATTTTCCTTACTGACATTTTTCTATCTCTTTCAGCAATTCAGTTTTTGACTCATCCAGTTCCATGGCTTTTTTCCAGTTTTCGACAGCTTCACGGCAATTTTTCCTTTTCTTCTTTATAAAGCCCATATGTTCATAAAACTCTGCACTTTCCTTTTTCCCGGAGAGTATTATTTCCTTCATAACTCTTTCAGCTTCCCTGACCTTTCCCCTCTTATAGAGAACCCATGCATAAGTATCCAGAAAAGTATGATTGTCTCCTTCTTTTTCTATGACCTGCCGGGCCATTTTTTCCGCATCCTTAAGCCTCATATCCTGCTCCGCAAGATAATATGCATAATTATTAAGCACTGTCAGATCCCCGGCATCTCTCCTGAGCGCCTCTTCAAAAATTCCGAAAGCTTTTTCATATTCCTTCATCCTGTAATACACGTCGGCACGTGTAGCTAGAACCTGCAAAATCATTTCCTGATTATCTCCCGCAAGAATTTCTGCCTTCCTGAGTTCTTCAAGCGCAATATTGTAGTTTTTGTTTTCAGTCGCACCGGCTGCATAAAGAACTTTTGCCAGAAAAGACCTGTTAAACTTTAATGCACATTCCTCCCCCTTAAGCTCCAGATTTTTGTAATCCTTCCCCTCAAGATATACCAGAAGCAGTCTTTCCCATGCATAGTAATTATCCGGCATCTTTTTTATTACCTCCTGAAGCCTGTCTGCAGCATCATTCAGCCTGCCGGTTTTCTGGTAGAGTTCCGGCCTGAGCAGGACAATTATTCCGTCATTTTCATAGGCGGCTTCCAGGATCATCATGGCAAGCGAAAGCTCATTCGCCCGCTCTTTCAGAAATTCATCATCTTCAAGTATACTCGCGAACAGACCAAGTTTTTCTTCTCTTGAAATATTACCGTTTAAAATAACAGTATTGATTAATTGTAAAAGTTCATCATATTTTTTCTCATTCAACAGGAACTCACATAACGAAAGCTGAGTATCCGGATTGTCTGGGTTACGCTTCATCAGTTCATTATAAACTTCCATTGCCCTCTCATTATCACCCTTTTCCCTGAATATTTCCGCTTTAATCCCGTTATACAGTATCTCATCTGGATAGAGTTCCAAAAGCATTTCGATAAGACCAAGCGCCCTGTCATAATTTCCCGAATTTATCTGGTTTTTAATATTTGCCAGAGTAGATCTTTCATTGATTCCATATTTTCTGTCAAGCTCACTGAACACTTTATCTGCATCGTTATACCTTTTGTCTTCAGCATACAGGTTACCCAGAGTGATCATCAGATCATCCTTCCCCGGAAACTTTTTCACCGCTTTTTCATACCAGACAATGGCACTGTCTATCTTTTTCTCCTGGAAATAGTTACCAGCAAGCATCAGCATGTACCAGAGATTGGAAGGATCGAGCCTTGCAGCCTTTAAAGCATACTTTTTCCCGTTCTGCATATCTCCCCTGGAAAATAATATTTGAGCCATCTGATAAAAAACGGCATCATTGTCAGGATTAATCCTTGAGCACTGTTCGAAGTATTTCAGGGCTTCTCCTGCATTCCCCGTCAGTTTCTGCCGCAGCCCTTCTATATAAATATAATCAAATACTGCCGAATCATAATTCTTTCCCCTTGGAATGCCCGATATCGAAGGTGTAACTTTTCCTGTACAGCCCGCATAAAAAATCAGGCAAACTGCTATTATTCCACCTGTAAGAATATTCTTTTTCATTTCCCTTCAGTTACCTGTATGTCCGAATCCCCCTGATCCCCTTCCGCTGGCAGTGAGCTCTTCAACAATAATCCATTCTGCCCTTTCGTGTCTGCTTATCACCATCTGGCATATCCTCTCCCCGTCCGTAATAATGAAATCCTCATCCGAAAGATTAATAAGGACAACACGTATCTCTCCCCTGTAATCAGCGTCAATCGTTCCCGGGGAATTAAGTACTGTAATACCTTTATGAATGGCGAGTCCGCTCCTGGGACGGATCTGTGCTTCATAACCCTCCGGAATTTCAATATACAGGCCGGTCGGAACCAGTATCCTCCTGCCCGGAGCCAGAATAATATCCTGCTCAATATTTGCCCTTAAATCCATTCCTGCTGAGGCAGAAGTTGAATATTCAGGCAATCTGTGCCTGGACTTGTTGATAATTTTTATTTTCATCATTTCTCCTTTCCGAACATTACTGTAACAAGCCTGTCGCGGTACTGTGCAAACCCCAGGAAGGCAACCAGAAACAGTGTATTAATAAACAGCTCAATTCCGGTATTATTATATTCAATAATATTTATCAGTAAAACAATCAAAACAGCAAAAACGATATATGGCAACATTTTAACCATTCCATATTCTATTTTGTAATGCCTTTCTGCCAGGATAAAGGAAAGAATTATCATGGTGCCGTAGGAAGCAACGTGTGCCCATGCTGAAGCCATGTAACCGAATACCGGGATGAGAAAAACATTTATACATACAGTAACAGCAGCGCCGCTGAAAGTAATATAGATACCATATCTTGTAAGGTCATTGAGCTTATACCAGATGCTGTGGTTAACATATATTCCATACAGGAGATATCCCATTCCCACAACCGGTACTACCTTCACCGACTCCCTGAATGATTCACCGATAATATATTTGAACCCGCTTAAGTACAAATTGATAATCAAATATATCAGGAGCATCGCAATTATAAAGTATTTCATAACATAAGCGTAAGTGGTTTTAGCCCCTTCTCTTTTGGCCCTTTCAAAGAAAAAAGGCTCAGCAGCAAACCTGAACATCTGAATAAAAAGCGACATCAGAACAGCAATTTTATAGCCTGCCCCGTATTCCCCGACCATTTCAAGTCCGGCATCCTCGCCGACAACCCTGCGCATTATAACCTTGTCAAGAGTCTCATTTACTGCACCGCCAAGTCCTGCAATCATCAGCGGAAAGGAATAGGAGACCATTCTGAACCACAAACTCCGGTCGAATAAAACTTTAATCCTGAATGTATAGGGAAGAAGTATTATCAGCGTTGAAAGGCTTCCTATCAGATTGGCAACAAACACATAGCCCACACCGTAATCAGGATTATATAGGCCTGCAAGGGCCTTCCCTCCCCTTTCATATATACGCGGTGCTATGACAAGCAGTAATAAAACAGCCCCGATAGTAATTACAACGTTCAGTATTTTAATTGTACTGAAAAGCACGGGCTTGTTTTCCTTTCTTAACCTTGCAAAAGGTATTGCTGTAAAGGCATCAGTAGCAACAATTGCAGCAAAAAGACGGATGTATCCCTGATTATCACTATATCTGAGCGCAACAGAAACAGGACTAATGAAAATATTTACAAGCAGAAGGAAGAGGGAGGAGGAAACAAGAAGGCTGATCATGGCCGTGGAATAAACCCTTTCATAATCTTCTTCCTTCTGAGCATACCGGAAAAAACCCGTTTCCATTCCGTAGGTCAGAATGATAAGAAGAAAGACCATCCATCCGTATAACTCTGTTACTACACCATACTCTCCCTTGTCAAAAAGCCTTGTATATAGAAAGGTCAGTATTCCGTAATTAAGGAACCGGGGAACAATGGTTCCGAATCCGTAAATAAATGTTTGTCTGGCTAATGTCCTGACTTCGTTCACTTTATTAAAATGATTACAAATATAGGTTTAAGATTTCGATTTTTTCATCCAGCCTGCAATCATTTATGCACACAATTTTCATAAAACTTACCATAATAGTTTAAAGTTGAATATCTTTGCCCTCCGGTTAATTCACTTATATATCAAAGGAGTCTGACATGTATAAAGCTTCCCTTCCGGCACTTTTCCTGTTCCTTCTGAACGGGATATTATGCTGTAAATCTCCTAATTCCAGCGAGAATACACATATTCTGATGCAAACAACCCATGGGGATATAAAGCTCAGATTATATGATGATACCCCTCTTCACCGTGACAATTTTATAAAACTAACCCAATCCGGTATATATGAGGGTATTTCCTTTCACCGCGTAATAAACAGTTTTATGATACAGGCCGGTGATCCGCTGACCCGGCAGGCAGGTCTTCCATCCGGCTCAGATACCTTGTTGACCTATACCGTTCCCGCTGAGTTTAATTCCCTTCATTTCCACAAGAAGGGTGCACTTGCAGCTGCACGTCAGGGAAATGAAGTAAACCCCGAAATGCGGTCATCCGGTACCCAGTTTTATATTGTCCAGGGCACGGTACAGACAGATGCCGGCCTCGATCTTGAAGAACAAAGGATCAATAACGGCATAAGACAGGCAATGTTTGTCCGTTTTATCCGCCAGGTTGCGGACAGTGCCGTAAAAGCAGGTCTCAGTCCGGACGCAGGCGAGATTCACGAAAAAGCATCCTCACTGATGTTTGAATACCTGACCACAAACGGAAACTATGTCATCAGCGATGAACAGCGAGCTGTTTACAAGACTGCGGGGGGTGTTCCCCGGCTTGACGGCACCTATACCGTTTTTGGCGAGGTAACTGAAGGTCTGGATGTTGTTGACAGGATTGCAGCAGTCAAAACAGATACTCATGACCGCCCGCTTACAGACGTGAGAATATTAAAAATGAAAATCATATCAAAATAATTCATCTAAAACAGGGGATTGTCAATGCTTGAGAAAATAGACAGGTTACTATCGCTCATATCGGAACTTTCAGTTAAAGATATCCAGGAACTTGAAACATTCCGTATCAGGTATATGAGCAAAAAGGGAATTATTTCCGAACTTTTTGAGGAGTTCAGGCAGATGCCCGCATCCGAGAAAAAGGAAATAGGCAGGAAACTCAATATACTTAAGCAGTCTGTAATTGAAAAATACGATTCATACAAGGATTCCCTGTCGCTTCTACCTTCTTCCCCCCGCCTGAATGATCCTTCCAGGCCGTCTTTTCCCTGCAGTCTCGGAACCCGGCATCCTATATCCATAGTGAGGGGTGAAATCATAAGTATTTTTGAAAGAATAGGTTTCAGCGTATCGGAAGGTCCTGAAATAGAAAGTGATGATAACAATTTTACCCGTCTTAATTTCGCACCCGAACATCCTGCAAGGGATATGCAGGATACATTTTATATTTCCCGCATTTCTGCCGGGGATTCAAATCCGGGTGATATTCTTCTCCGGACTCATACTTCCTCAGTACAGGTAAGGGTTATGCAGAAACAGAAGCCTCCGATAAGGACTATCTCCCCCGGCAGGGTTTTCAGGAATGAGGCAATTTCAGCAAGGGCCCACTGTATCTTTCACCAGGTGGAAGGATTATATATCGATGAAAATGTTTCGTTTGCCGATCTCAAGCAAACCCTCCTTTTCTTTGCCAGGGAGATGTACGGAGAAAAGACTGAAATCCGGTTCAGGCCATCCTATTTCCCGTTTACCGAGCCTTCGGGTGAGATGGATGTAAGTTGCACAATATGCGGTGGTAAGGGTTGCAATGTATGTAAATATACCGGCTGGCTTGAAGTTCTGGGATGCGGTATGGTCCATCCCGCCGTACTGGAAGCCAGCAATATCGACAGCACGAAATATACCGGTTTTGCTTTCGGGATGGGCATAGAAAGACCGGCAATGCTCAAATATCAGGTCAATGATCTGCGTATGTATTATGAAAACGACCTCAGATTTCTCGAACAGTTTAGATCTGCCTTTTGATATTTTGAACTTTGTTTTTACCATAAGTGTTAAACAGAAAAGTCTTTTCATGAAATGAAGGAAGAAGATTCCTTTCCTCTTTGTGATAAATGTGCACCTGAAGCCGGTTCAATTTTCCGGCATCTGCTTCCTGCAGAACTGGAACAGCTCAATTACAGGAAGGAATTCAGGAAATTCAGGCGAAGTGATGTCCTGTACCGTGAGGGCGGGCGCATCAGCGGATTTTACTGTGTTCACAGCGGTATTATCAAAGTTTTCAAAACAGGTTCTGACGGCAAGGAACAGATAATCCGCTTTGCCAAAACCGGTGATATAATAGCCTACAGGAGCGTTTTGAGCAATGAAGCTGCCTGTACCACAGCTAAAGTAATCGCAGACTGTGAAGTTTGTTTCATCCCGGCCGATATCCTCATTTCATTTGTAAAATCAAATCCGGTTTTCGCTCATGAGCTTCTGAAGCTTGCCTGCCATGAACTCGGTGAAGCGAATACTTTTATTACCGATATAGCCCAGAAAACCGTTCGGGAAAGACTTGCCGAAATACTGCTTTACCTCGTCAGGGACTTTGGTCTTGATGAAAACAATTATCTCCGGATTTCCCTCACCCGCGAAGAGATTGCGAATATTATCGGTACCGCAACAGAATCGGTTATACGTTTACTTTCTGAATTTAAAAACGATGGCTTTATAGAACTCCAGGGAAGGAGGATCCGTATTCTGAACTCCAGGGCACTTGAAAACATACACAACCATCTTGCCTGATTTTTCCTGTATTTTATCAGAAAAGCCTGCCGTTCAGGTCCTTCCTGTAAATCACACCAAGATGCCTGTAGGCAAGTTCCGTTGCTTCCCTGCCACGCGGAGTCCTTTTCAGGAATCCTTCCTTAATGAGAAATGGTTCATAAACCTCTTCTATAGTCCCGCTTTCCTCACCTACAGCTGTAGCAATCGTATTTAGTCCCACCGGCCCGCCACCGAATTTACTGACAACAGCTGAAAGTATCTTATTATCCATCTCATCCAGTCCGTATATGTCAATATTCAGTGCATTAAGGCCATACTGAGTAATTTCCAGGTCAATTTTCCCCGTTCCCTTCACCTGGGCAAAATCCCTTATTCGTCTCAGAAGAGCGTTTGCCACTCTTGGTGTCCCCCTGCTCCTTTTGGCAATCTCCCCTGCGGCAGCATCATCTATTTCAATTTTCAGTATTCCGGCTGATCTTTTAACGATGCCTGAAAGAATTTCATGATCATAATATTCCAGGTGGAACTTGATTCCAAAACGCGCCCTGAGCGGGCTTGTCAGCAATCCTGACCTCGTTGTGGCCCCTATCAGGGTAAATTTATTCAGGCTCAGCTGAACCGATCTTGCTCCAGGCCCCCTGTCTATAACTATATCAATCTTGAAATCTTCCATTGCCGAATACAGATACTCCTCAACAACAGGAGACAGCCTGTGGATTTCATCTATGAAAAGCACATCTCCTTCCGCGAGATTTGTAAGTAGTCCGGCAAGGTCCCCCGGCTTATCAATAACCGGTCCGGATGTAACCCTGAACCCTACTTTCAGTTCATTTGCAATAATAGCTGCCAGGGTTGTTTTACCAAGTCCGGGTGGTCCGTGAAGCAGAACATGATCAAGTGATTCATTCCTTTGTCCGGCAGCCTTGACAAAGACTTCCAGATTATCTATTATTTTTCTCTGCCCCTTGAAATCATAAAAGAAAAGAGGTCTCAGCTGTTTCTCAAATTCAAGTTCTTCTACCGACTCTCCCTCTTTTCTTATATTAAATTTCTCTTCCATGTAAAGGATTTACTATTTAATCAGCTTGGTATCGCTTTCCGGCAGATCAATTCGTACCCCGTTTATACTGACTTCCGTGTCATCCTTGTATGTTATGGTCAGTATAACATTTCCTACCTCATCATACTTTTTCCAGGTCCTCTGTCTTAATCCCATACGGTAAAACTGTTCTTCCTTCAGCCTGCCGGTATCAAAATAGTAAAAATGCTGTCCTTCAGGATTTCCCTGCACATAATTTCCCCTGAACTTAAGGGTTCCGTCACTGTAAAATGCTTTCCACTGACCGTCCTTAAGGCCGATGATATAATTTCCTTCCTCTCTGTAAAAATCCGTCCCGGTTTTCCAGTGACCATTCTTTTCACCGTCAGCATACTGTCCTTCTGCAATTATTTCCCCGTCTTTCGCATATTCCACAAAAACACCTTCCCTTTCTCCCTGGAAATATTCCTCTTCCCTGAGCAAAGACCCGTCATTGTAATACCATTTCCATATTCCGTCCGGCCTCCCGTAACTATAGTTTCCTGTCTGTTCAGTTTTTCCGGCACTGTTATAGAACTTCCATGCACCGCTGCGCCTGTTATCCGTATATGTTCCCTCAGCCATCACCGTTCCGTCGGGGTAAAAGTTTTTCCATTTTCCGCTGGAATTTCCGGCCTCATCCACAATTCCCTCAGAAATCAGTAATCCATTGTCATTATAGATAAAGGCATTGATTACTTTTCCGTCCTTTCCGTATTCCCTGTGAGTTCCCACGGGAGTGTTATTCCTGAACGGTCCACTGTATATTAGCTTGTTTTCACTGTCGTAACGGTTAACGATTTCAATATCGGGTTCGTCTTCCACCCTCGATTTTACAATTGCCCCGTTGTCATACAGCATTGTAAGCGTCAGCCTTCCCCTGATGTCATATTCCTTGTAATAGCCATGAACGAGATCATCCTTGTAATTCCTTTCGGTCCTGATAGTTCCGGACGGGTAAAATTCCTTCCACGGGCCCTGTTTAAGTCCTTTGGAATCAGTTCTGTTAATCCTTTCCCTGCTGATCAGAAAATCGTTGTTATATTCCAGCAGTGTAATAATTTCCCCGTTTCTGTCATATTCCTTCGACAAACCCTCTTTTCTTCCCCCGCTGTACTGGATTGTATTCTGAACCCTGCCGTCAGGATAGTATATATAGGCAGTCCCTTCTTTCCTGTCTCCTGCAAACAGTTCCCTTGAATAGAGATACAGTCCTGAAGTCACATCCTTTTTATATCTCAGATAATATCCGTTTTTCTTCCCCAGCAGGTAACTTATCTTTTCAGTGGTATCACCTACCTGGTCATAGAATATCCATATACTGTCAAGCAGAAAACTGGTACGCTTTCCCTCAGATTTCTTCACTCCGGTAACATAATAGCTTTTCCAGTAACCTTCGGGTTTCCCGTTTTTCATGTACCCCTCGCTTGAGATTGTCCCGTTGGGATAGCGGAATACCTGATATCCGTCTGCAACGATCTCATCGCCCTGGGAAAAAGCCTTAGCCGCAAAAAAAATAAACAATATGATTATTGCTGGTCTTTTCATCGGCTTCCGGCAGGTATTTTAGAAATGTCGAACATTCTTTCCACAGGTTTACGCGCAGCTGCCATCAGTTCAGAGTCAAGCTCTATAAACGGCTCTTCATTTTTAAGACAATTGTATATTTTTTCAATTGTGATTAGTTTCATATAGTTACACTCATTTCCCGAAGTAAGCGATATTTTCGCAGGGGCGGCAATATATTTACCTTCCGGATTTATTTTTTTCATCTGATGAATAACCCCCGGCTCCGTAGCCACAATATAGGTTTTATTTTTATCTCTTTCCACAAATTCAAGCATACCTGCCGTTGACCCCGTGAAATCAGCGAGCTGCCTGACCGGATATTCACATTCAGGATGAACAAGTACCCTGGCTCCGGGATAAACATCCCTCAGGCGTATAATTCCTTCTGCTGAGAAATTTTCATGAACATGACATGCCCCGTCCCAGATAATTATATCCCGTCCGGTTTTTTCGCGCGCATAGCTTCCCAGATTCCTGTCAGGAACAAAAATTATTCTTTCATTTTCAGGCAGTGATTCTATAATCCTGATCACATTCGACGAAGTGCAGATTATATCCGCCATTGCCTTTATTTCCGTTGTGGAATTAATATATGCAATAAGGGTTCTTCCGGGGTTTGCGGCGATAAACTTTTTCAGATCCTCCGCACTGCAGGAATCAGCAAGAGAACATCCTGCACTCATATCAGGCAGAAGCACCTTTTTACCGGGAGATATAATTTTAGCCGTTTCTGCCATGAATTTAACTCCGGCGAACAATATTATCTCAGCTTCATTACATGCTGCCTTTTGGGCTAATGCAAGCGAATCCCCGACAAAATCCGCAATATCCTGAATATCCGGAGTCTGATAGTAATGAGCAAGAATGACTGCATTTTTTTCCTGCTTCATCCTGTTTATTGCCGCTATATATTCCGCATTCTGCATTTTCCACATTATTTTTTACAATATTAACAACATATATAACTTAATTTAAATTTAAATAATATATATGATGATAATACTATGCTGTTAATTGTGTTCGAAATAATAAATGAGAACTGTTGTATTTTTCATTTATGCCATAATGCAAACATTTTATCAACAACTCAAAAAATATACCATTTTTGATACACAGTATTTTAGTTTTATAACCAACAGTTGTTAATAATCACATTTATTCAGATCTGATGAAACAAATTTATATTTTTAATGTTCATTTATGTTTTATTTCCTGATATTATTTTATGAAAAGTATTTTTGTTTTTGTGGAAAGAGATGAAATTTGATGCTTTTGCAGTAAATTAAACCGGGAATAGTGTTTTTTTATAACTTTTCTACAGCTTATCAACAGTTACAGTAAACTTAAAAAATGTGAAAAAGAAAAAGATTGCAATTGTTTCTGATCATGCCGGTTTTTACCTGAAAGGGAGACTACTGGATCATTTGAAAAAAGAGAAATATGAAGTCAGGGATTTCGGATCCTATTCCTTTGACAGTGTCGACTATCCTGACTTTGGTCATAAAATGGCAGAATCCGTTTCAGCTGGTGAATATGATGTCGGAATATCCATCTGCGGAACCGGCAATGGCATCAACATGACTGCCAACAAACATCAGGGAATAAGGAGTGCCTTATGCTGGAACGAAGAGATCAGCCGGCTTGCAAGAGCTCACAATGATGCCAATGTATGTGCATTGCCCGGAAGATTTATTTCAGAATCGGAAGCATATCTTATTGTTAAAACTTTTCTTGAAACCGGTTTTGAAGGAGGAAGGCATAAAAGGCGGATTGACAAAATACCTTTAAAAACAGACTGAGATGCTTTCAAATTCATCAAGATATGGCATACGTGCAGTTACCTATCTTGCCAGCAGGCCGGACAGGAAGGTACAGACCGGAATAGCAACTATTTCCGGAGATCTTGGTCTTCCGGCCCCTTTCCTGGCAAAAATACTGCAGCAGCTTGTAAGGCACAAGATACTTAATTCATCAAAGGGACCACACGGAGGCTTTTCACTTTCAAAGGATCCCGGGGAGATAACTGTTTATGAAATTGTCAGGATAATAGAAGGGGAGGATATTTTTCACAATTGCATAATTCATAATTTAAGCTGCAGGGAGGTACATGAAAGAGGGGAGGAATGTATACTGCACAGCGATTATTCGCTGATACGCCGGAATCTTGTTGATCTTTTCAGGAGCAGAACCATAGATGACCTTCTCAGGCAGGCTGAGGGATCAGACAGGATAGTTATCTGATTTCTTCCTCCGGGTGATGATAGGGCCGGAAAAAGATCCAGAGTAATACGGCAGCTGCAATACCGCCTGCGTCTGCTATTGCGTCCAGCACTTCACCCGTACGGTTCCTGGTGAAAAACGACTGGATAAATTCAATAGTGATTCCGAAAAAAAGCGGAATAAGCGATATCAGCAACAGTTTCCTTGTATCGGTCAGTGATTTTCTGTGTTCAAGGATCATTGTGAACATAAGCAGGAAATAAAGACCAAAATGAGCAAGTTTGTCCAGATGGGGTATGTCAAAAACACCGGTCCTGATAATCGACTTTGGTGTGGCGAGACTCAGATATAAGATAATCAGTGAAACGGTTATCGTGTATATGTTTTTTTTCAACAAACCGGGAAATTTTGTGGCAAATGTATCAATTAGTCCTTTTAAAACATAGAAAATTCTGATCTATTGTGTTTCTTTGTATCTGTGAAAGTATTTTTTACCAATGGCTGGAATATATCTACACATACCTTTTTGCAGGCAGCAGTGTCATTACTGTGACTTTTACCGTGTAGTTTCGCATGGTGACAATTCCCTTTTTATTGATGCCCTGAAGAAGGAAATGATAATAAGAAAGGATTATCTGGCGGGCAGCAATGTTTCAACCGTTTATTTCGGAGGAGGAACACCCTCCCTGCTGAAAGCTGAAGAAACGGCATCCATACTGGATCATATCAGGAATCTGTTCAGGGTGGACAGTGAAGCGGAAATTACCCTTGAAGTCAATCCCGACGACGTGAGCCATAAATATATGAAGGATCTGCACAGGGCCGGTGTCAACAGGATCAGCATAGGAATCCAGTCGTTCAGGGATGAGGATCTGAAACTGATGAACCGCCGGCATACAGCGGATCAGGGCAGGGAAGCACTGGATATCATCCGCAAATCGGGTTTTGACAATGTTTCAGCAGATCTGATATACGGTATTCCCGGAATGGGTACGGAAAACTGGGCTGCAAATATTGATGAAATTCTTTCATTTGATATCCGGCATCTTTCGGCCTATCATCTAAGCATTGAGCCGGGTACGGTTTTTTTCCGGATGAAGGAAAAGGGACAGATCAGTGAAGTTGATGAAGATGAAAGCACAGCAGAATTTAATTTATTGCTGGATAAAACCGGGAAGGCCGGTTTTATTAATTATGAAATATCAAATTTCGGAAAACCGGGATATTTCTCCATACACAATACCAATTACTGGAAGCAGGTTCCCTATCTCGGACTGGGACCCTCGGCACATTCATACAACGGATATTCAAGGCAATGGAATATCAGCGATGTGAAAAACTACATCCGCTCGGTCAATGCAGGCAAACCGCTTTTTGAAAAGGAAGAACTGGATATCAGGACAAAGTTCAATGAATATGTGATGACATCACTGCGGACAATGTGGGGGATCGATCTGCTCTATGTTGAAAGGATCTTTGAAAAGGAAGGCTATGACTATGTTGTCAATCTCAGCGGAAAATTCATTGATTACGGACTGATGAGGCAGGATAACAACAATCTCTTTCTTACCAGTCAGGGCATGATGATATCGGATAATATTATTTCAGAGTTTATAATGCCTTCTCCCTGATATCTGTTATTTTTTCGCAAGCATGAATGTTGTACTGCCTATTTTACTATTGTCCAAATAGAGTTCAATGCTGTAGTTTCCGGTAATGAAATCACCGGTATTGGACAGGAAGATACACATTTCAAGATCCTGGTTCATATAATCGGCCATTCTCTTTTCTGAATAAATCATTTTATTTCCCCTGTATTCGAAAAGGTTGTCAGGACTTCCTGTAATAACCAGCGAATCAGGTCTTATAACCCTCATGAACACTTCTTTTTGTCCGGAGGGGGCAATGGGATTTTCACGGAGAGTAAAACATACCCTGAGTGATTCCATCAGATTGATTCTGTTGGTTTCCTTTCTTTTCTTGTTCAGGGCTGCTGCTACAATATTCTTCGCCTGGATAACCGAGGCTGTCTCTACCTTGGATGAAAGTGCCACCCTTTCTCTTTCGAGCTGTACATTTGTATCACGGACTCGGGCTATTTGCTGCCTGTATTCCACATTTTCTGCCGTAAGCATTTTATTCCGGGTGTTAAGGGAATCTATCTGAACAATATAGCTCTTCATTATTTCTCTCATCGTGGTGATCTCGCTTCTGTATTTTTTTATCAGCTGCGCATTTGAAGCATTTATTGCCAGAAGCTGAATGATCCTGTTCTTTTCTTTTTCCAGATTGGCATTGAGCGTGTCATTCGTGGTTTTCATTGTATCATATGCCGCAGCCATATTCTTCAACTCATTTGCCAGGGAATCCTTTTCTTCAGTAAGGACGGTTTCCATTTCAACCATTTTATGCTTCTGGTCAAAATACATCACAATAAGAAAAATCAGCACGGCGGCCAGGATTATTGTTGTGGCGATCATCCCGATGGGAGTAACCTTTTTATCGGTCTTATCTGTTTGATAATTTGTATCAGCCATTGTTAAATGAGTTTAATGAATTTCAGGTCTGCAAAATTATAAAAAATAATAATAACCTGCTATATAATAAAATCCGAATCAATGATTAATTTTACAAATGAAATAATAATTATTCTATTTAAAATCAATTATATGAGTGGTTTTTTTGGTGTGGTTTCAAATCAGGATTGTGTAAGGGAAGTATTTTATGGCACTGATTATCATTCCCATCTGGGTACCAGGCGGGCGGGAATGGTGTTTATCGTGCCCGGGAAAGGCTTCCGGAGATCAATTCACACACTGGAGAATTCATATTTCAGGACTAAGTTTGAAGACGAGCTGAAGGATTTCAGGGGCAATGTGGGAATGGGCATAATAAGTGATACGGATCCGCAACCCATTCTTTTCACATCTCACCTGGGGCGCTTTGCAATAGTAACCGTAAGCCGCCTGGTGAACATCGCAGAACTTGAAGCCAAAATACTCGGCCGCAAGAAACATTTTACAGAGAATTTCGAAGGCACCATAAATCCCACTGAGGTTATTGCAAGCCTTATTTGTGAAAAGGACAGTTTTATCGAGGGAATAGAATATGTATTTGAAAATGTCAGGGGTTCATGTTCACTGATGATTATGACCGAAGACGGGATTATTGCCGCCAGGGACAAGTACGGGCGGACTCCGGTAGTTATAGGGAGAAAGGACGGGGCATGTGCCATCGCTTCGGAATCCTGCTCATTTCCGAATACCGGCTTTGAACTGGAATATTTCATGGGTCCGGGTGAGATTGTCAGGGTCAGTTCCGAAGGATACACACAACTGAGAAAACCCGGGAACACATTGCAGATATGTGCATTTCTTTGGGTTTATTACGGATATCCCCCTTCGTACTACGAGGGTATAAATGTTGATGAATGCCGTTACAGGTGCGGTGCAGCCCTTGCCCGCAGGGACTCCGTTGAAGCTGATTTTGTATGCGGAATACCCGATTCTGGTGTGGGCCACGCAATAGGATACGGCAATGAAAAGAAAATCCCGAATAAAAGAGCTTATTCAAAATATACCGATACCTGGCCCAGAAGCTTCCTGCCCTCGTTTCAGGGCCAAAGGAACCTTGTTGCCAGAATGAAGCTGATACCCAACAGGGCAGTTATCAGCGGGAAAAAGATGATTTTTATTGATGACAGTATTGTCAGGGGAACGCAGCTCAGGCATAATACGAACGACATGAGAAAGTATGGTGCAAAGGAACTGCATATGAGAATAGCATGTCCTCCCATTCTGTATCCCTGTGACTTTCTTAATTTCATAGAGTCGAGAACCCCGATGGAGCTGGCTGCACGCAGGGCGGTAAGGGAACTGGGAGGAAGGGATGAGGAACTCCGGGAATATTCCGACCCCGATTCAGAAAAATACAGGAAAATGGTTGAAAAAATTGCCGAAAAACTTGATCTTGATTCTCTCTTGTACCAGCGGCTTGATGATCTGATTGCTGCAATAGGACTTCCCCGGGAAAAACTCTGTACCCACTGCTGGGACGGAACGGGTTATTTTTAGTTCCACCGGGGGAATACCGGCGAAACAAGGGCTTTATCCAAGAAAGATGCCGCTGAAATTCATGAAAACAATTTCAGAATCCTTGAATCCCTGAGCTTTTCCCTTGTTGCCCTGTAGCCTATTCTGAAAACGGCCTCTGCCTCTTCCGGGCTGAGTATCCCGTAATTCCTGAGTTCCGCGGGGGAAATGAAAAGATTGAATTTATTTGATTTTTCGTTGATTTCCTTTGACATCATTATCATGAATGTCCTTTCGGTTATCTTAATCAGATTATGAAAGGATTCTTCCTTTCCCACCGGATTTACAAATGACCCGATAATCAGCCTGCACTGGTTTTCTATCGGAAGGACCGGCATATTGTCGAGTATTCCGCCGTCAGCATAAAAAATATTGTTTATTACAACAGGCCTGAAAAGAACCGGAATGCTTGCAGATGCAATCACAACATCCAGCAGCTCGCCCCTGGAAAAATAAACCGGCCTGCCATTGTTCAGGTCGGTTGCCGAAACGTAAAGCGGAATTTTCAAATCCTCGAATCTTCTGGCAGTCACATGATCTTCAAGGATTTTTCTTATTCCCGAAAGCTGAAGGAGTCCGTCACGCGGCATAGTGGGTCTCATGTAGTTAAGACGGCGGCTGCCCTTCATTATTTTAAATGCCTCTTCGGGGCCGATGCCGTCGCAGTACATTAATCCGGCAAGAGCTCCGGCACTTGTTCCCGAAACCACATCAGGATAAATGCCTGCCTCGTTAAGAGCCTTCAGTACTCCGAGATGAGCAAAGCCCCGTGTGCCTCCCCCGCTCAATACCAGACCCGTCTTGTAAATTCCGCCTGCCATAATGGTAATCCTTTGAAATTCCCCTTAAATTTGCTAAAATAATTGATTCAATTTATGTAATTTCTTTATTTGGCTGTTATTTCAGTATTGCAGGTAAAAGTTCCGGAAGGAGAAGTATAACTGAACAAATTCGGTATGAATATTATAACATAGCAGAAAATCAGGGCGGGGAGAAGGTGTAAGGGCCTGCCGGGAAAAATTTCATCCGGCACAATAAACACTTACGACTAATTATTGTTAGTTTTAGAACAAATTAAATCCATATATGTCATTTACATTAGAAATTGGTCAAAAAGCCGTGGATTTCAATCTGCCGGCAACCGACGGCAAAAAATACAGCCTGTCAGATTTCAGCAGCCATAAATTTCTGGTTGTCTTTTTTACCTGCAACCATTGTCCCTATGTAACCGGTTCGGATGAAGTTACCCGTGCCACTGCTGAAAAATATAAGTCAGAAGGGGTGGTTTTTGCAGGAATAAACTCCAACAGTGAGCATACATATGAGGAAGACAGCTTTCCGAATATGGTGAAAAGAATGGAAAAGCACCGTTTTCCCTGGGTATATCTTCATGATCAGGATCAGTCAGTGGCAAAGGCTTATGGTGCATTGAGAACTCCTCATTTCTTTGTGTTTGATGAGGAAAGAACTCTTGTATATACGGGAAGGGGTGTCGATAGTCCCCGGGATGTTTCAAGAATGACGGTCAACGACCTGGAAAATGCCCTTGAGGAACTGGTATCAGGCAGGCCGGTAAGTGTTCCGCTGACCAATCCCATCGGATGCAATGTCAAGTGGGATGGCCGTGATGCACACTGGATGCCTCCGGAAGCCTGTGACCTTGTATGATTTATTTCTGAACTTTGGAATAAATTAACTCATAAACCAAATAAAAATGTACCACAAAAAACAAAAACAGATTCTGCCTTTGCTGTTACTTGCCATTGCAGTATTATTCCAGGTATCATGCACAAAGCAGGAGCCATCGGATCTTTCCTCGGAAAGCATAATCCCGAAACCGGTATCAGTTGTTTCAACAGGCGCTTATTTCAGCCTTAAGCCGAATACTGTCATATATGTAACAGGTGAGTCACCCGAACTTCTGGGTATCGGGCATTATCTTGCCGAGAAGCTGAGGCCTTCAACCGGATACAGCCTGAATGTTAAATCAACAGCTGATAATCCCGGGAAGGGTTCCATAATACTGAGTCTGGAAGGCACTTCAGCTGCCGCAGCGAACAGTGAGGGCTATGAGCTTCACATTACAGCAAAACAGCTGAGGCTTACTGCAGCCACACATGCCGGCCTGTTCAGGGGCGTTCAGACCATCAGGCAACTGCTGCCCGCAAGGATTGAAATGACTGAGCGACAGCAGGGACCATGGAAAATTGCAACGGGAACAATCAGTGATTATCCGGAATATTCCCACAGGGGAGCAATGCTTGATGTTGCCCGCCATTTTTTCGGCATTGATGATGTAAGACGCTTTATCGATTTCCTTGCATATTACAAAATGAACAGTCTGCACCTGCATCTGTCGGATGACCAGGGATGGAGGATCGAAATCAAATCATGGCCTAATCTCACCCTGCATGGCAGTACAACAGAGGTCGGCGGGGGATCCGGCGGATTTTTCACCCAGGAACAATACAGGGCTATTGTTGAATATGCCGGAGAAAACTATATAACCGTAATTCCTGAGATAGATATGCCCGGACATACCAATGCTGCCCTGGCATCCTATCCCGAACTTAACTGCGACGGAAAGGCCACAGAGCTTTATACCGGAATAGAAGTCGGTTTCAGTTCATTCTGCATTCACAAGGAAATAACCTATAAGTTTATTGACGACGTGATCAGGGAAATTTCGGAAATGACACCGGGTCCGTATTTCCATATCGGAGGAGATGAATCGCATGCAACAAAACTATCGGATTATATACCTTTTGTGGAGAGGGTCCAGGAAATTGCAACAAGTCACGGGAAACAGTGTATAGGCTGGGATGAAATTGCAAATGCAAAACTGAAGCCGGGCAGTATTGCCCAGAACTGGGCAAATCCGAAAAATGCCGGAAAAGCGGTTGCACAGGGGGCAAAAATCCTTATGTCGCCGGCAAACAAGGCCTATATTGATATGAAATATGACAAAACAACAAAATACGGGCTGCAGTGGGCAGGATTTGTTGAAGTTGATGTTTCCTACAACTGGGATCCCGCCACGCTTGTTCCCGGTGTTGGCAGGGAGGATATAGTGGGGGTGGAGGCACCGCTGTGGACCGAAAACATAACAAATATCAAAGAAATTGAATATATGGTTTTCCCGCGTCTTGCCGGAATAGCCGAGATAGGATGGACTCCCGCTGAATCAAGGAAATGGGAGGAATACAGGACAAGGCTGGGCAGACACGGGGAACGGTTTGATGCAATGGATATCAATTATTACAAATCACCCCTTGTTGACTGGACAGGTCTTGATGAGTAAAAACTAATCTGTCAGCCATTTCTCTGACAGACTTGCATGAACTATATTTTTCAGGGAAGGCCGGCCCTCGGGTCCCGGAATCTGGTTGGTATATGATATGTGAATCATACCGTCGCTGCCCTGTATGATGGCGGGGTAATGACTTCTTGATTCGCTTCCGGCTGTTCCCTCGGCAAGAATCTTCCTGAAAGGCCAGCTTTTCCCCTCATCTTCTGAAAGCCAGACTGACAGCCGGTGTCTTCCCTGTTCGGTATCATTGTGTACCAGGGCCCAGTTCCCGCTTTTCAGCACCACTACATCCGCGGCACTTCCTGGATTGGGAATATCCGTGTCTTCAACCAGGCTCCAGCTCTTTCCCGTATCGGAGGATGTGCTTCTGGCAAGTCTGGCAGGGGGAGGACCGTTATCCCTCATCAGTGCCGTTATGGAGCCATCCCTGCACAGTGCCAGGGAAGGCTGTATTGATCCTGCACCAACCAGGGGCTCGCTGAACTGCCATGTCTCACCCCAGTCATCAGTTATGGCAATGATTGAAAAATCAAATCCGTCGGAATATAAGGGCAGCAATAAACGGTTTCCCGTAATAAGAGGCTTGTTCCGGCTCTGCCATCCTATCCTGCGCTGAAGGGGAAAACCAAGCTCTGTCCTGATCCTTTCTCCCTTCTCACTGATATCGGTTCCCGGTCCCGTGAATCCCTTCCCCTCTGCAATAGCGAGATAGCCGTCAAGGGCTTTTTTCCACATCTCATCACTTACAGGCCCTGTTTCATTGTTTATAAAACCCTTTGAGACAAGATCCCTGTACAGTTCATCATATTTCCTTTCAAGTATCTGTACGAAGCGGTCATTCCTTCCTATTCCGTCAGGTGAACTGCCATCAGGTTTCATATGTATCATATCCTGCCATTTCCATTCGGGCGGACCGGATTCCTGCATGTAATTTTCACTTATGCGGTATTTCAGTAACGATGATTCCCAGCGGTAGGCGAGAACAGTGTACCATACAAGCCACAACCGGGATTTACCGTCAATGAAGATTACGGGATTGATATCAGGAAAATCCGGTACATCAGCCAGAATGAAAGGCTTGCTCCATCTGCCCGTTTTATGACTGCGGCGGGCTCCCCGTATTTCCACATCATCAGCGGTCCGCTCACCGCTTCCGTGAAACCAGGCAACCATCAGATCCCCGTTGGGCAGTTCGGCAACGGATGAACCATGACAATGCTGCGTCTGAAAAGGGAAAATGTGTTCCAGAACAGGAGTATCCGTGTAAGCAGATTCTTTTTCTTTTGTTTCCGGGCCGCCGGACCTGCAGGCGGTACAGAAAACAATGATTAATAAGGGCAGTAAGTATCTGTATGCTTTCATGACAGGGGTTTTCAATAAAGGTAGCTCAAAAAGATTAAAAATGCCATATTTTTTCCGTCCGGAATCTGAACGGCCCTTTTGCTCATGGCCCCGGCTTTCACCGGATATTAACAAGCATTAAAACCATTGTCAGTTGAAAAATTCCTAAATTTATACCTGAAGTTGAATTAATTGCTCTGAATCATGCCTATGAAAAAAATTCTCTTAATGGTGTTCCTGTCAGTTATTGCGATAAACTGCATATCACAGGATGATAAGCTGAACATAATTGTTATCGGTGCTCATCCCGATGACTGTGATGAATTTGCCGGTGGTACCACAATTTTATATTCCAAACTTGGTCACAGGGTAAAATTTGTTTCAATGACTAATGGAGACGCCGGTCATCAGTCAATGGGGGGCGGGGCACTTGCAAAAAGACGTATGCTCGAAGCCCGGGAAGCCGGAAAAAGGTTTGGAGTGGAATATCTTGTTATAGATAATCATGACGGAGAACTGATGCCAACCCTCGAAAACCGGCTGAAAATAATCAGGGAAATACGTAACTGGAAAGCTGATATTGTTATTACTCATCCGCCTGATGACTATCATCCTGACCACCGGAATACAAGTATTCTCGTTCAGGATGCTTCATATATGGTGATTGTACCAAATGTCGCTCCCGATACACCACCATTGAAAAAAAATCCCGTATTTCTTTATCCGGGTTTTTCATCCCCTGAAATTGCTGTTGATATTGATGCTGTATTCGATCAGAAAGTATATGCAGTCTCGGCACATGAATCACAATTCTTTGAGTGGTTGCCCTGGACTGAAGGAACATTGGACAAGGTACCTTCGGGCAGGGAAGAGAGATTAAAATATGTTGCTGAATGGTTTGGTACTGTGAGTGAAACAGAAAAAGCCTGTCTGAAGAAATGGTATGGTGAAGCAAGAGCTGTAAAAGTACTTCATGCCGAGACTTTCAGATATGCTCCCTATGGACGAAAACCCTCAGAAGAGGAAACCAGAAAACTATTTCCAATGATTAAATAAATAAAACCATTCAAAATTTCGAAATAGTGAAAAAGTCAATACTTTTCTTTTTATCCGTTTTTTTCTGCTGTAATTCCAGCGCCCAGAAATATGAGCTTTTATCTCCTGACAGGAAGCTTAAGGCGGAAATTGAAATAAACCGGGGGATCTCAGCGGATCTTAAGAGGAATGAGGCCCGGATTGTTAAACTGAGCAATCTTGAACTGGAAACCGGCTGTATAACTCAGTCCGGATTCAGGTATAAAATAAAAAAAACAAACCGGGAATCAGTCAATGAGATTGTCAGACCCGAGATCCGTGAAAAAGCTTCGGAACTTGTAAACGCATACAATGAACTTGAAATAAGGTTCAGGGCAGATTACAGTGTAACTTTCAGATTATTCAACGAAGGACTTGCATATAGATTTACAACCTTTTCGAAAGACAGTCTGATAATAAAAAAAGAAAATCTGGAAATTTCCCTGGGAGAAAATGATTCCGCGAGATTTCAGTCATCAAAGAGCTTCAATTCGTCATACGAAACTCCTTATGAACACAAAAAGCTTAATGATATTGAACAGGGACAACTATGCAATCTCCCTTTCCTTGTTCAAAAACAGGACGGGTCATTTGTCATGATCACCGAAGCAGATCTTTACAATTATCCGGGATTATGGCTCAGGGGAACAGCCGGGGAACATCTGGAAGCCGCTAATCCTCCGTTTCCCGAAGCTTTTTCTTCCACGGGGAATGCTTACGTGCAGGGTCAGGTATCGGAAACTTCGGACTATATAGCCAGTGTCAGCGGTACACGTACCTATCCGTGGCGGATTTTTGCAATTGCCGGTGCGGAGGAGGGTCTTGTTTCAAACAGTATGGTTTACCTTCTTGCTACACCCTGTGCAATAGAGGATCCTTCCTGGATCAGGCCGGGAGTCGTGATGTTCGACTGGTGGGCCAAACATAACATATATGGTGTTGATTTCAGGTCAGGGATAAATACAGAAACAGCAAAATATTTTATTGATTTCTGTGCAAAACATGGTTTCAGATATTTCCTTTTTGATGACGGATGGTGTCCGCGTGACAATCTTCTTGAACCGGTTCCGGGTCTGAATATGGAAGAGGTAACCGCTTATGCTTCATCAAAAGGCGTGGATATAATGTTATGGGTAATCTGGCGGACACTCGAGAAACAATGGGCGGAAGCTTTCAGCCTGTTTGAGAGCTGGGGAATAAAGGGAATTAAAGTGGATTTTATGAACCGCGATGATCAGGTAATGGTTGAGTTTTATGAGAGAGTTGCCCGTATGGCAGGGGAGAAAAAAATGGTGGTTAATTTCCATGGTGCATACAAACCCTGCGGACTGCGCAGGAAGTATCCGAATGTACTTACCCGCGAGGGACTGATAGAATATGAATATAACGGGTGGACAGATGAAGCTGATCCGGAACATCATAATCTCCTGCCATATATCCGGATGTTTGCCGGGCCAATGGATTATATCCCCGGATCCATGCGTAATTCAACAAAGGATAATTTCAGGGCTGTTGGCGATTATCCGATGGAGCAGGGGACACGCGCCCATTCAATGGCCCTGTTCGTGATCCTTAACAGCCCGATGACAATGCTTCCGGATTCACCTTCAGATTATTACCGTGAAAAGGAATGTGCCGGGTTCCTGACAAAAATCCCGGTTGAATGGGATGAAACACGGTTGCTGAAGGGAAAAATTGCCGAATATACTGTTATCGCACGGAGATCAGGCGATAATTGGTATATTGGAGCAATAACAAACTGGAACAGCCGTGAAATTGACCTGGATACAAAATTCCTGAATCCCGGAAAATACAGGATTGAAGCAATTACCGACGGCATCAATTCCGATAAACGGGCAGAAGATTACAGGAAAATTCAGATGGAATGTGAGGCAGGTGATATATTGAAACTCAGGCTTGCTTCCGGAGGTGGCTGGGTGGCAGAGATAACCCCGGTCAGGTAAAATCTCATTTTGATTTTTACAGGTATCGCGGGAAAGGATCCGGGCGAAGATGTGTATTTATTTTTTACAAATGATATATTCGCAATAAATAAATACAAGGTAATTTCTGAAGCAGTTCCGGGCTGCAAACAGGGATTTGCTGAAAAGAACAAATTTTTCTTAGGAAGAATACAAGTAATAATTTTTTAACTGACAGACTGTATGGAAAAAAGTTTCTACCTGGCAATGTTATTTGCCTTAACCGTTTCATGTACTTCACCTGGCGTTAAGAAGAACAGAATGCTTGCCGGACAGATCCGGAACAATGAATATTATGCCTTTACTGAACAGAAAGCCCTGGAAATGATCGGGAGCGGATTCAATGCGGGCGACGGCTACCTGGAAGTCTGGATCAGGGATTACAATACCTTCATTGAACTTGCCGCGGCGGTGCATCCGGCTGAAGAACTCCGGGAGAATCTTATGGTGTTTTTCAGGATGCAGGCGGAAGACGGAGGCATACTCGACGGATTCACCCCTGTGGCCGCTGCGGGTGAGGTGGGATATGATTTTTACTATTCGGATCTTGAACCCCGTTATGCAGGACACAAGAATACCGTGGAGACAGACCAGGAATCCTCACTGGTGCAGGCTGTATGCAAATATATTAAGCTGACTTCCGACAGTGCTGTTTTATCCTGCGAAATTGCGGGAAAAAGCATAGCTGAAAGAATGGAAATGGCAATGCAGTTCCTGATGGATCATCGTTTCAGTGAGGAATACGGGCTCATATACGGAGCCACAACGGCAGACTGGGGTGATGTACAGCCGGGACACGGATGGGGTGTTGCATGGGATGAGAACACTCATCCGGCAATTGATATTTATGATAATGCAATGTTTATTATTGCCCTGGAGAATCTTACTGAAGCAATTCCTGCGACAAGGGAAAAATGGGTTCCTGTCAGGGAAATGATTGCACAAAACGCCAGAAAGCATCTCTGGGATGAGGGGAACAGGAAATTCATTCCGCATATTTATCTGGAAAAGGGATCACCGTTTCCTCCGGATTTTGATGAAAATCAGATTTATTACTTCGGGGGTACGGCAGTTGCAATTGAGGCAGGCCTGCTTTCAAAGGATGAAATAAAAGCTTCCCTGGATGAAATGGTGAGAAGGGTAAAGCTTGCAGGAGCTGCATCAATAGGACTGACCCTGTATCCTCCCTATCCGGAAGGATTCTTTGAGAATAAAATAATGAGTGTTGAATACAGTTATCAGAACGGAGGAGACTGGACCTGGTTCGGGGGAAGGATGATACAGCAGCTCATCAGTCACGGCTTCGTTGAGGAAGCCTGTGAACAGATACTGCCGATGGTAAAAAGGGTAAAGGACAATAACGGATTCTATGAATGGTATACCGTTGATAATAAACCAAGGGGATCAGGCACATTCAGGGGAGAAGCAGGAGTGCTTTTCACCGCAATACGGATGTTGCGCGACTATGCTGCCGGGATTGACTGATTCCATGCCCTGAATTGATAAAGAGAAGGAATGATTTTCAATGAAACTTACAGCCTGCTGAGGGACAGACATGCCAGGGAGATTGAAAACCTGGTGCTATCAGATGTCAGAATAGGTTTATATCTGACAGCAGTCAGACTGTCGGATAATTCTGTCGGGGTCTCCTCGACACTGCCTGCTGAACACCCTTTCTGCCTTAAGGAAAACAGGAATTTTGACGATTTCTCACCGCTTAAAATCAGGGGAAAAAGGGTAACTGAGATACTGGAAACAGACAGTAAATCCCGTATTGTTTCAGGTTTGAAAACAGCTGTCCTGAATGCAGTGTCATCCGGAATTATTTCATCGGGGAAATACAGGATAATGGAAAACTGTGATCCGGTTCAGCTGCTGGATCTTGAGAAAAAACAGACAATCACCATCGTTGGGGCATTTCACTCCTATATCAGAAAAATATCCGAAACAGGGAACAGGCTGTTTGTTCTTGAAAAGAACAAAAACGCCCTTCACCCGGAATTCCGGAATTATTACATTGAAGCTGCCCATTATGAGAAGGTGGTTCCTGTATCCGATGTGCTGCTGATTACCGGTCAGACACTGGTAAATGATACCATAGATGAGTTGCTGGCACTTGCCCGGCCCGGATGCCGGATAATTGTTGCCGGCCCCTCAGGCGGCATAATACCCGATGTGCTGTTTGAAAAGGGTGTAGCCATTGTGGGAGGCATGCGGATCACAAGACCGGAAATAGTATTCAGTATCATAGGTGAAGGAGGCCTCGGATATCACTTGTTTAAGTATTGTGCCGTAAAGATTTGCATACTGAGGGAAGATGAAGGCAGGGCTGAGTGAAACATGGATAAAGGCATCAATTGCCGGTACTATGTGGGCCGCTTCCGAAATAGTGCTGGGGAGCTTCCTGCATAACCTGAGAGTCCCTTTCAGCGGCAATATCCTGACGGCAATCGGTATTGTCATTCTGGTATCGGTAGGACATATCTGGAATGACCGGGGGATATTCTGGCGGGCAGGACTTATTTGTGCATTGATGAAAACCATGTCGCCAAGTGCGATAATATTCGGACCAATGATTGCGATATTTTCCGAATCACTCCTGCTTGAACTCCCCGTAAGAATTTTTGGAAGAAGTATTGCAGCCTATCTTTTAGGGGCCATACTGGCAATGTCATGGAATCTTTTTCAGAAAATAGCCAATTACATCATAATTTACGGATCAAATATCATAGAGGTTTACAATAATCTGCTGAGATGGGCCCAGAAGCAGCTCGAGATTCATACCGACATTGTATGGCTTCCCATAATCTTCCTTCTTGTGATCTTTGCTGTTTTCGGACTGATAGCCGGGATGGCCGGCATCATGGTCGGCAGGAAGATGCTCAGGCATCCGGACCCTGAATTCAGCAGTCCCGTGAATGGTACGGATGCCGGTATCAGCCGGAAACCGGAAACGGAATTCAGCTATTCCCTTGCCTGGCTCTTTTTTGATATCCTTCTTATGATCTTCGCCTTTCTTATTATCTATCACACTCCCTGGTATGTCTGGACCCTGGTGATAAGCGGGATGGTCCTTGTCTGGTCAGTACGCTATAAAAGAGCCATGCGTCAGCTGTCAAAACCTAAATTCTGGCTGTTTTTTGTCTTTGTAACACTGCTGACCGCATTTGCCTTTACCGTTGCAAAGGGAGGTGATATTTCATGGCAGCAGGGTCTCCTTACAGGTATCCAGATGAATTTCAGGGCCGTTGTAATAGTTGTCGGATTTGCAAGCCTGGGTACGGAACTGTATAATCCCGCCATAAGAGAATTCTTTCAGAAAACCGCCTTCAAAAATGTTCCGCTGGCACTTGAACTCTCTGTTGAAAGCCTGCCGCTCTTCATTTCTTCAATACCGGACCTGAAAAGCCTGCTGAAAAAACCCGTGTCAATTTTTTACAATGTGATTTCACAGGCCGATCGCAGACTGTCAGAGATCAGGGATAAAAAACCGGAGAAAAGGAAAATTTTCATTGTCTGCGGCCCCAGGGGAAAAGGAAAAACAAGCTTCGTGCGGAAAGTGATTGAGCTGCTCAGGGGACAAAACCTGCAGGTGTCGGGAATAATTGCGGAAGCCCTGACGGATGGCCCGGAATCGGGAGGATATGATATAGTTAATCTGGAAACAGGGGAAAGAATGGCCTTCATGCGGAAAGAAGACAAATACGGAAATGACAGGATAGGAAGATTTTATATATGTCCGGAAGGCCTGGAAGGAGGAAAGGCATTGTTTGCCGGTCTTGTTTCAGCCAAAACAGATATTGTCGTAATTGATGAGGCCGGACGCCTTGAGCTGCGCGGGGGAGGCTGGTGTGATTCCATTACTGACCTTCTCGGAAAATCTGAACACAACATACTGATGACAGTCCGCCGGGAATTTGTTGAAAGGATAAGAAACAAATGGAATCTTGAAAATGTGATTGTCTTTGATATAGCAAAAACTGATCCCGGAAAGGCGGTTTCTGTCATTATAAAAAACATAAGGCCTGATAAGTAGAACTGACTTCAGGAAATGAAAGACATGAAATGATATTTCACAGCCTGAACCAAGCTGTATGGAACTTATTGTTATTTTTGTAACACTTAACAGAACAGACGTGTTGCCTTTAACTAACTGAAATACAGCTGGCAAACAATAATTTAGCAATAATAAAATATTCCTGAAAGGAATTAAACCATACCTGAGCCGGATAGCAGAAATACTCAATTATTATATTAAAAGTTAAAAATCAGCTTATTATGTCAGAACAGGAAAAAATCGTGATAATAAGTACAACAGGGCCTGAATTTCAGGAAAAGGCTACCCTTCCCTTTGTAGTGGCTACTGCGGCACAGACGGTAGACGTTAAGGTAATAGTAATTCTTCAGGCTTCTGCCGTTCTGCTGGCAAAGCAGGGGATGGCTGAAAATGTTAATGCTCCCGGTCTGATGCCCCTGAAACAACTGATGGATACATTCTTAGAACTGGGCGGAGAACTGCAGGTCTGTTCTCCCTGCATAAAGGAAAGAAATATTGGCGAAGGAAATCTTGTTGAAGGAGCAGTGACAATTGCTGCGGGTACAGTGGTTTCAGAAGTATTGTCCGCCAAGGCAGTTCTGACTTATTAGGTGTATGATGTTTAATCTGACTAAACAGAAAAAAAGAGATGGAAAATGATTTAAATGCCAGACTGCTTGAACTGCAGTCTCAGATCGAAATGCTGAAAGAGAAGGTTGAAACCCTTGAAAGCCGGAAAAAGGATCAGCTTTCGATAGCGATTGTTTCCGGGGATCTGGACAAGATTCTTGCGGCAATGATTATATCCGTTGCTGCCGCAGCAATGGATACCAGTGTAAAACTGTTCTTTTCATTCTGGGCCCTTTCGGCACTGAGAGACAAGAAAAAGAAGGTTGAGGGGAAGGATTTCATATCCAAAATGTTTGGTTTTATGCTTCCCAGGGGGAAAAACAGGCTGAAACTTTCAAAAATGAATATGTGTGGCATGGGTCCTCTGATGATCAGGTATCTGATGAAAAAGCAGAATGTACTTTCCCTTGAACAAATGTTCAGGGAAGCAGGAGAGCTCGGCATCGAGATCACAGTATGTGAAATGTCAATGAATCTCATGGGTTTTAAACCCGGGGAAATAATTGATTATCCCAATCTGAGATTTGCCGGCGCGGCCACTTTTGTAGCAGATGCAGGTGAAAGCAGCATTCAGCTGTTCATTTGATCAGTCAGGCAGTATATCATAAAATATTTTATAAATAACCGGTCGTACTGTAAATAATAATCATTTCAAAATTTAAACTTATGACAGCAGAAGAATTAAAAAATCTGGACGTGACAAAATCCGTTGATGCCAGGGGAACCGCATGCCCCGGCCCCTTGCTTGAAGCCAAGAAGGCTATAGGTACAATTAAGTCGGGTGACATAATGGAGGTTCTTTCCGCCGACGAGGGCACCAGGGTGGATATTCCGAAATGGTGTGGCAAGCAGGGACATGAGTACCTGGGAACCATTGAGGAAAGCGGTTATTACAAGATCTTACTCAGGAAAAAATAGCAATGCCGGGTCCTGCTACGAAAAGCGCCAGGATCCTGGTGTTTTCCACAGAAAAGATATCCGATCCGGCCATTGATATGGCAGGATTGCTTAAGCTTCATTATCCCCCCACGGTTTACACCATTGCAGTCCCGTGTTCCGCAGGCATAAAGCCGCGGTGGATACTGCATGCCTACGAAAAGGGCTTTGATGGTGTATTCATTGCTGCTGACGGGACAGACTGTTCCTACGGGGATTCATGTACTGACAGGACCGGGAGGCTTGTATATCAGACCCATGAGCTGATGAAACAGAAAAACATTGAGCCAGCCCGGCTAAGAATGGCTGCTATATGTTCCATATGCAGCGAATCTTTTGTAAAGCAGATAAAAAGCTTTAATGAATACTTGCTCAGGAATTCAATTAACTAATTATGTCAGATGAAATAAGAGCTGCCTCCTATGATGCCCTTGTCATAGGTGGCGGCATTGCCGGGGGCGAGGCTGCGCTTGATCTGGCCAATAACGGGTACAAGGTGCTCCTTGTTGAAAAGGATCTTTCGATAGGAGGGAAAATGATACTTCTCAGCAAGGTTTTTCCCACTCTGGACTGTGCTGCCTGCATCACCACCCCCAAGGTTTCGGAGATTTCAAGACATCCCGGGATCACCGTTTTTACCGGCGCTGAAGTCACTTCCATTGAAAAGAAGGGCGAGAGGGAATTTGAAACGGCAGTAACCAAAAGGCCCCGCTATGTTGTTGAGGAAGACTGCACGGCCTGTCAGCTGTGCGAGGAGGTCTGCCCCGTAGTGGTTCATGATGAATACCAGTACAGGCTCGTGGGAAGGAAGGCTGCCTTTATCCCCTTCAGCATAGCCAGCCCCAGAGTTGCAGCAATAGATATTGAAAACTGTACACTCTGCGGGGCATGCGAAAAAGCCTGTCCGCCCAAATGCATCGATTTCACGCAGGAAACGGAGAAATACATAATAAAGACCGGTACTGTCATTGTTGCAACGGGATTTAAACTCTTTGACCCCCTGAAAATACCGAGATATGGCTATGGGGTTTACAAGAATGTCCTGACTTCCATGGAGATGGAAAGACAGCTGGCCCCCACAAGGCCCTTCAATACCATTCTCAGGCCCGGCGACGGCAAGATGCCTGACAGGATTGCCTATGTCCTCTGTACCGGGTCACGTGACGATACCATCGGGAATCCGGTCTGTTCACAGATATGCTGCATGTATTCCCTGAAACAGGCCCAGCTTCTCATGGGAGCTCTGCCCATGGCCGATGTCACGATATATTATATTAATATCAGATCATTCGGGAAGGGCTTTGAAGAGTTTTATGAACAGGCAAAGGGTATGGGTATCAGCTTTGTCAAGGGGAAGGTGGGCAAGATCACTGAAACGGAAACAGGGAACCTGATCCTCAGATATGAGGATATCAACGAAAACAGGGTGATGGAGGAGGAGCACGACATGGTGGTTCTGGCCGTGGGAGTTCTGCCGAACACTGACCCACTGTCATTTTTCCGGAACGGGGAGCTGAAGGCGGATCAGTTCAGCTTCGTGGACCAGGCTGAAGTCCTTTCAAGTCCTGCCAGAACGAGTGTAAAGGGTGTTTTTGTTGCAGGAACGGCATCCGGACCAATGGATATTCCTGACTCTATCCTTTCGGCAGGCGCTGCCTCATCAGAGGCAATAAGTTATTTAAAACAGTAACAATGAACAGGAAAATAGGAGTTTATATATGTCATTGCGGCGGAAACATATCTGATTATGTAGATGTTGAAAAGGTGAAGCAGGCAGTTGTGAATGACGACGGGGTTTTCCTTGCAAAAACAACCATGTTTGCCTGCGGGGATGCCAACCAGAAGGAAATGGTGGAGGATATAAGGAATAACGGGCTTGATGGCGTAATAGTAGCATCCTGCTCTCCCAAGCTTCACCTCCTTACATTCCGGGCAGTCAGCGAAAGAGCCGGACTGAATAAATACAACTATGTGCACGCAAACATCAGGGAACAGGTATCCTGGGCACATTCCGACAATAAGGCCGGAGCTACCGATAAGGCAATTCAGATTGTTAAATCGGCAATAGCAAAAGTCCGCCTTGCCGAACCTCTCATGCCTTTCAGATTCCCTGCGGTAAAGGCTGTTGCCATAGCCGGCGGCGGAATTTCGGGAATGAGGGCAGCACTCGGACTTTCAGACATGGGATGCCCCGTGTACCTTATCGAGAAATCACCATTTTTCGGAGGCAGGACTTCACAGTGGGATGTCCTGTATACTTCCGGACAGACGGGAGGACAAATGGTTTCGGAACTCTACGGGGAATTGCTGAAAAGGGAGAATGTTAAACTCCTGACAGGGGCAGAGATAATTTCAGGCAGCGGAAACATCGGCGATTTTAAATTGAAAGTCCGCGTTACCCCGCGATATGTTCCCGAAAACTGCAACGGGGACAAACTGAATGAATCAATTGCCGCATGCCCGGTTGAGCTGCCGGATGAATTTAATTTCAACCTGACGAAACGTAAGGCGATTTACCGTAACCATCCGGGCCAGTTTCCGCAGACAGCCGTTATTGATATGACAAGCTGCACCCGATGCGGTGAATGTGAAAAGATATGCCCGGAAATTGATCTTTCACAGGAAGAGGAGATAATTGATATCAATGCTGGTTCCGTACTTGTTGCCACGGGATTTGATCCCTATACCCCGGCTGACGGGGAGTTCGGTTACGGACTGTCTGACAGGGTCATCACCCTTCCCGAATTTAAAAGGCTGATTGAGCTCAATGATTCCGGACTTGTCCATAAAGGAAGAAGAGTCAGGAAAATCGCCTATATCTATTGTGTGGGAAGCCGTCAGCCGGAAGGAGACAATAAATATTGTTCACGTTATTGCTGTACATCGGTTATTCATTCAGCAATACAGGCGAAGAAGAAATTCGGGGATATTACCGGCTACCATTTCACGCGGGGTATCAGGACCTACGGCAAGCAGGAACTTCTGTACGCGGAATCCCTGAAGGGAGGAGAAATTTACCTTCAGTCCTATGAGGACGATCCGCCTGTAGTTGAAGTAAATGAAAACAGTTTAAAAGTGAGGATAAATGATATTCTCACCGGGATACGGGAAGTTTCCGTTGAGCCGGATCTTGTGGTCCTGGTTACCGGAATGGTACCGAGGGCTGACAATTCGGTGGGTGCCCTCTTCAAACTGCCAAAGGGAAGGGACAGCTTCTTCAACGAGATACACATGAAACTGCGGCCGGTAGAAACTGTGATTGACGGAATTATAATCTGCGGTGCATGCCAGGGTCCGAAAAATATTACGGAGTCAGTCAATTCCGCGCTTTCCGCGGCTGTCAAATCCTTTTCCCTGGTTAACAGGGGAGAGCTTGAAATGGAGCCGATAGTTGCAACCATAGATGAGGAAACCTGTGAATGGTGCGGAGCATGTTACGAAGCCTGCCCCTTTGATGCAATAAGGAAAACAGTGAAGGGAACCAGGGAAATAGCCGAAATAAATAATTCAGTTTGCAAGGGATGCGGCATTTGCCTTCCCGTCTGCCCCGTTGATGCAATAGAGCTGACAGCATATTCAAACAGGGAGATAGAAAGCATGATAGATGCCCTGGCAGGAAGTTATCCGATAATGACAACAAAATAATCATTCTCGCTCATGGAAACAGAAAAGGGAAAAACCTTCAGGTATCTGAGGGAAAAACGCGAAGTTTCACAGGATGCCAAAGACAGGCTCAGGGAATTCAACAGGGCCAAAAAAGAGATTCTGGGCGCACTGAAGGAAAAGGATATGACCGTAAATGAACTTGGAAAAAAACTTGACAGACCCGGCCATGAAATTATGTTTTACCTGATGACACTGGTAAAGTACGGCAGTGTTGAAGCCGGCGACATAGATGACATGGACGAATATTTTTCCTACAAACTCAAGAAATAATGGCTTCAATAAATACTGAATACGGAAGAGACCTTAGGAAATACGGCGGATTTGATTTTAATGCCTGTTATAACTGCGGCACCTGTACCGCGGTCTGTTCACTTTCAACTGAAGAGGATTCCTTTCCCAGGGAAATGGTCAGATTCAGTGTCCTCGGAATGGAAGATGATATTAAATCATCACTTAAACCATGGCTCTGTTACTATTGCGGCGAATGTACCACACACTGTCCGCAGACGGCCAATCCGGGCGAACTGATGATGTCGCTGAGGAGATGGCTTACCTCAGTGTACGACTGGACCGGCCTGTCCGGCCTTCTTTACAGATTCCTTCCGGCAACGGTGACAGCCATGATACTGGCAGCAGCAGCCGTTATCGCCTTCAGCGCTTCCAGGGATTTCAACCTTCCGGAGATAATGAAAGCAGGCCACTATTTCGAAATGATTGCCATCGGAACGGTTCTTGCGGTCATTTTTATTCCCAACCTGATAAGGATGTGGTGGTTCACAATGCTGAAACCGGGAATAAAGGTACCGGCAGCAAATTATTTCAAAGCGGCAGCCGATCTGTTCATACACATGTTCACACAGAAAAGGGCAAGGGACTGTGAAGACAATAATTTCAGATGGCTCGAGCACTTCCTGCTGGTGATAGGCTATCTTGCACTGCTGTTTACCACGGTTGTACTCGACTGGTTCTCGAGCAGCAGCCTCTTTGTGATTATCCTTGGTTATCTTGTAAGCGCAATTGTATTCATTGTTACAATTGATTTTGTTTCCGGCCGGATCAGAAAGAAAAAGGAGGTGAGCAGATTCTCTCATGCATCCGACTGGATGTTTGTTGTATGGCTTGTACTTATGGGATTGTCTGCCTTCGCAGTACGCCTCTTCATTGATCTGGGATGGCTGGAGAACAATCTGTGGCTCTATCTTCTGCATCTGACCGTGCTCGTGCAGTGGGCCCTGATCATTGTACCTTTCGGCAAGTGGACACACTTCCTTTACCGGTCATTTGCAATGTACTTTCACAGTGTGAAATCACAGGTCAAATAGACTGAGAAGCCTGTATACCAGGCCTGCCAGCAGGATTGCGAACAGAATTTCAATAAGGGTGACGGCAAGAGCCCTTTTCCATCCGTATTCCTTCCACAGAACCGATACTGTGGCTATACAGGGAACGTAGAACATGCTTACCACGGCAAGGGTAATCATCTGGACCGGAGTGAGCACTTCTGCAAATTCTGTTGTTCCCAGATATGCTGCCAGCATGACGAGTATGAGCTCCTTTCTTAAAATACCGAATATCAGAAGGATCCCTGTTATTGCCGGAAGTCCCAGCCAGTTAACGGTAACGGGACTCATGAAGCGGGATATTGCAGGCATCCAACCTGCCAGGTTGATGGCCTGAATCACAACACCGGCGATGATAACTATGGGAGCAGCTATGTAGATGAATTCCTTTAATGCATCCCATGTCTGGTAAAGGATGGCCTTCAGATGCGGCTTCTTATAATCGGGCATCGGCATGATGAGCTCAACAGGTTCCCCGGGAAGAAGCTTTGACAATATCTTTCCCGCAATGAAAATTATCACCATTGCAAACACATACAGGCCGAATGCCCAGATGAGGCCCACATATTTCCCGACCAGGCCGAATACAATCACCGAAACGGCTGAGCAGGGCACAAGAGTTACAAGAACAGCAGTAAGGAAGCGTTCACGCCTGGATTCCATTATCCGGCAGGAAAGACAGCCGGGAACATTGCAGCCAAGGCCGATGATGAATGAAATACAGCCTTTCCCGTGAATACCAATCTTATGCATAAGATTATCCATCAGAAATGAAATACGGGCGATGTATCCCCACTCTTCCAGGATATATAGGATTATATAAAAGGGCAGAATATAGGGAAGGGCAATTTCAACCAGGGCAAGGACACCTTCAATGGCAGACCAGCTCAAAGAAGCAAGGAATGTTTCCCCTACACTGGCAATCCACCAGTTGTGCCAGCTGGAAAAAACTGTTTCCAGAACCGATGACAGCCAGTTGCCGAGTTTGAAAACTGTCAGGAACATACCGCCGACGATGAGTATCATCACCAGATAGCCTGCAAATTTATGGGTAGTGATAATATCCAGCCGGTCGCTGAGGGATAATTTCCTGTGGGGACGCATTATTGCTGTTTCACTTACGATCTGCGCGGCATAATGACTCCTTTCATCCGAAATAACCAGCGAGGAGTCATGCCCGTGAATTTCTTCAAGCCTCTTTTCAAGAGTCTCTTTTCTTCGAATCAGTTCAGGCCTTATCTGGCTGATGGTATTTGTGATCTCGCTGTCCTTTTCAAGAAGTTTTATGGCAATCCATCTTTCAGAGTAAAGAAGTCCGGTATTTTTAAGCTCAGCCGACAATTCATCAACACAGCTCTCAATCTCCCTGCCATAGCGGATCATTCCGGGCTCATGCCCGTTTTCCTTTACCTCAATTACCTTGTCCATCAGCTCGGTCAGGCCCGTTCCGCGCTTTGCGATGGTCGGAATAACGGGTGCATTAAACTTTTCCTGTAGCTTTCCTGTGTCGATTTCAATACCCTTCTTTTTGGCAATGTCCACCATGTTGAGGGCTATGATAAGAGGACATTCCAGTTCAAGCAGCTGAAGGGTAAAGATGAGATTCCTTTCCAGATTGGTGGCATCAACAATGTTGATCACCACATCAGGCTTGTGCTTTATGATGTATTCCCGGGCAATCAGCTCCTCCACGGATAAGGTGGTAAGGGAATAAATGCCGGGAAGATCAAGGACGTCAATTGTGTAATCCTTGTAATAGAGCGTCCCCTCAAGCTTCTCTATGGTTTTGCCGGCCCAGTTCCCGGTATGCTGATGCGATCCCGTATAATAGTTGAATATGGATGTTTTGCCCGTGTTGCCCTGACCGGCAAGCACAACACTGATCCTTTTATTGTCTTTCATCGTGGTTCCACAAGAATTTTTGATGCCAGGCCCCTGCCCAGTACCAGCTTCGACCCGGTAACCTCCACCTGTACCGGACCTGAAAACAGGGAAGTCCTTAAAACCGTAATCCTTGTTCCCGGCCCCATCCCCAGGTCTGCCAGACGTTTGGTAAGGTTACGGCCTCCGTTTAATGACAATACAATGCCAGACTGACCTTCCTGCAAATCAATCAAACTCCTGGGTTTTCCTGAGGTATCCATATTAAAACAGATGTTATTTTTCTTCAACGTGTCTCAATCCCTCTTCAAAGAGGTTGTTTATATGTATGTCGTCAAGCGAATAGAATGCTATCTTCCCCACCTTGTTGTACTTGACGAGCTTCATGTTCCGCAGTGTCCTGAGATGATGCGATGTTGCGGATTTTGATGAAGCGATTATGGAAGCTATATCACTGACGCATAATTCCTTTTCCTCGCAAAGAGCAAATATGATCTTTACCCTCGTCGGATCACTCATTGCCCTGAATGTTTCAGCCATATCATGAAAACACCTGTCTGATTTCATCCTGCTCATCACAGACTTCACCTTGCTGCTCTCGATATATTCATCTTCAGTATGATCCGGCTTTTTATCCTTCATTTATTTTTATATATGAGCAACTGTTCAAACGTTCGCAAAAATAATCTTTTCCACGAAACAAAAAAGACAATTCCATATGATTTATAGCAAAGCCGGAATCACATTTGCAGAACCGCTGTTTTCCGGCTTTTACAGAATTTCGGGCATTCATGCGGGGCCGCCGGGAACATTGTAATATTTATTCTGCTGACCTGTTGGAACATATTTAATTTAAATTTCTTATCTTGAGAGCTTTCTGGAATTTCTGAGGAGAGAATTGCCAGGATAACTTGAACTTTTAGCGTATTTACTAATCTTGTTTGCCATGAGACATGCAGCAGCTGTTGTTTTCCTGTTGCTTTCCGCCGTTCTTGCCGGGCAGAAGGCAGAATCAGATGTTACATTTGCCGATTACAGGAATCTCATCCTTACTGTGAAGAAGGATGCTATGAAAGCCACGGGCAAGCTTACTTCGGGAGAGCTGGTAAGCGTGGGATGTGAGCAGAATGTTTGTTTTTTTGAGATACAATATAAGGACAGGAAGCTGAGACAACCTGTGGGAGATGATATTACCAGACTTACAATATCCGAGTTTGACTTTAATTCCGACGGTGATATGGAGCTGGTTGTAGTAAATGATTTCAGGGCTACATCCTTCCTTTATGTCTTTTCATACAGCAGGGGAATTATCATGAAGCTCTTTGAAAAAGAGATTAAATATGACAGGATAGTTATCAGGAGCGACTATATTGAGCATCATCTTCCTACAGGCATGGATACCGTATGGCATTATTACCAGGGAGAATTCTGGACCATGACCCCCTATACCCTGCCGTAGGATGACTGCCTGACATCCGGCGTCTCACTCCTGTTTAATACATGACCATCAGAAGGAGAGAACCGGCTTCTGAACCATATCGTCCGCATGCCGGAGCGCTTGTGCCAGGTTCATGATAAATCATAACTCCTGCGGCTTTTCATGCTTGATAAAGGTATTGTTGTCAAGTTCCCTGAAAGCCAGGTCAAGTTCTTCCCGTGTGTTCATTACTATCGGACCTCCCCATGCAACCGGCTCATTCAGCGGTTTTGCGGCGATCAGCAGGAACCTTGCACCATCTGCGCCCGATTTTACCCTCACTTCATCATTTTCCGCTTCACTTTCTGAAGTGGCAGTCATCAGCATTGCACAGGCCTTCTCCTCATACTCCTCAAGGTTTTCATCAGCAGCAAGGGTTCCGCTGATCAGGTAAAGAAACAATGTCTGATTATTGGGAGTTTCCCGGTAGCTCCATACTGTGCCGGGATCCAGTGACACATCAAGATACTGCACTTTTACATATTCTCTTTTTACCGCGCCCCCGTGGCCCCTGTAATTACCGGACAGGACTCTGATGCCTGCATTTTTTTCGCTTATCACCGGCACATCTTCCTGTTTTATATCCCGGTATGCAGGCCGGGTCATTTTATCCTTTTCCGGGAGGTTTACCCAGAGCTGGCATCCCAGCAACCTGTCGGATTCCTTCGGCATTTCCTGGTGAATGATACCAGAACCGGCGGTCATCCACTGGCACTGCAGCCCGCCTATGACGCCGCTGTTTCCCAGACTGTCCCCATGTTCAATTTCACCTTCCAGCAGGTAGGTGACCGTTTCAATTCCCCTGTGGGGATGCCATGGAAAGCCATTCATGTAATCGCGGGGATCATCCGAATCAAAGCCGTCAAGCATAAGAAAGGGATCGAATTCTTTTATTGTTCTGATCCCCAGAACCCTCCTCAGGCGGACACCCGCACCGTCAACGGCATTCTGCCCCCTGACAATTTTTGTACATTTTCTTCTGGCCATGGATTATCCTTTAATTTTGATTTATCATCATCTGCCCGGTTTTGTATTTACCGGTAATGGTTTTTCTAAATTGGATTTCAATATATCCGGATGTAGCTGTATTGTAATAAACCGATTTAGGCCGGTAATGTTCAGAAATGCAGGAAAAATCTTCTGGCTCCGGGTCTGTACGGGGTTTTCTTATGGCATACTCCGGCAGATTGCCGGAATCAGTTCACAGGAATATGTCAGTTCCGGTCTCCTGTCAGCAGGGAGTAAAGATCATGGGGAGATATTCCAAGCTGAACGGCTACTGTTCTCAAGGTGCTTTCACCATTGGCACTGACACCCATATCCCTTAAAATTCCTGTCAGTACTGAAGGATCTTTCCCGAGCCTTGAAGCTACCATGTTTATGGTCATTTTACCGATTCCTGAAGGCACTTCATATTTATGACTCTCCTCATCTCCGGGATATCTCCTGGTCAGTATCTCATACAGCCTGGCAGGGGTCACCCCGTTGTCAGCAGCAATATGCTTCAGCCTGGCATTCTGCCCCCTGACAACAATACCACTGTCCCTCAGTGTGATGAGAAGATCATCGGAGCTGACTCCCGCAAAAACTGTCGCAAGCCTCAAAAGTGTGAATTCTTCCATATGTGCTATTGCCGGACTTTCATATTTTTTATCCCAGCCTTCCTTCAGTGTTTCGCCGAAATCCATGACAGTACCGAAAGGTGCCCAGGATGCGAGGGTTCCGGTGAAAAATAAAAGTGAAATGCCCACTGCTGCAAAAAGCTCCCGTTTTCTGTTCAGGCCCTTTCTGATCCTGCTTCTGAAATAGGTAAGAAAAGCCTTCCAGTTCACAAAAAACAGATGAATGATGAACAGGATGAAGAACATGAATGAGAATATTGTATGAAAGGCCTGCCATTCAGCCTTTGTGAAGAGCATAATTTTCCAGCCGGTCCAGTTGGCTATTCTTCCGGGAGGCGCGAAATAGAGAATGAAACCGGACCATGACATAACAATCGTTGAGATTACCAGGCTGAAACTGGTGAAGCTGCGGAGATTAAAGGAATTCTGTTTCTTCATTGCAATGGACCGGTATTCATCAGGGAATTTCACGGTAATCACATATACCGTTGTTGTTGGCATCAATATAGTTTCTTCCGTAGCCTCTGTTCCCGGCATTGATGTAGTTTCTTCCGTAGCCTCTGTTCCCGGCACTGATGTAGTTTCTTCCGTAAGCCCTGTTTCCTGCATTGGAATAGTTTCCTGCATCTCTGCTGTTTACGCTTCCGGTATAGTTTCTGCAGTATCCGCGTCCGGGCAGGATGCCACGGTTAGCTTCCCCGGTTTCAAAATCCTGACGGCCTCCTCTCATGAAAGGCCGGATGCCGTTTCTGAATCCCGCTGCTGCACGTGCTTCAAAATTGTCGCAAATGCCGTTATTGTCTTCATCAACCCACACGCCCCTGCCAGGAGGGTTCTGCTGCGTCTGAACCCTTTCCTGTTCCCGGGCATAAGTCAGTGCTGTTGCAATCAGCAGTACGATTGCGCTTATAAAGAGTTTCCTTTTCATTGATATGTGATTTTAAATTTGACATAAGGTTTTAAAGGAATGCCTTTGTTATTGGAAACATAATCCTGCATTTTCCTGCGTATTTAAAAAAATTATTCCCTTTCAGATGCCGGGCCGTCTGCCCTGACCCCGGCCGGGCGGATTCCGGAATCCACCGGGACCGCGCCGGAATTCCTGACCGTCAGGCGTAAACATTGAGCCAAACATTTCTTCAAGTTTTGCCTCCTGTTCCTTATTGCATATATTTTTCAGGTCAAGATAATATTCCCAGCTTATCTTTTTCAGGCGGCTGTGGAGGCGGCCTATTGAATCCGAAATGGTATTCAGTTTTACGGTATCACTCGTTTCCGCAGACATTTCGATCATCATCTGCCTTCTCAGCTCCGCCAGGCTGATATTTATTTCTCTTGCATTTCTTCTGAATACGGGATTGAATTCCGTGAACCTCGACATTTGTTCCCTGGTCAGACCCAGGTGGTCGCGGAAATATCTTCCGCTGTAACGGAGTGAAGTCCTGTCTGAGTACGCTTGCTCCGGCAGGTGAAGCATGCCGGTCTTTACTGTTCTGCCCCTGTTGACCAGGATGGTTGCAAAGGTGGTGACATTCATCAGGGCCAGTGCAATTATTGCCCATATCATCCAGTGGTATCTGCTGCCGGTTCTCATGATGTTCATTTTAATCAGCTGCAAGCAGTTCAACCGATTCCAGCAGGGCATCATTCATCATGCTCAGTTCAGCAGGAACAGGCCTGCTGCCCCGGCTCAGGCCGGGAATACTTCCCATCACGATACCAAGAAAAATTGCTGCGGCAACCGACAATACCACCAGGGCCGGTTTCAGTATGCCCGGAACCTTTTTCTCTCTGAGGGATTCCGGATTTTTAATCCGTGACATCACGCGTGCAGAAAGGAAAGGGTTTACCTTCAGTTGTTTTTCTTCTGATATCAGCTCTTCGGCCAGCAGCTGAATCCTGTAATATTCCCTGCATTCCCTGCATTCCCTGAGATGTGATTCAATCTGTTCCCTTGCGGCGGGACCGGATCTTCCTTCCAGAAAGGAATCAATTTCTTTCTGATAAAAACGACAATTCATCTCAACGCTTTTTATGGTTAGAAACAAAATTTTATTTTTTCCTGTGCCTCTTTTCAATCTTTTTACTTTCGGATGACAATCTTTTACGAAGGTTTCTTTTTGCGCGGAACAACAGGGATTCCACGGCTCCCTCGCTTGTCATCATTATTTCTGCAATCTCTTTCTGGGACAGATCCTCATATTTGCTCAGTATGATTGCAGTTCTCTGATTTTCAGGAAGTGAATTGACAGCCCGCCTGAGCCACACTGACTGCTCCCGGCTGATCAGAATCTTTTCAGGATCATCCTCACTTGTTGCCGGGGCGGAAATGACCGTGTTTTCCAGTGTTTCAAATGTAATTTTCAGGGAAGACCGCCTGGTCCTGTTAAGTGAAGCGTTTACGGCGATCCTGTAAAGCCAGGTGGAAAAAGCCGACTCTCCCCTGAAACGGGACAGGGACTGATAAGCCCGGATAAAAACATCCTGTGCCAGATCTTCAGCTTCTTCCCTGTTATGGAGGAAACCCATGCAGGTTCTGAACACCATCTGCTGGTAGCGTTCAACAAGAATACGGAATGAATCCCTGTCGCCCTGGAGGATTAATGTTATTAATTCAGAATCAGTCATCCGGGCAGAATGAAGACCATCAATGGTCCTAAGATCATAATAATTATTCTGCTGTCCTCCGGATTTTCATAATACTTTTTAAAATGATTGCCAGAAGCAGCAAAACCGCAAGGAAGAGTATGATGGTAGGGGAACATGGAACATCCAGTACCCATGAAAGGTAGAGTCCGAAGATTACGGCAATGCCCCCGGTCAGCAGACCGATAAGGATTCTCTGTGTCCAGCGGGTACTGAAAAGGGCAGATATCGCTGCAGGTATGATAAGGAATGCGAAGATTGTTACTATACCTCCTATGCTAACTGCTTCCACTATAATGATTCCGAAAGTCAGATAAAAAATGAAATCCCATAGTTTTGGATTTTTAATATCGCTTTCCTTGTTCTGATATGCAAGAGTGACGGATTTGAATTTATCCCTGAAAAAATAATGCAACAGGGCTATAGGCAGTATTACAAGAAATAGTCTGAGAACCTGACCCCAGGAAATCCAGAGAATTGTTCCCGCAAGCATATCATGAATGTGTACATCGCTTCCCGCGCCCTTGTCGAGAATAATTACCGCACTGGTTGTTGCCATTGCGTAGGCTATCCCGATAACAGCTTCGAGAGGTATGTTCAGCCGCCTGTCTTTGAGAAGGGTAAATATCCCCGCTGCTATAAGGCAGAAAAAATATGCCAGGAATGTTCTTGAGTCATGATCATGAACGTCATGGGAGGCATCAGGGGAAACAGTGGCAATAACGAGTGATACGGCACTTCCGAGAGCGGCAATCTGGGCAAGTGCAATATCGATAAAAATAATTTCTCTTTCTATGACGTGAATTCCGAAATATACCATTATTATTATCAGCAGAAGAGAGCCGGCAAAAGGCGTTGACATAAATACAAGTGCTTCAGCCATGGGGTTATTGCTTTTTAATATTGTCTGTTTTGAATCTGCCTGCTGCGAGTTTGATGAATGCCAGTATGAAAACCGTCAGGCTGAGCAGGCTTACTATTGCTGGAGCATTTGATATATTCAGCTTGTATGAAGCGTACATTCCGGAAACGGAACCCGCGATACCTATTATCCAGCTCCAGATAAATCTCTTTTTCCACGATTGTGTAAACAGTGTTGCTGCTGCTGCCGGAGCAATGAGAAGTATGAATACCATGAAAATGCCTCCGACAGGCACGGCTTTCACAATGACAATTCCAAAGGTTATGTAGAATATCAGTTCATATGACCTGGTTTTCCACAGGCTGTAAGGCAATCCTTTCTTTGTATCGGAAATAGCTATAAAATGCTTCCGGAAAAAAAGATGCACAATGGCAACTGCCAGAAACAGAAGAAAACAGTTGAGAACCTGACTCCAGGTGACCCACAGCAGGTTGCCGGTAATGGTTTTTGAAATGAAATTCGCACCGCCCGGAATCCTTTCAGCCAGGAGCATGGCAAGACCCAATCCTATACAATATATTATTCCTATAATTGCTTCCTGGGGAATGACCTGATCGCGGAATTTTGTCAGGGCGAACAATGCAATTACAACTATTGTAAATGCATATGAAATAAGCTGTACACCTGATGATTCCTCAGCCAGGCCCAGAAGAAGGCCTATCATTGTGCCCAGTGCTGCTATCTGGGCAACTGCTATATCAATGAAAATAATTCCTCTGGTCAGGATGTGATTTCCGAAATAGGCAAGTATTCCGGCCATCAGGATGCTTACCGTAATGGGAGCTGAAAGAAAAAGGATGTTATCCAACATGAATGATAGTATTTATTTGTTAAGGCTTTGTCAGGCAGGTGAATTTCCGTTCAGATTATACTGGCATTTATCTGATCGATCAGATAGTCAATCAGCTTGAAATTATCATCCACACCCGGTACCGCATTTACGTGAAGCGGAAGGTAAACAGCCCTGATACCTGTTTTTGCCTCAATCATCTGTGCGGTTTTTTTCTCAAAATAGGTGGCAATCATCATCACCTTGATATTTTGTGTTTTTATCATATCGATCATTGTCTGTACATGTTTGGCTGAAGGCGGAATACCCGGTTTCGGTTCAATGTATCCGATCACTTCAAGCCCGAATGTATTGGTAAAATATGACCAGTTCTTATGATAGGTTACAATGCGCATACCCCTGAAGGGCATGGCTTTTTTCAGCCATCCTCCCAGCTGATCCGAAAGCTTTCCTCCTTCATAGGGTCTTTCCAGAAAGGTAAATAAAGTCTGGTTTTCCAGCATTTTCGACAGAGTGGGACCACCGAAAAGATCAACAAGCCTGTTACCGAAAAGCGCCCTGTCGACCCTGTCAATAAAAGCATCCCTGTTTTTCTGATACAGGGCTGCATTGGCAGGGTCAACCTTGATGAGGCCTATTGTGATATTTTGGGCTATCACTTTCCAGTTAAGCGGACCGGTGGTAATATGGGGATTCCCCATAAGGTGAATATCTCCTTCAGAACGGCTTGCAAATTCAACTTTTTCAACAACATTGACTCCCTGGGCAGCAGCAACAAATCCCGGTTCACCGTCCATAATCCTGGGGTTATGTGCCTTGTCAAGAAGAGTAGCTGACCACATTTCAAGATCCATACCTGTGGCAATCCACATGTCAGCCCTTGAAAGCATGACCGCATAACTGGGCTTGGGAGGAACAAAATGAGGATCCCGTTCACCGCTTGCAATATAGCTTACCTGGGCCCTGTTGCCGGCAATGTATTCAGTAATGGTTGCAAAGTCGGAAAAAGAACAGATAATGTTGAGCGGTCTGTCGGATCCGCCGCCTCTGTATCTGACCTGAGCCCTTTGCTGGGCCGTTACGCTGAAATGAATTCCCTGAAACAAGAGTACGGCCGTCAGTATCAGGATCCCTTTATTCATTCTTGAAAAACTCTTTATATTTCTTTTCATATTATTAAAATAAGATCGTTAATAAGCTTCATGTTTATGGGGGCCCATTGCCCAGCATACCTGCAGAATAACCGAGTGGTCATTCGGCATCATGCCAGGCGGATCTGGCTGAAAATCCGTCAGGTTTCGCCGGTTATACTGATACTGAATTCTTGCAAAAACAAATTCGCTCTGCCAGAAGTCAAGATTCACGGTATAATCCCATTCATACTGCTTATTGTCATAGGGCAGCTGGGAGTAGCCTATTCTGGCGCCGGCTGTAAATCTTGCATTCAGCTTGTTCTGAACGGTGGAATAAAATCCAATGCTTCTGATACTGCCGGTATGTTCCCTGCGGTAACTGTATAAAAATTCGGATTTCCAGTCAAGGGTCCGGTATTTCTCACGGCCGGCCGGAACCCATTTATATGACATGCCAAGGCTTCCGACGCTGGACAGGTTGTTTCCCGGCACAGGATTTCTGCCTGTCACATTGCTTAGTCTGACTTCAAAATAGCTGTTCTGACTTATATCATAATAATTTTTAAACTGCCCCGAATACAGGAAGCCCTTATTGCCGAAACTGAAAATATCTTCCGTGGGAGTACCCTTCTGAACACTCAGGTCCAGGGAGCTTGCATCAGAAAAAAGGAGCCTTGGCAGCATAAAAGTCGTTGAAACACCTGTTCCGCCGAGTCCCTGGTTGCTGAAAAGGTTTACCAGGGCCCTCGGCCTGTCAAACTGGGGCAGTGCATGATCATGATACCTGTTGATGGGACCGTATTCGGTATAGAATATACCGATTTTAAGATTCATGTTCAGAGGAAGGTTCAGCCATTCCATATAGGCCTCCTCAATGTTTATCGCATCACTGGTAATGGAAATAAATGATTTCCCCCGGGTAAAAGGATCGAGAGGAGCTTCAATGCCCACTTCTATTTCACGCAGGAAGAATCCGTTGTTTCCATAGGATATTTCACCGGGTTCGGAAATGAATTCATGACCTGATGTACTGATGGCCCCGAAAAAATCCCCGCCGAGGCTGATATTCGGATTAAGTGCCTGCTGCTGCCTTACCCCGCTCTGGAATTTTACCGCCAGATCCTCCTCCTTTTCCTTTTCCAGCGCGGCCATACGGTTGGCCTCATCAAGCAGCTTCTGTAAATCATTCTCAGCCTGAGCGGCTTTTTCCTTCCGGTCAATTGCCTGAATAAGGGAATCAAACCTTGAAGCGATGTCGATATATTCCGTCTTCAGAAGCTTTAATTCTTCTTTTAGTTTTAAGAGTGAGTCCTGTTCGCTCACATAAACCACGTTTTGCCGCTGAGCGCCCAGATCAAAAATGGATATCACAAATAAAAGAATGGACAGATTTATAATATATTTAGTCATACTTATACAACAGTCAGTTGTTTAGTTGATTAGGTGAATAATAAATGATTAGATTGTCTTGCCGTCCTTCAGAAACCCGGAGTGCTTGGCGGAGGTGCGTGATAATTATTCAGAAAAAAAAGGCCGGATGTTCCGGAAGAATTCTGTTGAAAAGGGGTTTTAATAACTGATATGGCAGCAGTGGTACTCAGAATGATTATAAAAAGATAAATACGGAAGAGTGAAATGGAGATCTGGCTCAGGAGTATTAATTCCTCGCTACCATGCTTGTGATCCTGAAAGGGAGTCCCCGTACCGCCATTATTGAAAGGATGGGAATGAGTGACCACAATCCCTGAAGATAATTTATGGGAGTGCTGGTTTATAGTTGCATTTGTTATATAGCCAATAACAATAACAAGAAACAGTGGTGTGAAGATCCTTGCTATTTTAGTCAGCTTTAACAATTTTATCCTTTAATGAGGTGGCTGGTAAATTTAAATTTCTTTAATCTCTTTACAAACTTATTAAGATTTAGTTAAGATAAAAATAGAGGCATAGTAATAAATGTTAAATTTACATAAATGATATTGCTTCAGAATACAGTATTTCAGGGTAAATCTACATGAACAGTTACCATATATTCATACACACAGGTGCAGACACAAATTAAAATATCAGTTCTTACAGACAACCACGCGGGATCTTTTTTTCCTGCTGAGCATGGTCTTTCATATTTGATTGAATATGACGGAAAGAAGATACTTTTTGATACCGGGCAGAGTGATATGTTTCTCAGGAATGCTGAGAAACTGAATGCCGGCCTTGATAATACGGATATGACGGTATTGAGTCATGGCCACTTCGATCACGGGAACGGACTTGCTTTTCTGCCCGGGGGGAAACTTGTTTGTCATCCGGGATGCTTTGTCAGGCGGTTCAGAGGCCAGGACGGTACTTATATAGGACTGGGAATGACGGAGGAGGAAATATCCTCAAAATTTGATCTGAAAACTTCTGCGGATCCCTTGCAGATCAGCGGAAAAATAATTTTTCTCGGAGCAATACCGAGGATTACGGATTTTGAGTCCAGGAAGACAACATTCAGGTTTGAAGATGGCACTGCTGATTTTGTTGAGGACGACAGCGCACTTGCCGTTATTCTCCCTGAAGGCCTGTTTATAATAAGCGGATGCGGTCATTCCGGTATTGTAAACACCTGTGAATATGCCAGGAAGATTACGGGGATCAGCAAGCTGCACGGAATAATGGGAGGATTTCACCTGAAAACGACCGCAACCCCGACCAGGGAAACAATAAAATATCTCAGTGAAACGGGAGCGAAACATGTTTTCCCTTCACATTGTACTGAACTTCCGGCACTGGCAGCTTTTTATGAAGCTTTCGCAATCCGCCAGATCAAAACCGGAGATGTACTGGTTTTCTGACAGCAGGTTTATTTCCCTGCTTCCCTTTTTTCGGTTTTTGCAATTATTGATTCCGCTATCTGTTCAAAAGCCTTTACAACCGGCTTGTTTTTCTGACTGAATACAGTCAGTCCCTGATCCGCTGCTTCACCCACTTCCATAACCAGGGGTATCTGTCCGAGCAGTTCTGTGTTGAATTCCTTTGCCAGCCTTAGTCCGCCGCCTTTTCCGAAAATATAATATACTTCATCCGGATGCTTTTCAGGTGTAAACCACGACATGTTTTCAATAACCCCGAGAATGGGAACATTGAGATCGGGATTATTGAACATGGACGCTGCTTTACGGGCATCGTTGAGTGATATTTCCTGCGGAGTGGTTACAATGACTGCTCCGGAAAGATTCAGTTTCTGAACGGTAGTAAGCTGGATATCACTGGTTCCCGGAGGAAAATCAATTATCAGGTAATCGGTTTCACCCCACTGGGTATCACCCAGAAGCTGTGTGACTGCTTTTCCCGCCATGGGTCCGCGCCATATAAGTGACTGGCTCTGATCAATAAAAAAGCCTATTGAAATGATGTTTACCCCGAATTTCTTTACCGGGAAGAAAATCTCCTTATCCCCGACTGCTGATACTTCCGGCCTGACATCTTCCAGTCCGAACATTCTGGGAACTGACGGACCGAATATGTCCGCGTCGAACAATGCGGTACTGAGACCGTTTCTGGCAAGGGTGACTGCAAGGTTGACGGCTACGGTTGATTTTCCGACTCCGCCCTTGCCGGATGCCACAACAATAATGTTTCTGATCCCTTCCATGGGAATTTTTTCAAAAAGATCATTCATTGGTTTTGATTGAGGATTTGTTGCCATATTTCTTTCAATTTATTACTGATATCAAGTTGCGGATTATATTCCGTAATGCTTTTTGACTGTATCATTGCTTCCGTTATGCGGCTGTCAAAGGGAAGTTTTCCGATAACACGGATTCCGTTCTGACTGCACCACTCTTCAATCTGACCGCTTATTTCAGTATTGAGGTCATACTTGTTGATGATGGCCAATGCCTGCAGGCTGAATTTCCCTGTAACCTCTGCCATCCTTTTCAGGTCAGACAATCCGGATATGGTCGGTTCCGTTACGATGACAACCTTGTCGGCACCGGTTATGGTTGAGATTGCAGGGCAGCCTATTCCCGGGGGACCATCCAGGATGATTGTGCCGATATTATTTTCACGGGCTGTTTCCTTTGCCTTTTCGCGTACCATGTTTACCAGCTTCCCTGAATTCTCTTCCCCGGGGGCAAGCTTTCCGTAAACCATTCTGCCGTTTCGGAAAGATCCTGAGTACATTCTGCTTTTGTCATTGGGGATCATCTCAATGGCTTTCTCGGGACAAACGCGTGAACAGAGAAAGCAGCCGTCACAGGAAATCCCGGAGATGGTTACAATTCCATCATCCCCGGCTGATATTGCATCAAAGCGGCAGTAGTCTGTACATAAACCGCAGTTAGTGCACAGGTCATAGTTTATGACAGCATTATGACCTGATACATATACAGTTTCTTCTTCATCAACAGGATTGAATATCAGATAAAGGTTTGCCGCATCAACGTCACAATCTGCAATGACAACCCGGCCGCCGGCCGTTGCAAACGCCGCACTAATGCTGGATTTGCCCGTACCGCCCTTACCGCTGACTATTGCTATTTCCATATTTCCCGGTAATGTATTCAGTAACATTCAGCAATTGTTTCCCGAAGGATTCATCAGCTTCCGCAAGCAGCCTGCCGGCGGAATACAGTCCGGCAGTTTCCCTGCTGTAAGGTATTTCCAGTAAAAGGTCTATGCCTTCTTTTTTCAGGTATTCCCTGACATCATTGTTGCCCATTCCCGCTTTATTGATAATCACACCAAACTTACTGTCCATTGTTCTGAGTGTTTCCACGCTCTGTCTGAGGTCACTCAGGCCGAATGGAGTCGGTTCGGTAACAAGTATTACATAATCAGCCTGGCTGACTGTCTGGATAAAAGGACAGGATGTTCCCGGAGGAGAGTCCAGGATCACTATTTCAGCCTCATGCCTGATATGCCTGAGAGCTTCCTTGATAACCCTAACCGGTGACATAATACCCGTATTCATTCTTGCCTCAATAACAGGGTGTGAATTGTTGTACAGAGAAATATTAACATTTCCAAGCGGAAAAGGTTTTTCGGTAATGGCATCATATTCACAGGCAACACTGCAGGCACCGCAGCCGTGGCAGAGATCTTCAATCACACTGATTATTCCTGACGGCGGCAGGATGAATATGGCATTGTAATTACAGTATTCATGGCATTTTCCGCAGAAAGTGCACTTGCTGACATCTATCACCGGCACGTGCTGTACAACCTCATGAGTCTCCTTCCTGACAGTCCTGAAGAATGAAAGTACATTCGGGGCTTCGGCATCACAGTCTGCTAGAACGGAACTGATATTCTCCCGGGTCAGAGCATAAAAGATATTAGTGGAAACGAAGGTTTTTCCCGTTCCGCCTTTTCCGCTGGCAATAGCAATTTTTATCATTATGGTACAGGCCAGGTCAAAATGCCTGCGTAATTTCAGTGATCACAATAATTTGCTCCCGCTTTCAGTGAATTGCTGAGCAGATCGCTCGCCAGCTCATTCGGCGTTTTGACCGGTGCACCGACAAATACGTTTATTTTCTGCTGATTGAATAAATTAATGGCCCTTTGACCCATTCCGCCCGCTATCACATCCGTAACTCCCTTTTCTGCCAGCCAGCCCGGAAGAAGACCCGGTTCATGAGGAGGCGGGGTAATAAGTTGTTCCTCTGTAATAATATTTTCGTTTGTGTCAATAATGGCAAATTGCTGGCAATGGCCGAAATGTGTACATAATATCCCGTTTTCAAGCGGGACGGCTATTCTTTTTTTCATCTTTGTTTTGGTTTTGTTTGACAAAGGCCTCCCGGTGCATTCCATCATGGCCGCTTCATGTGTATATGTTTTATTGCTGACCGAGCATTTCTACAATATCCGATATGCTTTTTTCAGGATCCCGGATTGCTGTCATCTCTATTCCGAGACTGTCAAGCAGGGATCTTATCTTGGTACCGAATTCTCCTGATATGATTTTTTTAACATTCCGGGAAGCAACTGTCTGAACCGATGCCGGACCTGCACCTTCCGTCGCATCCTTGTTGGGATTCCGGATGAATTCCATTTCCCGGGTGTCAGTATCATAGATGACGAAATACGAACATCTGCCGAATCTCGGATCAAGTTTGCTGTCAGATGTACTGCCTGTACTGGTAATGGCTACTTTCATGATTATGTTGAATTTGTTAATCCTTCCCGCGTTACGGGGCTTCGGCCGCCTTATCATGCCAATGAACATATCCCGGATGTACGGGATATTAAACATTCATGCCCGCAGATCCCTGATGAAAGGGGGCCGGCCCGGACTGCAAAGCTAATGAACATTTGTTCATAATTGGAAAAAAGCAGTAATTTTAACAAATTTTGACCAATGCATGATTTAATTATTTAAAAAATATCATGTTAAGTGAGCAGTATGGTTATTTTTGCTTTTGTGGCAGGCTGAAAACCGGACCTTATAAATTTTATTTAATAAATTTGCTGACTTTGATTATTAATTAATAAATCTGATTTGTTATGAACTTACGTTTATTAAGAAGGGTTGCAGTTATGCTGATCATTTCCGCCGTACTTGGTTTCAATCTCAACGGGCAGACCAGAAGCGATGTTATCAAGGTTTACAATGAAGGGGCAAAAACCGTTAAAACCGATGTGAATGCTTCCATTGAAGCTTTTGAAAATGTCATTAAACTTGCAGCCGAAGTAGGCGAAACCTGTGATGATCTTAGGGACAGGGCAATACAGATTCTGCCGGGATTGTATGTCAGACTGGCTAATGATGCTCTCAGTGAAAAGAAGCCTGCGGCAGAACTGATTAAAGCATCTAAGACTGCAGTTGCCGCCGCAGAAAAATATAACAATGAAACGCACAGGGAAAACGCAAATAAACTGCTTGTACAGGGATACTATAACCTCGGCAATGAATATTTTAATACCAGGGACTATGATAATGCCCTGCTGGTTTATGATTCCCTCCTGGCCATAAATCCTGACTACACTGCGGCAATATTCAATAAGGCATTGCTGTACAGGAATCAGGATGATGCAGAAAATTTTGAGGGGACCATTGATCTTTGCATTGAAAAGGCCTCAGCAGCAAATGACACGGCAAGAGCTCAGCAGGCATCCGGAGTTGCACTTGAATATTTCCGTGCAGCCGGCTCAAGGGCCAATCAGGCTGATAATCTCGAAGAAGCCCTCGGCCTGCTTAATAAATCCGCAAAATATGGAGATGACAAGGATCTGTTCTATTATTTTGCCGATGTGTACAACAAGCAGAAAAATTACAACAGCGGTGCGGAATATGCACAGAAGGGCCTGGATATGGAAACCGGGGATGCTGAAGCCAAGGCAAAGTTCTATTACCAGCTTGCCGTGGCACAGGCGGGGAAAGGCCAGAATGCGGAAGCATGTGCTTCATTTAAGAATGCCATGTACGGACCTTTTCTTGAAGCATCAAAGGCACAGAGAACCAATCTTAAGTGCCAGTAATACCCGGACGGGAACCTGCGGAATTTACCGTTGCTTTACACAGTGGCCGGCCGGCGGCGAAAAGGCCGTAAGCATGATAACGGTTCCTGACCGCCCGCCGGAAAGCATCAGGGAAATAATTCCGGCTCCCGGCAGATAATGCCCGCCGGATCAAATTTGTGTTACGATGAGTGTTGTTCGATTTAGTGTAAGCCTTGAGGAAAAGCTGCTTAAGGAGCTGGATGATTACGTCGGAAATAACAATTTCGCCAACCGTTCACAGGGCCTGAGGTACCTTATTGAAAAAAATATTGTTGAGGAAAAATGGCATTGCAACAATATTGTTGCGGGCGCAGTGATCATCATCTATGATCAGCAGAAGAAGGATATCATAACAAAGTCAAATGATGTCAGGCATAACTATTTCGATGTTATCCTTTCATCCCAGCATTTCTACCTGAATCAGGATATATGCCTGGAGGTCATTGCAGTCAGGGGTAAGGCTAAAAGGCTGACTGAACTGGCCGACAAGCTGATAGCCATAAAGGGCATCAGGCACGGGAAGCTCCTGATGAGCAAAACGGACTGATATGATTTCCGTTTACCGGGGAAGTCAGGCACCCGTCGGGCCAAGCCAGTATTCTTCAATTTCCTCAAGTGATTTTCCGGTTGTTTCCGGGATCTTTTTCCACATCAGCCACATATAGGGGAAGCACATTGCTGCGAAAAGGAAAAATGTACCCGAGGGTGTGAGATTCTCAAGCAGCCAGGGAGTGAGCTGACCGATCAGATAAGTTCCTATCCACAGTGAAATACCTGCTACCGACATTGCCAGTCCGCGTACCCTGGTAGGGTACATTTCCGACAGCAGAACAAATATAACGGCACATATGGAAATGGCACAGCAAAAGATATACAGGAGGAAGAATGCAAGGAGAAACAGGGATGCCAATCCTGCCTTTTCCCCGTACAGAAAATACAGACCTATCAGGATAAGGGAAATGATCATTCCCGACACGCCCCAGTAAACAAGCTTCTTCCGGCCCACTCTGTCTATTATAAGGAGTGCGATGACAGTTGTTCCCATGTTTACGAGTCCTACCATAACCTGGTAGAAGAGTGAATCGCCGGTTGACAGGCCGCTTTTTTCAAATATTGTCGGCCCGTAGTACAGAACTGCATTTACTCCCATGAATTGTCCCAGCATGGCAATTGCCACTCCGATCAGAACAGCTTTGAAAATGCCTGGCTTCAGCAGCATTGTCCATTCCGATTTTGTTTCCCGGCCGGTTGATTCAAGTATGGAATTTATTTCCTCTTCGGTATCCTGCCTGTTTCCGTGAATACGGTAAATGATGCTCCGGCTTTTTTCAACCCTGTTTTTCAAAATAAGCCAGCGCGGACTCTCAGGCACGAAAAAAATCAGGATTATGAACAGGAGGGCAGGAAGGGTTTCCAGTCCGAGCATTGCACGCCATACTTCGGCATTGAATATTTTGTGCATCAGGGGACTGGCAAAGGAACTCCTGACGGAGTAACCCAGAAGCAGATAATTGAACAGGTATGCTGCCAGAAATCCTATGGTTATTGCAAGCTGATACAGTGCAACCATGCTTCCCCTGTGTCTTGCCGCAGATATTTCCGAAATATAGACGGGAGATACGATGGATGCCACTCCAATACCCATCCCTCCGATTATCCTGTAAACAACCAGTCCGTTGAAGCCGCTTGCTATTGCACAGCCCGCAGCAGAAACGGTGAACAGAACAGCTGAAATGAACATTGTGTTTTTCCTTCCGAGATAATCACTCAGTATGCCTGCAAAACTGACTCCTATTATTGAACCCACAAGGGCACATCCCACATACCAGCCGGTCTGGATTGAGTCGAGACCAAACTGCAGTGCAACCTGTGAAATTGTACCTGAGATCACTGCAGTATCATATCCGAAAAGAAAGCCTCCCATTGCGGCTATCAGGGAAAGAAAAAACGTATAGATATTCATTGTTTCAAAAAGAATTGTTTCATCAAGAAAGGGCATATATCTGATACGCCAGCCGCCAAACTTACATAAAAATCATGGCCCGCAACAAAATCACCCTGTCTTTTCATTTATTTTCCGTGTGACTGAAGGAAATTCCCCTGTCTGCTGAAAGAGGCAAAGGGATTTTATGAGAGTTATTGCCTGGTTTTTTGCCCTGCAGGTGAAATTAATGATCTGAGGCTTCTGGTCATCCTGCTGATACTGCGCCCTGCTTTCTGTACAAGGGATAATTTTTCGGACAGGATGAATTCATTCAGGATTTCCGTGAACTGCGTAGCCCGCAGATATCCGAATGATTTATGGGGATTGCGGATCCCGTTGCTTTCGTAGTTGTTGATGATCAGAATATCAAAGGGTTTAACACCGTGGGCATTCTCAGAGTAATGATCTGATAATCTGTAATTAAATGAAACCTTGTCATGCAGATCAGAAAAATTATACCACTTTCTGATTACACCGGGAGGCGTGGCAAGCTGTTTATTGTCCATGCCCCGTTGTCCGGCTTCGGCGGCCGTCCTGCTGATGATAACCGGAAGACCGAGCGGGGATCCCATTGTTACAAGGGTATTGATCCTGATGTCGGGTGCAAGAAACGTCAGAACATCATAAGCAATGATCGATCCCATTGAATGGCCGATCAGCATTATTTCGTCCTTGCTGTGTGCCTTCAGAAGAGAGAGCAGGCGCTCCCTTATCAGTTCCCCGGCATTAAGCAGTGCATTCTTTTTTATATCAAGAATATGACCTGAATAGTATATTTCAAGATCGTTAAAATACCTGTGGATTATAGCGTCGGTTATGAATGAATAATTCAGAGTCAGATCTTCATTGAGAAATATCCGGTTCATCTGACGGCCAAGGAAATCAATAACCTTTTTCCGGGTACTGTAATCTTCACCTGTAAAATCCCCGGAAGCTTTATTGTATTTTTCATCCATATAATACGGGCTGACCGGATCTTTTTCGGAAGGATCCTGTCTTTTGTCATATAGAATATCAGCCCAGTATGCTAGGCTGAATCTTATCATGGCACTATCATGGCCTGAATTTTTCAGCCCTTCGGCCATTGCAGCCTTCCACCAGGTTGCGAGAATTTCCTCCGGTGGTTTGTTGCCCAGGCCATGGATACCTATTATTACATTTGCCATGATCCCGCAAAATTAATATTAATAATCACCGGATGAATATGTTCTTCGTTACGAAATGTTAACTTTAATGCAGGAGATTCTTTTTAACGGTCCGGGTACAGTAGAGGTTGAAATGTTTTAATTAATCTTTGAAACATGAAGGAAGAATACAGATTGGGCAGGCTGTTCGGGCAGGCACTCATATATGCCGGATATTTCCTTATCGTTTCCGGAGTGATAATCTCGTGTTTCAGTATTGCCGGCCTGCTCCTTGTACTAGCGGGAATATTTGCAGTATTCACATATGAAGGAACCATTATCGATTTTGAGAGGCGAAGGCTGAAAAACTACATCTGCCTTTTCGGATGGGTTAAAGCCGGCAGGTGGTACAGTGTGGACCATTTCAGGAAATTTACAATTTATACCAAAGGAAGAAGATCAACGGGCAGGAGCAGGCGGAATGCCCCCTCAAACCTTACAGACAGGAACATCAGGCTGGCCCTGGTAAGTAGGGACGGATCCAGAAAAATTGTCGTTAACAGATATGATACTTTCGATGCTGCACGGAGAGAAATGAATGAGCTGATAAAAGATCTGAAACTCAAGGAAGCATAAACCAGTTACATCTGTCCACCCGCCATTTGTTCTCTCCGGCACTGAAGACAGTGCGCTTATTTAAGTCGGAGCTGTTTATTTTTTAACGGATTCCTCGTAAAAATCACAGATTCCGTTTTTGTTTTCATCTTTAAAAAACCTTCCTCCCGGTGCAAGTCCCTGTCCCTGCCCCGGCCCCAGTCCGCGGCCCCAGCCTTTTGCGGGACCCAGGCCACGGCCCTGTCCGGGAGCCATTGCACGGCCCCATCCGCCGCCCGGGCCTGGTCCGCCGCCCGGCACTGCCATTTGTGCCCTGCCGTAGCCCTGGGCTGCTGCCTGGCCTCTGCCATAACCCTGGACTGCTGCCTGAGCCCTGCCATATCCCTGTCCCCTGCCAAAACCATAATTTGCGCCGCGCATTTCAAAATAATCACAAATTCCATTATTGTCCGCGTCGACATAAACCCCCCTTCCGGCCGGAACAGGAACTTCCTGAGACTGTCCGGCCGCTTTGTCCTGGGCAAGTGCCAGGACAGCTGATCCGCCAAATAAAATTAAGGCAACGATAAAAAGTTTGATTTTCATAATTTCGTACCTCTTTTATATTTTATATTTATCTGATAATAAAGTGAAATAACATTCTACCTGTAAAATTAAGAATAATAAATGAACATATGTCCATTTAAAAATTAAATTTGTAAAAATATTCATCAGAAGACATCCATTTTTTATCAATGCCAAACAGAAGAAGGCACCGGCGGCTCACCAATCCTCCGAGAATGAAAGGCTACAAGCCTTTCGGGATTCCGATGCGGGAACTTGAATCCGTGATTCTTTTATATGAAGAATTTGAAGCTTTGCGGCTTGCTGATTACGAAAACCTGTTACACGCGGAAGCTGCGGAAAGAATGAATATTTCGCGGCCGACTTTTACAAGATTATATGACAAGGCCCGTAAAAGTGTTGCCAGGGCTTTTGTTGAAGGAAAGGCCATAATGATCCAGGGAGGCACCTTTATTGCCGAAGATTACTGGTATAAATGCGAAGAATGCCATGAAACCATGGTCAGCGATCACCCGGTGGATCATTGCAGGGAATGTGATTCTGATAATCTGACCACCCTCAATGAAGCTGCCGCAAAAGAACAGAAGGATGTAAAAGCCGGAAAAACCGTGAAACCGGATAATTTCTGAAAACCCGGCAGACACTGATCCTGCATAACTCTTACGGATAAAATCAGTAAAAAATCATATGAAATGAACATATGTTCATTTTAATTATTATATTTGTCTTATGATAAGATTAGTTATTTACCATAAAAACAAGTAAGCATGCCGGCAGGAGATCGTACCGGACCACTGGGACAGGGTCCCGGAACCGGAAGAACATTAGGTTTTTGTTATGGATATGACAGTCCCGGTTTTATGAAGGGACGGGGAATGAGAATGGGCCGCGGATCCGGCTTCATAGGCGGAGGGGCCCGGGGGCCCGGCTTCAGGGGCGGGGCAGGACGGGGCCGTGGATTTGGCCGCTTTATGCCCGGATACCCATGGGCTCCTTCATTGAGCAGGGAAGATGAGGTAAGAATGCTGAAATCAGAAGCAGAGGCCCTTAAACGTTCACAGCAGGAGATTGAAAGACGGCTCGGAGAACTGGAAAAGGAAGCCTGACACACTTTCCTTTGCCCGGAAAACAGCTGAGAAAAAACAGCGGGGACAGGATATCATCAGGTATTACTATCCCCGCTTTTGTTTCGGCTAAAGTGGTATTCCCTTATAAAGAACCTTTTATCCATATACACTACCGGCCTTATCAGTTTCTGATTAATCAGTGATTCAACAATTCCGAAATCAGCATTGTTCTTCTCCAGAAGTTTCAGCATGCTGTCTTCCCTCAGCGGATGAACTGCTGTTATGTTCAGGATGTCTTCATATATGTTTCCGCCTGAACCGGTATCGGTCCCCTCAAAACCTGTCAGCAGTTCCGTTTTGATTTTCCTTTTGCTGAATATCTGCCATGCAGCGTTCAGCTTTTCCGCATCAGGCGGTTTTATCCATTTTTCCGAAGGAGGCCTTGTGGGTACCGACAGATAGGCTTTTTCCGGATTTATACTCTTAACGATTCCGGCAAGCTTTTCAAAATGATCAGGAAAATCATTCAGCCCGTCAATTATCATTGATTCTGTACAGAGGACACCCTTGTATTCAGCAGAAAAAAGGAAAATGCTCTTCATATGCCTGTCGAAATCAAGATTCCTGTCGGGGCGGTTGATTTTTTTCCATAAATCATCATCTGCAGCATCCACCTTTAATGAAATCCAGTCTGCCCGGTAAAGATCTTCCCTCACCGTATCGGAAAAAAGCAGGGAGGCATTGGTAATTACAGCGACAGGGATGCCTGTTCTGCGGAGTAGCTCTATGGTCCTGCCGAGATTAATGTCGAGAGTCGGCTCCCCGTTTGAAACAAGTGTCAGATAATCAGGATAATTATCAGATGGCAAAAGACTGATATGCTCATTTACGGACCTGTATATCTTTTCAGGTTCAAAGAAACTATCTCTTTTAATGCTTTTTATGTGTGTCCGGCCTGCCTGACAGTAAACACAGGCATATGAACATGTTTTTGGTGCGATTATATTGTTTATGCCCAGGCTTTTTCCAAGCCGCCTCGATGGTACAGGACCGAAACTTATCATGATCTCCGCGGATGTTGGATTGTTATACGGTTATTTCAGATATGAGGAATTGAATGTCACCAGGCTGTTCTTTTCAACCCCGAGCAGTTCTGCAATCACATTGCATTTGACCAGAAGAATGAAGAAGATTCTTTTGTCATTCAGTTTGTACAATCCTTCAAGATTTCCCTGGCCTTTGGAAATTATCAGATCCGCATTGCGGAAATATTCCCTGAACTCGCTGCCTGATTTTTCAACCAGAGTTGAGGGAGCATCATATCCGTTTGAAATGACCCTGGCTACTTCATGCATTCCGGTAAAACGGGCATCCTCAAGGGTGGCATCATTGATTACGGGCATTCCCCTTACAGCAAAGGTCACATTACTGTGGTTCATTGTTCTGATAAAGAGCTTGTCAAAGACTATTTCGCCCGCGTTGTCCCCCAGGTAGAGAATGGAAGAGGCCTTTTCCACGGCGGATTTCAGTTCTGCGGTATGATCTGCCGCAAAAGGAGCCTTGAGGGATTTCTCAATTGTCTCCTCAAGATTAAAATTCCGGTGCACGGCAAAATCAATCACATTGCCGGCAATTGCCAGGCGTATGGCCGTGACAAAGGGATCAGATGACTGCCTGATGATCTCCTCCAGTTTTGGAAGCAGCTCAAGAGCCTGAAGATTGCTCCTGTGTTTTTCCTCTTTGTAGGGATCGTCTATGCCCGAATATCCCCTGAGTATCCTGTAAAGATCCCGCGAAAAATCGGGAGTAAGTTCCTTACGCTGCCGTTCAAGGTAAAGATCAATCATATCGAGGGTAAAGCTCTTCTTCTTTTCTGCCGGCATGGGTATCTTCTCCAGCAGATTTTCAACGGAACGCGCAAGACAGTAAAAGCAACGGTAGTCAGAGGCCATGGGAATAAATGTTTTTGGCGGTAAAGTAAATGAACATAGGTTCATTTTGCAAATAATTACCGTCAATTAATTAAACTATGCCAATAAAGTAATATTCTGTCATTTTCTCCATGGTTTTGCTTCGGATAATTAACAATTCACCCTGAAATGCCGGACAAGATATTTCTTTTAAATGATAAGAATGGATTATTTCCATTATTTTAGCCCACTGTTTCTGTTCCGGACATATTTCCGGCATTTTTTTCCGGCAATCTTTTCCTGCAGGAATCCGGGCTAATCTGCCCGGGCAGGCTCCTGGAACAGAATCAGAACAGGTTTATTTACACCGGATTATGGCAAACAATCTTTTCAGAACGAAGTCTCCCCAGCAGATGATGGAGGCTGCATCGGGTAGCGAGCATGGGCTAAAACGTGCCTTAACAGCAACAAATCTTGTTTTTGTAGGTATCGGATGCATTGTCGGTACGGGTATTTTCGTAATAACAGGAACGGCAGCGGCCCAGTATGCGGGACCTGCACTGAGTATTTCCTTCCTGATTTCAGCTGTCGTATGCATGTTTGTAGCTCTATGCTATACGGAATTCGCATCGATGATACCAATATCCGGGAGCGCTTATTCATATGCATATATGACTGTAGGAGAGATACTCGCATGGTTTATCGGTTGGAATCTGGTGCTTGAATATATTTTCGGGGCATCTCTGGTGGCAGTCGGATGGTCGGGGTATGTTGTCAGTTTCCTGAAGGATTTTGGTATTGTGATTCCGCCGGAACTCAGCAGTGCTCCCTTTACATACCACGGTGGCTGGATAAAAACCGGGGCCATTCTTAATTTTCCCTCAGTGTTTATTGTTGGCCTTATCACGACCGTGCTTGTTTTTGGTATAAAAGAATCAGTGAGATTCAATAATATTATTGTTGTTATCAAAGTTGCAGTGATCCTCCTTTTCATAGGATTTGGGCTTTTCTACATCAATCCGGCAAATTACAGCCCCTTCATTCCTGAAAATACCGGTGAACCGGGTCATTTCGGGTGGAGCGGTATATTCAGGGCTGCAGGAATAGTATTCCTTGCCTATCTGGGTTTTGATGCAGTTTCAACAGTTGCACAGGAATCAAAGAATCCGCAGCGCGATATGCCGATAGGCATTCTGGGTTCACTTGCAATAGTGACAGTACTCTATATTTCCGTATCCCTTGTTCTCACCGGAATGGTCAATTACAAGTTTCTGAATGTCCCCGATCCGATTGCCGTGGGCATCAATGCTGCCGGAAGCAAACTGTTCTGGTTGAGACCTATAATTAAAATCGGCGCCATAGCCGGAATGAGTTCTGTAATCCTTGTATTGCTGACAGGAATGCCGAGGATATTATATATAATGTCTGTTGACGGCCTGCTGCCGCCGGTGATAGGAAGGATTCACAGGAAGTTCAGAACGCCGCATATTACCACGATAATTGTTGGTTCAATAGTAGCTCTCATATCGGGCCTCTTTCCCATTGATCTGATAGGTGAACTGGTCTCAATGGGCACACTGCTTGCATTCTCGATGGTCTGTATAAGCATTATCATTCTCAGAATCAAACGGCCTGACATGCATCGCCCCTTTAAAACACCACTGGTATATTTCGTTGCATCCGCGGGTGCGGCAGGATGTCTGTACCTTATGACATCTCTTCCGCATTCAACCTGGGTACGCCTGGGCGGCTGGACAGTCATAGGCATGTTAATATATTTCCTCTACGGCAGGAAGCACAGCAAGTTGAATGAAATTCCCGGAAAGTCCGGCGGCTCATGATGCCCGGAAAGCAGGAAATCCTGATGAATTCAGGATTTTAAATGTCCCGGACCCCGGGGGCAGCCGTTTCCGGAACCGTTGCCGGCCCATACCAGTTCCTGAATCTCCCCGGCCAGCAGAGAGTGCCTCCCGGCAGCCATCATAGCAATACGCTTTACCATCCGGCCATAGGAGTAATTTTTCATTTCTGCAGCCAGGGCAAAACTGGTATCAGCACTGATATCGTTGTTGGGATTAATATCGAGAAGGAAAAAGTCGTTGTCACGCAGCCGGAAATCGAAGCGTGCATAGTCCCGGCACCCGAATTCCCTCCAGGTTTTCAGAACGGTTTTTTCCAGCTTTTCATACTGTCTTTCAGTAAGGGGGGCAGGTATCAGCGTCTCGATCTTTTCGTAATGCAGCGATCCGGGCCTGAACTTGGAATCATAGGTGCACAGCCTTTCCCTTGCTTCGCTAAAGGCTGAGAAATCCATTTCAGCGGGTGGCAGCATTTCCGGTATTTCATTGTTCCATACCGATACATGAAATTCACGGCCGTCAATGAAATCCTCAACCATTGCAGGCTGCTTCAGCAGGTTGTTCACATAAAGTATCTGTTCCCGAAGGGAAGCTGTATCGTAAACTACTGATTTTTCGGTGATGGTAAGGCTGCAATGTTCGCGGGAAGGCTTGACGATTGCAGGAAAAAGATTCCATCCGCCAGCCTCCTCAGGAGCGAGAACAGCCCCGTAAGGAACTTTTATCCCGAGGGAGGCGAGGCACTCTTTTACTCTCAGTTTATCATAACTTAGTTCTATAACCCCGGCTGTGTTTCCTGTACAGGTGAATCCTCTTCCTTCAATTATCTCTACAACTTTTCTTTCGCTGCACTCAATCCCGGGAAGCGTTTCACAGAGGTTGAAAACAATTGTATCGGCAGGATCGTAATGCCTGAGTATTTTTTCCAGGTGATAATCATTCAGTTCTTCGATACAGACTTCAAAGCCTTCTTCCTTCAGTGATTCAGAAACCATGCTGTTTGAAAATCTGACGTCCCTGATTTCAAAGCTATCCCATTCGGGATCAAGATCATATAGCACTAAAACCCTGATAAAAAATTTTTGCCCCGAAGATAGAATGAATATCTGAAAAAATATGACAGTCAGACTGTTTTTTAACTTTTTGAATAAGATTCCTGTTGATTTCTCTCATTTTTAAATAAATTGCAGCTGAAAATATTTACGAATCATCTTTTTTTATGAGAGTTAAAGGAACGCCTGCAAGGGGTTTGTTTGGAACCACAACAGGCTTTTTTTTCGGATTTGCGGCAGTGGCACTCTATGGCCCGACAGCCGTGGAATTCAGGGAGGCAATGGATCTCTCGCCGGCTCTGGTGGGCCTGCTTATTGCCATTCCTTCACTCTCCGGTTCACTGCTCAGGATTCCTTTCGGAGCCTGGGTTGACATAAGCGGAGGGAGAAAACCTTTTCTGATTCTGATGATAATGAGTGCAGCTGGCCTGGGCGGGGTAACCCTGCTTCTTTCCACTTCCTATCCCGACGGAATGAAGGGACTCTACTGGCTGGTTCTCCTGCTGGGATTTCTCAGCGGATGCGGGATTGCAACATTTTCTGTCGGAATAGCCCAGACTTCATACTGGTTTCCGCACAGCCGGCAGGGTATAGCACTGGGAACATATGCCGGACTGGGAAATCTGGCTCCGGGAATCTTTTCTATCGTCCTGCCCCTGTATCTTACACGTTTCGGATTCATTTCAGCTTATTTCGCATGGTTTCTGTTCCTGATAACCGGAATTATCCTGTATGCGGCAATTGCACAGAATTCCTATTATTTCCAGTTCAAAAAAGCCGGTTTCACGGTGAATGAAGCAAAGACCAGGGCACAGGAGCTTGGTCAGGAGCTGTTTCCATCAGGCGGGATGAAGGAAAGCCTGGTCAGTTCGGCTAAAATAACGAATACCTGGGCACTGGTTGTGCTTTATTTTACCACATTCGGCGGCTTTATAGCACTGACAGCCTGGTTTCCCACATACTGGAACGAGTACCAGCATTTTGATCCGGTTACGGCGGGCCTGCTGACTGCTGTCTTTTCACTGCTGGCTTCCCTTATCCGGGTCTTCGGAGGCAAGATTGCCGACAAAAGCGGGGGAGAAAAGACGATTCTTGTTTCCATGTCGGTAATACTGCTGTCAGCACTTTTTTTGTCCTTCCTCAGCGATGTTTTTACGAGTGTGGTAATGGTGATCCTGCTGGCTGCCGGAATGGGCATATCCAATGCCGCTGTTTTCAAGCTGGTCCCGGCCTATGTTCCGAAGGCAGTGGGAGGAGCTTCCGGATGGATCGGAGGCCTGGGGGCTTTCGGCGGATTTGCATTACCGCCGGTGATGGGAGCAATAGCCGGGAAATACGGAACCGCAGGATATGCTAGAGGTTTCCTCGTATTTGTGATGTTGTCGGTAATTAACCTGCTGATAATTTATTTCCTGATAAGAAAACACAGGACAGAAACAGTACACCGGCCCGGCTGATACGGCAGACCGGCTTGCAAAAAGAAGTCCCGGAGCGGTCAGATTTCATTGCTGTTGATGATGCGAACCCCTTTCTTCTGAAGTTCTTTTTTCTGGACCTCAAAAACTTCCCTGTTCAGCGGAGCTGATGCGTCCTCAATCAGTGTTGCCCTGAAGCCTTCCTCAATAGCATCATTAATGGAGTGATATACACATATATCCCCGGCAATTCCGCAGAAATACAGATCAGTGGCTCCCTTTTCCCTGAGGTAGCCCGACAGGCCCGTGCTTATCAGATGCATATTGTCATAGAAACCGCTGTAGCTGTCAACAGCCGGATTCATTCCCTTACGGAAGATGGCAGCGATCCTGTCTGTTTCAAGATCAGGGTGAAACATTGCTCCGCTGCTGCCCTGGACACAATGATCAGGCCACAGTGTCTGTTCATTTCCTTCGAGGTCGATTGTGTCAAAGGCCTTCTTGCCGGAATGCCCGGAAGCGAAGCTTATATGATCCTCCGGATGCCAGTCCTGAGTGGCCAGCACAAGATCAAAACGATGCTGGATACTGTTAATAAGGGGAACCACCCTGTCGGCCAAAGGTACCTCAAGTGAACCTCCGGGTATAAAATCATTCTGCACATCAATAATCAGAAGTGTTTTCATCTCAGTATTTTTTATGATCTTCTATCAGTCTGTTTCTTTCTTTCATGAGCTTTTCGCTGAGTCCTACCTTGTAGGCATGAGGATTGTCAAACCGTTTGTACTCATCCGGCAGGAGGGCCAGCCTTTCCGAGCTGTATTGTGCTGTTTCCTTCAGGCTGACAGATTCTGATGTTCGCTTTCCTCCTTCCATTACCTTAAGTAAAAGAGCTTCCTTCTTTTTGTTTTTTAATGGAAATGACTTGTGCGGATAGAGGGGATGATACATTATGTCAGTGTCCTTTTCGCTGTTGAGGACTACCACATCTGCACCGGTACACCTGCCGTCGCTGTCAAATGCTCTCAGCACCTGCTTCCGGTGGGGCAGTGTAATCTTGGTAACGTTTTCGGAAATTTTGATCCGGGGCTTGCCGTCCGAATATGCCATTTTATATACCCCGTCAAGTGCCGCATCAGGAAAACCGGTTACCAGACTTGTGCCGACACCAAAAACATCAATCGGCGCCTTCTGGGCTTTGAGACTTTTAATGATATATTCGTCAAGCTGGTTCGACACAGCTATTTTTACATAATCAAGTCCGGCCTCATCCAGCATTTTCCGGCTCTTTTTGGCGAGATAGGCAAGATCGCCGCTGTCGAGCCTGATACCCAGCAGCCTGTGACCTTTCTCCTCCAGCCTTCTGGCTGTTTTGATTGCATTGGGGATACCGCTGTTGAGAGTGTCATAAGTGTCAACCAGCAATACACTGTTGTCGGGGTGCACGTCGGAGAAATGATTGAATGCCGCCAGTTCATCATCAATGCTCTGAATATATGAGTGCGCCATTGTGCCTGAAACGGGAATGCCGTAATCACGGCCGGCAAGGACATTGCTTGTTGCATCGAAGCCACCTATGTAAGCTGCCCGGCTGGCATAATATCCGCCGGGGCCCTGTGCCCTTCTCAGTCCGAAATCGATCAGTGTGTCATTTCCCGCCGCCTTCCGCATACGGCTGGCTTTTGTTGCGACAAGGGTCTGGAAATTCAGTACATTCAGAAGTATGGTCTCTACCAGTTGGGCCTCAATAATATCTGCTTCAACCTGCAGGACCGGCCTGACAGGAAATACCAGATCCCCTTCCCGGGAAGAGTAAATATTTCCCCTGAATCTGAATTGTTCCAGATATTTAAGAAATTCCGGATGGAATCCGTTTGACCTGAGGAATTCAAGATCATTTCTGCCGAATTTCAGTTCCTGAAGAATGTCCAGCAGGTTTTCCAGGCCGGCGAACACAGCATACCCGCTGTTGAAAGGCAGTTTACGGAAGAAATAGTCGAAAACTGAGATATTTTCCTTCTGCCCGTTCAGAAAATAGGCCTGAGCCATGGTAAGCTGGTAATGATCGGTATAAGTTGCCGTGTAGTTGAACATGAGGCGTTAATTTGTTATTATTCCCGCAAGATTCTGTTTCCGGAGTTCTGAAATTCTTTTCAGATCAGGGCCGGATACGATTGTTAATCAGTCTTTTTACCGGCCTGAATTATTTCTGACTGAAAGCCTTTTACAAAGTTATCACAAGAACAGGAACAATTACATGCTATTAATACTATTACTCTGAAAAACTTTGTTTTTTAGCAAATTTTGTTTGTAGCCATGAGCTACTTTATGAACAAAAAAGAAAATCATTTTCCGGAAATTACAGATATCCGGCACAATAAATAACAATTTAAACCCGGAGTTGTTCCCGGGAATCAGACCTGAAAATGCAGGATTTCCTGACTTATTCACCAGTCTGCTTCCAGGCTTTGCAGGTATTCTTTATCCCTTCCTCGTAGGGTGTGGCCTTCAGATTAAAACGACCGGTAAATTTAGACGAATCAAAAAAATAGTCACGGTCATATTGATACATCATCTCGGGCATTTCCTTCATCACGGGGATGAAAAGACCCAGAGGGTAAAGCATCCATTTCGGGAGGAAGGAAAGTTTCGGATCCGGAATGCCGAATTCGGAAGCGATCATTGATATGAACTGCTTCCCGGTGACAGGCCTGCTGTCGGTTGGGAGGTGCCAGACCTGACCATAGGCATCGGGTGTATTGCCCAGGAGAGCCGTAGCCTTTGCAGCGTCGGGGGTATAGGTAAAGGAATGCTTGTATCCGGGCCCGATAAACCATAGCGCTTTTTTGCCGGCAGCAAGGTTTTTCAGTATCATCTGGGTGACAAAGCTGTTCTGGTTATCCGGGCCGTAAAAATCGGCTGACCGTGCAATAAGAGCCTTCAGTTGTTTTGTTTTTACCGCCTCAAGGAGCATCCCGGCTATCCATTTTCTTACGACACCCTTCCGGCTTGAAGGGTTGACAGGTGTATCCTCGGTCAGTTCCGCCAAGTATTCCTTGTCATACATATAGACATTGTCAAAGAATACCAGTTTTGCATTATGTTTCAGACAGGCATCAATAGTGTCTCTCATCAGGGCGGGCCAGGAAAGCTCCCACACCTTTGTACTGTATTCGAAGCCTATGACAAGGTATACCACCTCTGAGCCCGACACAGCCTTTTCGACGGCTCCCGGTTTAGTCAGATCAAGGGCAAGAAGCTCATCAGTTTCGTTGATCCTTACCGGATTCCGGCTTACAAGCCGGATCCTGTCAGTGTAGCGGGTCAGTTCTCCTGCCAGGACTTTCCCGATAGTACCGTTTGCGCCAAGAATTGTCTGCATGGTTTTTATGGTTTAGCAACTGATGATAAAACAAATATTGAAAGGAAAAGTTAGATCACGGTGATGAAATAATGATTCCTGCTTTTTACCCTGTTGAGGTATGCGTTACGGCAAAAAATACTCATAGTTGCAGGATTTCAAGGCACTATCAATTCAAGTTAGCATAAATGATCTTTTCCCGCATAAATTTTTTGTTAACACAAAACCTGCAATTACCGCTTATACAATGTTATGAATTGGTTTTTAATAAGGACCAAAGTAAATATAGGGTGTTTCATAAGCGTTTTTTAGTTTCTTGCTTTTGTCAAATAAATAATATGTAGCATACGATAACAGCTCCTTAATTTTTGTATTGCCCTGAATATTAATTTTATAATTTGCAACCGGATATTTGAAATCGTATTCAGCATTTAATGCAATCTTGCCTTCGGCATCCACAAGTATTAATTCTTTCAATGTTCTTTTTTTATAGTCAAATACTAAACCCGGTTGGAAAGTAAGTTTCTTTTTTGCTTGAACAATTTGGATTGAGTCGCTGCCACAGAAGAATAAAAACTGATTACTCTTTATTTTTCTAAGTCCATATGTATTTTTTTCAGAATTATTAATGTCTATTTGCTTTTTGGCTATTTGAACAGTAACAATTTCATTTTCTGAAATTAAATTAAAAGCGGATTGATTTTTGAGATCAAAACTACCTGAGTAAATTGATTGTCCAATCAGTATGCCGCTTATATACAAGAAGAGCATGCCTGTTAATAATATTTTTTTCATATCTGTTTCTTTTAATATTTCTATTTGTTTGACTTTTAGGTTGTGTCCCGTTTTCTTAAGTGATTGCCGGGCTCAACTTTTTTTTTCAATGCTTTAAAAGTTGCGAACTGTTAAACTTAAATACCGGTGGTTCTGTTGTCTATTTAATTCCATTTGTCCACGAACTGACAGTATAAAGAGAATTAATACCAGGCAAACAGATATTCTTTTCATAAATTAACCGATTTAGTCAAAGATTTCAGATTTTTCAATTCCTAAAATTGCGTTCTTACGGGTAATCAAGTAAATGACTAAGTGAATAATGATACCAATCCCCCAGAATAAAGCTGTGACATAAACACTTCTAATGCTTTCATAGTGTGAATGAAAATCAAATAAAAACCATAAGATTGATACAATATTGAAAAGTAAATAAGTTGCAAAATGAAAACGGAATCCAATGTCATAAAGAGGTAGAGTTTCATAATCCTTTTTACCGAATATCCAACCTATGAAAAAATTGTAGAAAAAATAGATTACCGCAATAATCCATACCAGATCATAAGTGCGATTTTCTATAAAGTAACTCAAACTATAGCGAAACATAATAGTACCTATGAAAAAGAAAATCATAAAAAATATAAGATTTTTTGTTAAAGCTTTCATTTTTAGTCCTCCTTGGTAATTAAGTTTTTAATATGTTTATTAAAAAACAATGAGATATTTCTCTCAATAAAATTTTCTAAAAGTCTATGACCTATTTCTGTCAAGAAATAGTATTTACGCTCAGGACCTTTGTTGCCTTCGCCTGTTTCAAAATCAACAACTCCTAAGTGTTGAAACTTTCTAAGTGTTCGATAAAGGCTTTGACTTTCACAAGTCATTGTCTGATTAGACTGTTCTTCAATAAAACATTTTATTTCATCAACATATTTTTTGCCATCTTTCAATGAAAGAAAAATCCATAGAGTCAATTGCCCCTTTTTATAAGTTTCCTCCCAAGTTGATAATAATTCAGATAAGTAATTAGTCTTATTCATGATTTATTCATTATGTTATAAACAATATATATAATACATAATGTTATAAACAACATGTATAATACAAAGATAATAATACAATTTTGAAAAACAAATAAATTGCAAAAAAATGATAAAAATAAATCACTTGCCACTAACAAGCGGTATAAAACAATATGGTTTAAGTGGTTATGCAATATTTCTACCCGGCGTCAAAGTTCGATATCGGGGGATACTGACGTAATCCGCAATCCCCAACGTTTCATACCGCCAAACCGTTACATAACCGGAAATAACTCGCAGAGTTATAACAAGAGTTTGGACTTTACTGGAAGAGTTTTTTGGAATCAGAACCGGGTAAAATTTATTTGGCCATTCCCTGGGATCAACTTAATTGAACGCCTCAGCTTCGATCCCCTCAATGAAGGCACCCGGTTAATTGAATCAGTGAGGTACAGCCGTAGTTTGTTCGGGAAGATCACTCACGTCCCGGCTGATGACATTTATGCAACGAATGCCAACAGGAAGTGGGCACCCGTCAGCATATCACCACAAACTTCAAGCGTAAAGGACGAGCAGGCAAGTACGAATTCGAGGTACACATGGCCAATGGTACACTAAAGAATCCGATCAGGATATCAATCACCCAATCGGATTTTTTGAAATATTGTTTCTGAATCTTTTTACGGTACGCGGAGTGGCAGACAGACCGTATCCGGGGAATTGGGAAACGCCTTAGAGTTACAGAAAGGGCGCTTAAAGCGCGCGGAATTAAAAAACTCCCGGATGGTTTATACTTTCCGGGAGTCATGTAATAAATTAGAAAAAAGTATTCCGTCGGGATTTATGATATGTTGTAATAACTCTCCCATCCTTTCCTGGGAGGCCTGTCTGTCAGCAATGAATTCGCGAACTTGTCATTGATAAATTCCTTTGTTTCCCTGTTGAACAATAGTTTTTTATTCCGGCGGACCGCTATTATGCCCAGGGAAAATATCTGTGAAAGTGGCGCAAATACCTGGAAGGGTGAACGTGTTTTTTCTTCACCCATACAGGCTTTCAGGAAGTTGACATAATGATCCGAGGGGCTTTCAGGAACGGGCGGCAATTTCGGAGCCATTTCCTTTGCCTTTGCCTCAGGGATAATAAACAGGGGAGCGGAATGTGTGCCTCCCTTGAATGTAAGCTCTTTGCTGTAAATGATTTTTCCGGCCTGGGGTCTTCTGGGCTGACCGCCTGCCTGCTTTGCCCTTTCCTGACGGCTCACTCCTCCGGGAGGTGGTATGGTACTGTCAACCGTTGCCGAAACAGAATCATATCCTTCAGGGAAGGGCGGAAGGTTGTCCACACCGTCATACCAGGTTATATCGCATGGGGGCATATCCCCGCGGCTCGGGAAACGGAAACGGAGCGTTGTTTCAAGCGGGAAGAAATAGTCATTGAGGTTTTTAACATGAATAGGCTCTATTTCATATGGTAAACCAAGGTCTAGAAATTCATGTATTGTGTCAAGGATGTGGGCTCCCCAGTCGCCAAGTGCTCCAAGTCCGAAATCATACCAGCCTCTCCAGTTGCCCGGATGATATTTTTCATTGAAATCGTGATATGCAGCCGTGGTAAGCCAGACATCCCAGTCGGTTTCGGTCATTCCCGGCGGCAATGGCTGTGCTTCAGGATATCTGCTGATGTTTGGATCATATGGATGCCAGCGCCGGCTGCCGTTCATGAATGCGGTAACGGCCGTTACATCCCGGATTATGCCTGCATCCTTCCAGGCCCTGAACTGAAAATAGTTCTCCCCCGAATGTCCCTGGTTGCCTACCTGCGTCACAATTTTCGGATTATTTTCAGCCATTCGGGCGAGAATCTCTGCCTCAAGGAATGTCCGTGTCATTGGCTTCTCAACAAATACGCTCTTGCCCAGCTGCATTGCTGCCATACATACCGGGAAATGTGCAAAGTCGGGAATTGCTACCTGTACAGCATCAATATCACCTGCCATTTTATCGAACATAATCCTGAAATCCCTGAACTGCTTTGCTTTGGGAACCAGCTTTATCGTTTCCTGGCAGCCTTTTGCATCAAGGTCCACATCACAAACGGCAACAATGTTTGCCAGACCTGAATTGATGAATTGCCTTGCCACTCCTGCTCCCTGATTTGCAATCCCTATCAGGGCGAGATTAACTTTTCCCGTCCGGCCTGACAATTTTCCGGAGGGTAATATTTCAGGACCCCGGCCCTGAGCAACGGCTGTCTTGCCTAATACAAATCCCGATGCAGCCAGTCCTGAAGTTTTTAAAAAGTCGAGTCTGGATAATTTTTCTGACATAACAGAGGCTTTAAAATTTTTACTTGAACAGGTCGGTTAAAATGAATTTTGAAAAGATCGCGGTTTTTATACAATATACAATTATAATAATTTGTCAGGAAAAAATAAAGGAATTGCTGTCAGTAAATTGAAAAAGACTGTGGTCACTACCCTGCCGGGGACCGGGACCGGAGATCTCCGCTGTTTATGTTCAGCCAGCCGGTTGTAAGGGAAATAAACCAGAACCGGATAATGTGAGAAACATATCGGAAAACACAACGGATATGATAACTGTCATCTTCTGAGACGATGGTCATGGACATCGGAGTCCAGTCTTACCGTTTCGGTCACCAGTTCTTTAATATTCCATTCCCTCACGGCTGACACCTGTTTTTGTATCAGGTAGAGGTTTGACATTATCCTGCCGGTCATAAAGGCAATAGCTGCAGCGACTACCCCGATAAAGTTCAGAAAAACTGTACAGACAAGCAAAGTCATTATGATGGTGCCGAGCTCTATTGCCGTTGCCACGGAAATGGGGCGTGTGGTACCGTTTATAATGAGCGAGGACCTCTGGAAATTCAGAAGAACTGTAAGCGCAGGCACGAGTATCATGATTTTCAATGGAAGATATGACATATCGGCAAGATCCTGACTCAGTCCCGATATATTTATGAACCACAGGTTTGCCAGGGGAGTGAAAGCCAGTACCGAAATCAGGACCGTCACCACCAGGCCAAGGAAAATGGCATAATTCTTCAGAAGCCTGTAATTCTGCTTTTCCTTGCCTATCAGTGCAATGTTCACTTCCTGGTATGACAGTCCCATGCTTCTGAAAATAAATACCAGCGAGCTCACCACGGGCAGAACGGCCAGTGATTCCACAGCCATACGGCTTCTTCCGAGGAAAAAGGTGACAAAGGGCTGGACTCCGAGCGAGAGTATTGAAGTAAGGGCAAGGGGGAAATAGAATCGTGCAACTGACCTTAAGCGGAGATTGCGGTTTTCTGTATCGTCTATCTGAAGCAGTGTCTTCAGCGTGCGGGAAACCATCATTCTTGTTGCAATTGCTTCAAGAAAAACTGCCAGTGACATTGCCCCGGCACCGACATAGGCTCCTTTCACGCCTGCTGAATAAAGGATTACTCCCATTATCATTATCACCACCAGCCTCACGACAGTTCCGTAAGTCACCCTCCTGGTGAGATTATTCCTGATCAGTATTCCCTGATAGAACCTCCTGTAACCGATGGATGCAGCCCAGGGAAGAAAAATGAAAAGTGCCGTGTGCGCCGGTCTTGCGATATCCTCAGGCATTCCCATCAGACCGGTTACGATAAAGCTGAAAACCGGCGGAATAAGGATGATCAGCTGAATGACTGTGATGCCGGCATTGAGCAGGTCAGTGAATCTTTTCAGCTTCCTGTATGAATGACGTCCCCTGACAAGAGCAGTGGAAGCACTCATTAGCATGATTATCGGCGACTCGATTATCATGGCAAAAGATCCGGCTATTCCAAAAGCGGCAAGATTGAACTTTGCCTCATTCAGGCGGGCAATGAAGGCAATGAGGAAAGGCTGCTCAAAAGCCATCATCAGCCAGGTAAGCGCAAGCGGCCCCCAGAAAAGAAAGATTTTCCTGTATGTCAGCTTTTCAGTTATGTCCATTTCCCGGGAAAAGCGCAAAGATAGGAAAATATGAAAGCAGATGAATAGTACGGCTTCCCGGCTATCCGGAAGCATTTACAGATGAATGCCGTTTCCGTCAAGAATGGCATGATCCCGGCCGCTGCAGCTGAAACAGGTAAAGGAATCACCCTCTTCCGTTGTTCTCGATCTCATTACACTTTCATTGCAGAGCCGGCATACCACGCTCTCATCAATTCCGGCATAATCCGGTATTGCGGTATGAACCCGCTTAACAGTGAATAAACTTCCGAAAGGAAGATCCAGGGTGCCGAAAGCCCTTTCCAGGGCAGACTTCTTATATGCGGCAACCATGTCAGGATCACGTTTCTGCTCAGCAATGACTGACCGGTAGTATTTCCGGAAATCCGGGAATGCCTCTTCTATCACATCCCTTGATTCATGGCGCGAACAGATCCTTATTCCTTTACCGTCCCTTCCGGCAAGCGTAAATGCTGTTTTTCCCAGATCCTTGTAGATCAGGGAATTATTGCCGAATGAGCAGCCTGTGACAAACTGCACTCCGTCAGAAAAACAATTGTTTGTTTCGGTTATAGCCAGAAGGTTCTCCATGCCGTCGGAATCAGCCTGCAACTCCCTCATGGCATGGACGGCTGCCATGACTCCCATGGCAAGTCCCGGACAGAAATGACCGTGCATCTGTGCAGCCTTTATAAGCAATATATCTGTTTCGCCCTTTGCTATGTTGTTTCTGATTTCAATTCTCGGATCAGATTTGAGAATCGAATTATGAACGGGGTTTGATTCGGTGACTGAAGCAAACAATGAGGTGTCACAGTTTTTTATATCAATTACAGGTGTGTTATTGATGGCATCAAGGCCTTCCACAATGAGTTCGTTATTTTTCCGCTCAATCAGTTTTACTGTTGTAATCCCTATCAGATTGGGCCTCCTGGGACTGCGGGAGGCAAACACACCCCTCACGGCACCTGAATGGGTTTTTCCGGACAGGGTTCCCTGTTCCGATTTATGAAACCAGAAAACAATATCCAGATATTCACACTCATCAATGTTCAGCAGGGCCTCACTGTATTCATCATGCACTATAACGGAGCTGGGGTGTTCCTTTATCGTGTTGTAATCGGCGGGATTGTCGAATCCGTTGCGTACCAGGCCTACTGGTCTGACAGTGTATGTTTTCATATCTGAACAGTGTTTTATTTTATAATCCTTCCGGCAGGATAAATGTATCATTGTCATTTCTGATAATCTTTACCCTGATATCATAAAGATTTTCAATATTCTGTTTTGTTATTATTTCCCTGCCGCCGCTGGCAAATACCTTTCCGTCCCTGAGCATCATTATTCCCGAGGCATAGCGTACAGCCATGTTTATGTCATGCAGGGCGATGACAATGGTGATGCCTCTGGCGGAAAGCTTTTTCAGCAGGTTCAGCACTTCAATCTGGTGTCTGATATCAAGATTTGCAATTGGTTCGTCAAGAAGCAGGATATCCGGTTCCTGGGCCAGAGCCCTGGCTATGTACACTATCTGTTGCTGTCCGCCGCTCAGTTTATTGAAATCCCTCATTGCCAGATGATCAAGATTGAGAGTATTCAGTATTTCCGATGTTACCCTGAGGTCGTGTTCAGCCGGTTTCCAGTTGATATAGGGTTTCCTTCCAAGAAGGACAATGTCAAATACCTTAAGTACTGCCTTCCTGTTTTCACTCTGGGGAACATAGGCAATCTCCCTGGCCAGTTCATTGGGACTGAACATGGATATTGCCCTGTCATCTATCAGTACAGTGCCTTTGCTGACTTTCAGTATTCCGTTCATACACTTGATAAGGGTACTTTTACCTGATCCGTTCGGACCGACCAGTGCCACAAAATCACCTTTCTCAATTCTGTTGTTCACATTTTCGAGTGCAGGGAAGCCATTATAACTGAATTCAATATCCTGAATGGTGATTTTCATCGTTTAACCGGCTTTAATGATATGATGAACCCCGGGAAATTTTGCGTTTTGAACGGTTGCGGCTTTCATCTCTGTATTTATATTGACTGGCAAAATTAAGACAAAACTGTTCTGTAATATTTTCAGGTCCAGTAATCCTTTCCCATTCCTTTAATAAGCAGAAACAGAAACAGGGGTGCACCTGCGAAAGATGTTAAAATTCCCACAGGAAGGATGACCGGGGATATGATTGTTCTTGCAAGAGTGTCGGAAAACAGCAAAAATGTTCCTCCCCCTATTGCCGATGCAGGTATCAGGAACTGTTCGTCGCCTCCGATGATCCTGCGTACAATATGAGGAACTACCAGTCCCACAAAGGCAATGATTCCGTAAAATGAAACAACAACTGCTGTCACCAGTGAAGCCACAACCAGTCCTGTCAGGCGGACTCTTGAAACATTGACTCCCAGACTTCTTGCATATTCATCTCCCGACTGAAGTGCTTTATAGTTCCAGCTCTGGCTTATAAAAAAAACCATGACAAGACTCACTACGACTGCAATTATCAGACAGTTGTTCCATGATGCTCTGCCAATGTCGCCGAAAGTCCAGAATACAATTGATGCAAGCTGGATATTATCGGAAAAATACTGCATTGCCGATATGCCTGCACCAAACAGTGAAGAAATAATTATCCCTGACAATATGATTATTTCAGGTGTTGCACCCTTATACTTTGAGAGCACGATGATGACGGCAACACTGCAGAGGCTCCACAGGAATGCGGAAACCGTCACCACATAGGGATTATTGATTATGGCCATATCGTTGGATCCGGCGTAGCTGCTGCCGGCTCCGAGGACAATTATTGCAAAGGCAGCGCCGAATGCGGATGCTCCGGAAATACCCAGAGTGAAGGGGGAAGCCAGTGGATTCCTGAGAATGCTCTGAATTACGGCTCCTGACACGGAAAGAGCCATACCTGCCAGAAAGGCTCCGGCAATTCGCGGCAGGCGTATGTTGTAGATGATCTGACGTGAAACTGCCTGTCCCGTTCCCGTTATAAGGCTGTATATATCCCTTAAACCTATGTCGGCCGATCCGGAAAAAAGCGAGTATATGATAATAATGAACAGCAGCAGCAGAAGAAAGAGTATGAAAAGTATTCTCTTCTTCCTGAAATTGTAATATTGGCTTAAAACCTGTTCTGACATCAAAGTTCGTTTTTACTGATATTCCTGAAAGCTGATGAAGAGGGTTTTATTTCATCCGATATATCCCTGCCCAGGAATATGCGGTATACTTCCTTCGTTTTTTCATCGGCATCAATGTCACTGAATTTTTCGGGATAGAGGATTTTTCCGGCAAACCATGCATTTGCCAGTACCATTTCATAGTTGGTTGCATAATTGTTATAGGGCAGAAGGGTGTACATCCTGTTTTCCTCTACGGCCTTAAGCCTGTTGAATAATGCTGTTCCCCTTCGGAGATCCTGCTTTACCAGGTTAAGTCCTGATTCATCAATGAAAAGAATATCCGGATTCCAGAGCATCAGTTGTTCCGTATCAATATGAGTGCCCTTCACGTGGGATATGAGTCTTTTGTCAATCTCTGATGCCGGACTGCGGGCATTCAGGAACATGAAAGGAGGGAAGAAGGGCTGGGTTGAATTGATGCCATATGAACCCGAATAGCCGACTCCGCCTATGTAAACGAGTGGTTTTTCTGATTCCGCTGTTCCGGATGACCGTCTGTTCAGCTCAGCAATTGAATTTTCAATGTAGTTTATCAGTGTATCGGCCCTGCCGCTTCTGTCCATGATCTTTCCTATGAGTTTAAGGGAAGCAAAAAGGGTATCCCTTGCCGTGCCGAATTCAGTACATTCGAGGGCAATTACCGGAATGCCTGTTTTCTGCTGCAGGGCATCAGCATCACCTGCTGTGGTATAGGTAAGGAAAATCAGGTCAGGTTTTGATTTCAGTATCAGTTCGGCATCACCGCCCATTGACGGACCCAGTGAAGGCAGCTGGGCCAGTTCGGGATGTGCTTTCATGTAGGGCGTGCTGCCCCGTTTCTCATTCTGTTCCACTCCGGCAATCCTGTCGGCAAGGTCCATATATACCAGCAGCCGTAAAGCTCCGGCACGCAGACCGGCGACACGGTTTATGCGTGAAGGAATGAAAACCTCCCTGCCAAGTATATCCCTTACCGCCACAGATCCGTTATTCCCTGCTGGCTGTCCCCGGCTGTCCGAAGACAGCCTGCTGCCTGCAGCGATGTGCCTGTCCCCGTCCCTGATCTGATCCTGCCTTTCCTGAGAGCCGCCAGGATTCCCGCAACTGCTCAGATAAAACAATAATATGAGGGAAAAAACCAGGCCTGTATGTTTAGATCTGTTCATTTCAGATTGTAATTCCAGTTTGTCCCCTCACAGGAGCAGGACAATTAAACTTTTTTGCTTTCATGGTTTATTAATAGCTTAAGGCAGCCGTAAAAGTATTACCAATCCGTAGATTAGTAATACGATTTGTAAAAGTATAATTAATATTTGATATCCTGTCCACAAACGCTGATATGATGAGCTTTTTAACAAATTTTTAATTATTCATGACCATTCCGGGGAAATACATTAACTTCCTTTTCAGCATGCCTCTTCACAGCCTTTTTTTTTCAAATTAAAAATATTTAAAGTTTTTTTGCAGGGTAAAATATGATAAAGATGAAAATCGGAGTAAACAATATTTTGCTTGAACTTCATTACGGTGCGAAAGTAAGGGATGCGGTTCTGAAATACTATTCACAGCAGGGGAAGAAGGTTCCCCGGCCCTTTCCCCGGGTTGAGGACGGCTATGGAAACAGGGTGGATGCTGAGGGTGGGCTGAGCAGCGGGAACAGTCTTTTTATCATGACTGCGGGCGGCAGGCGGAAATCCCTGACACAGCTTTTTCTGTTGCTGCTTCTGGCAGGACTTTTTTCCGCCTGCGGCTCTTCCGGGAAGGTCCTTACCGGCGGCCGGACTGAAAGGGAGGCTGTCATTTTCGCTGTTAATGACATGCATGCAACCCTGGATAATTTTCCGAAACTGGCATATATTACCGACAGTCTGCGAAAGATCTACCCGCACATGCTGCTGGTAGGAGCCGGGGATAACCAGACGGGAAATCCGGTGAACGATCAGTATCCCGAAAGAGGCCTGCCCATGATTGAGCTGATGAATGCAACCGGCTTTAACCTGAGTGCAGTGGGAAACCATGAATTCGATACGAGCCCTGAAGGCTTCAGCAATCTGATCAGAAAGGCTGATTTTGATTTTATCTGTGCAAACATGTCTGCCGGTAATCCGGATGATTTTAAGATCAAACCCTGGAAAATCATCACTCTTCCAAACGGATTGAAGCTGGCATTTCTCGGACTTGTACAGATTAACCGCAACGGCATTCCCGATTCGCATCCCGGGAAGCTGAAGGGTTTTACTTTCCGTTCCCCTTTTGAGGCTGCCCGTGATTACCTCTGGCTGAAGGACAGGAGTGATATTTTTATAGCACTGACTCATATCGGATTTGAAAACGATGTGAAACTTGCTGAAATCATGCCGCCGGCGATAGACCTGATAATAGGAGGCCACTCGCATACCAGGGTTGAAAAGGAACAGATCCATAACGGGATCATGATAACCCAGGCAGATCACAAGCTTAACTATGGCACTCTGATCAGGTTATCCCTGAGAAGTGATGGCAGCCTTACCAGGAGCATGCAGCTGATAAGAATCAGGAAGGCCGGAAATGAGAGTCCCGCCATACGTGCGATGGTGGATGAATACAATGACATTCCCCTGCTGAAGGAAGTGATTGCATGGGCAAGCGATGATTTTTCATCGAAAGAGGAGCTGGGATACCTGATGGCTGATGCCCAGAAGGATATTGCCGGAGCCGATATTGCCCTTGTAAATCCGGGAGGTGTTAGGATACGCAGTCTGGAAAAGGGCCCTGTCAGGGCTAAGGATGTGTATCAGCTTGATCCATTTGGAAATGAACTGATAGTTACCCGTCTTACAGGGAAAGAGATCCATTCCCTGATGCTTGCCGCATATCCTATGGATGACAGGCAGCCGGTCTTTTCTTCAGGTATATTCACGGTACTTAAGCCCGGAACCGGGGGTGAACTGGCGGATGTGACTCTCTTTACCGGAGACGGCACCCCGCTTGACATGGACAAAACCTATACGGTTGCCATGAACAGCTATATGACACAGGTTTACCAGTATCAGCACAGGGATCCGGGTCAGTCACACTATATTACAACGGCTGATGCGCTTATTGACTATCTGAAGAAGAATCAGAACATAAGAAGTTACCGGAATGAAAAAAGATTCCGGATAGAACATTGAAACCTTGAACCTGTATTGAACCAAACTTAAACAATATTGTTAAATACAAAAACACTAAACAACATGGCTGATCTGCAAATAACGTACATGGGACTGAAACTGAAAAACCCGGTGATTGCCGGGGCAAGCAATCTTTCCCTGAACAAGGAAAACCTTGTAAAAATCGAAAAGGCCGGTGCGGCGGCAGTGGTATACAAATCACTGTTCGAAGAACAGTTCCATCTCGAAAACCTGGAATTGTATGAACTGAGATCGGAATATGAAGACCGTTATGCAGAAATGGTAACCCTGTTCCCGCATGCAGGAAAGGAGCCTTCGTATCCGAAAGACCATCTGCTGAATCTTCGGCGGGCAAAGGAAACCGTTTCCATACCGGTGATAGCCAGCCTTAATGCCGTATATGACGAGTCGTGGGTGGAATATGCCGTAAAAATTGAGGAAACGGGTGTTGATGCACTGGAACTGAATTTCTATACCGTTCCGGAAAAGCTGGATAATGCCTACGGAGTGGTTGAGAAGAAACATGCAAAAATTGTCAGTGCCGTTAAGGCAGCTGTAAAAATTCCCGTTTCAGTCAAGCTGAGTCCGTTCTATACGAATCCCCTGGGCCTGATATATGATATTGACAAAGCGGGAGCCGATGGATTCGTCCTGTTTAACAGGCTCTTCCAGCCCGATATTGATATTGAAACCCAGCAGCACCGTTTTCCCTATAATCTGAGCAACCTGGAGGACAAGAGGCTGCCACTGCGCTTTGCCGGTCTGCTGTATGGAAACCTCAGGGCATCAATATGCACAAGCTCCGGAATATTCAACGGTGAAGACGTGGTAAAAATGATTCTTGCAGGCTCCGACTGTGTACAGGTGGTAAGCACACTCTATCTCAACCAGATTGAAGTGATTGAGAAAATTCTCGGGGATATCGCAAAGTGGATGGATGCAAACAAATATGGATCAATTGATGATTTCAGGGGAAAACTTTCACGGAAGATCTCAGGGAACGAAACCCTGTTCAATCGTACACAATATATTGATTTTCATCTTAACACGGCAGAAATACTGAACAAGCACAAAATATTCTGATCATTATTTAAAATACCTTTTATACAGAGAATCTGTCATATAGTCGAAATCAGAGTTGAAGGATGGTTTTGCTCCCCGCAATCCATCCTTTGTTTCTTTTGAAATACAGGAGATCCGCTGATATTTAATCTTTTATGCCGTTTCAGGGATAAGGCTGAAAAGAACCCGAATCCGCCGGATACGGATTTCATCGTGCCGGTTGCCTTAATCAGGCAGGCTCCAGGAGAATTAAAATGAGATAATTTATGTAATATTGGATTTTCAAAAAAACTCTTGGTCATGACAGAACAAATTAAACAGATTGCTGCGAGAATCAGGGAGATCCGTGAGATTTCCGGAGTTCCGGCTGAAACACTTGCACAGAAACTTGGCCTTTCGGAAGAAGTGTACAACAGGTATGAAAGCGGCAATACTGATATTCCCGTAGGAATAGTTTTTGAAATATCGGAGATGTTCAATGTGGAACTCTCGGTTCTCCTGGGAGGCAACAATCCGAAACTGCATGTCTACAGCATAGTCAGAAGGGGCAAGGGCTTAAGACTGGAACGCAGGCAGCAGTATAGATATGAGAGCCTTGCCTGGAATTTTCTGAACAAGAAGGCTGAAATATTCATGGTTACCATCGATCCGAAGCCGGAGGACACTTTGCTTGAGTTCAATTCCCATCCGGGTCAGGAATTCAATTATGTAATTGAGGGTTCCATGATGTCAATAATTGACGGACATGAAATCATCCTCAATGAGGGGGATTCCATCTTCTTTGATTCAGGATACAATCATGCAATGAAGGCTCTCAATAACAAGCAGGTAAGATTCCTGGCAATGATCCTGTAGACAGGAGTGTGAAGAGAAACTGAAAGGGGAATAACATAAAAAAGCACAAATAAAAGTACAGGAAAGTAATGATACTGGAGAAATACCTTGAGCAGACGGAATTTGAATCATATGAGAATTTTATATCCGGCTTTGATATTAAAATTCCGGAAAATTTCAATTTCGCCTATGATATAGTTGATGAAACAGCTGCGGCAACACCCGGGAAAACTGCAATGGTATGGTGTGATGACAGGGGAAATGAAGCTGTCTTCACTTTTGAACAGATGAAGTATTACAGCTCCAAGGCTGCGGTTTTTTTTAAATCGCTTGGCATCCGGAAAGGCGACCGTGTAATGCTTATACTGAAAAGGCACTACAGCTACTGGTTCTGTACCCTGGCTCTGAACAGGATAGGTGCGGTAACCATACCGGCGACCCATCTGCTTTCCGCAAAAGACATTGTTTACAGGAATAATGCCGCTGATATAAAAATGATAGTAAGTGTTCCTGATCCTCTTGTCATGGAGCATATTGAGGAAGCAGAAAGCCAGTCGCCCACTTTGAAATATAAGCTGCTGATTGACCGGGACAGGAAAGGATGGCTGAATTTTTCCAGGGGCATGGAAGAGAGCCCTGCGGAATTTCCCAGACCGGCCGGGGATGATGCAACAGAAAACAGCGATACCATGCTTCTTTACTTTACTTCGGGGACAACAGGAATGCCCAAGATGGTAAGCCATGATTTCACCTACCCCCTCGGACACATAGTAACGGCAAAATACTGGCAGGGAGTACTGAACGGAGGTCTTCATTTTACCATTGCAGATACCGGCTGGGCCAAATCGGCATGGGGCAAGATTTATGGCCAGTGGATATCGGGCAGTGCTGTCATGACCTACGATTACGACAGGTTTGTACCCGCAGATATACTGTCAGTACTTGAGAAATATAAGGTTACCACATTCTGTGCTCCTCCTACAATATACAGGTTCCTTATCAAGGAAGACCTGACCCGTTATGATCTGAGCAGCCTTACAAATTGTGTTGTTGCTGGAGAACCCCTGAATCCCGAGGTATACAGGTTTTTCCTGGAAAAAACCGGACTGAAGCTGATGGAAGGATACGGGCAGACCGAATGTACCGTGGCAATAGCAACCTATCCGTGGATGGAACCCAAGCCGGGGTCAATGGGGAAACCAACACCCGGATATGATATTGATATTGTGGATGAATCGGGCCATCCATGCGAGATCGGCTATGAAGGGGAGATTGTAATTTACACTTCAGTGAGAAAGCCTGTGGGTATGTTCAGTGGCTATTTCCGCGATGATGAGCTGACAAGAAGTGTATGGCCCGACGGCATGTACAAGACCGGCGACATGGCCTGGCGTGATGAGGACGGTTATTTCTGGTTTGTGGGAAGGGCCGATGATATCATTAAAAGCTCCGGTTACCGCATTGGTCCGTTTGAAGTTGAAAGTGCCCTTATTGAACATCCTGCAGTGCTTGAATGTGCCGTTACAGCGGTTCCTGATCCCGACAGGGGACAGATAGTGAAGGCCTCGGTTATTCTGTCGAAAGGCTTCACTCCGGGTGATGAACTGGCAAAGGAGCTGCAGGAACATGTTAAAAAAGTAACTGCACCTTATAAATATCCGAGAATAGTAGAGTTTGTTACCGAGCTGCCCAAAACCATAAGCGGCAAGATACGGAGAGTGCAGATAAGGGAGGAAAACGAACAGGCACCCGGGGATTTTTAATTGTCCGGTAATTCGTATCCGTCCGAAAGGGTCTTCATGAAGGCCACTATGGCATCCTCCTCTTCAGGTGTCAGTCCGAGATCGCCAAGCTCATCAAGATTAATGTTCAGGGCTATTTCCGGTTCCGGCCAGGAATTGATTCCGGGTCTGGGATCATCAACCTCATCCGTCACCGGAAGAACGTCACGTGTATTGTAAAAATGAACAATCTCCTCCAGGCTCTTGAAATAACCATTATGACCGTAGGATTTAACAAAATCCGGAGAAGGGCGCTTATCCACATTTCTCAGTGTCGGCACCTTGTGCAGGCCCATACTCTCTTCAGCAAACATCGCATAATGAGGAACATTCTTCAGGAAACCTCCCAGTCCGGGATCCCTGTATTCCCTGCCTTCGCTGTTGAAGGATCTGTCCATTGTATACCAGGGATTATCGGGGTTGGCCGGCATCCCGAGGTTGTCATATGTGAAATCCGTAAAAAGAGGAGGCGTCCCGTCCTCAAGAACATCCATGGGATGACATTCGGCACAAAGTCCCTTGTTCCTGAAAAGATCCATTCCCTTTTCCTCCTGGGGTGTCAGCTTCACCTTGCCCTGAAGGTAATAGTCATATTTGGAGGTGAAGGCATTCACCCTGTCTGAATGTTCAAAGGCGGCCAGAGCCAGGCCGATAATGCCGAACTGCATGTTAACATCACTGCATGAGGCAATGTCCTCAATATTCCAGATATCCTTTGCTATTTTATGATACATATCCGCATAATCGGAGTTCAGCACCTTTTCCACAACTCCTTTATCATCCGCAATGTTCTGTTCCACGGGATTGAGAAATGGCTGCTGTGCCTGATCGGCTGCAGCATTTCCAAGCAGATAGCCCGTTGCCCTTCCGTCCCAGAAATTACCGCCGACAAAAAGCAGTTCCCCTTCCTCAAGCATCGCGTTGAAAACGGGACTGTAGGTGGCATAGGCGGCGCTCGGTGGTTTCCTGTTGCTGAACCTTCCCTTTACGGCGCCCTCATATACGGCACCTTTGGCGTTTATCTCACTGTCAGGCCCTGTCCATCCTGCTTCGGGCCCGTGACATGAGGCACAGGACTGGCCGGCAGGAGTTGATAAGTTCTTGTCAAAGAAAAGCTTCTCTCCAAAAGCCTGCAGCTCTGCATTGTCCAGCAGATGTCCCATGCCAAACTCAAGCAGGTCCCCTTCCTCTTCCTGTTCACGGCAGGCGGTGTATACAAGAACACAAACCAGGACAGTCAGCAGCAGGTAAGCCGGATAGCGCAGCAGTCTGCGTGTTCCGGATTCATTCTTCCCGAATGATTTCATTATTGCATTTTCTTCAGGATTCATGATTTTATACTTTTAATTCAATTATTTTAGGTCAGTATCAAAAATAATAAATTTATAGCCTTCATATAACAGGATTTTGCATAAATAACAAAGTCCGCCGTTACATGTCAAGGACTATTCCTACCGGACAATGGTCGGATCCCATTATTTCCTCGTGGATAAATGCATCCTTAACCCTTGAAAGGAGAGATGGGCTTACAAGGAAATAGTCGATTCTCCAGCCGATGTTCTTTGATCTTGCAGCAGCCCTGAAGCTCCACCAGGAATATCTTCCCGTCTGATCGGGGTAAAAATGGCGGAAGGTATCGGTGAATCCCCCGTTTACAAGTCTGTCCATTCCGTCAATTTCCTCCTGCATGTATCCGGCTGTCTTGTTGTAATTGGCCCTGGGCCGTGCCAGGTCAATCTCCCTGTGGGCAACATTAAGATCTCCGCATACGATCAGGGGCTTCGTTTTTTCAAGATCTTTCAGGTAGTTAAAAAAGGCCATGTCCCATTCCTGCCTGTAACCGAGCCTTGCCAGCTCGGCCCCGGAATTGGGCACATACACGTTTACCAGGAAGAATTGTTCAAATTCAAGGCACAGAACCCGGCCTTCGTTATCGTGCTCACTGATGCCGATATCTTTTGTAATGCCAAGCGGACTGATACTTGAAATAACCGCCGTTCCGGAATATCCCGGCCTGACTGCCGAATTCGTGTAAATATGATTGTGATTAAGGGACTCAAGTGCTTCACTGACCTGATGATCATTTGCCTTTGTCTCCTGAATGCAGGTAATGTCAGGGCCAATAAGTTCAAGATCAGTAAAGAATGATTTTTTAACTATTGCCCGGATGCCGTTTACGTTCCAGGATATTATTTTCATGGTTAGAATTTTGTTTTGCGTAAAAATAGCAATACTGATGGGAATAGCAGAAGAAAAAGCAGGCTATATGCTTTTTTCCGGCTATTCAGGTTGTAAAGCCGTAAGAATTGAATATCAGCCTTTTTTGCTTATTTCGGAAAGGATGCCGTGATTTTTTATTACTATATCCTTATCCTGAAGTTCTATAAGACCGTCTTTTTCGAATGTCTTCAGCAGTTTCACCGTACTCTCCGTGGAAATTCCCGTAAAATCAGCCAGGTCTTTTCTGGACAGGAGCGTGAATATTTCCGGATACTCAGTCTTCAGGGCATCCAGATATAATAATGTATCAGACAGACGGCCGTTCATCTGTTTATGATTCAGGTTCCGTATCACGGAAAGCAGATTGTTGTTCTGCTCGGTGTATTTCCTGATGAGGCTGAAGCCGAACTGTCCGTTTTGCTTTATTACCTTTGCAATAGCTTCCTTTTCTATAAGGAATGCCTGGCAGTCCGTAAGCGCGGAAGACGAACAGCCAAACACATTTCCATGAAATACGGCTGATAACCCGAGAAACTCCCCGGGCCTGATGATTCTCAGGTTGAAGGTTTTTGTACTGTTGCTTTCAAGATACTGCTTTGCCAGGCCGGTAATCAGGAAGAGTACATAGGATGTGAATGCTCCCTGCTTGGTGAGGTTGTCTCCCTTCCTGAACAGCACCTGTGTTTTTCCCGATCTTATGAATTCGGTTTCTTCAGGTCCGAGATCCCTGAAACAGGGTGCCTGTATATCACAAATAAATTCACGGTCTGTTTCAAAAATTGTTTTCATATTCCTTTTCCCGCATGAGGGGGTAGAATCCGGCATAAAGTTAATTCAAATCAATTAAAAAGTTGTCCTTTTTCAAGCGGAGGATTGCCCTGCCGGGCACTCAGGTCCTTTCCCGGCAGCAAACCTTTGATGTATTTTTGCCGCGTAATTTTAAAATTGAAAATTCATGCTTTACACAAATCTGAAACATCTGGAATCGGCCGCCGAACTGGAAAGAGCAATCAGCGAAAACGAAAATGTAATGGTAATATGCGGACGTATGGGTCCGATGTGTATTCCGGTTTATGAAACTGCCGAGGAACTTGAGGGAGAATATGAACATGTGAAATTCTATGATATGGAATTCGATAACCCCGAGGCTCATGTCATAAGATCGCTTCCCGAAGTCAGGGGATTCATGGGAATACCTTTTACAATTTACTACAGGGACGGAAAGGTTGTAAGGGCAACTTCAAGCATTCAGACCGAAGAACAGATAAGGACAATTCTTGACAGGGAGTTTTCAAAAACTGTAAAGGCATAAACATGAACGGAGACAGTCATTATGACGCGATAGTCATAGGAGCAGGTCCCGCCGGCCTGACCGCCGGCATTTATCTTTCACGGGCCCGGCTCAGGACATTGATTCTGAATGAAGGCACGGTCGGGGGACAACTGGTTTTGACTCATGAGATAGCCAACTATCCGGGTGTGGAAAGCATTAACGGCTACCGTCTGTCGGGAATAATGAAAAAACAGGCATTGAGCTTTGGCTGTGATATAAGGTCAAACATCACACTTACAGGTATTGAGCTGAAGGATGCTGAAAAGCGGATAACTCTTTCAGACGGCAGCGTCTACACTGCCGGTGCCGTGATCCTCAGTCCCGGAGGAAGACCCAGAACACTCGGGGTAAGGGGGGAAGAAGAACTCAGAGGCAGAGGAATATCCTACTGTTCAACTTGTGACGGTGATTTTTTTGCCGGCAGGGAAATAATTGTTGTCGGAGGAGGGAATTCGGCCCTTGAGGAAGCCGTATCGCTTACAAAACATGCAAGTAAGGTGACCGTGATTCACCAGTTCGGTCATTTTCAGGCTTTTGAATATGCAATTGAGGAAGCACGCAATAACCCCCGGATAAACTTTATTATGGAATCTGTGGTAACGGGATTCAATGGAGAAGAGAAGCTTGAAAGCGTTGATATAAAGAATCTGGTTACGGGAGAAACCGGGAATCTCAGAACAGAGGGAGCATTTGTGTTTATAGGCTATGTGCCCAATACCGGATTCCTTGAAGGTATGGTACCACTGAACCGGGGGGGAGAGATAATTGTTGACAGTGATATGTCGGTAAATATTGAAGGAGTATATGCTGCAGGTGACTGCACGGCAGGGAAATACCGGCAGGTGACAACCGCAGTGGGGGAAGGGACCATAGCTGCACTTGCAGCTTCGGCCTATATCAGCGAATTAAGGGTGAAACAAAAGCAGGCGGCTGAAATTTAATATGAAAACAGCATTAATCATTATAGGGCTATTGGTTTTTGTAATTGTATTGTTGTATATTTTTGCAAAATCAAAAATAAAGAATACCCCGGTTGTAGAGGATCATGAAAATATAATCGTCCTCAGCGACAGGAATTTCGATCATCAGACAAAAAACCGGGTTGTTCTTGTTGATTTCTGGGCAGAGTGGTGTGTCCCGTGCAGGATGATGGCACCTGTCCTTAACGAGCTTGCAGAAGAACTGAACGGCAATGCCTTTGTGGGGAAGCTGAATGTGGAGCAATACCAGGCTCTGGCACAAAAATTCAATATCAGGAATATTCCCACAATGATATTGTTCAGGAACGGGCAGGAGGTAAAACGTTTTATCGGAATGAAAACAAAGGATTTCCTTATCAGGGAGATTCAAAAAGTTGCCTGAGATGGAAAATGTATCATCATATTCTGAATTCAGTTCAAAAATGCCGGACAGCGGACAATCCTTCCTGTTGTTGTACAGGGAGGGAAGTGTACAGAGTGCCTGTGCGCTGAGGAATATGGAAACTGCCCTGTCCGGAAGCGGAAACCCCAGGATATTTTCAGCTGATGTAAATGTTGCAAAGGATATACATCAGGTTTATGGTATTGACAGTGTGCCTTCGCTGCTTGTCTTTTCTGACGGCAGGCTGGTAAATGTGATCAAGGGCTGCCAGGACAGTGAATATTATACTGCACTGACCCGGAACAGGCTGTTCCGTTCAGAACAGGCTCCGGACGGGAAATCAGTAAAAAATGTGACAGTTTATTCCACTCCTTCCTGTTCATGGTGCAATACCCTGAAGGAATGGCTCAGGAAGAACAATATAAAATTCAGGGATATTGATATCTCCCTCGATCAGAAAGCAGCCGCGGATCTTGTCCGCAGGTCGGGGCAGCAGGGCGTTCCGCAGACTGATATCAACGGACAGATCGTTGTAGGTTTCGATCAGCCTCGTCTTAAGAAACTTCTTGAAATACAATAGGTTTAACTTTAAAATATTTAAACATGAAAGAATTACAGCCAATTAATCAGCTTGTTGTGCTTGACGTTACCGCATCAAAAGATGAACAGAGAACCTCATCCGGAATTATAATTCCCGACACGGCGAAGGAAAAACCAAAATCGGCTCCCGTTGTCTGGATGGGAGTGATTGAGAATGCCGAGATAAAACCCGGTGATGTTGTATTGTATAAACCTTTTGCAGGAACGGAAATAGAATTTGAGGGAAAGGAATATCTTATTCTGCCCTATGCGGATGTCCTGGCAAAGGTTGTTGAAACAGAAAAAATTTAATTACTGAGCTGGTTAAATGGCAAAAAAAGAATCCACTTCCATCCGGTGGCTCGGGAACATGGCTTTTGAAACGGAAATCAATGGTCACAAACTGATTATTGATACAGGATCTGAAGCAGGCGGGGGAAACCAGGGTCCGAGACCCAAACCGCTGATGCTTACTGCCCTGGGTGGCTGCACCGCCATGGATGTGGTGGCGATCCTGAAAAAAATGCGTGTTGATTTTGATTCACTGAATGTTATTGTGGAAGGTGACCTGACTGAAGAACATCCGAAACACTTCAGCAAAATGCATGTCATTTATGAATTTACAGGTAAAGATCTTCCGGTGGATAAACTTCAGAAAGCAATAGATCTGTCAACGGAAAAATATTGTGGTGTAAGCGCGGTGTACAGAAAAGCCATGGAACTGACTTCAGAAATCAGGATTCTGGAGCCCTGAGCTTATTTCTGACCGTCGGTCTGCAGGATGAGCCGCAGGGAACTGTTTTTCGTGACGTAGTTCCATGCCCAGTTGATGAATATGATCAGCTTGTTCCTGACACTCAGGATAAGCATCAGATGAAGGAACATCCAGAAGTACCATGCAAAATATCCGTGGAACCTGATAAAGGGCAGGTCCACGATGGCTTTGTTCCTTCCCACTGTAGCCATTGATCCAAGATCCCTGTACTCATATTCGGTCTGCTTCCTGCCGGATGCCATCGCCTTAAAGTTACTTGCAAGATTCCTTCCCTGGTTGATTGCAACATTGGCAACCTGGGGATGGCCCCTGGGATATTTTGGTGTTTCCATATAGGCAATATCGCCGAGGGCATAAATATTTTCATATCCTTCAGCCCTGTTCATTCTGTCAACCCTTATACGGTTTGTAAGGGTTATTGTCTCAGGAGCCAGACCCTCTATTATATTACCGGTTATTCCGGCAGCCCATATTACATTTTTGCTTCTGATAACTTCCCCGTTGCTTAATTTCAGTGTTTCACCGTCATAATCCAGTACAAAAACTTCCTTTTTGATTATCACTCCCAGCTTATTCAGATATTTCTCCGATACTCTTTTCGCCATGTCACTCATGCTGTTCAGGGTATGCTTTCCTCCTTCCAGAAGGAAAATATTCAGTCTTGAAAAATCAATTCCGGGAAAATCCTTCGGGAGAATGTCTCTCTTTATTTCGGCAAACGCCCCGGACAGTTCAACGCCCGTAGGTCCGCCTCCCACAACAACGATATTGAAGAGGCCGTCCTGGTATTCCTCACCGGCATTGATGATTTTCTCAAAGTTCTCCAGAATGACATTGCGTATCTTCATTGCCTCATAAGTCGATTTAAGACTTAGTGCATTCTTCCTTATCTGCTCATTTCCGTAGAAATTTGTTTTTCCGCCGCTGGCAATTACCAGAAAATCATAACTGAAGTCACCTGCAGTGGTCGTAATGGAATTTTTTCCGGGGTTGACGGATAGTACTTCCGCGTAGCGGATGCTGACATCCTTTCTTTTCTGGAATATTTTCCTCAGCGGAAAAGTGATGCTTGTGGGTTCAATCTGCGATGTGGCAACCTGGTAGAACAGTGGTTGAAACTGGTGATGGTTCAGGCGGTCGAACAGCATGATGTCATACAATCCCTTCTTCAGGTTTTTTATAAACTGCAGACCTGCAAATCCGCCTCCGATGACAATTATTTTTTTCATATCAAATCAGGAAAAAGAAAATTATTCAAAAACCGTATGGTGATTCATCCGGCAGGTTAGTTTTCGGGAGGACATCCTTTCAGTATGTCACGGATCATTGTTTTGAGTCACTCGTTAAACAAATTATTGCTGTGATTGTTTTGCATTATGGCATTAAAAAATAAATGTGATGATTTTACTCAGAAGGGTTTATGATCCGGAGGAACCGGGTGAAGGTTACAGGATTTTCATCGACAGGCTGTGGCCCAGGGGGCTGTCCAGGGAGAAGGCAACATGGGATGAATGGATGAAGGATGTGTCACCCAGTAATGAGCTGCGAAAGTGGTTCGGTCACGATCCTTCAAAATGGGAGGAATTCAGAAGGCGCTATAAAAAGGAACTGGCCGGCAGGTCCGGCCAGCTTGAAAAGCTCAGGCAGCTGGAAGCCCGGCAGGGCACCATTACACTTTTGTATTCCTCCAGGGAGGAAAGGTATAATAATGCCGTTGCCTTAAAGGAGTTCCTTACTCAGAAGGATGGTTAATCCTCATATAGCTTATGGCTCCTGTCTATTGACCAGCCGGTTTTCAGACCTATTACAAAAACAGCCAGGGCCAGTGATCCGGCGGCAAAAACGACATCACCCACAATCCTCAGCCAGCGCAGTGTCTGCATTGTGGAATCCTGCATGAATTCTGCCGAACGGGCATACCACATCCCATGCTTTATGCTTGCAATTGTTTGCAGGAATCCTACCGGAAGAAGACTCAGCAGAAGCATGAGCATCAATCCTACATTCAAAGCCCAGAAGGCGAATTTCAGAAATCCGGTTTTCCATACATATTTAACAGTCAGTCCCTTGAGGACAAATAGCATTAATCCTATTCCCAGCATGCCAAAAACACCAAACAGGGCGGCATGCCCGTGAACCGGTGTTGTATTCAGTCCCTGCATATAATACAGGGCTATCGGAGGATTGATGAGGAAGCCGAACAGTCCGGCCCCGACAAGATTCCAGAAGCTGACTGATATAATGAAATAAATGGGCCACCTGTAGGATCTGACCCAGGGTGTTGCCCTGCTCAGCTGCAGGTTATTGTAGGCTTCAAAACCCATGAACACAAGCGGAACAACTTCAAGAGCACTGAAGGATGCGCCAAGTGCAATAATGGCAGTGGGTGTTCCTGCAAAATAGAGATGGTGGAAAGTGCCGATAACACCGCCAGCCATATATACGATGGCTGCAAAAATAACTCCGGTGGTGGCAAATCTGATATTCAGCAGACCCATTCTTACAAACAGGAAAGCAGCTATAACGGTGGCAAAAACCTCAAAGAATCCTTCCACCCAGAGATGAACCACCCACCATCTCCAGTATTCCGCAACAGACAGGTGAGTCTGCCTTCCCCATACAAGTCCTGCGCCGTAGAACCCGGCAATTGCAACTGAGGCTATAATAAACATTATCAGAAGCTGCCGGTTTTCCGATGGTTTTACAAGGGCAGGCAGCAGTGCACGGAACATCAGGAAAAGCCAGATGAAAAAGCCGATAAACAGGAATATCTGCCAGAATCTTCCCAGGTCCACATATTCATAGCCCTGATGTCCGAACCAGAAATTATGAACGAGTCCGAGTTTCTGCATAACCCCCATCCATTCACCGATAAGTGAACCGACAACTATGACCAGGAGGGCCGAAAAAAGCAGGTTCACTCCCAGTTTCTGATATTTTGGTTCATGGCCCGATACGGCCGGAGCTATATAGAGGCCGGCGGCAAGCCACGAAGTTGCAATCCAGAACAGGGCCAGCTGAACATGCCAGGTACGTGATACGGAATATGGCAGGATATTATCCAGGCTTAGTCCGTAGAACCCCTTGCCTTCCACCCCGTAATGTGCGGCTACCACTCCGAACAGGATCTGCATTAGGATAAGACCCAGAACAACCCAGTAATATTTCAGGGTTGCCTTCATTGACGGAGTGGGGTTTAATCCGCCGAGCGGATCATTCTGCGGCAAAAGTGAAGGATCAAGAATGTCGGATTTGTTTCTTGCATTGTAATAAGCCAGCAGTCCGATACCCACAAGCAGCATTATCACGCTGAATCCGGTCCACAGTACCAGTCCTGCCGATGCAGTATTCCCCACAATCCTGTCGGGGGGCCAGTTGCTTGTATAGGTCAGTTCGGAATCCGGCCTTTCCGTAATACAGGCCCAGGCAGTCCAGAAGAAAAAGGCATTCATCCTGTCCATCCGGCCGGAATCCTTAATTGTATTGGCTGGGATTGCATAGGCAGCCCTCTCCTCATTCAGTGACGGATCGTCCATAAACAGTCCCTGGTAATGCCTGCTGATGCTTCTGATGGCATCGGCCCTTTCGTCGGATATTGTAAGAATTCCCGTTTTACTGTCATATGTGTTGGCACGTAAGGCATTCTGCAGTCTCACTTCCAGCATGGCCTGCCGTTCCGGGTCAAGTTTATCGAACAGGATTCCGAAATTTTCCCGCGACCATTTGTCAAGCAGGAAAACAGCTTCCTTGTGAAGCCAGTCAGCCGACCAGTCCGGGGCAATATAGGCGCCATGCCCCCAGATCGATCCGAGTTGCTGCCCTCCGATGGACTGCCAGATATTCTGACCGTCTTTGATCTCCTGGGAGGTAAAAAGCAAAATACCACTTTCCGTAATCACCTTTTCGGGAACAGGCGGTTTCTCCCTGTAGATCTCCCGTCCGAAAATTATCAGAACTGCAAAACTGATTACAGTTACAAGAACATAAACTATCCAGAGTTTTTTTGTTTTCATGAGGGTCAATGAATGAGTTTTAGGATACGTAGTATAAATCAAGCGCCTAAAGGTAACAAGGTATTCCTTATTACCAATCTTTTACAATATGATTATTACAATTATCGGGAAAAAACAGGAAATAAAGGCTATGTTCAGGAGATGGAATGAACGGACTATAGATGTTTGTCTGTCAGTAAGATAAATGTTTTAAACAGCAGCCGGACAGCAAATCCGGAAACTGCGGTTATTCCTGCCTCTTCTTTACCCGGCGGCTGCATGGGGTACCGGAAGTGCAAACATTGCAGGTCATGGATTACAGATTGTGTAACCATATCTTGTATACTTCCTTCTGTTCGCTGGTCAGATTTGTCCCGTAAAGACCGATGTTCTCATAATCATCAAACAACCATCTGAAGAAATTGGGATTTGCTTTGGATTTATGCCTGGCATAACTGTGAATATTGAATCTCCTGTTGTTGTTTGTTTCGTTCTGAAATTGCTTGTTGATATAATTCAACTGTTTTATCAGTACCTGCTTTGCGTCTTCCCTGATTGTCATTTTGTGCTGCAGTGTTTCTTTTTCGTAATTATCTCCCTTTCCGCCTGTAGTCATTGTATCTGATAATAGTAAACTGTATTTTATCTTCACCAAAAAGGGGGACTATAAAGCCCCCCTTCAGGTGTTCTTTATAATCCGGCTAACAAATAGTAATAATTGCCAAAAATTTGTACAGCTCTTTCTGTGCTATTGATTTCATTAAGTCTTTTTATTCTGATCCTACAATATATAATTCCTTTACTGATAAAGCAAATATCCAGAGCATTTTAGAATGATTCTAATTTGTTTCCGCCCTGTTCCAGCATTCGTTTTTAACATCTACCCCACTTGCTCCTCAGGAAACTTTTCCTGAAGAAATTTGTTTAAATGGCAGAGTTTATTTTATGCATTCCGGTTAATTGGTTTTATAAAAAAATAAAAAATGAAAACACATAATGTAAGAATCATATCAACAGGACTCATTACCCGTGATGTGCTTCAGATTTTTACCGAAAAGCCTGAGGATCTGGTTTTCACGCCGGGGCAGGCCGTTGACATTTCGATAAACAGGGAAGGATGGAAGGATGAAAAGAGGCCCTTTACCTTTACAAGCCTTCCGGACGACGATTTTCTTCAGTTTACAATTAAAACCTATCCCGCAGACAGGGGTGTGACAAACGAACTTCTCAGCCTGAGAAAAAATGACAGCCTGATTTTATACGATGTTTTCGGGGCAATTGAATACAGGAACGAGGGATATTTCATTGCCGGAGGTGCCGGTATAACCCCGTTTATATCCATTCTTAGATATCTGAAATCGAAAAATGCCATCGGGAACAACAAGCTTATCTATGCAAACAAGACCAGGGATGATATTATTCTGAAGTATGAATTTGAGCATCTTCTGGGGAAAAATTTTGTGAACATTCTTTCGGACGAAACAGCACAGGGATATGCACATGGATATTTATCCAGGGATTTTCTCAGTAAACAGATGGCAGATCTCACAAAGGATATTTATCTTTGCGGACCTCCTTCCATGATGGAGGCTGTTGAAAAAATACTGTCGGATCTCGGTGTTGATGACAGTCAGATTATAAAGGAAGCAGATTAAATGGGCTTTCCTGCCGGCGACAGGCGGATTATTGAAAGCCCCGTTCAATAATTAATATATTAGGCTATGGCTGTTACAAAGGTATGGATAGAAGAAGGCTGCACCGCATGCGGTGTATGCGAAGATATTTGTCCTGAAGTATTTAAAGTGGAAGACGAAGCAACGGTTATTGAAGGTGTGAATTATTCCGATTACACCGATGAAATAAAGGAAGCAGCGGAAAGCTGTCCTGTTGAGGTGATACAATATTCGGAATAAGACAGGTACAAATTGATTTGACGAAGCATTCAGGCATATTGCTTATGAAGGCAGATGCTGCCGGGCTCCGGACAGACAAGGGTTCAGCCCTGTCTGAGGATGCATGATACTACCTTTTGAAACTTTTCTAGGGATATAATCTCATGATATCCCATCTGTCACTATTGTCTTTTCTCCTGTAGACAATCCTGTCATGCAGGCGGTGAGCCCTTCCCTGCCAGAATTCCATGTATGAAGGAGACAGGTAATAGCCGCCCCAGTTGGCAGGTCTTTGAACATCCTTACCCTTCAGGCTGTTTTCCAGCTCCTTTACCCTGTCTTCAAGATCCTTCCGGTTTTTCAGAACCCTGCTCTGCTCCGAAGCCAGTGCACTGATTTTACTTTCACGCGGCCGGCTTGCAAAATATGAATCCGATTCTTCGGGAGGAACTTCAAAAACCCTGCCTTCCAGTCGCACCTGACGGAATAACTCATCCCAGAAAAATGTAAGTGCTGCATGGTTGTTTTCCTTCAGCTCCCTTCCCTTTCTGCTGTCAAGATTGGTGTAAAAGACAAATCCTCTTTTATCAAAAGCCTTGAGCAATACTATCCTTCCCGATGGCCTGCCGTCTGCTCCCGCTGTTGAAAGATGCATTGCATTGGGCAGTTCAGGATTCCTTTCCACTGCTTCTTCCAGCCATTTCTCAAAAAGTTCAAGAGGATCGGCAGGAATATCTTTTTCATTCAGACCTCCGGAAATGTATTCCTCTCCGGAACCGGCAATTATTTCATGTACGGATTTCATTTCAAAACTTATATCATTCACTTTTTGCGTCATCCAGTGCTTCTGTCATAATTCTGGTTACCCTGTCATCGACCTCTTCCACGAGATCAATCCTGAGAGGGTTGATCAGCCTTTTCCGCCATTCGGTGACCGGAGTAAAAGGATCAGGGCTCTTGTCGGTTTCAAAAACCAGGTAAGCCCATCTTTCACTGAATACATTTCCTTTCAGCGCCGGGATAACCTGCTGCATATTGGATGACAGGAAGGTGTGTGACAGGCCTCTTGCCCAGTATACCCACGGACCTGCAGTGATATAGAAAAAGGGATTGAGCACTCTTACCGGTGATTCAACTCCGGTATTTGAATAGCTGAGCTGAATGCCTGCAAATCCGACACCTTTTTCCTTGTTGAAAAACATAACCCAGGGTACGTCGGCTTCCATTTTCAGATCGGTAAAATCAGGTATTTCCGATACATCATAAATAATAACTGAATCCCTTACTATGTCGTACCAGGCTGCATGTGTTATCAGATCCCTTTTAATGACCATCTCAGCATTTCTGAGAGCCAGGGCCTGGACGGTTTCCTTTATTCTGATACTGGTGGAGCTTATGAAATAGGGCACTCCGGGAAAAAACTCATAGCGGACAGAGGCATCAACTTCAGGAACTTTTCTCATATCATCCCACACATCGCTGCGGGCAATGATGGATCCGGCAACGCTGCTGACATTCTTCGGGGGATTCCAGTCTGCTGTATGGGTCCATGGCCTTGGCGGCACGTAAATATCCGGATTCCAGTGCATGGCGCCGTTGGTTTCAGACCGGTGATACAGCGGGATGTCCGGCCTGCTCTTAAGGGTGATCTGATCGAGATGGCCGGAATTCGGATGAAGGATGACCGAGATTGCACTGTTTTCTATCTGAAGTCCCGGCGCCTCGCCCTGTACACGAAGATCGGTAGTCCAGACCTTTCCCATGGCATCGGGATTGTTATAGAACACAAGGTACACCCTGCTTGTCTTTGCAGGAACATCAGCAAGGAATGCCACCCTTGCCGTTACTGTAGGCAGCCAGAGCTCTGCCTGCCGTGTGGGTTTCCCCTTTTCATCCGGATCAAGGTCATCTTCCCTGAGGTACTCCATCCGGTCATAAACCTGCGACGGAACCTCAGTCAGCTCATAAGTTTGCGGGTCAACGGCAACAACCCGTATGTCCCTTTCAATCTGCTGTGCTTCATCGGAATAAAATGCAAGCAACACCTCAACCGCTTCCCCTGTACGGCTTATTCCTGCTGTTTCACTCAGGATAAGAGCTTTATAGTTTTTCCAGTCAGAACTGAATACGGCACTTCCCCGGGGAGCACTCACGGTCCTGGTGGCTGTCAGCCATATATCCCCCGGAGAGGGATCCGGATTCTTCTTCAGCCTTACCGAGATTCTGACGGAATAATCCTTCCCCGTTTCCCATCTTACCCAGCCGGTAAGAATGAAATTTTTATACAGTGTTCCGTCATGTGAGAGATTGTATCCCGACGGCGGCCTTATCGGAATGGTGGGCCTGTTCATATTCATGAGATCGGAAGGCCTCCTTATGTCGGTGGCTCTCAAAACCTTGCCGTCCACAGCTGCTTCAACCTCAATTATGGATTCCTGGGGCAGTTCAATCTCGGCCCTGAAATGATAGAACGGAATGGCCGGCACAGGATAATTAAGCTCTATTGATTTGATGTTGAGCTGGTTGGCCGTCCTGGCCTTCTGAGACTCAGCTTTAAGGCCAGAAATAAATATTACTGGCAGCAATGCCGTAAGCCTTGTCAGCTGTTTAAATGTATTTTTCATTTTTATTCGGGTTATGCTCTGGTACTGTTTGCAGGATAATTTGCCGGGATTATTCGTGACTGCGGGCCGTTTTCAAGGCCTTCCCTGTTTTCCGGCCGGAAGGCCTGGCAGCTGAGAGTTAATTCAATGGTCCTCCCGGGAGGGAGAACCATTGAACGGTTAATGATGAATTATTTTATGCTCATCACCATGAATCGCTTTTTTTACCGCCATGGGCGGGTACCGTGATGGGCATCATGGGACGTCTGCCCCTTTCCGCCCTTTTCGCGGTGAAATTTGCGGAACGGTATTCACCCAGGTACAGCACTCCTGAAAATGTATCTCCCTCAATGTTTCCGTCAAAGATATAGGGTATTGACTGGGCGTTTTCCATGTAGTAACTCTGCAGTTTTACATTTTTACCCTCAACCCTTCCGGAAATATCAAGCAATGAGAAGGTGCTTTTGTGAGTTCCCCTGATATCATTTCCTTCCTGTTTGCCGAGATAGAGCTTGTGTTCCCCCCTGCCGGAATAGAACTCGACACTTACATCCCACTGTCCGGAAAGATCTGCTGCCGGTGGTTCGATTGAAACAGTCTTTTTCTCATGCTGTCTGGACAGTATGCCGTGAATCCTGTCGGCAACGGTTTTCTCATCCCCCGGCTGCATCATGTGTGCGCTTATGGATATTGATGTTGTGCCGTCCTTCGGGTTTGTGCGGCCGCCACCCAGTACAATCCTCGGTTTTGTTTCAACAAGTTCCTTTGATACTTCCTGACCGGTAATGTTCAGTTCATCGGGATTCCAGCTGATCATCAGACGGGCAGTGCGGTTATCCACTCCCTGCGGTTCCATTATCCTCGTGCTTACTCCCTTTACGGTGCTTACTTTCTTTGAAATATGTTCAAGCCATGAGATCCATGTTTTTTCTTTTTCAGGATGATTTGTTTTAACCCATGCTTCAACGGCTGCAAGCATACCTATATGCTCCTCCCTTCCTATCTTGTTGTCCCTTCCCGGGCCATGATGAGGAGAACTGGCCTGCCATGTGGAAAAAAGAAGATCCTTTTTACCGAGAAGAAGCCCCGCGCCCTGAGGACCCCTGATTGCTTTTCCTCCGCTGTAGGCAACAATGGTCGCACCCCGTTCCAGGTGAATGTTCGGAACGGTAAGCACTTCAGCTGCCGCATCCACCAGAATGGGGATATCCGTATCCTTAAGGGCTGCTGCAATATTGTCTATTGACAGGGGCCCTTCACTGTAATCCCTTGGAGCCGCAAAAAGATAAACCATTGCAGTGCGCGGACTGATGGCCTTTTTCAGTTCTTCCATGGTCTGGACCTCAACCATTGTTACGCCTGCATTCCTGATGGCTGCATCATACTGATTCCTTGAATAGCGCGGAATGATTACCTCTGTTTTGGGAAATCCGGTAAGGTCAGGTACTCTTACAAGCTTTTCAGGATCGCCGCCGGTGATACAGGCAACTGTTACATGTTTCATTCCTGCAGCACAGCCTGAGGATACCATTCCCCATTCAGCCCCTGTAATTTCTGCCAGCCTTTTGCCCACAGCCATTGCCAGTTCATCAATATATACATAGTTCAGGGCAGCATATTCAATGGCTTTCCGTACCTCCGGCAATGGAATGGAGCCTCCGATTGCTGTGAAGGTTCCCATGCAGTTTATCAGGGGTTCAACACCTATGGACTGGAATATCTGGGGTCCGGGAGCCAGGGCGCCTTCAGGGGCATTGGCAAGAAGACCGGCTTCCTTTGCACTTCGTTTTTGTGTGGCTGATGCCATCAGGGGATCCAGAGACATTAAACCTCCTGCTACCGGAATGGCAGACAGGGTTTTTATTACTTCCCTACGTTTCATAGTATTTTTGTTTAAAGATTTTGAATTTAAAATATTAAATGGAAAACAAATAATTTGTATGTAAAAGCACTTTAAATCTCCTGAATTGGATAAAAGCAGAAGTGTTTCACAAAAATATCATAAAGACGGAACTTATCAAACTTTTGTGATATTCTTCTGATGCCGGAACATGGCTGTTCCGGCCTTTGGCTGCCCAGAGGCAATAAAACGGAAAACCGGGGCTGAGGAATAATGAAAATAAAGACTTGCTCCGGCCGGTCAGAAAATACCGGGATAATATGTTTATATACAGCTGCCTACTGAGGCTCGTAACTGCCGGGAGTTGTTCTGAAACTTATGGCCAGGCGGTTCCATCCGTTAATGGCGATGATGGCCATGGTAAGCGCTACAATTTCTTCTTCACTGAAATATTCCATGGTAGCTTTGTACAGGGAATCGGATATCTCATTCTCTGAAATCCTGGTCAGAGCTTCTGTCCAGGCCAGTGCTGCCCTTTCACGTTGAGTGTAAAAGGGTGTTTCACGCCAGGCGGACAGTGCATAAAGACGCTGTTCGGTTTCCCCGGCCCTGCGCGCATCCTTTGTATGCATGTCAATGCAATAGGCACAGCCGTTTATTTGTGATGCCCTGGTTTTTACGAGTTCATACAGCGACCTTTCAAGGCCGGAGCCATGGACATACTTCTCAAGTTCCAGCATTCCCTTCAGGGCGCCGGGTGCAGTCTTTGAATAATCCAGTCTTGGCTTCATGAGTGAAATTTTTATTTGATTTATTTATCTGTTGATTCGTTTAATTCCTTCTCCAGCCGGAGCGCCTCAGGAAAAAGAATATTGTTTTCCAGGTGAACATGCCTGTGCAAATCCCGTTCAAAATCCTCCAGCTGTTTAAAGGCTGTCCGGTAACTTGTGCAGGCATCGGCAGGCGGACTGTAGCTTCCCGATATTTCCGAAATCCTTTCAAACCTTCTTCCTTCGTTCTCATGCTCGGAAATCATCACCCTGACAGGATTGGCCACCGTACCAAAAGCCTCGGGCCCGGGCCGGGAACCCTGCTTTTTTGATTCCACCATTTCCCGGATGAAAGGGAAAAGCATGACTTCCTCTTTCTGCATGTGAGCTGCAAGATCTGAGGCAGACTCATTGAACAGCTTCCTTATTTCAAAAAGTTCCGGATGAGCAGAACCGTGGACATCACAGATTTTGTCCAGGTTTTCCCTGATATGGGGAATATTCTTTTTTACGTAGGAATGATGCCTCCTTACAATATAATCACTTAACTCGTCAGGAGCCAGACTGTTGATGTATTCCGTATCAGGGTCGGAATTTCCCGCTATATCTTCCAGTTGCGAAATCAGACGGTCTGCGTCAATGCCGGCATCACTGCAGGCCTCGGATATCGTTTTTTCGCCCCCGCAGCAGTAATCAATGTTGTATTCCCGGAATAACTGTGCTGTTCTGAAATTCAGCCGTACAACTTCTCCTATACCTGTGTTGCCTGAAATAATCATGGTGGTTTTTTAAATGTTTATGAAACAAAGGTATACATTATTTATACAATAAAGACAAAAAGATCGACATATATTTAATTATCTGCTTACTTTTCCATCCGGCAGATATTGAGACGGATTTTTCCGCGGTGCACATGATAATTCTCATAATTTTTTCGATGCGCCCGGAAAAGTTAATATATTGAAAAAAATTTAAAACCATATGTCCAGGAACCTTAGAGGCCTCTCACTGAGAAAAGGCCTTACCGACAGCATGTATGAACAAATCTCGGATGCGGCACTGGGTGCTGATGATCTGAGGGAAGCTAATCTGATATCGGTTGCCCGTGAGTTCAAGACGGGGAATGCCGCCATTCTGAGTGCAAGTTCCTTCTATGATTTCCTTCAGCCCGGACATCAGGGCAAAAAGGTTTTTGTATGTGACGGAACTGCCTGTCTTGTATCCGGCAGGACGGAAGAGGTTATGCGGGAGCTGCTCGAAACATACCAGCCGCATGAGATTGGCACGATGACCTGCCTCGGGCACTGTCATACCAACGATGCCTATATTGCCGGCGGGGAAATCCGCTACTGCAAATGCGGAGGAGGCAGGGAAACTCCTGAAGTGTATTCCAATGCGGAGAACCCTGTACTGATTGTTCCCACCGGTGATATCAGGGACTATTATTCCCCCCTGGCCGCTCTGCGCAATAATACCGAATCTGCCCTCCGGGAACTCGGGAGTTCCGGACTTCGTGGCCGGGGCGGTGCAGGATTTCCGTTCCATATCAAGGTCCGTTCCGCGCTGAATGCAGCTACAGCCGATACGAAGTATGTTGTCTGCAACGGCGACGAAGGAGATCCGGGAGCTTTTTCCGACAAATGGCTTCTTGAGGAACGTCCGCATTCAGTGCTTTTCGGAATGCTTGCCACGGGTATTATCATCGGAGCCGGTGCAGGGGTGGTCTATATCCGCGGGGAATATCCCCTGGCTATAAAAAGGGTAAAGGAAGCAATCCGTACACTTGCTGAACTGGGAATTGCTGCCGGGGAGGAAAACGATGACAGCGGCCTTTTCCGCTTTCATGTTGTTCAGGGCTCGGGGGCATATATATGCGGTGAGGAGACCTCACTGCTTAACTCTATTGAGGGATTGAGGGCGGAGGTCCGCACCCGTCCGCCTTTTCCGGCTGTTTACGGACTCTTTGGCAGGCCGACTGTTCTGAGCAATGTGGAAACCTTTGCCAATGTCCGCTATATACTCGAAAGGGGAGGTGCTGCCTGGGCAGCAATGGGAACCGCGAAATCACCCGGCACAAAGCTTGTATCTCTTGATGGTGCCTTTAACAGGCCGGGACTGCTGGAGGTGAAGATGGGGACTCCCCTCAGAAACGTTATGGACGAAATGGGCGGGGGAACACGCTATCCGGTGAAGGCCTTCCAGATAGGCGGCCCGCTGGGCGGACTGGTACCCGCATCAAGGATAGACGACCTGACGCTGGATTTCGAATCCTTTGCCAGGGAAGGATTTCTGCTCGGACATGCAGGGGTGGTGTCAATACCTGAAGATTTCCCTGTAATCAGACTGGTAGAGCATCTTTTTGAATTTACAAGAAAGGAATCCTGCGGCAAGTGCTTTCCCTGCCGGCTGGGTTCAGCGCGGGGGCATGACCTGGTTTCCGCTGCAGTGAAAGACGGAGAGCTTATTGACCGTCAGCTTTTCGATGATCTCCTGGAAGCGATGGAGCTCGGATCTCTCTGTGCCCTGGGAAGCGGCTTGCCTCTGCCCGTAAAAAATGCATTACAGTATTTTGGTGATGAACTGAAGGACTATTTTACAACCATAAAGGAATCATAGCCATGGAAAAGACCGCATATATAGACAATAAGCCCTATGCAATAAGGGACGGAGAGACCATCCTGGAGTTTGTGCGCAGGAATCTCGGACGCGAAATGATTCCGACACTGTGTCAGGCTGACAATCTTGAAAACTATGGTTCGTGCAGGATATGTTCGGTTGATGTGGCCCTTGAGGAAAACGGCCCGGCAAAAGTTATGGCATCATGCCATACCCCTGTGATGCCGGGATATTATATCTATCCTTCCACTGACAGGATAAGGCGCCTCAGGAAAAATATACTTGAACTGGTATTGTCGGAATACCCTCCTGAAAGGCTTGCACCCGAAGCCGGCATGCTTCCCACGGAATTCCAGTCAGTTATTGCAACAGCCGGATCTCCTGAAGTACGGTACCGCCGGAAAATAAGCAAATATGGGAAAGACAGGACCCGGCCCTATGTATGGTCGGATTTCACGGAATGCATCAAATGCTACCGTTGTGTGAGAGCCTGTGATGAACTGCAGACCGAGCGCGTGTTGTGGATACATGGAAGGGCCGACAGGAGCCGTATCATAAAGGATTTTGACAGGTCATTCATTGAATCCACCTGTGTTTCATGCGGAGCCTGTGTACAGACCTGTCCGACAAATGCACTCTCAGACCGTTATTCCGCCAAGACCCTTGCGGCAGACAAAACCGTACGGACTACCTGTACCTACTGCGGTGTGGGCTGCAACCTGGATGTAAAGGTGATTGACGGTGCCGTCAGGGCTATTCAGGCTCCTCTTGACGCAGCCACAAACAGGGGACATACCTGCTTAAAGGGAAGGTATGCATTTGAGTTTTACAATCATCCCGACAGGCTGCGCTCCCCGATGATAAGGAAAAACGGAACGCTTACGGAGGTATCATGGGATGAAGCCTATGAATATACCGCAAAACGCTTCCGCGAAATAAGGGAAAAGTACGGACCGGATGCCCTTGCCGGAATTTCATCAGCCAGATGTACAAATGAGGAAAACTATCTTATGCAGAAGTTCTTCAGGATAGTTATCGGAACCAATAATATTGACGGCTGTGCAAGGGTATGCCATGCCCCGACGGCAATGGGCATGCAGTGGGCCTTTGGTACCGGAGCGGCAACAAACTCCATTGACGATATGTACAGGACCGGATGCATGCTGGTTATCGGAGCCAATCCGGTTGATGCTCATCCGGTGACAGGTGCGCGTATCAAATCCGTAACCGAATCGGGTATTCCGCTGATCGTTATAGATCCCCTGAAGATAGGACTGGCAAGGGTTGCAAAGCATCACCTGCAAATCAATCCGGGAACAAATGTTGCCGTACTTAATCTCTTTGCCTATTACCTGCTGAAAGAGGGTCTTGCTGATGAAGATTTCATTGCTTCCCGTACCGAAGGCTGGGAGGATTTTAAGAATTACCTTGAAACACTTGATGTTGATGAACAGGAGAGAATCTGCGGCGTTGACCGTGAAGAGGTGAGGGCTGCGGCCATTGAATACGGGTCAGCATCCGAGGCCATGGAATTTCACGGACTGGGAGTGACCGAGCACTGGCAGGCAACCAAGGCAATAACCCTTATATCAAATATCGCCATGATGACAGGAAACATCGGCAGACCGGGAACGGGTGTCAATCCCCTCCGGGGTCAGAACAATGTGCAGGGTGCAGCCGATATGGGAGTCCAGCCACATCAGGGAGCAGGTTATCTCGATGTAACCAATCCGCAGAACATTGAACTTTATACCTCCTATTACGGAATTGAACATCCTTCAAAACCCGGACTGCGTATTCCGGAAATGTTTGCTGCTGCATCAACCGGTGAACTTAAGGCATTATGGATCATGGGCGAGGACATCCTGCAGACTGACCCCAATACCTGCCATGTGAGGAGCTCACTGCAGGGCCTTGAATTCCTGGTTGTCCAGGAGATATTCATGTCTGAAACTGCCCGTATCGCCGATGTGATATTCCCCGCTTCATCCTTCCTCGAGAAGGAAGGCACCTTTACAAACGGGGAAAGAAGGATACAGAAAGTTCAGAAAGTTGTTGACCCGCTTGAAGGTACCAGACCTGACGGCCGGATTGTGGTTGAAATGATGAATCACATGGCTTATCCGCAGGCTGAATACACAGCTGCGGGCGTCCTGGAAGAGATAGCCGGAATAGTGCCATTCTTCAGGGGCGTTAAATGGGAGGAACTGGGGAAAAACGGCAAGCAATGGCCGGTTCTTGAAGATGGTACAGACACCAGGATAATGCACGTGGGAACATTCAAGAGAGGGAAGGGCAAATTCCATTCCTGGGATTATGAGAGTTCCCCTGAGCTCATTGAACACTCTGCGGAATATCCCTACATACTGACCACGGGAAGACTCCTGGAACATTATAACAGCGGCACAATGACGAGGCGCACGCCCAACAGCGAACTGGTGACTGAAGACCTGCTGTATGTAAATCCGCATGATGCGCACGCAAAGGGACTGGTAAGCGGTGATTTCGCACGGATATTCTCAGCCCGCGGAATAACTACCATGAAAGTGGAAGTGACGGATGTGGTTAAACCCGGTGTTATCTACAGCACATTCCATTTCCCCGAGGCGGGAATAAACTTTCTGACCAGCGGAATAGGCGATGAATACACTCTTACGCCGGAATACAAGGTGGCTGCCGTTGATTTTGAAAAATCGGTTTACGGGATATTTGCACGTGCCGAATGCCGTACGGATCTGAAATAGGGTTTTTTCAGGTGCAGTAATTATTTCTGACTGATCCTGTATGCCATAAGGGCTTTACCCCTGGGTATATACAAAACTCCCTCATGGATTACAGGATGTGCCCAGTGAGGTCCCGACCCCCCGCGGACAGTCATTTTACTGATAATTTCAAAACCGGAAGGATCAGGTTTCACAAGAGCTGCTTCACCCTTTTCACTGAAGCAGTATAGCAGTCCGTCAGCAGATATCACCGCACCCATGAACAGCGACCGTGAGGAATACATCTTTTCTCCCGTGGTCCAGTTGTAGCACTGCCATGAAGGGTCATTGTGCCCTGAACCGTACAGGTAACCATTAATCAGAACGGCAGCACCCATACGGTTGTCGAAGGACTGACTGAACCACTGCCTGCTTACCGAGGTGCCGTCGGGGCTAAGCCTGAGCATTACTGCCCCCATGCCATAGCCGCTGAGACAGAAAAGCAGCCCGTCTTTATAAAGCGGGGTATTCTGATGTTCCAGCCGGAGATTGGCCCATGGATATGACCACAGAAGATTTCCGTTTCTGATATCGATTCCCAGTATGTGTGATTCTGTGTGTGTGACCAGCAGCGTACGCGAAGGAAGTCTTATCACCGCAGGTGTGCAGTAAGCCGCCTTCTCACCCATGCCGGGACATGTCCATACGAGATCACCGGTGAAACGGTTCAGTGCAATGACGTTGTTCCTGACCCCGCCGGGAGTAGCGTACAGCCTGTCTCCGTCAACAAGAACCGTTTCATTATAGCCATAACGGTTTATCACACCGTCAAAGTCCCTTGTCAGTTCCCTGCTCCATCTGAGGGATCCGTCCCCTGTATCCATGCATACCAGCCTGCCATTGCCGCTGAGCATATACAGCAGGTCTCCGGCAATGGTGGCTGATGACCTGGTTCCCGGATACTGGCGGGTGAATTCACTGCCGTATTTTACTCTCCAGATCTCTTTTCCCGATATGCTTAGCTTGAACATATAGCCCTCTCCCTTAATCATGGTCGGAATATATATGTAACCCCCGGAAATAGATGGTGAAGCATAACCCTCCCCGAGCTGTTCGAATGACCATAGCATTTCAGGGCCGTTTTCAGGCCAGCTCCGGAGCAGTCCGGTGCCGGGATATATACCTTCGGCATTGGGTCCTCTCCATCTAGTGGCCTGTTGGGATAGCAGAAAGCTTGTTGCTGCCAGAAAAAACACCGGTATCAAAACTGTTTTTCGCATGTACTCATTTTGAAATTGCTGCAATATATCTATAATATTAAGTAAAATGAAAGAATGCCTGCGGGTTTCCGGTTCTGTCCCGTCACCTTCATTTCATAACCTCTTCAGTTCCTCAAAGCCTTTTCCGTAAACACCCATAACATTAGCCACGGTGATGAAGGCCTTTTTATCAACACTTTTTATTATTCTGTATACCTCGCTTACTTCATTTTTCCTTACCATGGTTATTATCACTTTCTGACTCTCCTTCGTGTACCAGCCGGTACCGTCGATAACGGTTACCCCTCTATGCATCCGGGAAGTAATCAGATCGGCTATGCTTTCAAAATGCCTTGAAAAAATAAATATCTGAACCGACTGTTTGTTGCCGGACAATATTGCGTCAAGAGTATAGGCCTGTATTGCCATGGTCACAAAACCGTACACCATTGTTTCCACCCTCTGTGCGGATTCAAGGTGAGTCAGCACCACATAAGAGGAGCTGATAATGAATACATCGCAAAGCAGGATGATCTTGCCCGGACTTATATTCCGGTATTTGTTTATCACCAGTGCAATGATGTCCGTTCCGCCCGTGCTGCCTCCCTGGGTAAAGACAATGCCAAGGCCGGCTCCGCAAAGCATGCCCCCGATGATTGCCGACATAAACTTTTCCTGAACAACGGGCGCCGGGATGAGCGGCTGAAGCAGGGTGAGCAGAACAGACGACAGAACTACTGAGTAAATGGTTTTAATGCCGAATCCTGCCCCCAGTATCTTCAGCGCTATCGCCATCAGTACGACGTTTATTGCAAAGTAGGTATAGCCCATTGGTATCCCTGTGGCATAGAAGACAATGGCACCAATGCCCGTAACGCCGCTGCCGGATATCTGATGGGGCAGCAGGAAGGCGGTCCATGCTACAGACAACAGCAACAGACCAAATGATGTCACAACATATGTCCTGACATTTTCAATGATTTTGCGCATTACCATAAGCCTTGTCTTGTTTATTCCGCAAAGGTATAGTGCAGCTGTAACACCTCCAAAAGATATATACGGGCCAACTGATCCGGAACTGCCTTTCCCATCTTGCCGTTTTTCCGGAAATGTTTTCCCCTGCAGGAAGTATAGCACCGGAGCTTTTTTCCTGCAGGCTCTTTTTTGATGGCAGCCAGGCCTGAATGAGCCTCCACGGTATCCGTCCGGCTTATCCTTTTTCCCTCATTTTTCCGTCAGAATCATTATGTCCGCAAGGTTTTTTATATTGCATTCAGAATAACAAGAAACAAACACTTACTGATAAAATGCTTATATTCATGAAAAAAGCTGTTTATCTCTTTAATGCAGCCTTGATTATGCTTATGTCCTCATGCGGAAAAAAACCACAGGCCCCGGTTGCAGAAAAAATTCCTTATGTTGTTAAAAGTAATGGAAACGAGCGTGTTGACAATTATTTCTGGATGCGCCTCAGTGATGATCAGAAGAATGCAGAAACACCTGATGACCAGACTGCTAGGGTCCTTTCCTGGCTCAATGCGGAGAATGACTACGCAGGCACTGTCATGAAGCATACCTTATCCCTTCAGGAAAAGCTCTTCAGTGAACTGAAGGGGCGTATCCGGGAAGATGATGAAACAGTTCCGTATCTTGACAACGGTTATTATTACCATACAAAATACTTCTCCGGAAAGGAATATGCAGTGTATTACAGGCAAAAAACCGGTTCAGACTCTCCTGAAGTGATGCTTGATGTGAATCTTCTTGCAGAAGGACATGAGTATACTGGAGTTGCCGGAACAACAGTCTCTCCGGACAACAGGCTTCTTGCATTCGGAACGGATCATGTCAGCCGGAGGCAGTATACCCTGCAGATCAAAGACCTCGCTTCGGGCGAACTGCTTCCCGACAATATTCCCAATACTGCCGGACTGGCCTTATGGGCTGACGACAGCAAAACATTCCTTTATGTCAGCAAGGATCCGGAAACACTCCGGGCGGCCACCGTGATGATGCACAGGCTTGGAACCCCGGTGTCGGAAGACAGAATCATCTATCATGAGGGGGATGAGACTTTTTCCGTTCAGCTTGGCAGAAGCAAGAGTAAAAAATACATCATTATTGTTTCCACCCATACTCTTGCAACCGAGGTTCGTCTCGTGGAAGCGGCCGGTCCGGAAAAGGGAGCCGTAATATTTGAGCCGCGCGGGGAGGATCATTTGTACTCGGTTGATCACCTGAACGATAGGTTTTATATCCGGACCAATTCAGGGGGAGCGATAAATTTCAGGCTTATGTCCTGCCCCGAGAACAGGACCGCCATGACCCACTGGAAGGATATAATTCCGCATCGCCCCGATATCCTCCTCGGGAATTTTGAAATTTTTGATAACTATCTTGTTGTAAACGAGCGAATCAAAGGTCTTACAAACCTCCGGATCATTGATCTCGAAAATAATTCCGGACATTACCTCGACTTTGGCGAAGAAACCTATACTGCAGGAATAAGTATTAATCCCAATGCTGGCACCTCCCTCCTGAGATACAGTTACTCGTCGCTTACCACGCCTAATTCCGTGTATGATTATGATATGTCTTCCCGTACAAGGACTCTTCTTAAGGAGGACGAAGTCCTAGGCGGCTTTGACAGGAACAATTATGAATCGAGACGGCTCTGGGCCACGGCCGGTGACGGAACAAAGGTTCCTGTATCGCTTGTTTACCGCAGGGGATTCATTTGCGACGGCAATGCGCCCATGCTGCTTTATGCCTACGGATCATACGGCATTTCCTCGGATCCTTCATTCCGTTCCAATATCATCAGCCTCCTTGACAGGGGCTTCGTTTATGCGATAGCCCACATCAGGGGAGGCAGTGAAATGGGCCGGCAATGGTATGAGGACGGCAAACTGCTGAAGAAGAAAAACACCTTCACCGACTTTGCCGACTGTGCCCGCTATCTGATAAATGAGAACTATACTTCAGCCCGGCACCTGTATGCCATGGGCGGAAGTGCAGGAGGACTTCTGATGGGTGCCGTCGCCAACATGGAACCGGAACTTTTTAACGGCATAATAGCACAGGTACCCTTTGTTGATATAGTAAGCACCATGATCGATGCAAGCATCCCGCTCACCACATTCGAATGGGATGAGTGGGGCGATCCGCGCAAACAGGAGTATTATGACTATATGCTTTCCTATTCTCCCTACGACCAGGTAAAGGAGCAGGCCTATCCCAACATACTTGTCACAACGGGCTACTGGGACTCACAGGTGCAGTACTGGGAACCGGCAAAATGGGTTGCCAGGCTGCGTGAGATGAAAACGGATGATAACATCCTCATCATGGATGTCAATATGGCTGCAGGCCACGGCGGTGCGTCAGGCCGTTTTGAACGGCTGAAAACAACCGCACTCGAATATGCCTTCATGCTTGATCTGGAAGGGATAAAAAAATAATAATTTTCACTCTGCCCTCTTGTTTGTACTCTCCGGTAAAGGAATACAGTGACTATCTTCCGGATCTGCAATTATTTATATATCCCCCGAAAGAGTCCCGCGCAAAAATTCCGAAAATTCAGCCGGACCGGCCGGATCCTGCCATTATTAATACCGCCAGTCGGCTGTAACATTTTACGGGCTTGTCCGTATCATGCCTGAAAAGTCAGTACAGATCCTGTTACTTGTGAAACAAATTATTTCAGTTAACAATTAAAACCAATTAAAATGAAAAGATTATTCTTAATCTCCGTGCTGGTTATGGCAATAACATTAAATGGCTTCAGTCAGTTCTCTTTCAGCGTGTCACCGGGCATTGCAACAAATTCAGCCACTTTTGGCTATAAATTAGGAAATGCTGTTCCCTATGCAGGTTTTCAGCTGGTTAACGGGGGATTCATGAGGGAGGAAGTAGATCATTATCAATCCGGGTCCGACTGGGTTACAAACAAACATGACGTGAAGGCAAATGTAAATCTTCTCATGCCTTCACTGGGTCTGAAATATTTTGCCGTTCAGTCCGGCGATCTCAAGGCCTATGTTAATCTTGCAGCCACCAAGCCACTGGTCAGTGGTAAACTGAAATTTGACGGCGATGAGGAAGAAGAATTTGCAGAACAGCTGAAAAACATAAAACTGCTGGGAGCTGAACTGGGATTCGGTGCAGAATATTTCCTGAGCAAAAATTTCAGCATTGGTGGTGAATATTCCTTCCGTTATATCAGTGGAAAACATTCCGATAAGGAAGATATGGGAGGAGGTGAATATTCAAAAACCGATATTTCCCTCAGACTCGTTCCCACAATTGCAAAATTCAGTCTTAACTTTTATTTCGGTGGCGGCGGAGACAACAACTAAGCAGCAAAGACACCAGATATAGTTGTAAACACAGGAAAACCGGTCTTTCAGGCCGGTTTTTTTGTATGCATACTTCTCCGGCTCCCTGCCATACTGCCGGAACACACAATTCCAATTAACTTATCACTTCATACAGAGGCAACCCTGTTTACCTCCGCCGGCTTCTTTTTTAAAAAAGTGCATCTTTTTTTAGATTTTTTTACTATCTTGTCTCTCAATAAACCTGAAACCTATGTTATTAAACTAAATGTTACGGATTTAAAATTTACGGCTATGAAAAAAACTGTATTATTCATTTGCAGCATTGTCCTGACGGGCATTATTTCCTCCCAGCTGATAATCTCCTGCAAGAAGGAAAAAAGCGTACCTACCGAAATGACAATCAATATTACATCCACCCCTAAACTAAATATTGGTGAAGTGGTAAATGCCAAGGTTACAATCGTGACTGACGGCGTGAAATCATTTAAATACTACAAGATTGTTGATAACAAGAAAGATGCCGGTACTGAAGTCGCCGCCCAGCTTGTTCAGACAGGAAAAACCTGGGTTTATGATTTTTCATATACTGTCCAGCAGTATGATGATCTGTATACCCTGGGATTTGAATTTGAACTGACAGATGACAAGGGAGAGGTCAAAAACGTGGGCCTTGTTGTAAATATCAACATATCAGTGGAATCCATGCTGGTTAAATACGACTGGAAGGTTACGGAAAGCACCTGGCTTGGCATGGATGTTCTTCAACCATGGGATGCTGCCATTATTTACCGGTTCAACAAGGATGGCAGCTATCAGGAAGATCTCAGCCCGGAGTATGCAGCCGACAATCATCATTTCTGCTTCTGGGTCTTCAAGGAAACCCCCAATAACGGTGATACAATCTCCATTCTGAGACTTGTCAGAAGACTGAAACAGGGAGACACGGCAATTGACGAGTACTATGATTACAAAATCACGGCAGCCAATGAATCGGAGATGACAATGTTCTGGGACGTGGCAGTATTCGGACTTCTGGGGATACAAAACACTTTCAAGAGCCAGGCAAAGGGAGCGTTTGTACCATACGGCACACCTGCAGAGGAAGCAAAGGTGAATGCAAATGCATCTCTTTCATGCAGTCATATAGATCCTGCATTACTGATAATAAATTAATTATAAAATAACTGCAGTCTGGGCCCGGTACCTGTACCGGGCAATAATTATGCCTTCGGGCAGGCGGGAACTGTATGCGCTTGGCAGGAATACAACTGAAACCATTGCGAAAGAGCAAGAGTGCTCCGCGATATATCTTTTTTTTTCCTTTTATCATTAGTTATACTCCCATCCAATGAAATACCTTTTTATTTTTTTTCTGCCTTTTATGATTCTCCAGACTTCCTTGTCGCAACAGATAACAATAAGCGGAAAGGTGACCGATGCGAACAAGATCCCCCTGGCTGGCGTAACTGTTGTTGCAGATGGAACTCTCATCGGAACATATACAGATTCAGAAGGTGAGTTCAAACTGACGGTTGACAGAAAAGCTGCCAGATCAATCACTTGTTCCTATGTGGGTTATGAACGCCAGACAAGGCGGCTGGAGGATGGCCTGCTCCATTATGAGTTCATCCTGGCATCCAGTATGACCGAACTGGAAGATATTATTGTTATCGGATACGGTACACAGCGCAAGGATGATATCACAGTGTCAATATCGTCGGTTGCCACACGCGACCTTACCTCACCGGCAATTACTTCACTCGATCAGTCCCTGCAGGGTCAGGCCGTCGGAATGGTTGTAAGCCAGTCTTCGGGAAAGCCGGGTGCACCTGTTTCAATCAGGATCAGAGGAACCACTTCCATCAACGGAACCAACGAACCTTTGTATGTGGTTGATGGCATACCCATAATTACGGAATCACAGGAACTTACCACAGGTACTATTCAGGGTTCCGACATCAATCCCCTGATAAGTATTAACCCCCAGGACATTGAGTCCATGCAGGTTCTCAAGGATGCCTCGGCAACAGCGATATACGGTGCAAGGGGAGCCAATGGCGTAATCCTCATTAACACCAGAAGGGGAAAGAGGGGAAGTCTTCAGGCAAATCTGAACCTTTCCTATGGCATCCAGAAATTATCGAAAAAACTTGACCTGCTCAATGCCAGGGAACTGGCAGAACTGGGAAATGATGCCGTAACAGAAGCAAGGAAGTATTATCCTGAAATAGCATATGGCAGTAATTTTGCTGTTCCCAGCCGTTTTGGCGAGGGAACTGACTGGCAGGATCAGATATTCCGGACTGCTCCCCTGATGAACGGCCAGCTCTCTGTTCAGGGAGGAACCGATAATACGCAGTACTTCATGTCTGCAAATGTAGTCAGGCATCTGGGTATAATACATAATTCCGATTTTAACAAGGGAACCGTCAGAATCAATCTTGACAGTGATCTTTCCGAAAAGGTCAGGACAGGTATTGGAATAAACCTGTCACATGCAATAAATAACGGTGTAACAACGGGTGTGCCAAATGTGGCATCCAGCGTCACTGCAATGGCACTGCTGTTCAATCCGGGTCAGGAGGTTTATGATTCAACACAGGCCGGAGGCTATACCTACGAGAGCAATACCATCAACAGGATCCCGAATCCGGTTGCAGAAATAAATGAAACAGAAATAGTTGTTACCACCGACAGGCTGATCAGTGATTTTTATGCCACCTGGGATATAATAAAGGACCTGCAGTACAAGTTCAAGATCGGCATTGATGCCTTTTTCAACAAGGAACAGCAGTACATACCAAGCTTCATAAAGAGGGGACAGGACAAGGGTAAGGGATCAAATGTGGATATCAAGGGATATACCTGGCTGATGGAAAATACCCTGACCTATAAACTGGCCTTCGATGCTCACCATCTTAACCTGCTGGCCGGCCAGACTGTTCAGAAATATGTATCTGAATCCGCACAGATTGCCGTTGAACGTTTTGCTGACGAACGGCTGGGATATTATAATCTTGGCCTCGGACTGGACAAAACAGTGTATTCCGGTTACAACTCCTGGGCAATGCTGTCCGGGCTGACAAGGGTTATGTATGATTATGACAACAAATATTACCTGACCTTTTCAGGAAGACTGGACGGATCATCCAAATTCGGAAGCTATAACAGATACGGATTTTTTCCGTCTGTTTCCACGGCTTGGAGGATTACCAGGGAACCTTTCTTCGAAAATATAAAAGTAATCAATGACCTGAAACTGAGGTTAAGTGCAGGAAGCGTGGGAAATGAAGGGATTCCTTCGGGAAGTACTCTCAGCCTTATGGGAACCAGGCAGTATTTTTACGGTGAGGGAAGCGGTGCAAAGGTAATAGGCACATATGTCTATTCGCTTCAGAATAATGATCTGAAATGGGAAGTAACCAGACAGTACGATATTGGCATCGATCTGAGCCTTTTCAATTCACGTGTCGAATTTACCGCTGAAACCTATCTCAAGAACACATCGGACCTTCTGCTTTATCTTCCGGTAAACCGGTCCTCGGGATTCGAATATGTATGGGCAAACGTCGGCAATCTCCGCAACCATGGCTATGAGTTCTCTGTCAACAGCGTCAATGCAGTGAATAAATTCAAATGGGATACCCGCTTCAATCTGGCCTTTAACAAGAATAAGGTGACAAATCTTGAAAAGTCAGACAATATCTATGGCACTTCAGTCCTGAATATTCTTGACTGGACCATGATCAGCGAAGGTAAACCCATCGGAATGATATATGGTTACAAGTCAGACGGGATAATACAACTCGGTGAAGAACTTTCGGATATACCTTTCTTTCCTGCCAAGATCCCGCGCTACGGCGACAGGAAATATGTTGACAGGAACAAGGACGGGAAACTGACCGTGGATGATTATTTTGAACTGGGCAATGCCAATCCCGATTTTTCCTTCGGTTTAAAAAACACTTTTTCATATGCCAATTTTTCGCTCGATATTTATATACAGGGCGATTACGGTAATGAGATAGTAAATTTCAACCGGTTTCAGCTTGAGAGCTTTGACGGTTATCAGAACAATCTTGCAGTTGCCCTTGAAAGGTGGACCGAAAGCAATCCCTCCTCCAGGTATCCCAGGGCCAATGCATCATCCCATGGTATAATAATGTCAGATGTTTATGTGGAAGATGGATCCTATGCAAGGCTCAAGGAAGTGATTCTTTCCTACAGCCTTCCGCAATCACTTCTCGGAAAGATGAAGATAAGAAACATGAGGCTTTCCCTGAGCGGTTCAAACCTGCTGACTCTTACCCGTTATTCGGGATATGATCCGGAAGTGTCAATTTTCGGGGGCAACGTTTTCGGGAAAGGAGCTGATTATGGAGCATATCCCATGGCAAGAACATTGCTTTTCAGTATAAATGCCACATTTTAAAAGATTGAATTATTTGCAATGAAGAAAATTACAGTATTTATAATTGTCGCCCTGCTGATTTCATCAGGCTGCAAGGACTTCCTGGAACAGGATCTTCGTTCAGATCTGAACTACAATAATTATTTCCAGTCTGAAAAAGACCTGATAACCTTTGCTGACGGAATGTTCGGCGGACTGATTACATGGACGTGGACCGGGGGCGGACTGTTTTTTAACAATTACTGGGTGGTTCAGGATCTTGCTTCCGACAACTGCTTTGAAACAGGTCCCTCAATTGACATGCATGACCTGTCACAATTCACATTCGATCCGTATAACTCCACCCTGTATTATATATGGGTCGGCTGTTATGAGGTTATTCAGTCAGCGAATGTGCTCCTGGCAGAATCCGAGAATATTAAAACCTATTCAAGGCCAGAAATAAAGAATCATCTTCAGGGGGAAGCCTATTTTCTTCGCGGCATGCTCTATTTTGAGCTGGTCAGGTTATTCGGGGAAGTACCCCTTCAGCTTTTTCCGACCAAGAGTATCAGGGAAACACAGATGGAGAGAAACCCTGTTTCCGAAGTATATGAAAGCATAGTCAGTGACCTTAAGAAAGCAGAGCAGCTTCTGGCTGTCAATCCTTTTCTCAAAAGGGTGGAAGGTATGCCCACAAGCCATACAGTATCAGCCCTGCTGGCAAAAGTGTATTTAACGATGGCAGCCGCCGGCGGAGATGCTTCATATTACACCTCCGCAAAAGCATCCCTTGAGAAAATTATCGGACACTATTCTCTGGAACCGGAATTTGCTGATATTTTCAAAATAAGCAATGCCAATTCCGGGGAAATATTATGGGCAGTCAATTTCAGCGGTACCCTGGGAGAGGGCTGGACAACAAATCAGTTTATGGTAAGACTGATGCCAACAACAATTTCTCCCCGCGGAGTGAGAAACGGCCAGGGATGGGAAAGACCGCTTGATTATCTTTACCACAGCTTCAGTGATGAGGATCACAGGAAAGCGGCAACATTCATAACCGGATTTGAAGACGAGGTTTTCAACGGGCCTTATATCAGGAAATACTGGGACCAGGAGGCTGAGGGAGGAAGACAGAACGGGGAATCCGATGCTGATTTTATCTATATGAGGTATGCGGATGTATTGCTGATGTATGCAGAGGTACTGAACGAGATCAATAATGGTCCGGATGATAATGCATACAGGTCCATTAATGATGTGCGTAACAGGGCAGGACTGGCAGATCTTCCTGACGGACTTGATTATCAGTTGTTTAAAGATGCCCTGCTGCAGGAAAGGCAGTGGGAATTCGTTATGGAAGGACATCGCTGGTATGACCTGGTACGGATGGGGAAACTTGTTGAATGTGTTCAGAGAGCCAAGCCCACCGCCAATGTAAAATCTCATCATATTTTGTTTCCGGTACCGCAGAAGGAAAGATACCTTAATCCTAAACTGACTCAGAATGAGGGATATTACTAACAGAAACACAGTGACAGAACCTAACTTCAATCAGCATCCGGCAGTACCGGTAAGGGAATACAACGATGGCTATTCAGGAGGATGGAATGAGATATCCGGAACCCTTTCCGAACAGCTTGAGGAAAATAATTCCGGCCGGAAAGTGATTGTGGTGGATTGTTACCAGGGAGTGCTTTTTGAAGAGCTGCTTTCCCTGTTTTCAGATATGATGAAACCTGTACTGACAATTACCAGCAGGGATTATTTTCTGCCGCCGGAAGAGATCTCACGGATTACCTGGCCCGATGTAACCGATGACCGTGTTTTCGGATATGTCACCCGTTTGACCATAAAGGATTTTATCAGCCCCGGAAAGCTTGATGAATGCAGAAGCAGGATTGATTCCGTTACCGGCGGAACAGTCCTTGTTTTCGGTTATGGCGCGGCACTTGCATTCAGCAGTCCGGACTTGCTGATTTATGCCGATATGCCCCGCAGGGAAATAGTGATGAGAATGAGATCGGGCAGGGTGAACAATCTGGGTATCAGTAATAAGGATGAACTTTTTGAACAACAGTACAAAAGGGGATTTTTTGTAGACTGGCGGGTGTGCGACAGGCACAAGAAGAAGCTTAAGGACAAATGGAGCTTTGTTCTTGATTCCGCTGACATGAGCAATCCGGCAATGATAAGGGCTGATTGCTATGACGGGGCATTGACAAAGGCAGTATCGGTCCCCTTCAGTGTTGTTCCCACCTTTGACCCGGGATTATGGGGCGGGCAGTGGATGAAGGAAAAGCTCGGCCTTGACCCTTCCTCTCCCAATTATGCATGGTGTTTTAACTGCATCGTGGAGGAAAACAGCCTGTTGTTTGATTTCGGCAGGGGATTGTTTGAGACTCCCGCATCCAACCTGGTATATTTTCGTCCTGTCGAACTGCTGGGAGAAGCCGTTTACGGGCGTTTCGGGGATGAGTTTCCGATAAGGTTCGATTACCTTGATACCATTGAAGGTGGAAATCTAAGCCTTCAGGTACATCCTGTTACGGAATACATCCAGGAAAAATTCGGCATGCACTATACCCAGGATGAAAGTTACTATATTGTTGATACAGGCGAAGATGCCTCGGTATACCTGGGCCTCAGGGAAGGTATCAGTCCTGCAGAAATGATTGAGGATCTCCTGGATGCACAGAACGGAAATCAGCCTTTTGACGATACCAGGTATGTAAACAGGTGGCCTGCTGAAAAGCATGATCATTTCCTTATTCCCGGAGGTACTGTTCACTGTTCGGGAAAGAACTGCCTTGTCCTGGAGATTAGTTCAACAACCTTTGTTTTCACATTCAAGCTGTGGGACTGGGGACGTATTGATTCAGACGGAAGGCCCAGGCCCATAAATATCTGGCACGGGAAGGAGGTGATACAGTGGGAGAGGGATACTGAGTATGTACGCAACAATCTGATAAACAGGATCAGGACTGTTGCTGAGGGTGTGGGATGGAAAGAGGAATCCACAGGATTGCATGTGAGGGAGTTTATTGAAACACGCAGGCACTGGTTTACCAGGAAGGTTACCCACAATACAAACGGCGGAGTGAATGTACTTGATCTGGTTGAAGGCAGGGAAGTGATTGTTGAAAGTCCTGAAGGCCGCTTTGAGCCCTTCATTGTTCATTATGCCGAAGTATTTATTGTTCCGGCTGCAATCGGGGAATATACCATCCGGCCTTACGGGGAAGCCGAAGGCACGGAATGCGTCACAATAAAAGCTTATGTAAGAACATAATAAAACCATATATCAGATGAGAAAAGAAATATGCCTGATGATTTTTCTGTTGCTGATGGCTGCAACAGCTTGTGACAAAAAACAGGAATCCGGGAAGATTGCGGATAATATCCCTGATCTTGAGGAACTGTCGGGAATCTGGGTTTCATGCGACACTGTTGAAATGGAACCTTCAATCAGGAATTTCCGGGGGCAGGCCCTGCTTAACAGGGATATGACTTCGCTGAGCTGGTTTGTGTCGGCTCCCTACTCCGGAGGATACCATACGGGAACACTCAGGATCAACGGGAAAACCCCGAAGGCAAAAATGTGGCGGTGGCAGCCGTACCAGGGGCTCAGGAAGGGGGATATTGACGGATTTGACATACTTAGTTCAACAAGGATGCTCTTTGACAGGGATGCCGTTATGTGGCAGGTTGATATAAGCAACAGTGACACGGTAAGCCGTGATCTCAGCATAGAGCTTGACCTAATCGGGTTCATCAGCAAATACGGGGGTGACTGGCAATGGTGGTATCCCTATCCGAAAATGACAGGAGAGGTGACAAAGCGCGACGAAGAGGTGGAGAATATCAGAAAGCATCTGGGAGAACAGGTATTTGCAGGAGAAGGAATGGGATGGGAACTTGTCGACGGGAAACCGCAGCTTGTAAAGATTATGATGAGATGGCCGGGTGACAGGGAAATTCTCAGCAGCTCAAAATACAGTACAACAGCCGGAAATAACGGGGTGCTGATCAGGGATACCGAGACTGATGCAATTGTTTCTTTCCGGCTGCTCAGCCCGCCGGATAAGATGGAAACATTCAACAGCGGGGCTGTGGTTTCCTGGAACCGCACGGCGGCACCGGGAGAAACCATCAGGATTAAATACCTGATGAGCTACGGAGACGATGAAGATATTATCCGGAAAAACCTTGACACTTGGTCAGCCTCTTTTGATGATTATTTCAGCAGTATCAAAAAGAGCTGGGAAGAAAAATGGGAACAGATCTTTCAGCCGGGCAATGACCTTGTTTCAGGATGCTTCCCCGTACTGGAAACAAAAGATCCCCTTGTGAAAAAGGTTTATTACACCAGTCCCCTTACCATGCTGTATCTGACAAACACCAATCTGCCTCAGCATGACAAGGTATTTCTGACAGGTGGACCTCGGTGGGGGGCATCCATAACATTTTTCTGGGACATTACGCTGTGGTCCGTCCTCTGGGCAACCGTTGATCCGGTAATGATGAAAGAACATGTTTCATCCTGGATCAGGATAGATCCCAGCAAGTATTACGGAAAGGATAATTTCGGGGGCAGGGGAGTCGGTAATGGCTATTCCGCCAATTACTGGGCTCTCTTTCAGATGATACGCGATTATATAAACACCACGGGTGATTTTGATTTCCTCGATGAATCCATTGAAGGGAAAACAGTATTCGAACATCTGGAAAATTACGCTCTTAACTGGCAGAAAATATCTGTTTACGGAACAGAAGGTGCTACTGATGATATCTATAAGCTGGCTGATTTCGGGGATGATGAATGGAACCTGCTTGAGTGTGTGCCGACCTATAAACACATAGTGCCATCCTTTAATGTCGGCTATGCATGGATGATGCGCGAAACGGCAAAGTTCTGCCGTCACAGGGGCGATGACCGGAAAGCTGACAGCCTTGAATCGCTGGCTTCGGAAATGATATCCCGCATCCTGAGGCTCTACGCCGGAAACGGTGTATGGAACAGTATATATCCCGGAAACAGGACAATAGAAGTACGGCATTGCCTCGATTTTGCGTTTTTCGGAAAATATATTCCTCACGATGTACCGGAAAAGATCAGGAAGGAAATGATAACTTTCCTCTATGATGAACTTATTACTGATCACTGGATGAGGGCACAGTCATTGTTTGATGTTGCCGCTGAAAATTCCGACCGTGCCGATCATGGACCTTTTGGTGCTTTTGACGGTTGGCCGGTCGACATAATGGATGCACTTACCGGGATGGGATTTCCTGACAAGGCCCTTGAGTTTTACAGGGCTGTTGAACCGGTAACCAATGAGGGAATCTGGGCACAGGCACATGAATTATGGGGAGAAAACAAAAGAAATAAAAATGCATTGGTCAGGATTACCGAAAGAGACTGGTGTAACAGGGAATCTTCATCGGGAACAGCTTTTGCCCAGGTTGTGCTGAAGGATTTCCTGGGTTTCTATCCCGAAGCAGACGGAGAGGTTCTGAAGTCACGGGGAGATTTTCAGTTTGACGGCAAACTGCATCATGTTCTTTACAGGAATAATTATTACACCCTTGAATATGAATCAGAGAAAGCGGTAATGAAAAAAGAGAAAATCAGGAAAAAGTAAAAGCCCCAAGAGGACCGTTAAAACTCCTGAAAAATGAATAAAAATAAAAATATATCTGCCTTTTATACCATTATGCTCCTGCCGGGTCTTCTGCTCTTTCTGACTGCCCCCCTGACCGCACAGAACGTGATCAGGAAGGCAGAGGATCATTTTGACAGGTTTACCAATGTGGCAGGGGGATGGTGTGCCGGTGACGCGACTATTTCCCTTCCTCTTCCTGACGGAAAGACCATATGGCTGTTCGGTGACAGCTTTATTGGCAGGAAAAGCGGTAAATACAGCATCATTTCATCAGGATCCCGCATGATCAATAATGCCGTCATACTTGACGATGGCACTGAAATGACAACCATACACGGGGGAAGCGGAGACAGCCCTTCTTCCTTCATTCCCCCGGCAGGGGCGGATATATTCTGGCCCGAGCATGCAGTAATGGAAAATGACATTCTGAAGGTCTTTGGGGTGAGGATAAAATTTGTTGACAACCAGACGCCGGGATTTAATTTTGAAGTCGGGACTACTTATAAGGCTGCTTTTACCTATCCCGGTTTCGGACATATCAGTACCACAAAATTTACATCCGTCACGGACAGCACCTTTCGTTTCGGTGCCTGCGTCGTTAAAAGCGGGGAATATACATATATTTTCGGGGTAAAGGACACAACTGCGGGAATCTTTACCTATCCCCTGCCATATCTGGCAAGGGTAAATGAGAGCATAGATGAGCCTTGGCAGTTTTATGCAGGCTCCGGCAACTGGTCTTACAACTGCAGTGAGGCTGTACCGGTCGGGGACCGGCCCATGAGCGAATCATTCTATGTGTATGAGAAAAACGGGAGGTTCTATCTCATCATGCATGAAATATGGCTGAAGGGAGAACTTTTTATTCTTGAGGCAGACAGGATTACAGGTCCGTGGAACCGCAGGTCATCGGGTGGAACAGAAAACAGGTTTGCAGTTATTTCCCCGCATGCCGGGAATATTACCTATAACCTTTTTGCACATCCGCAGTTTCAGGATGAGGGAGATATCCTGATCTCCTTCAATGTAAACACAAGCAACTTTATCTCGATTTACCAGGATACCCGTAACTACAGGGCCCGTTTCTACTGGCTTGATGTTGAAGCTGCGGCAGTGACCGTAATACCGGACACCATCCGTTTGTTTGATGACCCTGTTGGTATTATTGACCTGCACAACGGCAGGCCGGAAAGCAGGCTTGTTTATGATCCACTGAACGGCTGCCTGAAACTCAGGGATATTTCATCCCCGGCATTGCTGGAGATATCCGGTATTGACGGCAGGATTTACATGGAACGGGAGATCAGAGATGATGCGGAAATAAACTGCCGGCACCTGCGCGGAAGAATGATGATTGTCTCTCTCCGTGGAAAATGGGGTGCCGAAACCAGAAAATTCTTTTTCCGCTAGCCGGTATCCATATGCCTCAGATAGTTTCTGCCGATTAATGAGTTACGATTTTCATTAACAAATCTCTTATACAAAACCGATGTGACCAGATCAGTAGCTTGTTTTATAATTACAATAACAGGATTCCTTGCACAGGCTGTACTGTTGGCAAATGAAAGGGATCCTGCTGATCATGTTGATCCCCTGGCGGGAACGGCCATACCACGCTGGACACTGTTCCCGGGTGTAAGCCTCCCGGCAGGAATGGTAAAAATAAGTCCTGACAATCAGCGTAAAGGTTATCAGGCAGGCTATGATTACAAAATTGAAAACATTGCCGGCTTCAGCCATATTCATTCCCGTACGATGGGAGGCCTGCGTATCATGCCTGTTTGCGGGACACTTAAAACTTCGGCGGGTACGCCGGATGATCCTGACAGCGGCTATCGCTCACGTTTCAGTCATCAGAACGAGACAGCTAAACCAGGGTATTATTCTGTCTTCCTCGATGATTATGGTATTAAAGCTGAACTTACCTCCACTCTGAGGGCAGCATTTCAGAGATATACCTTTCCCGGATCGGATTCTGCCCGTATTCTGCTCGATCTGAAAATCCCCACCGACAATGGATATGAAATTCTTGAATCCTGTATCAGGAAGGTAAGCGACAGGGAAATAGAAGGTTTTTCCAGGCAGCGGGGCATGATGGGTGCCGGCCATAATCTCTACACAATCCATTTCGTGGTCCGCTTCAGCAAAGCTTTCAGGCAATTCGGCGGATGGCTTGGTGACAGGATTATGAGAGACATTTCCGAAATACGTTCATCTTATGATGATGAGGGCACGGGTGCCTTCCTGGATTTCAGAACCCGGGAAAATGAAATCATTATGCTTCAGTCGGGAATATCCCTTGTAAGCATTGATCAGGCAAGACTCAACCTTGAAAAGGAACTTGATCCCTCACAATGGGATTTTGATTCTGTTTGCGGAATGAACCGCCGGGCCTGGAATGATTTGCTTGGCAGCATAAGGGTGGAAGGAGGAAGCCCCGCTGATCTTAAAATGTTCTACACCTGCCTGTACCGGGTCTTTGCAGGAATGACAACATGGAGCGATGTGAACGGGAAGTATGTTGATATGCATGAAAACATCCAGCAAATATATGATCCTGACATTCCTGTTTATGGTTGTTTGCCTCCCGGACCCGGCACAATTGCCGTAAATCAGCTTCTGACCCTTTGCCGGCCGGATATGGCGGATAATTACGTTAAATCAATGCTTCATCTTCATTCGCACGGAGGCTGGTTCCCGGATAACTCAGAGGGTATAGGATATCCGGGACTTTCCGCCAGCTCCCATGTGATCCCCTTACTGGCGGCGGCACGGCAGAAGGGAATACATGATTACGATATACAGGATCTGTACAGGGCAGTACAGCATGATCTGACAAGTCCCGGCCAGGCACATGCAGGCGGCGGATACAGCGGCAGGAAATATCTTGAAGAATACCTGCTCTCAGATTCAGTTACCCCGGCCGGACCGCCTGCCTGTATTATCCGTGAATATGCATACCACGACTGGGTTATGTCACAGATGGCACGCGCCTCGGGAAATGTGTCCGATTACATGACATTCGCCCGGAGAGCCTTCAAATACAAAAATGTGAGCGGCCCGGAAGAAGATGTGATGCAGAATTTTGTTCCGCATGATGCAGCAGGACTCATCACTGTGTACGGAAAGGAAGAATTCACCGTCAGGCTTGAAAAGGAGATTTCACGTCATCTGGCACATGCCGGTCAGGAGGAAGCAATAGCAGACCTGCTGAAAAAGATGCTTTATTCCGGGGACTGTCCTCCGGTTCAGTCTCCCCTGCAGGCAGCATACCTTTTTAACTTTGCCGGAGCTCCGTGGCTTGCACAGAAGTGGCTGAGAGAGATTCTTTCGGGATATGGTGAGCATCATTCACCCCTGAGCTCTGTTTTATGCTATCCTGAGCAGTCTGCAGCACTTTATGCACTGGGAGCAATCGGTTTGTTTCAGACCGACGGCGGAACCTCTGCCCGGCCCTGTTATGAGATCGGAAGTCCTCTTTTTGACAGGATTACCATCAGGCTGGACGGCAAATACTACCCGGGCGGGAAATTTGTCATTGAGGCCGGGAATAACTCATCCGGAAACATTTATGTAAGGAAGGCTGCCCTGAACGGGAAGGAACTGACAGGGCCATGGTTTCCTCATACAGATCTTTCATCGGGGGGGAACCTGGTTCTGCGGATGGGATCCCGACCTGACAAAACCTGGGGTATACGGCCGGAAAATGCTCCTCCGTCAATGAGCTCGGGAATGACCGAAGCAGAGATCGGGGAGATAATGAAATATGACAGGTTTGCTGAAGACCTCGAGCTCTGGAACAAAGCCATGAAGGCCTATTACTATCACAGGAAGGAACATTTTGAGACCCTGCCAAATGCTGACGATGAAATAATATTTCTTGGCAACAGCATTACTGATCAGGCTGAATGGTCGGAAATGTTCGGCAACCCGCGGATAAAAAACCGGGGTATTGGCGGTGATGTCACCGACGGTATCCTGGAAAGACTGGATGAGGTTACTGAATCCCGGCCCCTGAAAATTTTTCTCATGATCGGTACCAATGACCTGTCCGAAGGCAGATCCGTGGACTACATTACAGAAAATTTCAAAAGAATAATAGAGCGGATCAGGGAATCCACTCCTGCGACAAAAATCTATATCCAGAGCGTTCTGCCGGTGGATGATGCCGTTCACTACACCCGCCGCAACAGCGATATTATTGCGGTCAATGACCGCCTGAAGGAAATTGCGTCCCTTAACGGGCTTGAATATATTGATCTTTTCTCACTCTTCCGTCTGGAAAACAACAGACTCAATCCGGAATACAGTTATGACGGTTTGCATCTTAACGGAAAAGGATACCAGGTCTGGAAAGAGGCGATCAGAAAATATGTTGAGGAATAAATATGAAAAGGAAATTTAAAATGAATAAGGCAAGAAGTTACCGCTTGTTGATATATCCTCTGTTCTGGATGGTCATATATATTTCCGTGACATCCTGCGGGCAGGAGGGATCAGTGAACAGGATCACCACTGATGAGGCTTTCCGTATCTTTTTCTATTCAGATTCCGGTGGCATCACGGGAGCAGACGGACTGTTCTCACTGCTTCTTCCCGACGGTTCCTCGCTGTTCATGCTGGGAGACTGTTTTCTCGGGAAAGTGGTTAACGGTACCAGGGATCCAAACACCACAATGCTGAGAAATGCCTTTGTGGTAATAGATAAAAACAGAACTTCTGCTGAACCGGTTTACAGGGGAAGCTGGGAAAATCCACTGACACTGATGGAACCGGTCAATGAACCGGGCGATTCAACTTACCGCTGGTACTGGCCCGGACATGGCTTTGTAAGAAAGGACACCCTCTATCTTTTTGCACTGGGCCTGGTAAATATTCCCGACACAGCCGGAACAACGGATCCCGCCGGTCAGAATGGCAGCACTTCCCCTGACAGTGAACCAGAAAATATTTTTACTTTCGCGGTTACCCATGTCGATCTGCTTTCCTTCAGCCTGCCCGGCTTCAGGCATCTGGAAACCCGGAGGGCAGATATTGATTACCCTGCAAATCTCATTGATTTCGGGAACTGTGTTCTGGAAGATGAGGATTACATATATATATATGGTACAAAAAACCTGCCTTTCCATGCACAGATTCATGTTGCCCGTGTTCCGGCGGGAAGCAGTCGGTTTTACCGCGACTGGGAATATTACACCGGGGAAGGCTGGGATAAGGATATCGGCAAATCAGAACCCATGGATATCGATATTTCTGTATCCGAACAGTTCAGTATTTTCAGATACCGGAATAAGTACATCCTGCTTACACAGGAAAGAGCAGGGAATGATATCTACACTTACATTTCAGATTTGCCGTACACGGGATTTCATAATAAAAAATTCATTTACCACACGCCTGAGCCGGATAAAGATCCCAATCAACACATTATTACCTATAATGCCCTTGCTCACAGACAGTACATAGAAAATGACCGGCTTCTTGTGAGCTATTGCGTGAATTCCCTCAACATCAGGGATATATTTGATGACGTTGAAGCCTACCGGGCACGCTTTTTAAGAGTACCGTTGAAATACATCCTGAAAGAATAAGATTCAGATCAGACGTATGCTCAGAAAACATTTACAGTCTTCATTAAGATTCAGCATCCTGAAAAATAATATGTATTGACCCATGGGAATGTATAAGGACATTTTACTGCATCCGGATCAGTGGGTTTTTTTCAGTATTGAGAAGCTGATACAGTAACACCAAACCAACATACAGTTAAATTCCGGCAACCTCCGGCAAATACAAAAAGGAGATTGTTCGTATTTTTAGAGTTAATTAAAAAATAAGGAGGATTTAAAATGAAACAGAACCATTTTCCAGTCATCAGAGTTTTTACAATTGCCATAACTATGATCCTCAGTTCGTGTTTATTAAATAACAATGAGAAAGAGGAGGTGAAGCTAACTGTAATTTCCAGTCTGGAAAGAATAGGGCAGGATGATCAATTATTTGGTGAATTGCAAGTTAAAATTAAAGCTGCCAAAAATGAATATGAATCATTTCAGGTTGTAGTCGGCGCTATATTGAAAAATATCAGGGTAGTCAATGCCGAAATATCAGATCTTTCAGGCAGGGCTGGAATCTTTTCAAAAGAAAATTTCACGCTGTACCGCCCTGAATATATAAGAATCAGCCGTCCGTCAGCCCGTGCTCAACTTCCCCCCGGGTTGTATACAGATCCTCTTGTACCTTTTATCAATCCACAGACAGGCAAACCAATTGAGCCACGTACACAGGTAAGAGAGTATTGGCCCGGTCCTGTGGTAAGCAGAGGATATGAAATGTATGCCCTGCCCTTTGATGTATGGAAAGGTCAAAACCAGCCTATATGGGTTGATGTCTTTGTTCCGGAAAATACTGTTGCCGGTGAATATGAAGGTACTTTCACTGTTACTCTGGATAATTTTCCCGATCCCTGGGGGCCGGTTGCTGACAGTATCAGAGTTAAAACCATATCTGTTCCCGTATCCATAACGATTTGGGATTTCACACTGCCCGATCAAACAACTCATCGAAACCATTTTGGAAGAGTGGGAAGGATCTCTGAACGATTTGGTGTCGAGGTTAATTCGGATGAATATAAGAAAATAGAAATGGAATATTGCAGGATTTATACGGAACATCGTCTGAATCCACCCTTCCCTCATTATCTGATGCCTGAAATGAGCACAGATGGTTCTCTGAAAATCATACCTGAAAGACATAATGAACTGAAAAAATTTATAGAAGACTTTAATGTGAGTGATTTTGAAATTCCACGGGCTCCGATAGCAGGATTTACTGATCCGCACAAGGCACTTAATGCATCTGACAGAGAAAAAGCAGTTAGATATTACAGCGATTTTTATAAGTATCTCAAAGAAAATGGATGGGATAAACGCGCCTATGTTTATTTGTATGATGAGCCAAATACACCAGAATGCTATAAAAGAGTACTGGAACTTGCCGAGGATGTTCATAAAGGTGCCCCGCAGCTGAAGATTCTTGTTGTGGAACAACCTTACAGCCATGATCCTTCCTGGCCTGATATTGATTCAGCGGTGGATATCTGGTGTCCCTTGTTTGGTTTTATCGATCGTGAATCAGTTACTGATGCAATAAGCCGGGGTGATGAAGTATGGTCTTACACAGCACTTTCTCAAAGGGCGCCGAGGTATCACCCACATTATGACGAGGTTAAAAATTATGATTCGCCTTACTGGCATATCGATGCACCATTAACATCACACAGGGTACCCACATGGATGAATTATCAATACGGCATTAAAGGGATCCTTTATTGGTCTTTGACTACAACCGTGATGGACACCTGGTATCATCCGGCTTTTAGCCACTTCGGAACGCATTTTAACGGAGGTGGATATTTTATTTATCCCGGAGTGCCTTGTGGCATTGTTGGGCCCATATCCAGTATACGTTTGAAAAACCTGCGTGAATCAATGGAGGATTATGAATATTTGAATCTTTATGAGAAACTGGCAGGCAGGGAAGCTGTATTGAAAATAGTATCAAAAGTGGCGCCAAATTGGTGGGAAACAACTGATAACCCAAATGATATCTTTGCTGCCCGGGAGATGCTGGCAAGTGAAATTTTGAAACTGACAAAATGAACTCTCACAAAAATTGATTTTCAAGCTTGCCCGGGCCGGAAAGTTCTGTTCTTTGACAAATTTGTACCTTTTAACTCCTAATTCATACAATATGAAAATAACAGCTTTTATTCGTTCACTTGCAGCCTTCATTTTCCTTTTAACAATAAGTTCATCTGATTATAAAATTCTTTCGCAGGAAATTCCTGATAATATCAGAATCCTGTTGGAAAAACTTTCTCCGTTATCTTATGAAAGAGGAAACAGGGAATTAATATATCAGTATTCAATTGGTGATTTGAGCAGACTCTCTGATAAAGATACCGAACTGGTAATCAAAGAATTGTCAAAACGTGGAATTGGAGTTATTACATTCTGGAAACAGGCTGAAGCATTTGAAAGGGGTATTGAAGAAGGGATCCGGATCGCCAGGCTTCAGGAGAACCTGGGATTAAAAGTTGCTGTTGATGCAACTGATCTTTTATACGGGTTTTATGATAAGACCGATTTTACAGCACATATTGACAATGAAGGGAGAACATTTTATGATAGCTCATTTGCAGGACATTGGATGGGATGTCCTTTCACACTTCAGGAACGGATACCTGTTATCAGGAGCCGGATTATAGCTTATTCGGAAGCATATCAGGCTGCAGGGGTAAATATAGATATTGTTACTGCGGATTGGGAAATAGACGGACCTCATGAATGGAATGAAGCATGGGTAAATTCAAAAAAATGCATGACTTGTTGTAAAAATATAGACAATATTCAGGATTTTTATGTATTCCAGTCCAAATTAAGGTCTTTGCGCAGTAAACTGTTGGAAATATGCTATACAAGGCCAATTCTCGAAAGACATCCAAAAGCATTGATAACAAATTATGGTACATATCCCAATGATGGCTGGCGGTATTGGTATGATTATTTTGAATCTCCTCAGATAGATTTGCCAAATATCAAGGATCAAAAAGCAATTTACCGTCCCTGGTATAATGAATTTACAGAAACAGGATTTACGATGGCCATGCCCGTTGTTTATACCTGGTATCCGATATATAATTCATATCCGGAATACACTTCTGATTACCGCTGGTTTTATAATATGCTTAAAGTTGGTACCAATGCAGGTAAATCAACTCCTTCTGAAATTCCGATAGCTACGTTTTTTCACTGGCATACAACAGCACCCCCTGAAAAGCAGGATTTAAATGTTAAACAAATGAGCAGGCATTCTTATCAGGAATTACTTTGGCATCTGCTTCTGAGAGGGCATGATATATTTTTTTCCTGGTGCAGGAAAGAAGAAATTGAGACTGAAATGACCTTGTTACAGGAAGTATATAATAATTCCCTTAACTATAATGATTGGCTTCAGTCGGGACGTCCGGTGTTGTTTGAGGTACCGGCAAAGGAAAGCAGTGTTGTTTCCGGTGTAAAGTTGAATAACCGGGTATTGGTAAGAAGAACTGATTTTACAGATAATAAAAAAGCAGTCAAATGTATTATTGATGATAAAATTATTATGGTTCCGTACAAACCAGGAGAATGCCAGATAATAACGATTGAATAACAGGCTATTTCAGTCCGGTCTTAAGAACTCATTGTATTAATTGTATCATCTTCAGTACCTTTTGACAGTCTGCCACGGACACGCTGATTGGAACACTACCTGTTTGAACCGGACCGGACGGTTTGATAAACTTTGCCGATAAACAGTGTGATTACCGAAGCGGCAACAAAGGGGAATGTGAGCTGTATCAGATTGTATCTTAGCATTGTAACACTGATTATTAGGGACAGCAGCACCGAAACAAGGGCTCCGGCTGCATTCCTGAACTGATTACCGGAAAAGAGTATGGCGCATAATACGGCATTGAAGCTCAGCAATCCCCTGCTTATGCTTTCCGGTTCAACTGCAAGGTATTGTGAAAGAATTCCCGACAACAATGCTCCTGCAAGTCCGTACACTGCTGCCAGAGGAGAACTGATGAACACTGCTGTGAAAAAAAGGAGACCTGAAAATACCTTCTCCTGGAAAATAACCTGTCCGAAACCTCTCAGCGGAAATAAAAAATGACTGTAAACGGGATCAGCAGATGCCGCTGGCACCAGTAAGCCGGGGAAGCCGTATCTGAGAAACAGGTATATCAGCCAGGTGACCAGTACAAATGGCAGTGTATATACGGCCATGTTTCTTTTTATAAAAAAATGCTGGATCATGGCTGCCATAACGGACCCGCATATGACAAACAGCCACACTGCCGGAGCAGGTTTGAAAAACAGCATCAGTGCAACGCCCGTAAGTGAAGCACTGAATCCATACAGTCCCTTATCGGTATTTTCCCGGTCGTACTTTAAAACAATGGCCGTGACTGTTCCGCTGACTGCAGCCAGGAGGGCTGCCACCCCCATAGTGAGAGATCCCAGGAAAATACCGGCCAGAAACAGCAATCCGGTTAATGCATTTTCCTGAAGCATGATTTGTCCGAATCCTTTTAAAATCCGGTTTATAAAGGAGAAATTTTCACCGGGAATCAGGTTTCCTGCCTGATGTTTCAATATCATATTACAATTGTTTTTATCTGGTTTTATGAAAAAAAGTCTGTGGTCCCGCTTATATTCCGTGTTCTCTGGCAGCTTTTTGTTTAATACCGGTCCAAATTTACTGTATTTCAGTTTGCCGTTACAATATTATTTTTTTCATCCTTGTTTCTTTTTCAAACCATGATAAGCTGGCCCGGTCATACTGGTATAATACCGGAAATAGAGCACGGCTTTTCCGGAACAATTCCGTTCCGGGAATCTGGCTTTTTCAGGAGGATAATTACCCTTCCTGAATAGTATTTATTTGATTTTATTGCTAAAATTGTGACCATGATAACTAAAATTCGATAAAATGATCAAAAAACTATTTGTATTCTGGATGCTTTCATTGCTGATGTTAAGCGGTAATTCGCAGCAATCGAAGGTTATTGACAGAATTATTGAAATTGGCAGGACAGACAACCGGACCATGCACCATCTTGATGTTATCACAAACAGATTCGGAGGCAGGCCTGTCGGTTCAGATGCCTATACGAATGCAGCCCAGTGGTGCGCTTCCGAATTCCGGAAATGGGGCATGGAAGTTATAATGGATGAGGCCGGCAGTGTTCCGGTGGGATTCAACAGGGGGCCCTGGTTTGGCAGGCTGCTTTCGGAAAACGGCATGACACTGCATTTTGCAACTCCCTCATATACCTCGGGAACAAAAGGTGTTCAGAGGGGGCATGTTCTTATTGAGCCTAAAACCCGTGATGAGTTTGAACGTATGAAGGGAGCACTGAAAGGAGCATGGGTACTTATCGGCGGCAAGAATGACGGCTGGCCGATAGATTATTCCGAAAAAGCTGATTCTGCGCGTGAAAAAGTCATAGTATACAATGATTCGATAGGTAAAATCAACCGGGCAATAATGTTTGAAAATTTTGCAAATCGCGGCAAGCCCCCGAAAGAATTGCATCCCTTAAAGGAAGAACCGGCCCTTTTCTACCGCGAGATGCGGGAAGCCGGCATTCTCGGTGTGATTCAGTCATCAGCGGTACCTATAAGAGCCTTGTACGATAGGAAAAACCTTGACAGGATGACATTTGAAAATCTGCCGACAGTTTGTGATATTAAGCTTGATGAAGATCAGTATGCCATAATAGAAAAAATGGCAAAAGAACGCCGTTATTTTCTTCTCGAGTTTGATATCCGCAATCACTTCAAGCCGGGTCCGGTTAAATATCATAATGTTATAGGAGTCATCAGGGGTACGCGCTATCCCGACGAATATGTCATGATGGGAGGACATCTGGATGCATTTGATGTTGCAACCGGTGGTGTGGATGACGGATCCGGAGCCACGCCCGTCATGGAAGCAGCCAGGCTGATAATGGCAGCCGGCGGCAGGCCGCAAAGGACAATACTTGCCTGCCTGTGGGCGGCAGAGGAATTCGGATTGCTGGGATCCAAACACTGGGTGGAGACAAACAGGGAAAAGCTTCCCAGGATCTCCAATTATTTTAACCGTGACGGCGGACCAACCGTTGCATCCGGAATCGTTGTCCCTGACGCAATGTACAATGATTTTGAAAAAGTATGCAAGCCCCTGAACAGTATTAATCCTGATTTTCCTTTCAGACTGACAAGGAATACAAATCCGCCCCGTCCGAGGCCGACAACGGCAAGCAGTTCCGACCATGCCTATTTTGCCATGAACGGAGTCCCGACCCTTTCGTTTGAAACCCCCGACTCAAAGGGCTATAATTTCGATTACGGGGAAATCTGGCATACCGAGAGGGATACATATGACAAGAGCATTCCGGAATACCAGGAACATACTTCGGTGGTGACGGCCGTGGTGGTCTACGGACTGGCCAACCTCGATCATCTGCTGTCAAGGAAAGGACTTTACCTGGAGCCGGAAGAGAAGAAATAAACTGTATAGTACCTGTTAAAGCTTGTCGAGCCACATGCCGAAAGCTACACCTATATAGTTGCCTATGATCCATCCTATCATACCGGTGGCAAGTCCGGTGAGGATGATATCCCTGTTTTTCAGGGCTGCAGCCACCATCGGTACAAAGGGTGGTGAATACACAAAACCGGTGGTGGTAATCATGTAGTCTTCGGCAGGAACCCTGAATATCCATGAAAGAAGGAGATGCAGGAAGAGGGAGCCAAATACAACATAGCTTACAAAATACAGGAGATTAAGGTATTTCGCCTGGAAAATAATGGACAGGTCGCATCTGGTGGCAATGACAATGGAGAAAGCCACAATGAAGTACATACCAAGCTGAAAGGTCTTTTTGATTTCCCGTACCGGTCTGATGAAAGAGGCTGCCACGCCCAGTGTGGTAATGGTCAGTATCACCGATATTGTCATCGGCACTGTGGGAAAAAGGAAGCTGACGGCAAGTCCCATTGCCAGGATAATCAGGGACAGTCCGATGGCTCTCAGCAGTGGTATAATGACATCCCGGCTGAATATCCCTGAATAGTCGTCAAAATCTTCTGTCAGCTGCCTGTCTATATCATCAGCTGCTGCCTTCTGAACCCTTGTGCTTACAGGCGCTTCGAAGGGCGGCAGGAATAATCTGAAAAAGGCCGGCCCGGCAGTGATGAAGAAGAATATCAACAGGGCACCGACTATCATGTCGTAAGTATTGGTCATGACAAAGGCATGCGGATCAACGTTAAGTGCAAGTGCTATTGAGGCCAGGTTTACTGATCCTCCGGTATAAAGACCGACCAGCATTCCTCCTATTTTTTCCGCCTCCTCAACCCTGTCCCTGAAGATCAGATAACCCGTGACAACGACTGTAATAATTGAAATCAGGGCCAGGAGCATGGAGAGAAATCCCTTGCCTGAGAATCTAAGCCATCTTCTGACATTCAGGGAAAAGAGTATAAGAGGTATGGCAAGCAGAACCAGGGCACTCTGCATACTGTCCTGAATCATGGCAATACCGTTGTATCTCACATCACTTCTTGACAGTATTCCTGCTTCTGCCATCTCATGGAGCTCAGTCTTCGGGATGTATGCCCGGTCCTGACCTATGGTGGCCTGCTGGTAGGCATCGCTGCTTTTCGGCAGTATGCCGATATTTGCAATAAGAATCCCCGTGGCATAGGCCAGCACAATGGCTCCTATCTTTTTAAAAAACGAATATTTCTTTGTAAGCCAGATAAGAAATGCAGGGAAAAGAAGGCAGAAGCTTGCCAGGAGTGTCAGTGAAAGCATAGCAATGAGTTTAGTATATCAAAAATATACAAATGCCTTAGCCTTTGGGCTCCCATATCCTGAAAAGAGGTATTTTAACCACCTTGCCGGTGGTGTTTTTACCCAGATAAACAGTTCCGGGACTCTCCCTTGAGCCTTTTATTCAAAATTCAGCCAGCCAAAGAATTCCGGACGGTGAAAACTAGGCTTTAGAAAATCGACAGGTGCCCATGTGAGCCAGTGCGGATGGGAAGTCATATCAGCACATTTGTAAAAATTGGCTCTCCACTGAACTCCGGGTCCGGGAATATCCACTTCCATATATTTTGAAAGAACAGAAAAGGGAATACGGTATTCAATGATCCAGGTCAGAGGCTTTGTGATTTCATTTTCAACATTTTCTTCCAGGGAATGCGAGATCTCTATCTGCCGGGCATCATCAAGGGCGACAAAGGCCTGTTTGTTATTGCTGTTCTTGTACTGAAACAGAAAAACACCCTTACAGTTTGTTTCCAGGTTGAAATATCCTCTGCTCACATCAGGACCGGGGGTGAAAAAGAATTCAACACAGCTGTCCTGAAACACCCTCCCATTGGTTTGGGTGGCCACTGCTTTGACATAGTTGTCTTTTACGCGAAAAGTCACATAAATATAATTCTCATCATATTTCACTCTTACCTGGGTTTTTGGGAAATGAGACGGATAATCTCCCATATAATTCTTCAGACTTGTCTTTTCTGCCCTGTTCCAGAATTTCTTGCCCCACACTGCATTTATCTGCGGTGTGCGATCTGCCTGTCTTACCAGATAGCTATACTCCACTTGCCCGGCCTGCTGCTCTGCCTGCTGAATAAACTGTGAACAACCGGCCCTGAGAAGCAATATCAATAAAATCTGTAAAAAACTGATCATAACTTATTTTCTTTATCCTGTTTGTCAATGAAGCCTGATTTCCCCGGTGGGAAAGAATATCCTGTTCATCCGGCACCATGAATTCCGGCGGACCATTTACATGTATGGATTAGTCTGCCTTCGTCTTTTGGTGCGCTAAAACTATCTTTTTTTCTTCATTTGTCAAAAAATAATATTGCCATCAATCAGTACTGTAGGATCAGAGCATAATCCTCATTCAACTTTTTTCTTAATTTGGTCAATTAAAATTCCGGATTACCGGTGCCAATGAGTAATCAGCGAAGTCTGTCCGGGACACTCGGACTGGGTTATGTTATAATTTTCGTCTTTGCCAATATCATCGGTTCAGGCGTGTACAAAAAGATAGCACCGATGGCTGCCGGCCTGGAGTCGTCCGCCTGGATTCTCCTGGCATGGGCTGCTGCCGGAGTGATTACTCTCTTCGGAGCCCTGAGCAATGCCGAACTGGCCGGAATGCTGGCTGACACAGGAGGGGAGTTTGTCTATCTCAGAAAGATCTACAATCCCTTTTTCTCCTTTCTGTATGGCTGGACCCTGTTCACTGTGATCCAGTCGGCTGCCATTTCTTCCCTGGCTTACGTCTTTGTCCAGTCATTAAACAGTATTGTTCCTCTTCCGGAGTTATTCCCCTCATTACAGGACGCGGGTATCGGAGGAATTTTCTACCCCTTCCGTGATTTCGGGATAAAGATTACTGCGATCTTGCTTATTATGGGGCTGACTTTTCTCAATATTTCGGGACTGAAAAGCGGATCCCGCGTTAACAAGGTTCTCTTCTTTGTTGTATGTGCCGGTCTGGCGCTGATTGTGGTATCCGGTCTGGCCAATGCTTCCGGGAGGCCTTCAGAAATTATTGATTTCGGCAGCATGAAGGAAAGCCGGGTAAGCGTTTCGTCTTTCATGACAGCCATGCTGGCGGCTTTCTGGGCCTATCAGGGATGGGTATCGGCAGGATTTATCGGAGGCGAAATAAAGAATGCCAGGCGAAATGTTCCGAAAGGAATTATTATTGGTGTTTTTTCAGTGACAATAATCTATCTTCTTGTCAATTATTCCTACCTCGCGGTTATGTCAGTTCCTGAACTCGTCAGTGTTCATGAAGCGGGTAATCAGGTTGCTGCCATTGAGATGGCGGGAAGGGTCGGGGGATCATCCGGAATATTCCTGATGTCTCTGCTTATACTTGTAACAACCCTGGGCTGCCTCAATGCCAGTATACTGACAGGTTCAAGACCTTACTACGCAATGTCGCGTGAAGGGCTTTTCTTTACAGCCATCGGGAAGCTCAACAGCCGGAATGTGCCTGGTAATTCACTGCTCTGGCAGGGGATATGGTCATCGGTTCTGGTTCTCTCGGGGAACTTTGACCAGCTGACCGACATGCTTGTCTTTGCCGTTTATATATTCTACGGGGCAATGGCTGCAGGGGTTTTTATACTCCGTTACAGGATGCCGGATGCCTTCCGGCCGTACAAGGTATGGGGTTACCCGCTTGTGCCGGCATTATTTGTTCTGTTTTGTGCCGGACTGTTTGTCAATACCTTCATTACAAGGCCCCGTGAGGCCCTGATAGGTCTTTTTCTCATAATGACGGGCGTACCGGTATATTTCCTTTTTCGCAGAAGAAACGGAAAGCGGGCTTCAGCCAGGCCTCATGACTGAAAAAACGGTTTCTGCCGTTTAGTCGCCGTATGAATACAATATGCCGTCAACCGGGTATTTTCCTATTTCAACAGTCATCTTTGAACTGTTAATTGCTCCGACCACACCCAGCCCGTTTTCCACATTTGTATAAACAAGTACCGGTTCGGAGAAAAAATCATCATAACTGTCAAGATATTTTGAAAAGGAAAGCAGATAAAGGTAAAGATCCTCACTTATTGATTGCAGTATAACAGTGGGATGGAAAAATTCGTAATAAGTAGTGTCAACTTTTCTGTAGTCGGTTTTAAGATTAAGTTCATACCCCTTTCCCGGAATCATTTCATCACTGAAGACATTGAAGTAATTATAGGGATAAATGTTAAAGATGTCATCATTCATGAAAGGGTATATCAGAGGCTCATCGTCAGCATTGATATCCATTTCATATTCAAAGACTCTTACAGGTATTTCCGGATTCCAGGGCTGATACGGATTTCCGGAATAGTAACCGGTTTTCTGGTAACCTGAAATCATGTAGAAATTATCTTTGCCGGCAGGATCGGTGAACCTGGTTTTTATTCCCAGATACATATAAAATTCATCACGGGTATATGATACGGTATCTATTCCCTCTATCGGCACTATACCGGGAAGGCTGGCCGAACCAGCTGCTGTTTTAAAGCCGGGAATCTCTGCAACAATCCTGTAAACACTTCCGGGAAGCGGTTTTGTTTCTCCGGCGGAAACATATTCTGAAAAAGGTGTTGGTTCCGGATACCACGTTTGTACGGAAGGCGGAACATAAGTCAGGGTTTCAATAAACTCACCGTCACGGTACAGTTTTACAACAGCATTTGTTATCTGTTGCTGCGGGGATGTATTCCCGAACAATGTTCTGCTGAATGACAGGAAGGCTTTGATTGTACTGTCGGGCTGTAGCAGTGAATACATAACTATCTTTGATTCCATTTCCTTACCCCTGAAATCAATTGTATCGATGCATGACCGGCTTGTCAGCAGAATGGGAACAGATACAATCAGAAATATGAGTATTCTTTTCATTTGTTCAGTATTCAGAAAATAAAGGAATAGGTTACTGATGGAATGATCGGGAAGAGACTGGCTTTTTTCAGCACCGGTCTGGCGGTAGTAACAGTCATTCCCGGATTGAAGGGATCAGCTTCTTCAAAATACTCATCATCCCAGAATATGAAGAAGGGATTTCTCCTGTTGTAAACATTGTATATGGCAAAGTTCCAGGTACGTATCCCCTTATTTTTTTTCTTGTGAAGGTTAAGTGACAGATCCAGGCGGTGATATGCAGGGGCCCTGTAATTATTACGGTAAGGGAACTCGGTGATCTTTTCGTCCCTGAAGTACCGGGGAATGAAATAATCCATCGGTGAATATTCCATAATACCGAGGGTGACCGCATTGCCCGAGCCATAAATCCATACTGAACCTATATCAATCCTTTCATTGAATTTATGGGTCAGTGCAATGCTGACATCATGCCTGCGGTCGTATTTTGCCGGGAAGGTTCTCCCGAAGTTAAGCTCATCGAACTTCCTGAGCGTTTTTGACAGGGTATAGCCGATCCAGCCGCTAGTTTTTCCCAGGCTTTTTTCAATCAGAAATTCCACTCCGTATGCCCATCCCTTACCGTTTACAACTTTTGATTCCCAACCCGTGGCTGAACCGGTGAAAGAGGCTCCTTCCCTGTATTCTATCAGATAATCCATTGATTTGTAAAACCCTTCAATGGTCATGTCAAGCTGCCAGGGCAGGCGGAAATACGAACCCACAGCAATCTGATCGGACAGGGGTGGTCTGAATTTTCTTGTTACCGGAAGCCAGAGGTCAGTCGGAAGACTGACGGATGATGTGGTCAGCAGGTGGACAAACTGTGTCATTCTGCTGTATGAAGCCTTGAATGACAGATCGTCTGTTGCAAGGAAGCGTAATGATACCCTTGGCTGCAGGGATAAATAGCCGGCATCCTGAACATTGAGAAGTGACAGCCTTAATCCGGCATTGATTTTAATGCGTGCTGTGATGTCGAAATCATCTTCCGCATAGGCAATCAATTCACCGGCATAGATCTTCTGATCGCCGAATGTGGTGTCTATGCCGCCTGCCAGATCGCTTGCGCTGAAACTGATCCTTGTAACACCGGGTTTGAAATGGTGATAGGTATAGCCTGCACCGAATCTGACCGTATGGTTTGCCCCGGGATAGTAATCAAAGTCAGTTTTTACACCAATATCCTCAATACCTGAAAAATACCTGAAGTAGTCATGATATTTCATTTTGGCGGTAATATCCCTGGTCAGGTATTCAGTGGTCACGTCAAACTTGTAATTACTGTAGGTAAGGGTAGAGTTGCTGAAAATTTTGTTGCTTATCAGAAGGTTCCATCTCAGGGAAGTAATGATGTTTCCCCATCCCATGCCGATCCTGTCGGTATATTCATATTTATGGCCATCATCCTCATAATAATCAGGTGTGTCTTTATATCTGAGATATGCCTTATCCTTTCCAAGGTAAGAACTCAGATAGAGGCGGCTTTTTTCAGAGAATTTGTGATTTATCTTGGCATTCAGATCGTAGAAAAAATAACCCCCGTTAGACTTATAATTGGGATCCTTGTTGCCCATGGCTATAAACGGTTGTGCCAGTATATCAGCATAAGTGCGTCTTCCGGAAATGATAAACGATGTTTTGTCTTTCACAATCGGTCCTTCTGCAGTAAATTTTGATGCGATAAGACCGACGGAGAGGCTGCCGTGAAACTCCTTTTCATTTCCTTCCCTGGTGCGGATATCAACCACTGAAGAAAGCCGTTCGCCATACCTTGCCGGGAATCCTCCCTTATACAGCTGAACGGATTTTACGGCATCGGGATTGAAAACTGACATGAAGCCGAAAAGGTGACTGGCATTGTATACCGGCACACCATCAAGGAGGAAAAGATTCTGGTCGGGTCCTCCGCCCCTTACATATATTCCGGCAGAACCTTCCGTGCCAGACTGCACACCCGGAAGTAACTGGATAATTTTCAGAACATCAGCCTCGCCCAGAAGAACAGGCATCATTCTGAATTTTTCTATCGGGATGTCAATCATGCTGACAACGGAGCTTTTGATTTTATTCTGACTCCCGTATGCTGTGATGGTTACTGTTTCCAGTTCCCTGACAGACTGTTCCAGGTTAAAATTTATAATTGTATCCGAGGTCAGATTTACCAGGACGCTTTCCTGTTCATATCCAAGGTATGAAACAATTATTTCCTGATCGCCCCGGGGAAGCTGAAGACTGTAAAAGCCATAGTTATTGGAAGTACTGCCGGTCAGTGAAGTTTTTTCGTATACAGCGGCGCCTATCATGCGTTCTCCGCTTCCGGCATCACTGATATAACCGCTGACTGTCACTTTTTGTGCCGGAACCTGCAGTGCAATGATCTGCAGGATCAAAAAAGCAAACATTCTGAGGCGCATATGCGGTTATATCTCTTATTTGTCCGATATGAATTTACAAATTATTTCCTCTTTTCATAATAATAAAGAATTTTTCTCTGACGAATTATCCTTTTCCGGAGTTACTATTTCCCCCGGCTGGTTTATCCTGTTGGAGAGTCTGCGGTTGAAGGTTTCAGCGGCCTGCCCCATTGCCTCTTCCTGCCGGCCGGTGGGTCCTGATACCTTTTGTGGAGCCCTGCATTTTGGCAGCTGGTCTGGCCTGCATGGCCGGTCCCCGGGTTTGGCCCGGTGCCTTTGCCGGCGGGTTAACAGCCTGGCTTTTACCGCTATGGTTCTTGTTTGCTGCTGCTCCGGGTCTCTTCCCATATGTGGCTGCCCTGTTTGCCCTGCCGGCCTGTCCGCCTTCCGGGTCGGGCTGATGTATCTTCTCCCGTGAGCGGGTCTGTTTCATTGCCGGATCGCCAATCGGCGCCTGCTGATGGATCTTTTCCCGTGAACGGGTCTGCTGCATGATCGGATCACCTGACGGATCCTGCGTCCTGAGCTGTTCCCTTGTCTGTTTCCTGGTCGTTAACGGGTCAGTCTGCGGTGCCTGTTCATCTGCCCTTACCTGCTGCCGGGCCTCAATCCTGATTTCTTTTTTGGTCTTAACCCGGTTCTCAGGCTCTGACGACTGTGCGGTGACACCGGCACTTATCAGAAGTGCTGCAGCGCCTAAAAATATTAACTTTCTCATTTTTGTTCTGTTTAAATTTTATTCTCTTGTTACAAAACAAAAATGCACCCGTGAAGATGAAGTTACAGTGAAATTCAGGGGAAAAAGAAAAAAAACTGCGTCCCTTTGCCCGGATCTGACAAGACCCTGATGTCTATAGCATGAAAATCAGCAATTGATTTGGTGATTGCAAGGCCAATACCGGTGTTTTCTCCTTTCTTTCCGGATCTGCTGCTGAAGCGTGTAAAGAGCCGGTTGAGCTGTTCGGGCAGCATTCCCTCGCCATTGTCGCAGACAGAGACTTCAAGCCTTCCTTCCTTCCTCCGGGCAGCGATTTCAACCGCTCCACCCTCCCGGGTATGCCTGACAGCATTGTTGACAACATTATAAAGCATTGAGAAAAGGAGTGACCGGTTGGCATTTTTCATTATATAAACAGCCTCACATGAAAGAGTAATACTCACTCTGCTGTCGTCAGCCATCGGTGCCAGTTCTCCCGTTACCTCCCTTACCAGTTCACAGATATCAACGCTCTCCTCCCTCAGGTACTGGTTGCTCTCGAGCCTTGCGATCATCAGCAGTGAATTGACAAGTGTCTTGAGCCGGTGTAGTGTCCTGAGCGATTCCTCAATAGCAGTCTCCGTTGCCGGGTCAAGGTTCTCAGTAAGAAGCATATTCTCAAGCTTGCTGCGGAGCACTGAGACAGGGGTAAGCAGTTCATGGGAAATATTAACGGTGATTTCCTTCTCTTTCCTGAACAACTCACTGATCTTTTTCATCATCTTCCTGAGAGTATTGTCAAGCTGTATGAAGTCGTCGGTTGATGTAATCAGCGGTCCCTCCGTGTAGAAAGATGGAGAGGAGGCATCCCCGAGCCTGCCGGTGATTACTTTGAGAGGGCGCAGTAACCTGGCCGTATATGTCAGGTCAGAGAAGAGAGTGACAGCAATAAAGAGAGCCAGGAATACCAGGATGACATTCCGGAAATGTCTGGCTGAGGCAGTTATACTTGACAGGCTCCTGCCGATCTCCAGGAGGTATGAAACACCGTCAACCTTCAGGGAGTAATGAAGCACCCGGTAATCAATCACCTCATCATCAATACTTCGCCTGGTGACGTCAATGTAGTTCCACTCTTCCTCATCATCCGCTTTTTCAAGGCTGATATACTCCTCTTTCAGGATGTTGTAACTGCCGAAGGATGTTGCATTATCAATGTTGATGAAGGGCTCAATGCCTACCTCCGAGATAAGGTTAATGACTTCTTCCCGTTTGTAAATCAGATCGTTGTCTGAGAGTCTGATATTGACATGTTCAATTATCAGCGGAAGGAAGACGATGAACAGGGCGGAAAAGGTCAGCTTCGAGAGCAGGTTGAAGAGTGCGAGTTTTGTCTGGAGTTTCATTATACCCCGAATAGTCATTTAGTTTCATTACTTATCCTGTAGCCCACCCCCCTGACTGTTTCCAGCCATGGCGACGGACTATGGGCATTCAGTTTTTTTCGGATATTCCGAATATGAACATCGATGAAATTGCTGTCATACTGATCATCAAGAATATTTCCCCAAATATGTTCATAGAGCTGGTGCCGCGTCATAACCTTGTTCCTGTTTATGGCCAGGTAATAGAGCAGGTCAAACTCCTTTTTGGTCAGCTGCACTTCCCGGTCACCGGACATAAGTTTCCTTGCAGAGATAATCAGAGTAAAGCTGCCGAGTGGTATATCCGGTGAGTTGATGCGGAACTTCCTCCTTGCTACCGCCATGATACGTGCATGCAGCTCGGCCAGGGCAAAGGGCTTTGGAAGATAATCGTCAGCGCCGAGGTCAAGGCCTTTTATTCTCTCTTCAACCGCGCCGCGGGCAGTGATGATTATGAATGCGCTCTCTGAACTGATCTTTCTGGCCTCGCTGATAAGGTCTATGCCGTTATAGTCAGGCAGTCCCAGGTCAAGAAGTATAAAGTCATAAAGGTTGACAGCAATCTTTTCGGATGCCTCAGCTCCGGTATGTGCAATTTCGCAAAGGAAATTCTCCCTTGTCAGGTAGCGTGCAATCTCACCGGCCAGACTCTTCTCATCTTCAACGATCAGTATGTTCATTGTTCAAAATTAAAAAATCCTGAAGAAAAGGGATACCTGAAACAGGAATCCGCCATTCCGTGGCAGCTCCTTCCCGGGATAAAGTGGGATGATATAACCGGGTTCCAGCTCCAGGGTAAAAAAGTCATAGCTGAAGGCTGCGGGAAGCCCGAGATCAAGTTCTATCAGGCCAAAAGAGCTGGTGATGGTTGTTCCGGTAGGATGGTTCCTGCCTTTCCTCTCCCTCTTCCATGTGCCTGAACCTATACCTGCTCCTGTTCCTGTTCCCTGATTCATACCCGTCCCGGTCGCACCTTGTGATGATTCAGTATGGAATGTGCTTCCCGCCAGTATATTGACGTAGGGGTCAATGGAGAAAAAGGCCTTGTCTCGGGCGAAAGAGCGGGTCTCAAAGTATCTTGAGAATCTGGCCTGCACGTAGGGGAGAGTCCCGTCTGCCATGAACAGCCCGGCAGAGAGCTGTGTGTAGAGTATCCTCCAGTCAAACCCGAGAGTCGCGTAAGCATAGCTGAAATTGCCGAAGAGCGTGTCTCTGAGTTTTTCTGCCACATTATACCGTGAGAAACCCGTGTTTATGTCAAACCATGAGTTGAAAGTGTGACTGAAGCTCAGGTCAAGGCTGTAGAAGGCGATAAATGGCGAGAGCCCGCTGATGGTATAAGTTGTTGCCGAGAGATACAGCTTCTCCTTAAGCCCGTATGCAGCCGAAACATAGCCAAAGCTATTGCCCTGTGACATTGTGGTACCGAGATACAACAGATTATTGCCATAGCCACTGCCGGCATATAATGAGCTCAGCCTGTTTCCTGCAACAGAGTCGTTTGCTCCGGCATGGGGTGTGAAAGCACTTGCCGGGTTTGATTGAGCAGTGCTGTGAGGTGTCAGCGTCAGCACCGCCAGGATGCAGACAATCATATATTGGAGTAGCCTCTCTGGTCTCATGATAATCGGATGATGTGAATTTACCTTCTGCCGGGGCCCCTGGCGCCTGCCGGCCTGCCTGCCCCCTTTGGAATCCTCGAGCCGGAAGGCCTCTCAATAGATGCCGGACGGGCTCCTTTTGCCTTGCTCCAGTCGGGCCTTGCACCCTGGATCTTCTTTGCCGGGACGGCACTGGTGCCCCCCGGCTGTGACCCCCTTTTCCCTCCCGGGGCTGTTTGTGACTGACTGCCGGAAGCATTGGCTCTTTCCCCTGTCTGTCCGCCCAACCGGACCTGGTTTTCACCATTTGTCTGATCCCTGGTGCGCAACCGATCCTGTGTCTTCTGTTCCTGGGCCTTCTGTTCCTGTGCCGTCTGTTCTGCCCTCTTCTGTTCCTGTGCCTTCTGTTCCTGTTCTTTCTGCTCCATCTGTTGCCTCTGAAGCATTACAGGATCGCGACCGGCCTTCAGTTCCTGTGCATTCACTGTTATTAGTGAAGAAACCGGTATTATTATCAGAAGCATAACGATACTCTTACCGATCTTTTTTAGTTTCATTGCGGTTCTCCTTATATTGATACCTGATAAGTCTGCTTCATTATCTGTTTAAACCGGGCTTGTTTTCAGACCATTTATTGAAATCTCAAATCGTTTTTTCCTTATTCACGGCAAAGTTAAGACTTGTATTATGAAGAAAAGATGAAATTATTCAATTGAGATATTCACTTGATTTAAACTTGCTGTCCGGATGTATCAGTCGCAGACAGATTTCCTGATCGTAATATATTCAGATTAACCGGTAGTCTTTCCGGTTTTTTGCGGTGTATTATAATTGTTTTTATTTTAAGGTTGAAATAGTAATATCGGTTAATTTCCCATTCGGAATATTTGCTCTAACGTCTACAATAGAATAAATATTAGTTTCAATCACCTGGAAAATAAATCCCTTAGTTACCTGATACTTTCCTTTTTTCATAATAAATCTGATATTACAATCAGATAAATCAACTCCGAGTTTATTATTTAAAGTCGCTTTATTTTTATCTGAAGAACCGTTATTTGGTTTTTCAAAATCAATTGTGAGATTAAGATCTAGTTCATTATATGATTTAGTAGGGTCTTTGCAAAATCTCAGTGGTTCAGTATATGTAAATTTGTCTCCATCGATATAAAATAGCCTGAAAAATCCTAGTTCAGCTTCTGTATCTAACACACCACTTCTGCATACAGCCCCAGGGCGTGTGCTTAATGTAGGTGTAATTCCGACAGATTCTACAAACGGCTTATGATTGTGACCATGTAGCAGAATGTTGATTTTGTACTTATTACAAAATGACGTATCAATTCTGTCATGCCTGTGCTGTGCCATAATGCGTAATAAGCCTGAACCATTCTGATTGAAGAAAGAAGTAAAAAACCTACCCTGAAGGCCAGACATTGGAGAAGTAGCCGGTATATCAGTAACAGGATCACCCATAAAATCGTCAGCAGCAATAACTCTTGTTTCACCATATGAGAAGCCATAAATACGTTTACCGCATAAGGAGTTCCACTGAGTAACTTTAGCTTTATGGTCATTCTCGTCTACACCATAAAAGTCATGATTGCCTGTGACAGAGAATACAGGTGAATTAAATCCATTAATTCCAAGAAAATTATTCGCTCCTTCAAAATAATTTCTCCATTTTTCTTCTACCAGTGGCCGTGATCCTGCGTCAGTAATAAGTGTGCCACCCCACCCTGTAGCATCAGCGTTTATTCTTGTGTAATTATGAATATTATCTCCTGTTACAAGAATAAAATCTGGAGAAATTATATTGGCAACTTTCAAAAACCCATTAAGTAGTTCCAATTCTTTTGCATAACCATTTACAGGAGTACCAACCCATTGACGTGATACATGTAAATCGGATATATGAATAAATGAATGTTTTGGTTTGAATTCCTTTACCACCTTCACGGATTTAAGGGACCTTTGTACTTCTCCCCCGCTTTTAATTATCAAATCATACAATTCTTCTGGAGTTGAGTCTGGAATAGTGACCCATATCTCATTATTGGTAGAAGAATGGGAATAAGGATCATATTCAAATTTGCCAATTAAAACAGAATCTATATTCAGAATAATCTTATTATAAGGTCCTTCTAAAATAACTGAATCAATCAATATTGATCTTTCGTTATCATATAGTATGCTAAAATTATTTCCACATTTTACTATTGCTGGAACTGCTCGCCATGGATATATTATTTTTCCGGCATTTGCTTGAGCTCCAATTAAGCCATACAATAATATAGTCCAGAATATTATTCTTATGTTAATCCTATTCATAATTTATTCATGCTAGCTCATTACTGAAGTTGCCAGTAAAAATTAATTTTTTAAGTTTCAATTCTCAATGTTAAGATTTGAAGTAATTCAAATTTAAAATGAAAATTGTTTTTAAAATAGATTCTTTAAAGTATCATTGTTATACTGACTAATTCCAACCTGGGTTTTGAGGCATAGATTGTGAAATATTTGCATCAATCACTGGTTGAGGAATAGGAAATATAGTATCTCTTTCAGATATTAGACCACCTCCATTATTGTTGTAAGCCCTCGTCCTTTCAAGCAATTTATGTGTACGAATTAAGGTATATCTGCGATGTTCTTCGAGTATTAATTCGCGTGATCTTTCATCAAGAATAAAATCAATATTTACATCACCAGCAGTAATATCGCTTGCATTGGATCTCCTCCTAATAATGTTAATTGTATTTGCTGCTTCTTCAGATAGACCTAATTTAAACTGAGCTTCAGCCTTAAGGAGATAGGTATCTGCTAATCTGAGATAAATCTGATCATTATATTGATAACTGTCAGATACATTACTTGGGTCAGTACCATTTGTTTTATTAGAAAAAGGCCAATTAAGTCTTGCCCTTGTTTCATAAGTAATATCATTTGACCAGTCAAGCCAGATTGTATCACCATATTGGTATCCTGGAGGTAGTCGATCTGCAGGATAAGGAGCATTATCTTCAGCATTATTTAAAATAAAAAATTTTCTGATTGCATAATGTGAGCCTCTGTCATCCTGGGGTTCATATAATTCAAGAGCCCATTTTGAAAATGACATTCGAGATCTTCCCCTGCCTCCTCTTTCGTAGGTGTCTTGTAAAGGTCTGACCCCACTAATATTTATTTCAGCATATCTGCTGCCGTGATGCCGTCTCATTAAACACTTTCCTCCACCGTTAGTAAAAATTGCAAACTGGAAAACCCATAAAGCTTCAGTGTTTCCCTGATTTCTGTTTTCATTACCTTCGTAAAACATATCCATAAACGGTACACCCGGCTGGTTGCTTTTCACTCCATATCGGGATGTTATTAGTTGGTAGGCAGGATTATTAATTACCTGATCTGCCCAATATAACGAACTATCTGGGTTATTCTTAACCAGATACATTTCAGAAAGATAATGTTGTACAGCTCCTTTTGTTATTCTACCTTGAAGTGAACCTTCAACAGGTATATATTTTTCTGCAAATAAAAAATCAGAGATTATCTGTTTTCTAACATCAGCTGTAGGTGTACGTGTCCAATTTGTTTTTATTGTCGAGCCTAATGATTCTTCCAGGCTCAATGGAACATCGCCCCAACAATAAGTCAAATGCCGGTAGGCCCAGCCTCTTATAGCTTTTGCTTCTGCAATTACTCTGTTCTTATTTTCTTCAGCGGGAAATCCTCCTCCTGACCAATCAATATTATCCTTCTTTTCCGCCTGATTTATAATTGTATTAGCTGCATTTATTATACTATAAAGCCATTCAAAAACACCAATGTAATGAGCATTTTCAGGATTATTCAGATCTCCCCATCTTTCACAAATCATAGAAAAACCAACATCTCTGTGATTAGTAACCAGATTATCAACTCCATTCATAAACATGTCCGCAATCAAGTCATTCGCACCTGTACGGCCTTCTCTTTCCATTCTAACCATACCATATAATCCATTGAGACCTGTTTCGAATCCGGCTAAATTTGTATAAAGAGTTTCAGTTGTTATCAAATGTGGAGGTTTTTCACTTAACCAACTTTCGTTACAGCTTACAAATATGAATACTGTTGTTATGGCTATTAATAAATGTTTTATACTCATGATAGTTATGATTTTCCTAGTCTTACTATAAATATTTAAAAGCTTGTATTTAATCCTATAACAAATTCCCTTTGAAGTGGAGTTGATGTCTGGCTGTCCAGTTCGGGATCAAGACCACTCCATTTTGTTAAGGTTAATAAATTACGTCCAGTAATAAAAGCTCTCAGATTTGTTATTTTTAGCTTTTCTAGAACGTTTTTAGAGAAATTATAAGAAAAAGAAAGATCTTTTAAGCGTAAAAAATCTGCTTTCTCATAATAAGCTGCAGTGATACCCCCCATTCTGGTTGCATCATAATGGTTCATAACCCATTTATTTGTTGGATTTGTTGGAGTCCACCAGTCTTTTTTTGTTGTGCTCTGACGTGTTTCTGCGAAAGTTGCATCTGCCATCAATGTGTTTCTTTTTGTTACTCCATGAATGCCGTGAACAAAAATGTCAAGACCGAAATTTTTATAGGTGAATGAATTATTTAAACCCCATAAAAACTTAGGATCCCTTTGGCCAATAATTCTTCTATCAGCAGCAGTGAGTGTCTTATCACCATCGGCATCCCATAGTTTTACAAATCCAGGTTGTGATCCCCATGAAGCAGCCTCTTCTGCTTCTTCAAGTTGCCAGGTACCCAACCATACATAATCAAAATTAACTCGAATTGGATAACCAATAAACCATTCGTTTGCAACATCATCAATTTCTTTGCCCTTTTCATCCAATGTGCCATATAATGATACTATTTTATTCTTCAGCAAGGCCAGATTACCTGACGTCGTCCATGAGAAATCATTTTTAATTATGTTTCTCGAGTTCAGGGAAACTTCTAAACCAATATTTCTAGTCTCTCCGATATTCTGAGTAATACTGGTAATTCCATGGACAGCTGAAATGGATCGGTCTAAAAGCAAATCGGTTGTATTGGTATTATAAATATTGATTTCTCCAGAGATCCTGTTTTTATATATACCAAAATCAAGTCCAAGATTTATCGATCTTGAGGATTCCCATCCGAGTTCATCTTGCCCTAACTTACTAGGTCTATATCCCGGGACAGTAGTTTTATTAGAAACCATATTGAACTGACTCAATCTTGATATTGATTCATAAGCTGAAACTGCCTGATTTCCGTTATATCCTATGGAAGCTCTGAGTTTTAATTCGTTAATTATATTTTTCCAAGGGAAAAAACTTTCGTTTGATATATTCCAACCTAGAGCAAACGAAGGGAAAATCCCCCATTTGTGTTTGGTTCCAAAACCAGAATAACCATCTCGGCGACTTGTCAGTGTAACCAAATATCGACTTCCATATGAATAATTAAATCTGAGCATTTGAGAGATCAGATAGTTCTCATTGTAAGAATAAGCCGGAACAATCAGTTCTGCCTGCGAAGAAGAATACCATGTTAGGAAATCATGAGGAAATCCTGAGGCGCTCATACTATTTGAACTTGTTTTGTTACCTTCAAAACTGAATACTCCGGTTGCGAATATATTGTGCAGACCAAATGTTCGTGAATAAGATAATACGTTTTCTATAACCGTGCTATTAAATTGATTACGGTCAGTACTGGCCCGTCCTCGTGCCTCCAATCCTTCTTTAGTATCTCGCCCAGCGTAATAACCTTTATCCAGAAAACGGAATCTAAAGCCTACATTCAATCTATAATTTAAGCCTGGTATAAATGGTACATCAATAGCAGCATAATTGTTTAAAACAATCTGATGTGATTTATCCACGTCCTTATATAAAGTAGGTGCAAGAGGATTTTGAAAATAAGTATCTTCGGGCCAGGGATATATTGTTAGATTACCTGCATTGTCATACGGTATACTAAGTGGACTCATTTGCCATCCGGCCTGAATTGATGGTGAACGCCCACTCTGATCGTCAAATGAAAATTGAGTACGGGTGCCAAAGGAAAGCCAATTATTGAATTTTGTATCGATATTGATTCTATTTGTAATTCTTTTATAATTATCATTTACAATTAGACCTTGTACATCGATGTAACTTCCGGCAATATAGTAACTAGTATTTTTAGAACCGCCTGAAAATGAAAGATTATGTTGCTGGCTATGACCTTTTTGTAGAATCATGTTCATCCAGTTCACCCAATTTCCAGAATCATAAACATTTTGTTCAGTCTGAGTAAGTAGTATCCCGGGATGTCTTGTAAGTTTAAAATCATGGAATTCTCTACCGTCCATAATGTCAGGCATATTAATAAAGTCCTGTACCGAATATTTCCCTTCGTATGAGATCGAGAGTTTTCCTTCCTGTCCTTCTTTAGTGGTAATCAATATGACCCCATTAGCCCCCCTGGAACCATAAATAGCTGCAGAAGAAGCATCTTTCAGAACTTCAATTGACTGTACATCATTGGTGTTAATATCACTAATCTGCCCTCCGTAAGGAACACCATCAACAACAATCAGAGGATCGTTACTGGCTTTTATTGAATTTCGGCCACGAATTAATATTACTTCATTTGATGCGGCTCCAGCAGATGAGGTTTGGATCATTACCCCTGGGACGGCACCCTGAATTGCCTGGGCAATATTCAGATTTGGAACCATTTCCAATCTATCTTTTGGCAAAGAAGCAACAGTTCCAGTTACATCGCTCTTCTTTTGGGTTCCATAACCGACTACGATTACTTCTTCGAGTCCAAGAATATTTTCACTGAGGATGACATTTATTGTTTTTTGATTACCTACAATTACTTCTTCTGAATTGTAACCGACAAATGAAATAACGAGTATGTCAGCAGAACTGGAAACGTCCACCGTAAATCTGCCGTTCGCATCAGTTAAGACCCCTGTTGTTGTTCCTTTAACCTGTACCGTCGCTCCCGGCAGTGGGGTATTCTGGGAATCTGTAATTACTCCTGATACTGTTATCTTTTGTGCATTTAAGAATAAAGATGCAATAAGTAACAGTATAATTAATAAGCCCTTTTTCATAGATTTTTAAAATTTATATTATGGTCAGTAGAATTTTAATGATTTTAAAAATATTGAATTATTGGTAAAATAAAATCACTTTTTCATGAGTATAACTTAATTTAACATAATTTAACTCTATGAGATTAAAATATGTAAACAAACCTGGGTTTCCAGGAAAATTGAACAAAGTTTTGAAAGATTGTTTATTAGATTTATGTGTAAAGGGTCAATTGTAATTTTGAATTGCTCAGTCTTGCATTTATAAATGAAAATGACGTGAATAATAATGTTGCAGATTCTGAAGGAGGTCGAAAATCCCAGGCATCACGTCAAAAAAGTTAAATATCTAGTTTTTTATGATTAATTCAATTAACATATTCACGATAAAAAAATATTCATCCTGTTATGCATTTTCTGATGATCAATACTTGTTGTATATAACCAGATGCATAAAGAAAATATGCTTTTCGAATAATTTATTTCATTTGCGATCACCATCCAAACAAAACTTTACGGGCTATCGCATCAAACTATTTTACGTCTAACCAGAAATATAATGCTGTGAAAGTGGTGCGGACAAATATAAATTTAAGTATATACTCACCCAAGTCAAAGAAGTATAATTTATACATATTATCCATGATAGTTACTTATTTAACTTCCAATAAGCTTCGACTTATACTCTTTAATTATTCCTATGCAGCTCTTGTAAGAGGGACTCTTATCTGGAAACACAGAATGATAATAATTCTATAACCAATGCGCACTAAGAGGGTACATTGATTTTCAAACTTATATCTTACTTTTTTTCTTTCTATGCTGTATTTCAAATTGTGTAAACCCTTTGACGGTCATTTAATGTTCCGAAATAAATTTGCTCATAAATTCATGAATCTTTGAATATGAGATACGGACACATGCACTTTTTGATTAAAAAACGCTCATATATTATTAATAATCTGTTATTTGATTTTCGCTAAGCTCAAATCCCGACATCTGAGTGTCACCACAAAAGACTCATAAGGAAAAACCATGGAAAACTTTCCTGATGAGCATATCAAAAATATTGATAACTTGTATTATGCTTTTTTCAGCTTGACAGAACAACCGATTGCACGGGTCTTTGTGATTGCGACCGGTTCTGCCCTTAGAAGGGAATTGACTGCATCCTCAACATATTTTTTATCGGCAAGATCAGGATTTTCAGTATTATTGTCTATGGCACCAACGTATTCAACCTTATTGTTTCCGTCCTTTTTTGAAAGGACATAAACATGAGGTGTATTGGTGGCTCCATACTTATTCAGAACCTCCTGTGTTTCATCATACAGATAGTTGAATCCGAATCCCTTTTCTGCGGCAAACTTTTGCATTTCCTCGAATGAATCGCCCGGGGATGTATTTACGTCATTGCTGTTAATTGCAATTACCGGATAACCTTTGTCTGCATATTTTTTATGCAGGTCGATAATTCTTGATTCATATTGCCGGACTACCGGACAGGTATTGCATATGAATATTACTATAAAGCCCCTGGCATCCCGGAACTGGGAGAGAGAAACCATTTTCCCGTCAACATTTTTAAGGCTGAAATCCGACGCATAGTCACCCGGCTGATATGGTCCGGCAGCTTCCGCAGAGACGGAAGCCATTAACAATATTGCAAATAACCAGCTAAACTTTTTCATATCATTACGAGTTTATTTTACATAATTAATTTAAACAGGTGTCGATGAACTTTCTTAAACCGGATTCATCTATTTCTCCGGCATGAAAAAATCTTGTCTTCCTTGAATTGTTGAAAAACAATGTTGCAGGAATATTACCCTGCCAGGAAGGATCGACTTTTTCAATCCACGCGTTGTAATCAAGATCGGTCATAACACGTACATCCAGAGTGATCATGTTCTTTTTCAGAAAGGGGACAAGCTGTTTCTGAACCTGGCCCGGAAAATCAAGGCTGACCATTATAAAGCTGACCTTTTCCGGATCATATTCCTTTGATATTTTCTGGAACCCCGGCAGCTCCGCTATGCAGGGTGCACACCAGGTAGCCCAGAAATTGACTACATAAAGTTTGTTTTCCGGTGCTTTCAGCAGTTTGTCGAGATCAGGGATGTTGATATAGCTTATTTCCTGACTTCTCACTTCTCTGCCGGTTATAAGCAAGACAAGAATGAAAAATAGGATATAGCCTGGCCTGGATTTCACGCGTCTGTCCTTTTAAGGGAAAAACAAAAAATCACCTGAAAAGTTCACACGAAACAGGTATAAAGAGAAATTTAAGACATGTATGTATGGCGGAGGAGAGCCATGTTAATAACTTATTCATTCATCTGGATAATTTAAAATGTGTCTGATACTTTATATGGTTATTTTTGTTCTGCAATCGGTTCTTATAAGATTAATAGGGAATCCGGTGTGAATCCGGAGCTATCCCCGTAGCTGTAAGTTCTATTTCAAGGTTCAATCATTACGCCACTGCTCCCGGAGGAGTGGGAAGGCGATTGAAACAGATCAAGCCAGAAGACCTGCCGATGCAAAATTTCGTAGCTTTCGGGCGAAAAGCAATTGAATTTCTGCCATTTGCAGGCATTCTTAGAATCCCCCGCAGGTTACCATTACTAATCTTAAATTCATTTAATATGAATGGTAAACTATTTTTTTCACAAATCATTAAACGTAACGGCGATGTTGTACCCTTCAACCGCGAGAAAATTGAAAATGCTGTTTTTAAAGCAACACGCGCCATCGGCCGTCCTGACAGGGCAAAAGCGAACAGATTATCGGCAGATGTTTTGGAAAAACTGTCAAAATTAGAAATCCGGGAATTACCTACAGTGGAACTTGTACAGGACCAGGTTGAAAGGACATTGTTTGAAGATGGTGATTTTCAACTGGCAAAAGCTTATATCCTGTACAGAAAACAAAGGGAGCTGGCAAGAAATGCACAGGAATTATTTTCCAACATTGAAGTTGTTGACGATTATCTTGGTATATCTGACTGGAGGGTCAATGAAAGTGCCAATTCAGCATATTCCCTTCAGGGGCTGAACCAGCATATCTCCACTACAATCACTTCACAGTACTGGCTTGACAGGATCTATCCTGAGAATATCTCCTCAGCCCATAAGCAGGGGTATTTCCATATTCATGACCTCGGGTTTCTGAGTGTTTATTGTGTCGGCTGGGACCTGAGGGACCTGCTTCTGTCAGGATTCAGGGGTGTTAACGGGAAGACGCAGACAAAACCGGCAAGACATTTCAGGACTGCCCTCGGACAAATTGTAAATTTCTTTTATACGATGCAGGGTGAGGCTGCGGGAGCACAGGCTTTCTCAAATTTCGATACCTTGCTTGCTCCATATATCAGGAAGGATAATCTGGATTATAAGCAAATTAAGCAATGCATCCAGGAATTTCTCTTTAATATGAACATACCTACAAGAGTAGGTTTTCAGACCCCTTTTACAAATATTACAATGGATCTTCATGTTCCGGATTTTCTTAAACAGGAACAGATTGTATGGGGTGGTGAGATACAGGAAGATGTATATGGCAGTTTTCAAAACGAAATTACCCTGCTGAACAAGGCCTTTGCAGAAGTAATGCTCGAAGGTGATGCAGCGGGAAGTCTGTTCTCTTTTCCAATACCAACCTATAATATTACACCGGATTTTGACTGGGATAATTCTGATTACGATTCAATTTGGGAAATGACTGCAAAATATGGCATACCCTATTTTTCCAATTTTGTGAATTCTGACATGAAGCCTGATGATGTAAGAAGCATGTGTTGCCGTCTTCGTCTTGATAAAAGAGAATTAATCAAGCGCGGAGGCGGATTATTTGCTTCCAATCCTCTTACGGGTTCTGTTGGTGTGGTAACTATTAATCTTTCCAAACTCGGCTACGAAGCAATATCAGAGAATAACTTTTTTGAAAAGCTTAAAAACCTGATGATTCTTGCACGGGAGAGCCTCGAGATAAAACGTAAAACAATTGAGAATTATACAGAAAAAGGCCTGTATCCATATTCAAAATTTTACTTGCGTGATATTTATAAAAGATTTAACTGCTATTGGAAAAACCACTTTTCAACTATCGGAATAAACGGAATGAACGAATGTTGTCTTAATTTCCTCGGAAAAGATATTGGTCATCCGGAAAGCAAGTCTTTTGCCATCAGGGTAATGGATTTTATGAGAAATGTGCTGGAAGGATTTCAGGAAGAAACCGGCAATATTTATAATCTCGAAGCTACTCCGGCTGAAAGCACTGCATTCAGGTTTGCACGGATTGACACAATACAGTATCCGGATATAATCACTGCAAACCAGAAGGCATATAAGGAAGGAGCTGCACCCTACTACACAAACTCAACTCATTTGCCGGTCGGTTATTCTGATGATATTTATGAAGTATTATCGTTGCAGGATGATCTTCAGGTGAAATATACCGGTGGTACGGTTCTTCATGTTTTTACCGGGGATACAAATATGCCGGCCATGTCTGCAAAAAACCTGATCAGGAAAATAACAAAGGCTTTTCACCTTCCTTATATAACCATCTCTCCGACTTTCAGCATCTGTCCCTCACATGGCTATATTCCGGGAGAACACTTCAGCTGCCCTGAGTGTAATTCGGAAACTGACGTATATAGCAGGATTGTCGGGTATATGAGGCCGGTTAACCAATGGAACAAAGGGAAGAAGCAGGAATTTAAGGACAGGAAACTGTTCAGGCCGGACACCGGTAATAAGGAAATGGAGGAAGATCAGGGAATGGAGGAAAATCAGGGAATCCCTGAAAAGGCGTCTCTGATTCCGGAATTAAATAAATCCCGCTAATGCGTATCGGCGGGTTTCTTAAACATAGTCTGATTGACTGGGAGGGAATGATTACTGCTGTGATTTTTACCCGGGGTTGCAATTTCCGGTGTGGATACTGTCATAATCCCTCCCTGGTCCTTCCCGGTTTGTTCAATGAAACAGAAGATATAGAAAGTGAAGAAATACTTTCTTACCTGAATATCCGCAAACAATGGATAGATGGTGTGGTTATTTCAGGAGGAGAACCGACTGTTCATCCCGATCTCCCCGAGTTTATTAAACTTGTCAGGAATGCCGGCTACAGGATCAAACTTGACACCAATGGCAGTAACCCGGTAATGCTGAAGGAGCTTGTTTCTGCCGGACTTGTCGATTTTGTTGCCATGGATATCAAGACATTGCTTAAATCTTCCGCGTATTATGAGATTACCGGATCCTCCAGTCTCCGCCTTATTCAGCGTATTTCAGAATCAGTCAGTATTTTAAGAACTTCCGGAGTACAGTATCAGTTCAGGACTACACTGGTTCCCGGGTTTCATACAGAAGAAATTGTTGAGCAATTAAAAAAAGAATTCAAAGGTGACCCCTTGGTCCTGCAGCAATTCAGGGAGGGAGTCACCATTGAATCTCTTAATGACCGCCAGTCGTTTCCTAATAGCTGAAAACCACTGAACAGGGAAACTTTGCCGTTTCGAATTCCAATTGCTTCACCCCTGCGGTATTATAAACAACAGCTTTGGAATTGACTGCATCCAGACAGACAATATTGCCGCTTTCAGGATCCACGTTCAGTCCATAAAACTCCTGATCAGCCACTTTGGTGTCCGGTAATTCAGTTGCAGTTACCGGCATGGAATAAAGAGCATCGTTAAGAAAATAAATCGTGCTGCCATCTTTTCCTGCCGCGATATTATTGATTCCCGGGGCGCTCATGGTGCTGACCGGGAAAGAACTCACCGTATTGGCAGATATGTTGATCCTGCTTATCCCGGCATCCGTATAGCTTACTTCCGGCCAGTTTGTATAATCAGCAATACCTTTGCAGTAGGCCCATACATTGTTGTCTTTATCGGATACCAGATCCACGGGAACCGAAGCTACGGTATAAGTGCCGGTTACAGAGAAAGTAACAGGGTCGATCTGAATAACCGTATTGCCGTCATTGTTCCATCCTCCTGAAATAGCCGCATATACTTTTGAACCGGCAGCTATGAGCTTTTCGGGTCCTGTGCTGAGCGCAAGGGATCCGCTTATCTCCAGGGTCGACAGGTTAATTTTGTAAATAAAATTATCGGATGATCCGTTTCCGTTTGATACATACAGTGTGTTCTCATCAGCACGGACAATACTGCGGGGGTAGGAAAAGCCATCAATGGTTTTGACCAGTTTGAAATCCTTCATGTTTACCACAGTTACTTTCTGCGAATTGTTAACAACGATAAATCCGAGAGTATCTGCTATTACAAATGACTGGACGACATCGCCGAGTTCCATTCCGTTGACAGAATAAAAAAGATTTTTTGTAGTCTGCCCGGTCTTTGAATCATAGAAACTAATATCACCGTTTGCCTGTCCAAAGACCCCTTCACACACAACAAACATACCCTTCAGGTTATTAATAGTAATAGGCGGGTCATCAACGGTTTTTTCACATGATGACACCAGCAGGAGCACTGTAATCAGGGCAAAGGCGGGAAACAGGGTTTTCAATCTGATTTTTTTCATAATCATTGTTTTAGATAGAATTAAAGGATATTAAAAGGTATAGTTTATTTTGACTGACCAGTAACGGCCCGGCATCGGGTATAGTCTGATTAGCTCATAGGTGGTATTTGTCAGATTATTAACACTAAGATGAATACCCAGATGTCCGTTTGCGACAGGGATTTTCACTCCTGTTTTCATATCCAGAAGCTGGTAAGGCTTCAGCAATGAATTGTCATCATAAAAACGGTCTGCACTGAAATGGTGATCAATAGCCATATCAAATATTCCCGCTGACAAACTGTTTTCCCATGAAGTGATAATCCGGGGTGAATACAGCATTTTTTCATGCTCACCTGACACATACGGCTGTACATCCGGCCTGTTAAGCATTACATTAAGCGCCGAACGGTATTTTAATTTTCTGTGTTTCACATCCAGAATCAGTTTGCAATCCATTCCGGCAGAATATACTCTCTGGTAATTCATGGCAGTCCAGTACATCCCGTCGGGCCGCCATGCGATCATATTGTTTATTTTTGACCAGTAAATGCCCGCATCGGCTGAAAGAACGGCTTTTTCTTTTTTAAAGACCGTTACTGAGGAGCCTGCTTCGACCGAATATCCGGTTTCAGGCTTTAAATCAGGATTACCTCCCGGCATCCAGAAAAGATCATTAAATGTGGGTTTGCGGAATTTCTGTGAAACATTGAGTCTCAGTTTCCACTTGTCAGTTATCATTTCCCGCGACATGCCGAAGGAAGACAATACACCTGAATGAAAATTAGAATTCCACTCTTTTCTTAATCCCGCCTGGGTTGAGAACCGGTCCAAGTCATATTTTATTCCGGCAAAAGCCGTCAGTCCTCTTTCCTCTTTCCTGTTCCCGTAGGCTGACACATCCGCATTGATAAAAGTACCGATCAGGCCGGCATCTACCGAAATGTTCCGGCCGGCATGATACCTGAAATTTACATCACCATAGTACTGACCGGATCTGATCCTTGAATCTATGCTGTATGATTCCGCCTGTTCGGATGCTTTCATAGTGTATCTTTCATGATCCTTAAACACAGCCGTCTTTGCCTCCAGGCTCCAGCGGTGACCCGATTTTTTCCAGGCGGTAAAGAATTTCAGCGTTGAATCTCTCTGATGCTCCCAGGATACCGATCCTATCCGGGAAGGGATATTAAAGGCCTTTACCTGGTACCAGAATCCTGCCTCAATGGTTGATGACGGGGAAAGGCGGAAAATGAACTGCTGAACGGTACCTGTACTGTGCCACTGCCCGTCTGTTTGCTTTCTGTCAGTCTGTCTAATGTAGTCATAGTAGCTGAACTCATTGCCTGAAAGAGCACCCCATGCATCGGCTTTCCATGCCAGCCTGTTATTCCCGGTGGTAAATGATAAGCTGCCGTTAATTGTTTCGATGGACTCATAGCTTATATTAACAGATCCCTTGAGTGCCTTCACCGTTTTCAGGTTATTATCCAGATTGACGGCCCCGCCGAATGTGCCGCTTCCATACAGAGCTCCGGGAGCTCCGTAAACAACAGATATATTATCGAATCCGGAAACAGGGATAAATGAAAAGTCACTCGAACCCAGGGTGACCGAGTTGATGGGAAAACCGTTCCAGTTGACCTGAACATGACTTGTTGATGTACCCCTCAGGGAAATGTTGCTCAGAGCACCGCCAACACCATAACTCTTGACATTCAGGGCTGTCTTGCTGATAAGGAAACGTCCGAGTGATTCTCCTGCAAAAGGGCTGAGCTCTTCAGAAGTAAATTCATCTGTTTTAATATCACTTCTGAACTGTTGAAACCTGGAAGCTCTTACAACCACATCGGGTATCTGAATTATGGTATCGGCAATGGATTGTGAAAACATAACCGTACTATAAGTTATTATTAACAATATTGCCGGCAGGACTGACCTGAAATACAACAGAGCTTTTCTAATCATTTCCGCCATATAATTCTTTGCGTTAACATTGCGACAAGTGCATCATTAATGGCGATGCAGTTCACATGCAAAAATCTTCGTAGAAATAATTAAAAGGCGGGGGCGGAAACATGGCAGATTTCCTTCTTTGCCTTTCACCCGAAAGCTACGAAGCATGTTACAGGCAGGTCTTCTGGCTTGTCCTGTTCCGGCTGCCTTCCCATCTCACCTGGAGTTTAACAGTGGCAGGGTATGCCGGAACGCTTGCAGGACTTACAGCTGCGGGTACAGCTCCTGTTTTTCACAGGATTCCCTCTTCGCCCGGGTTTGTATCTGACTGACCCGGGAACCTGTAATCGCAGAGCAAATATATCTTTTTTTTCTGAAAGAAATTAATTCCGCTTATTATACGACTTTTTTCCCGCAGGTAAACCCGGTCCGGAAGATCATACCGGCATTAGGGATTTCCTGTCCGGATGCCGGTGATCTAATTTCCTGGTATAAAGAGTTTGATGCTGCTGTCTTTGCCATTTTCATTGACCAGTAAAACATATATTCCGGTGATAAGACCATTGACATTTATCCTGTTGGTCCCAGTCTCTCCAATTTTTCTTATCCATATTGCATTCCCCTTTAAGTCGTATAGTAAAGCAACAGCTTTTTCAGTAATTCCGTTAATTACAATCTCGTCTCTTTCCATCCATGCGGTAATCTTTTTCAGCTCGCCTGAATTTGTGTCTGTGATGCCTGTTATGAGTCCTTCACAGCTTTCGTTTGCAAAGGAATCACCTTCTATAGTCCATCCCAGTGTTTCTGTCAGATAAGTCCTTGCTGCTTCGGCAGCAGTACCGTATTGCATGTCTGCTGCTCCCAGTACCCTGTTTAAGGGAGTATTTGGATTGGCAGACCAGCCTGCCAGTGTTGCGGAATAGTCAATACAGCTCATGCCGCTGCCGTCAAACATATATTCCAGCATAACTCCGGGGTTTAAAGTCCATGAACCGATGTTCCGGCTGAAACCGGAAGCTTCCACAAACATATCCCTCATATCGTTAACAGAAGATGTATTCCATGAACTGATGTCGCTGTTGAAACCGGCGGATCCGGCAAACATAGCATTCATACTGGTAACAGCACCCGTGTTCCAGCTGCCAATTTCCCCGTTAAATTCGATTGTTCCCTGGAACATACCGCTCATATCGTTAACAGAAGATGTATTCCATGAGCTGATGTTCCGGTTGAAGCTGTAGGCCCAGGCAAACATCTCACTCATACTGCTTACAGCAGCCGTGTTCCAGTTGCCAATATCCCGGTCAAAGGCATTTGCGTTCCTGAACATACCACTCATATCATTAGCAGATGATGTATTCCATGAACCGATGTCACGGTTGAAACTGGTGGCCCCGGCAAACATATAGCTCATATTGGTAACGGAAGCCGTATTCCAGGTATTGATATTTTCAGGCGAATCCAGGGCAGTGCAATACTGGAACATCAGTGCCATATTTGTAAGGCCTGACAGGTCCGGCACATCTACGGCAGTTATCTGAAGATTCGCACAACCACTAAATGCCAATGCCATACTTGTCCAGGCTGTGCTGCCCCAGTTTTCGACCAGTGTCAGCCTGTTACGGTCAATACCACCGTCAATAAAGAATCTTTCCAGGTTTTCAGGCTGAATATTCAGACGAATTATGGCACCTGCAGGCAGGTTACTTATGGTTGCTTCCGGTCCGCTGAATGTTCCGGAACCTGAATAAGCGGCAGGTATGGTTTCCCAGGTATAGGCAACTGTGCCTCTCGTTGCCACGTTGAAAGTTATTTCCGTATTTGCCCCGCCGGGAATTGCAAGATTCCAGACAGTTACAAACTGATTACAGCCGGAAATAGCAAAATCATTGAATGCCCGGTCTTTAAGTGTAAACGGATCGTCACAGTCGTTGGTAATAAAAATGCCATAACGTTTACTGCCCGGCAAATCGTAGATAAAGAAATCCGTATCAGTTGTTTCACCGCTGGCAATAACACTGCCATAACTGATATTGTATCCTGAACCGCTGATTATCTCCTTTACAGAGTATTTGTAGGGCGGATAATTCACCGGAATATCTGTACCGGGATCAATATTTATGCGAAGATATCCTTCTGAGCTGCCACATTCACCCATGAATCCTGATTCTGTTACCTCGAACAAGCCACCTGCAACTCCATCTTCGGGGCTGGTAACAAATGTATTCCCGCAGGCATCAGTTATCCTTACCGTGTATATTGCCGGCGGCAGCCAGTTAAAGACAGCATATTCTGTAGGGTCAGAGAAATTTATCCCGTCAGAACTTATTTCAAATGTGTAGGGAGGAAAGCCTTTATCGGCACCTACGTACAATTCATAAGGACTTCCGCAGATATCTGAAACAGGATAAAGAAGAACATCTGCCTCAAGAGTGCCGGTACATATTTCCTGAAATATTACCTTGTCACCGTCTCTGACAAAAACTGTGTCACAACCTGTAATGCTTTCATATACAAAAATGTTTGAAGGCTGCCACACGCCCGGATTACCCCGGGAGATTTTCAGCATATATTCAGGGGTATCGGAACAGGTTTGTGCATGTACGGTTAATTTTGTTTTACAATCTTCTGTATCAACAACAACAGAGGTGATAACAGGATCCACGGCCGGGAAAAATATAATTGTCGGCTCACTTAATCTTCCGCAGCTGTCGCGTACTACAATTTCATATGTTTTCCCTAACCTGAGATTGTTTGCGGTCAGTCCGGGAGTAAAGATATATGGATCACTGGTTCCGGCCAGCCGGACACCATGCTCCGGATAAACGCCCATCAGATTTACATAGTATTCACAGAAACCGCCATATGAACCATAGCCCCTCAAGGCCGCCGTGGGGTAGTCTATACCGGTGTTGATTACAGAATATCTTGAAATCACCCCGAACCTGTCTTTTGCACTGAGCACATAGCGTTTTTCTGTCAGGCCTGTAATTAGTCCTTCAGAGTAGTTATAGCTGATTCCATCAATAATACTTTGGGGTACAGCAGTTGAAAGAATGGTGTCATGAAGCGGCGCCAGGCCATAAGTCAGGGGCAGCCGGCCGTTAAAGTTCTCTCCGACGAAAGCATTGTATAGTTCCACGCTTGCGCCGCTGCAGTTTACGTCAACTACACGGCCCCTGGCTGCAAATGCAATATTCCCGGTTACTGAGTCAACCTGATTGCAATAATCCTTAACAATAACTACATATTCCTGATTCGCTTCAATGTTTCTGTCGAAAATTACAAGGTTGCTTGATAATTTCTGATCCACAACGGAACCGTCCTTCTTTTTGATGGTAAAGGTGAATGGCGGCCGCATTCCGTCCAGATTAGGCAATGATGTTGGTTGTACACGAAGGTAGTTTGACCAGTTTGTGGCAATGGTTCCCCAGTAAAAGGTTAATTTAGGTTCGGGCCTGGCCACAGCTTCATTGAATCTTGCAGGGTCAACAATTACACTGTTTGAAATGATCTGCCGGAGGGTCTCATTGTTGCGCATTATTGCACGGTATTGGGTTGCAAGGGAAATATCACCGGGAGTAACCAGGTGGTAGTTTTCAATTGTCTGATGGACAGTAACCCAGTTACCTTCGAAAAACCGCTGAAATTCATAGGTTATATTTGTCCATTGCGGGTCTCCCGGGTAGGCAGCTACGGTGGCGCCACCGCAGCCGTGATAAACATAACACACCGGGTTTTGTGCATGTAATGTGATTGTGGAAACAAGCAGCAGAAGCGGAAATATGCCTTTCATTTTGTTTTAATTTATAAGACAATGTCGTTCAGGTATAATTATTTCATAAGCGTCTGTAATTCATCGAACAAGATGCTGGATTTTATGATATATAATGAATTCAACCATCAGGCAATTTCTCCGGATTAAAAGAAACTGTAATCAGAGCTATAAACAATTCAGCTACAGGGTTTGTTTAGCTAGGTTTAAAAAATTTTGTCATGCCGGCCTCACTGATTCAAATGGTTCCGGTATTCCTGGCGGCTTTTCTCCGTATGGGCAGGCGGTGTTTTCGTTCAGGCGGGCCTGACGGTATAGTCCTTTTTCTTCAGCTTCTATTCGTATATCATTTTCCGTGTCATACCGCCATCAATTATGATATTGGTCCCGTTTATAAAATCGTTACCATAATCTGTCAGATACAGGCATGCTTTTGCTATGTCTTCCGGCTTGCCTACCCGTCCTGAATAATGTTGTTTGTGATCAGTTTCCCTGAGTCGGGTATAATCACCAGTTTCAATCCACCCGGGGCTTATACAGTTAACCCTGATATGATCACCGGCAAATGAGGCGGCAAGAGCGTGGGTTAGGGCAACGATACCCCCTTTAGAAGCGGCATAGGCTTCGGAGTCTGGTTCAGACATGAAAGCTCGTGTCGAGGCAATGTTCACAATGGAACCTCCTCCGTGTTCCTTCATTACCATGGCGGCTTCCCTGGAACAAAGAAAAGTACCACGGAGGTTTGTGTTTATTACTTTATCCCATTCCTCAACGGGCAGTTCATATGGGGACGCCCATTCTGAGATCCCTGCATTGTTTATAAGAATGTCAATGGTATTAAACAATCTTACAGTTTCACCAACCATTCTTTTAATGTCCTCCGGATCAGAAATGTCTGTCCTGATAAATACTGCCGTAAAACCTGAGGCTTTGATCGCCTTTTCGGCATCAGTACCTGTTTCCGGATCCTTTTCAGCAAGAATAACCATTGCACCTTCCGATGCATAGGTCAGGGCAATACTACGGCCGATGCCTTTGCCTGAACCTGTAACAATAACTACTTTATTCGTAAAGTTCATAGATCAAATCTGATTGATGTAAGAATCTTCCTTATCTCGTAATCCGACACACTGGCTGTTTTCATCTGACCGGCAGACTTCCTGGCTGTAAGTTCTTTCTGAGAAAGGCCGTTGTTGGCATACATCAGCTGAAAACGAAGTTCGTGATTTTCCGTGTGGTTTTCAAATTAAGCTTATCGGTTGTTATTTAGTCCCGTATGAACTTTCTTAAATAATTATAAGCTGGTACCCTGAATTTTCCCCGGTTTAATCCAGTCCTTTCAGCTTTAACCACTCTGATATCAGGTCGGCGATTTCAACGTTGTTTAAATCTGAGAACGGGAAATGGGTGTTGCCCCTGATCCCGATCTCCGGCAGATGCACCACTGTAACATCGCCACCATGTTTGTTGACACAGTCTCTCCACAGCCTTGACATTTCAAGGCGTGCTCTCCAGCCATCCTGACCGGGGTTGGGGTCAGGCTTTTCAGGTATGAAATCACCATAATATATAACTACCGGGATTTTTGTCAGTTTAAGAAAATCAGCCATAGGAACAGGTTCAGCCACCAGTGTGCCTCCCGAACTGGGTATCGGTTCCGGAACCTCCCCTTCCGGAAATACGAAGCCGCTGCCCGGTTCATATGAGACAATAGCTTTTATATTTGGATTCCTGATTGCGGTGAGCCAGCCCATTCCTCCTGAATGTGAATGGGATACAAGTATTCCCGGTCCTGTTTTGGTAAACAGGGCAGAAACCGCTTCGACATTCAGATTTATGTCTATCGGCCCTATGTTGGGCACCATTTGCCGAAAATACTGATTGAGAGTCTCCTGGTCACGGGCGAACTGAACACCCTCAAAATAGTCGGGCCATATACCTATCCGAAAAGTGCCAAACCATCCCTGTTCGTCGGGTGTCGGTTCAATGGTGCCGGCTATGGTACTCCGTCCTGCATCCCCTCTTCTGGGCTGATCAATAAGATATACCCCAAATCTCCGGCGAAGAAAAATATTCTGATAGCCTTCCCTTCCGTCGGGTGTTGTTTCCCATGTTTTGGAAAACTGACCGATTCCATGCCACATCACCAGTGGGTATTTCCGGGCTTTAGCAGGGATCTGATAAAAGACATAGGCGTGGTCACCATGGAAGGTTTGTCCTGCCGGGGTCTGATTGTAGGGATCAAAAACGCCCGGATTGGAAATTACGGTTCCTCCCACGGCAAAACTACCCTGTTCCTGAATTAGCAATGATTCGTTCTCTGTATTTTCTTTATCAGATGCACATGATATCAGAGCAGCGATAATGACTGATAAGGAACACAGAACAGCTTTCTGAATTTTCATTACCGGCATCATGTGCCGGACATTTCTGCGGTAGGTCAACAATATATCACCGGTTCTCAGCAATACGGATTTTAAAAGCTGAGGTACGTCCGGTTCCCTTGCTTTTTTTCTGTCAGCTATACTTTCCATCTTCAGTATTGTTAGTTATTTGGTATTGATTATTCCCTTTGGTATTGATTATTCCCTTTGGTATTGATTATTCCCTTGTGAATTTACAATAAAAGGTGCACAACAAGATAAAGGCTGAATTAAAAAACCGGTTTCTCTGTATGCAGATTAAGGATTTTATATCGGAATTACTGAATATTCATTTAATGAATCTCAGGGTATTGCATTTACCGCAATATTATGGGGAATCAAATTGGACTGCGCCAGCAGAAACACTATGATTTGAGAATGTATATCTGCTTAACGCTTTGAGAAGTATTGAAACACCAAAACGTATAATGCTTGTCTCATTATGGAAGTGGCGGGCCCGGTTGGGATCGAACCAACGACCCCCTGGTTATGATCTTCTTATGAGGCTTTCCACAGATTTGGACAGATTTGTATCTGTCTGCACTGGTTTATTTTGTAACAGAATAATTGTAAAAGATTTCAGGGATTTATACCGATTTGGTGAAAATACTTGCATCAGGACCGGCACCAGAATAACTTTACTTTTTGGAATGCTTATTCAGATAGTATGCGGTATAATTCAAGATTCAAATAATAATGACGGCCTTCAATTACCTTTTTCTCAAGAACATGTATGTCGCATAATCTGTTTAAATAATCCCTTGCAGTATTTTCAGCATATATCCCTGAATCAACCAGATGGCTTACTTTAGTAAAGGGTTGAGTAAACAGGGCATGTACTAAGTCTTCAGGATTTCTCATTTTCCTGGCATCTTTCCTGATAAACTCTAAAATTGAATCTTTGGCTGATACAATTTCATTGATTTTTTGGAAAGTAATTATGGATGTATATTCAATAGCTTTAAACATGAATAATAGCCAGTCCTTCCAGTTGCCTCTTTGCGAAACCCCTGATAAACAAGAGTAATAATCTTTCTGGTGATCTAGAATATATCGGCTTAAAAATAGTATTGGCACATCAAGTAAGTTCCTTTTTGTCAAATAATTGATATTAAAGATCCGACCTGTTCTGCCATTGCCATCACGAAAAGGATGAATAGCTTCAAATTGATAATGTGCTATGGCCATTTTAATTAAATAATCCATCTTGAAATTTTCATCATCGTTTAAGAAAGCTACCAGGTTGTCTAACTTTTCTTTAATTATAAGCTGACCCTTTGGCGGAGTATAAACAACCTGACCAGCAATTGGCCCTGTACCACCTTGTTTTATTGTTGGATTTAAAAAATCAGGCCGTATCTCCTCTTTTGTTTGTTTTATTTCCTGAAAAATTTTAATAAAATACTCTATATCAAAGTAAACCTGGTTTCTTAACCTGATTAATTCATAAACTCATAATTGAGTGTAAAGATACACCTTTGGGTCTTCTTTCTTTTCGGTAAGTTGACTGATTTTATTCTTCAACCCGGTTTTCCGGTTTATTCCGGGGAGTGTTGAC